>Ga0181519_10000786_pt1 | contig 28261 bp, 18 predicted proteins | sample PEATcosm2014_Bin_26_FD_121102 | JGI IMG/M metagenome (GOLD analysis project Ga0181519, IMG submission 121102) | Peatland microbial communities from MTU Mesocosm Facility, Houghton, MI, USA - PEATcosm2014_Bin02_10_metaG | ecosystem: Environmental > Terrestrial > Soil > Wetlands > Peat | place...
CACCGCGAAGATGCCCGGAGATGAGGTCTCGAAGCGCGCGGTATCGACCTTCAGCGACTTGCGTTCGAGCTCGAGCCCCCAGTCGGCGATGGGTCCGAGCTTCGGATGCAGGCCGAAGAACACCAGCAGCTGGTCCGCGGCGATGCGCCGCGTGACGCCGTCGGCGCAGAGCACGCGCACGGCGTGCAATCCGCCGCCGGCGGTGTCGAGTTCGCGCACCGTGCCCGTCAGCAGGTCGGCGCGCCCCTCTTGCTGCAGCGCCCGCAGCTTGGCGACCGAGGCCGGGGCGGCGCGAAACTCCTCGCGCCGGTGCACCAGCACCAGGCTGCGTGCCTTGTCGGCGAGCGCCAGCGCCCAGTCGAGCGCCGAATCACCGCCGCCGCAGATCACCAGATCACGCCCCGCGAACGCGGCCGGATCGCTGACGCGGTAATGCACGGCGCTGCCCTCGAGTTCGGCGGCGCCGATGGCATCGAGGCGTCGCGCCTGAAAGGCGCCGACGCCCGCTGCGATGATCACCACGCCCGCTTCGAACAGCGCGCCGGCGGAGGTGCCCACCAGGAAGCGGCCGGATGCCAGCCGCTGCACGCGATTGACCTCCTGCCCCAGATGCAGACCCGGTGAGAATGGCGCGATCTGCTCGAGCAGACGCTCGGTCAATTCGCGCCCGGTGCACACCGGTACGGCGGGAATGTCGTAGATCGGCTTGTCCGGATAGAGCTCGGTGCACTGCCCGCCCGGCTGCGCCAAGGAATCGACCACCTGCGCCTTGAGGCCGAGCAGGCCGAGTTCGAAGACCTGGAACAAACCGACCGGACCGGCACCGATGATCACGGCGTCGGTGAGCAGCGGCTGCTGCTCCGGGAAATGCGACAGGGTCATGAGTCCTCGATGCTAAGCGCTGCGGGCGGCGCGCTCGTCCGCAGCAGGGTTGAACCAGGCGAGGGCATCGTGCAACGCCACCACGTCGCCCACCACCAGCAGGGCGGGTGATTGCAATTGCATGCCGGCGCAGGCGCCTTGCAGGGTGGCGAGCGTCGCCCGTACCACGCGCTGCTGCGCAGTGGTGCCCTGCGCAATCACGGCCGCCGGCCGGGCGGCGGGCGCACCGTGTGCGATCAGGCGGGCGACGATGTGCTCCAACCGGCCCAATCCCATGTAAAACACCACGGTATGCTGTGGCAGGGACAGCGACCGCCAGTCCGGCTCGCGATTTTCCCCGTCGCCGGCCACGACATGGCCGGTCACGAAGGTCACGCCGTGGGCATGATCCCGATGCGTCAGGGGGATCCCGGCATACGCGGCGCAGCCCGCGGCGGCCGTGACCCCGGGTACCACCGAAAAATCGATGCCGGCGCCGGCCAGTGCTTGCAGCTCCTCGCCGCCGCGGCCGAACACGAAGGGATCGCCGCCCTTCAGGCGCACCACGCGCCTGCCGAGCTTTGCGTGGTGCACCAGCAGCTCGTTGATCTCCTGCTGCGCGGTGCTGCCGGCACCGGCCGACTTCCCGACGCAGACGCGCTCGGCATCGCGCCGCGCCAGATCGAGAATTTCGGCGGACACCAGGCGGTCGTGCAGAATCACGTCGGCGTCCTGCAGCACGCGCAGCGCCTTGAGGGTGAGCAGTTCGGGATCGCCCGGTCCCGCGCCCACCAGGGTGACTTCGCCGTGGGCGGGAGCGCTGCTCGCGGTGGTCGCCAGCAGCGTCTGCGCAATGCGCAGTGCGCCGCGCCGGTCGCCCGCAAGAAAGCGGCGCGCCGCGGGTCCGTCGATCAGGGTCTCGAAGAACCGGCGGCGCTGATCGCTGCCGCGCAGCTTGTCGATGGCTGCGGCACGCAATTCCCGCAGCCACGACGCCAGCTCGCCGAATCCCCGCGGAATGAATGCCTCGAGGCGCTCGCGCAGCCGGCGCGCCAACACCGGCGATGCACCCGCGGTCGAGACCGCGACCAGCACCGGATCGCGGTCGATGATGGCCGGCACGATGAAACCGGACGCACCGGCATCATCGACCACGTTCACCGCGATGCCCCGCGCCTCGCACAGCTTGGCGACCCAGCGATTGACGGCGCGGCGCGGCGTCGCGACGATCACCAGCCGGGCGCCGTCCAGGTCGGACGGCGCGAATTCCCGCATGGCCACTTGCAGCCGCCCTGCGGTCGCGCGCTGCATCAGTTCCGGGGCGACCTGCGGCGCCACCACCGTGATGGCCGCGGCGGTGCGCTCCAGCAGGCACACCTTGCGCAACGCGACCTGGCCGGCGCCGACGACCAGGACCTTCTTCGCGTCGAGATTGAAGAAAACCGGGAAATATCTCATGGGCCTAATTGCTCAAGATTGCCCGATTTGCGGCGCTGCTACCGGGAGCACAGCCGATGCTGGGAAAACCGCTGTCGTGCAGGCTATTGTAGGGTAGGACAGGTGGGTTTTTCGCGCCAAGTTTGCCTGAAAAGAGGCGAAACTATAGGCGACACCCGGACCGCACGAAACGAACCAAAGTGTATGAGCACATGCCAATTCGTCATAGCGAGGCGCGGCGCCAAGCCCCGATACTAGCCAAGATGTGCAGGTCAGGCTCATGAAGTTCCAACAATTGCGCTATTTGGTCGCAGTGCACGAAAACGGTCTGAACATCACCGCGGCTGCGCGTCAGCTGCATACCTCCCAACCCGGCGTGAGCCGGCAGCTGAAGCTGCTGGAGGAGGAGCTCGGATTTCAGCTGTTCGAGCGTGAAGGCCGGGCGCTCACGCGTACCACCGCCGCGGGCGAGGAGATCATCGCCCGCGCGAGCAGCATCCTGCGCGAGATGCAAAACATCCGCCGCACCTCGGCAGAGTTGCGCAAGGCGGACGGCGGCAGCCTGTCGATTGCGACCACCCATACCCAGGCCCGCTACGTGCTGCCGCAGGTTATCCGCGCGTTTCGCACCCGCTATCCCAAGGTTCGCCTGCACCTGCACCAGGGCACCTCCGAACAGATTGCCGAACTGGTGGCGCGCGACCGGGTGGACTTCGCCATCGCCACCGGCTCCGAGGAGCTGTTTCCGCATCTGGTGCGGCTGCCGGTATACCGCTGGCATCGCGCCGTGGTGGTGCCGCGCGGCCATCCGCTGGCCGCCGCCGGCAAGCTGACCCTCAAGAAGCTCGCCGAGCATCCGATCGTCACGTATGTGTTCAGCTTCTCCGGGCGCTCCTCGCTGCCGGCGCTGTTCGAGACCGCCGGGCTGTCGCTCGACGTGGCGCTCACGGCGCGCGATTCGGATGTGATCAAGACCTATGTGCGCATCGGCCTCGGCGTGGGAATCCTGGCGAGCGTCGCCATCGACCCGGTCACGGACTCCGATCTGGTGGTGCTCGATGCGACGCATCTGTTCGAAGGCCACACGACCTGGATCGGCTTTCGCCGCAGCGCCCTGCTGCGCGCCTACATGTACGAGTTCATTGAATTGCTGGCGCCGCATCTGCCGCGCAAGCTGGTGCGCGAAACCGAGAAGCTCGAGACGCAGGAGGAGGTGGATCGCATATTGGACGACCTGCACGTGCCGGTGCGCGACCTGCCCTGATCGATGAGCACAGCCGTCATTCCCGATCTGCGTCCAAGGGAACAGCGCCGCCGGGCGCCTTGGACGATGCGCCCGGCGGCGTGGCTGGCGCTCGCGGCCGCGTTGGTGGCGGCACCCGCCATACGCGCCGCCGACATCACGCTGCTGAACGTCTCCTATGATCCGACGCGCGAGCTGTACGAGGACTACAACGCCGTTTTCGCCGCCTACTGGAAGAACAAGACCGGCGACACGCTCGCCGTCAATCAGAGCAACGGCGGCTCGGGAAAACAGGCGCGCTCGGTGATCGACGGCCTGGAGGCCGACGTGGTGACGCTCGGGCTGGCCTACGACATCGATTCGCTGGCGGCCCAGGGTCATTTGATCCCGGCGGATTGGCAGCAGCGGCTGCCCTACAACAGCACGCCCTACACCTCGACCATCGTCTTCCTGGTGCGCAAGGGCAACCCGAAGAACATCCGTGACTGGGGCGATCTGGTCAGGCCGGGCGTGGCGGTGATCACGCCCAATCCGAAAACCTCCGGCGGGGCACGCTGGAATTACCTGGCCGCCTGGGCCTTCGCGTTGAAGCAGCCCGGCGGCAGCGATGCGTCGGCCGAGGCCTTCGTGAAGAGGCTGTACAAGAACGTCCCGGTGCTCGACTCCGGTGCCCGCGGCTCGACGGTCACCTTCGTGGAGCGCGGCATCGGCGATGTGCTGCTCGCCTGGGAGAACGAGGCTTTCCTCGCCGTCAAGGAGTTCGGCCCCGACAAGGTGGAGATCGTCGCCCCGTCGCTCAGCATTCTCGCGGAGCCGCCGGTCAGCGTGGTGGACAAGATCGTGGACCGGCACGGCACGCGCAAGGTCGCCGAGGAGTACCTGAAGCACCTGTACAGCAAGGAAGGCCAGGAACTCGTCGCGCGGCATTACTATCGGCCGCGGGATCCGCAGATCGCCGCCAAGTACACGAAGACGTTTGCCAGCATTCCGCTGGTGACCATCGACGCGGTTTTCGGCGGCTGGACCCGGGCCCAGGCCACGCATTTCGCGGACCATGGTACTTTCGATAGAATTTACGGGCAGTAAACCCGCCTAATTCTCTTTGCTGCAGAGGACCACCATGGCTACGCCCGTCGCGGCAATCAACCCCGGGGTCAGGGCTGGGCGGGTCATTCCCGGATTCGGGCTCACCCTCGGATTCACCATGCTGTACCTGTCGTTGATCGTGCTGATTCCCCTGTCGGCCACCTTCATCCGCAGTTTCGGGTTGGGCTGGGGACACTTCTGGGCGGTGGTGTCGACGCCGCGGGTGCTCGCGAGCCTGCGTCTGAGCTTCGGCGCCGCGGCCATCGCGGCCACGATCAACGCGGCCTTCGGGTTGCTGGTCGCCTGGGTGCTGGTGCGCTACACGTTTCCGTTCCGGCGGCTGGTCGACGCCATGGTGGACCTGCCGTTCGCGCTGCCCACGGCGGTGGCTGGCATCGCGCTCACGGCGCTGTACGCCCCGAACGGCTGGCTCGGACAGCTGCTGCGTCCCTGGGGAATTCAGGTGGCCTTCACCCCACTCGGCGTGGTGGTCGCACTGACCTTCATCGGCCTGCCATTCGTGGTACGGACCCTGCAGCCGGTGCTCGAGGACCTCGACAAGGAGGTGGAACAGGCAGCCGCCACGCTCGGCGCAACCGCGCGGCAAACCTTTCTGTGGGTGATCATGCCCGCCCTGTGGCCGGCACTGCTCACCGGCTTTGCGCTGGCATTCGCGCGGGCCGTCGGCGAGTACGGCTCGGTGATATTCATCGCGGGCAACATGCCGATGAAATCCGAAATCGCCCCGCTGCTGATCGTCACCGAACTGGAGCAGTACGACTATGCCGGAGCCACCGCCATCGCCGTGGTCATGCTGGTGCTTTCCTTTCTGCTGATGCTGGGCATCAATGCGCTGCAGGCCTGGACGCTCTCCCGCCATGGTGGTCGATGATCGGATCGGCTGCGGACACGACCGACACCACAGCTGAGCTGCGCGCGCGGCGGGGGCGCCGCCCCGCGGGGAGCGCGGCGCTTGCGCGGCTCCTGCTCATCGTTTTGGCGCTCGGCTTTCTCACACTGTTCGTGGCATTGCCCCTGATCGTGGTGTTCGTACAGTCCCTGGCGAAGGGCTTCGGCGCCTATCTCGCGGCGATATCGAATCCGATGGCCTGGTCCGCGATCAAGCTGACGCTGCTGGTGGCGTTGATCGCGGTGCCGTTGAACGTGGTGTTCGGGTTGACGGCGGCCTGGGCCATCGCCAAATTCGAGTTTCGCGGCAAGAGCACCCTGATCACCCTCATCGACCTGCCGTTCGCGGTATCGCCGGTGATCGCCGGACTGGTGTTCATCCTGCTGTTCGGCGCGCATGGCTGGTTCGGCCCGTTTCTGCAGGCGCACAATCTGCGCATCGTGTTCGCGCTGCCGGGCATCGTGCTCGCGACCGTGTTCGTCACTTTTCCGTTCGTCGCCCGCGAACTCATTCCGGTGATGCAGGCACAGGGCAAGGACGACGAGGAAACCGCATTGTCGCTGGGCGCCACGGGCTGGCAGACGTTCCTGCGCGTGACTCTGCCGAACATCCGCTGGGGCCTGTTGTACGGCATCCTGCTGTGCAATGCCCGGGCCATGGGCGAATTCGGCGCCGTGTCGGTGGTCTCCGGGCACATTCGCGGCCTGACCAACACCATGCCGCTGCACGTCGAGATCCTCTACAACGAATACAACTACACCGCCGCCTTCGCCGTGGCGTCGCTGCTCGCACTGTTGGCGCTCGCAACGCTGGCGGGCAAGAGCATCCTCGAATGGCGGCAGCCCGAATTGCGCCGCACGGCGCTGCCGCGGCGCGATCGGGGCCGGAGGGCGAAGACATGAGCATCGCATTGCGCGGAATCGGCAAGCGATTCGGCGAATTTGCGGCCGTCGAGAACATCGACCTCGATGTGCCCTCGGGTGCATTGCTGGCGCTGCTCGGCCCGTCTGGCTGCGGCAAGACGACGCTGCTGCGGATCATCGCGGGCCTTGAGATCCCGGACGCGGGCCAGGTGCTGTTCGACGGGCGCGACGCCACCTTTCGCCCGGTGCGCGAGCGCAAGGTGGGCTTCGTGTTCCAGCACTACGCCCTGTTCTCGCACATGACGGTTTTCGAGAACGTGGCCTTCGGCCTCAAGGTCAAGCCGCGCGCCGAACGGCCGCCCGGTGCACTGATCAGTCGGAAAGTCGAGTCGCTGCTCGAACTGGTGCAGCTCGAATGGGCGGGCGGCCGCTACCCGGCGCAGCTGTCCGGCGGCCAACGGCAGCGCGTCGCGCTGGCGCGCGCACTCGCCGTCGATCCGGACGTGCTGCTGCTCGACGAGCCGTTCGGCGCACTCGACACCCAGGTGCGTCACGAACTGCGCCGCTGGCTGCGCCGGCTGCACGATGAATTGCACTTCACCAGCATCTTCGTCACCCACGATCAGCAGGAGGCCATCGAGGTGGCCGACACCATCGTGGTGCTGAACCGCGGCAGGATCGAGCAACTGGGCGTTCCCGGCGAGGTGTACGATCTGCCGACGTCGGCCTTCGTGCATCGCTTCCTGGGGCAGGTCAACGAGGTGGCCGTGCAGATGCGCGAGGGCCGCGCGCACTTAGGTCCCATCGACATCTCCGCGGATGCGGCGGCAAGCACCGCGGGAAGCATTGCGTTGATACGACCGCACGAGATCGATGTCGGACGCGGTGCCGGCGGATGGCCCGCAACGGTGCTTACCGTGCGCGTCATCGGCCCGGTGGTGCGGCTGGAGCTGCAAGCCGAGGGCCGCAAGGCGCATCCGCCGCTGGAAGCGGAAATCAGCCGCGAACGCCACGAGGCCGAGCGCTTCGGCGTCGGTGAAGCTGTGAACCTGAAGTTCAGGCGCTGGCAGATCTATCCGGCCGGGATCCCGGCGGATTGATCGCGGGAGCCGCTGAAGCGCCGGCGACCGGAGCGCCGGCGATTTGCGCTAATGCGCCAGCTCGAAATTGGTCGACACCGCCCACCCTTCGTTGCCGAGTTCATCGGTGACCTTCCACCAGACGCCCATCTTGTCGCCTGTCGGATAGAGCATCATGCCGGGATCCAGGTCGCGTACCACGGTGGATTTCAAGTTCGACTCGGCGTACAGCTTGCCGGGCTTCGCCATCCGGACCGCCTGCTGCACGTTGTCGGCCTTGGCGTCGGGCGCGGCGCTCTTCATGTCATTGACGATCTTGATGTACGCATCGAGATAGGCCATAGCAACGACCTGGCCGATGTCGGTATTGGCGTAAGTGCTGGCGCCGCCAGCCGCGAAACCGCCGAAGAACCCGGCGCCGCCGCCGCCGCCAAAGCCCAGGTCGGTTTTCTTCGAATGGCCCTGTTCCAATGCCAGCTGCTCGGTCGAGCGCACGTCGGTCAGCGTCAGCACCACGTCCGCGGTCTTGCTTTTAAGACTCAGGCCGCCCGCCAGCGCACCGATGCCATGCGGCAGGAATGCGCCGATTGCGCCGCCGATGTTGGTGCCCCCGGAGTTGCGATTCTGATTGGCGATATCGGGCACGAGCACGTAGTCGGCCGCCTTCATCTGACCCTTGCCGATGTTCGAACCCACACGCTCCTCGCCGCTGGCCGCCAACTGGCGTTCGGCCTGGGCCGCCTGCAATCCCTTGCCGCGATCCACCAGTGTGAAGCACTTCGACTGCGACACGTACACCTTGATCAGCGCGGCCGGCGAGTCCAGGTTGAGCGCGGTCCACCATTGATTTTGCGGTTCGGTCACCGCCAGGGTGCCGATTTTCTTGTCGCAGGTGGGAATCTGAGGCGGCGGCGCATCGGCGGCCATGGCACCCGCCGCAGCCAGCAGCGCAGCTTCGGCGCCCAACCAGATCGCGATGCGAAAACCCACGGATGCAGATGAAATGCTCATTGTGATTATCCTCGTGTCGAGACCCGAATCCGAGCCCAGCACCCCTGGGGCTCAAAGCCAGCGCGCGTAACGCTACCATAGCGCGATGCACCGGCGGAAGCGCCGGCGAATCGGCGGCCCCGATCAGTCGCTGAACATAATTTTCAGTAGCCGACATATGGATCGTGCCAGAGTATTCGTCTGCGGCCATCCTTGCCGAAGATTGCCGGAAAAGCAGGACACTTGCCGGTCGCCACGGTTGACCGCAACTTCGCCAAATTGGATGACGTTCATCGCTTGGGATGAATTTCCCCAAGGACCGGGGACGTGGCGAATGACCTGCGGGATCCCACCAAATCGCCGGTCGACATGACCGCGAACGTCAGCCTGTCGGCACGGGCTTCTCGCTGCAGGGCACCTCGAGAGAACCGTCGGTTCGTTGCGCGCCGACAACGCCCGGGCCCGCCGCAGGCAGCCTGCGGTTGCACCACTTTTATCGCGGTGCTACTGTCGACCAGCAGTTATCTGAATATATAAATCTGCGGGGATGCGATGCCAGCCACCTACTCGACGCCGTTTGCTCGGCACGATCTCGGGACAATGTTGTTTTTTCGCTGCCTGCTGGTTGGGGCGGTATTTTGCGCCACGGCCGCCGGCGCCGCCGACGCCACGAAGACGGACACCGGAGATAGCGCGGTGGTTGGATTGGAGGACATCGTCGTGACGGCGACCCGTCGCGAAGAGGGCATCAGTCGAGTACCGATCAGCATCACCGCCATCAGCCAGGACGCCCTCGACCAGAAGGGCATCAAGGACTTCTCTGACATCGTCCGGTTCACGCCCGGCGTGGCCTTCGACACCAGCCAGACCAACCAAATCTCGATTCGCGGCATTTCTTCCAGCGGCGGGTCAGGCACCACCGGAATCTACATCGACGACGTGCCGATCCAGGTGCGTGCGCTTGGGTTCAATTCCGATGACGCGCTGGTCAAGCTCTTCGACCTGGACCGCGTCGAAGTGCTGCGCGGCCCCCAGGGAACCCTGTTTGGCGCCGGCTCGGAAGGCGGCACGGTACGCTACATCACTGTTCAGCCCAGCCTGACTCAATACGGGGTATACGCGAAAGCAGAAACGTCCTACACGGAAGGCGGGGCGCCCAGCTACGAAAGCGGCGTGGCCGCGGGCGGCCCGGTCATCGACGGAGTGTTGGGCCTGCGATTCAGCGCCTGGTACCGGCGCGATGGCGGCTGGATCGACCGAATCGATCCGACCACCCTGGATGTGGTGGACAAAAACGCGAACAGCGACGGTACGGCGGTGCTGCGGCTCGCCGCACTTTGGCAGCCGACCGACTCGGTCCGCGTGACTCCGAGCATCTTGTATCAGAACAGCCAGCGCAACGACGTGACGATCTATTGGCCGGAATATTCGGATCCGGGCAACGACCGCTACGTCAGCGCGAATCCCACCGCCCGTCCCGAGCCCGACGTGTTCTACCTGCCCTCACTCAACGTTCAGGCGGACATGGGCCCGGTCAGGCTGATTTCCACGACGGCGTACTTTCATCGCGACGAGGTCAGCGGCTACGACGGAACGCTGTACAACCTCGGCTATTATCAGACGCTTGGCATCACCCCCGCGGACTTTCCGCTGCTCGACGGTTCGGGCGTGCATCTGCCGGCGGGATTGCAGGACTACCGCGCGCCGGCCAGCGTCACCAACACGCAGCGCAATTTGACCCAGGAATTCCGGCTGCAATCGAACGACCCAACCTCGCGTCTGGCATGGACGGTGGGAGCCTTCTATTCTCTCGATCGCCAGTTCAGTCTGGAGGAAATCCACGATCCGATGGCGGACGCGTTGTTCAACCAACTCCTCGGCGAGCCGATCGCCGCTTACTTCGTCACGCAGCTCAATCCGGACGGCAGTTCATATCTGCCGATGGGCGATTCGTATTTCAACCGGCTGGTGAGCTACGACCGACAGATCGCCGGATTCGGCGAGGCGAATTTCAGCCTGACCGACACCCTCAAGCTCACCGCGGGCGTGCGCGTCTCGGAGGATTCGTACACCATTGAAAGCCTGTCGGGCGGACCGCAGAACAGCGGACCTCGGCCGGGCACCCAGTCGAACAGCGAAAAACCGGTCACGCCCAAGGCGGGCATCCAGTGGCAGGTCGACCCGAACGATATGTACTACTTCACCTACTCCAAAGGCTTTCGCCCCGGCGGCGGCAATCCGTCGATCCCATACGATCCCACCTTTCAGAACACCGCACTCGGCTGCACCCAGGATTTCATCAATCTCGGTCTGCAGAATGGCGCGCCCGCCACCTACAAGTCCGACTCGGTGCAGAGCTTCGAGGTGGGCGCCAAGAACAACATCGACAATCGCGTACGCCTGGCCACCAGCGTGTACTACATCAAGTGGAACAACATCCAAGGCAACGTGGTGCCGCCGATCTGCCAGATCCAGTTCACCGACAACCTCGGCGACGCGGTCTCGAAGGGCTTTGATCTGCAGGCCGATATCCAGGTGACCGAAGCATTCTCGGTCGAATCGAGCTTCGGCTATACGGACGCGCGCTACACCACGAACTCCTATCCGACCGGCGCGGTGCACACCGGTGCCCCGCTGGTGGCCGACGGCGATGCGATCGCCGGGCCAAACGGCATCGGCACCGGCTACTCGATTCCGCCCTATTCGATTTCCCTCGGATTGGAATACAAATTCCGTACGTTCGAGCACGAATCGTACGTGCGCGGGGATTGGGAGTATCTGGCCGGGGACAAGTGGCTGCATGCCGCCCAGGATCCCAACACCTCATCCTACGATCCGACCAGCTTGCCGACCGAGCGGGAAAGCTTCGCCTCGCTGCGCGCCGGCACGAAATTGGGTGACTGGGGAGTATCGATGTTCGTGGACAATCTGACCGACAGCCATACGATCCTGAATTACAACCATCAGACCAACTCGTACGACGCCAACGGCAATTTGCTGGCGAGCCCTGCTTACCGATTCATATCCTATCGGCCGCGAACCTTCGGCATCACGGTGGTTTTTCGGCACTAGCAGACAGTAGCTGCCTCAAGGGTCCGATGAATGGCTCGTAGTGCCGCCAGCGATCCACCGAGGAGCGGCTGATTTTCTGCCGCACCTGCCATTTGCTGGCGGTGAGGACGCTGCGGCTGTTCTGGTGGAAGTCGAGACATTTCGCGTCCCACGGCAGTTCGATGAACGCGAGCATCTTGCGGCTCCACGCCTCCGGATCGGCGACCAACCCCTCGTAGGGCACCTCGAGCAGGCAGTGCGCGGGCAGCGCCGCACGCCAGTGATCCATGAGCCGCAGATATTGCGTGTAGTAGTGCGCCAGGTCTCCGAGATCATTGGCGTAGGAATGGCCGGATTTGAAGTGCTGAAAATAGATCGACAAACAGGTGTCCACGGGGTTGCGGCGCATGTGGATGACGCGCGCCCCCGGCAACGCCTCGAGGATCACTCCCAGCGATAGAAAATTGGCGGGCATCTTGTCCACCACTCGCGTCGCCTGCGGCGCCAGAGCCTCGAGCAGCCTCAGGTAGTCGCCGCCGAGCGTGACCGGCGAATCGGCGGCCGCGTCGGCGGATGAGGACGCCTCCTGCGCCGCCCCCACCGTGCGCCAGAATGGCAATTCGCCCGCGCCAAATACCGCGGGGTGCGACGCCAGGATCTGCTCCGCCAGGGTCGTCCCGGAGCGTGGCATCCCCACGATGAACACCGGGCGCGATGCTGGGATGGCGCCGGCCGACGCGGCGGCGGCGGCGGCCGCGCGCGGCGGATGGGAGCGGATGAGGCGGTCGACCGTGCGGGTCGCCCGCTCGCGGTCGTACGGCGGACCGTAGGACTTCGCCAGCTCGTTGGCGCGGCGGAAGCTCGCGAAGGCCGCGGGATACTCGCCGACGTCGTCGAAATACTTGCCGAGCGCGAATCGAAGATAAACCTCGCCGCGGGGCGAGACGCACTGCGCCAGACGCTGCGCCTCAGCCAGCCAGGCGGCATCCCGCGGCGTCATCTTGCGCAAATGCGCGATGCCGGCCAAGGCCTCCGGCAGCTGCGGATCGAGCGCCACGGCGCGCTTGAAGGATTCCTCGGCCTGCGCGAACCGGCCCTGGTCGGCCAGCAACTCGGCGAGCAGGACCACGGCCGCCGCCGCGTCGGCATCGATGGCGAGCGCTTCGCGGCAGCTCGCCTCGGCCTCGGCGGTGCGGCCTTCGAGGCGCAGCACCATGCCGAGATTGATCCGGGCCTGGCTCGAGGCCGGGTCGAGCGCGGCGGCCCGCCGGTAGCTGTCGGCCGCCTCCGCCGTTCGCCCGAGGTCGAGCAGTGCGTTGCCCAAACTGTTGTGGGCCATGGCAAGATCCGGCTGGATTTTCAGGGCCTGCCGGCTGGAGGCCACCGCATCGGCGGTCTGGCCAAGCTCGCGCAGCACGTCGCTCAGATGGCTGTACGCGCCCGCGTAGGCAGGATCCAGCGAGATCGCGTGCCGGTAGCTGGTCGCGGCTTGCTCGTACCGGCCGGCGGCACGCAGCGCGTTGCCGAGATTGCCATGTGCGGCGGCGAATCCGGGCCGTATTTCCAGGGCGCGGCCGTAGCTGGCGATGGCTTCGTCGGAGCGCCGCATGAACAGGTACACATTGCCCAGGCCGATGCATGCCTCGGCATACGCGGGATTGATCTCCAGCGCGCGACGATAGCTCGCCGCCGCCTCCTCGAGCCGTCCGAGCAGGCGCAGCGCGTAGCCCAGACTGTTGTGCACCTCGGCGAGACCGGGATCGATTTGCAGCGCCAACCGGTAGCTTGCCTGCGCGTCGAGCGGCCGGCCGGCGTCGAGGAAGGCATGGCCGAGGTTCGTCTGCGACTCGGCATCCTGCGGCAGAAGCCGCGCCGCGGTGGCAAGTGCTTCGAGCGCGTCCTTGCCCTGCAGCCGCAGAGCAACCCCGAGCGCCTTCCAGAGCATGCCCGACGAGGGCTGCTCGCGGATGGACTCCCGTGACCTGTGCTCCAATTCCGCGTAGCGACGCGATTCGATGAGCGCGACGATCTGATCCATCCCGAGGCCGGCGCTGTGCGTCCCGGCCGGATCGTTTCTTGCCGGGCTCAATGGCCGACCGCGCTGGTGCCGGCCGGTAGGCATGCCATAATTGCGCCCCTCGCACGTCCGGTGTCCGCCATGCTCAAGTTCCTTCTCTGGCTCATCCTGTTCGCCCTTTGCTGGCCCCTGGCGCTGCTGGCTCTCGTGCTCTGGCCCATCGTCTGGCTGCTGTCCTTGCCGTTTCGCCTGCTGGGCGTCGCTTTCGAGGGCGTCTTCTCGCTGCTGCGCGCGGTGCTCACGCTCCCGGCGAGGTTGCTCGGCGCTCCGCGCTGATCCGCCCGGAGAATGCGGCGCTTGCCGGCATTTCGCAAGACGACCCGGCTACGCAGCGCCTGTCATGGCCGCCACGGATTCCCAGGTGGTAGCCGCCATGCTCGGGCGGCGCTTCATCCGGCGCCCAGCTGCTGGGCGAGTTCATCGAACACCGCATGGGCCTGGGGCATGGCGGCCGCAATCGCGGTTCCTTTGGACGTTTCCACGGCAAAAAGCTGTACGCGCACCTGCCCTTTCCGTAATCAATGACTTACGGTAAGAAAATACTTACCTAATGTCCAGCGGGAAAACGCAGGTCAGTCACTATAGGGCCGCGGAGATCTGCAGATGGATACCATGGTCCTGCCACGTTCCGTGCTGCGCGTCGACGAAGGCGGGACGGATCAACCGCGCACCGACGGCCAGATTGAATTGCACGTGCGGCCAGACCAGCCGAAGCGTGCCCCCCGCCGAGGAAAACGTCGTCACCGGTTCGCCCACGTCATGGCCATTGGCCCAATCGAAAAACGGACCCACCGTGACGCCCGGCGCCGGCGACCGGCCGGCCGGCAACGCCAGCCACCGCAGGTCCAGATTCAGATTGTGGACGTTGGAGAGCAGTAATTCGTTCTCCCGGAACCCGCGCACCGAGTCGATGCCGCCAACCTCGAGTGCGTGCAGATCCGAGATGTGGGCCCCGGTCCACTGCGCAGTCGCCCGGGTCTCGAGCTCCAAGTGCGCATCGGTGAGTTCCAGCACATGGTGCAATTGTCCGGTCCAGACGTGGTACTCGTGATCAGGCTGCGCAAACGCGGCCGGGTTCGACGTCTCATCGAGCAGGGTGGCATGCAGGAACGTCAGCCGCAATCCGAGATACTGATGCGCGGTTCGAATGCTGTAGTCCGGCGCCACCCGGGCGGTCACCGCGCGCGTGACCCCCTGAACGGCGCCTGGTAGAAACGAGAATGGGATGCCGGCGAGCGAGGTGGAATTCTTTTCATAGGCGCCGCTCAATCCCAGATTGAACTGCTGGGTCAGGGACGCCCACAGGGGCTGCGTCAATTTCAGTTCCTGGCGCGTGATCCGGCTCTTGATGTTCAACGATTCCAGAGGCTGCTCGGTGATCACCGAATCTACGAACGAGGTTTGCAAGGAAACCGCCGTGTAGTGGCGGTTGATCGGCACCTGCCAGCCCGCGCTGTAACTCGTGCCGCCGGCCTCCCCGATGGGCCCGCTGAAACTCGCATTCAGGGCATCGCCCCAACCGGTCAGATCGCGCACGATCCCGGTGAGGTTGTATCCCTTTTCTTCAATCGAAGGCGGTCGATAGTTGTTGACGGCAGCCGATGCCCCGTAGGTCCTGGCCCTTTCGACGTCCACCTCCAGGATCGCCTCCCCGAGTTTCGCGCCGGGCAGGATGCGGCAATTGAGGCGTGCGAACAACGGATCGTCCAACAGGCGCTGGAAACGCTCGCGCAGGCGGTTGACGTTGAAGGTCTCGTGTTTGCCGCCTTTCAACCGATTGATCACATAGGCGGCACGCAGCCCGCGCAAGCCATGCACCCGCACCTCCGTGATGCGCCCCTCGATGACCCGAAAGCGCAGCACTCCATCGCGCAAGGGTGGCTCGATCAACAGGCCGGAATTGATGTATCCACGGTCGGTATACAGGCGCGTCAAGTCTTGTCGCAGCCCCTCGAGTTGCGCCGCGCTCACGGAGCGGCCGACATAGGGCGCCGCTGCTGCCTGCAACCGCGTCGTCGACAGCGCCCGATTGCCCGCGAATTCGATGCGGTTGACCTGGCCCTGGCCGCCGTCCACTGCCGCTCCCTCCGGCGCCAGGACGGGCGGCAAACTGAACTGACCCTCGGCCGACGCCGGCATCGTCGCGCCCGGCGTCTGCGCTGCGGCCGGCGGCTGGGACGCGACCGGCGGCTGGGACGCGACCGGCGGCTGCGACGCGACCGGCGGCTCCGCCGCCACGGCCACCCGGCCGGCGGCCAGCACACCCATGAGCGCCCAGGCTGCCCGGCGACTCATCGGCAAGTGATCGCTCCGGCCCAGCTCAAGAGCGGTACGGATGCCGTGGACCGAGGTGTGACGCCATCGAGGCGCGCAGCCGCGTCGCCGATGCTGGCAGGATCCGCCCACAGCGGATCGCGATAGGACACCGGCAAGCCGCCGCGGCCGGCGATGGACAGCGAGCTGCCCTCGCGGAATTTGCAGGCGCTGCGGGCCAGGGCTATCGGTGTCGACGGGGTGCCGGTGAGCCCGAGCAGGGCGTTGCCGAGATCGAGGCTGGGCACCGTCACGTCGAGCGTGCCGCTCAGTCCGTCCGGAGCCGCGGCCTGCACCACGTTCAAACCCGCCGTGGCCGGATTGAAGGCGACCAGATTCCCCCCGAGGGTGTAGGACTCGAAACTTGGAACCAACGCCAGCGCGTCGATGATGACATTGCCGCCCGAGGCTTGCGGAGCGGTGGTATTGGCCTGGATGGCGCCGGTCTCGAACACGATGCTCGGTACCTCGATGCGGATGTCGCCACCATTGCCGTTGGTTGTCCCGAGCACCGAAGTCGTAATGCTCGAATTCTGCAGCCACAGGGGTCCCTGGCCGGTGATCGTGATGGGACCGCCGTTGCCTTGATTCGAGGTCGTCGAGATGGCGCTCGGATCCATGTGCAAGGATTGCTGGTACACGATGTCGATGGCGCTCGCCGCGACGTTGCCGGTGGACGCTGCGCTGATCCGACCTCCGTCCATCTGGATGGCGTCGGCGTGGATGTCGATCTGGGTCTGAGCGATCTGCGCGGGAACCGCGACCGTCGAGCTGTTTTCAATGGAAATCAGCCCGGTATTGCCGACGATCAAGGTGCCGCTGCTGATCGAGACGGTACCCGGCTGGCCGTCCGCGCCGCGCGCCGCGGAGCTGATCTGCCCATTGTCCATCAAGGTCGTGGTGCCGCTCACGTCGACGGTGACAACGCCCGCCGATCCGCCAGAACCCGCGGCCGCGGTGGTGGAGATGGCGGAGAAATGGGTCGGTGTGCCACCCTCGATGCTGAGCGATCCGGCGTTGAGCGTCACGGCCCCGGCATTGCCCGCGCCAAAAGTGGCCGAGAGGATCTGGGCGCCATTGGCGATCGTCGCCGCGCCGCCGGCCGTGACCGAAACCTGGCCCGCGTTGCCGCTCGATTGCGCGGTGGAACTCGTAACGCCCGTCAATGCGGTCGAGCCGCTCCCATCGACGTTGAGCGATGCGGCCTGAAGTACGACATCGCCGGCGTTGCCGGTGCCATTCGTGTTGGAATTGATCTGTGCACCGCTCGAGATGCCCAAGGTCGAGGCGCTCGTCACCGTGACCTGGCCGGCATTGCCCGGGCCCGAGGTTTGCGATTCGATCGAGCCACCGCCGGACAGCGTCACCCCCGCCGAGCTTGCCACCATGACCTTGCCGCCGCTGCCGGTTGCGCCCGGTTCGGCCGAGCTCAATATGCCGGTGAGCCCCGTGGTCGCGGAACCCGTGACGCTGAGCCCGCCCACATCGAGAATCACATCGCCCGCATTGCCGGTCGCGAAGGTGCCCGAGCTGATTTGCGCGCCGTTCGCCAGCGTGGTGGTGCCGCTGGTGGTGACCGTCACCCGACCGGCATCGCCGCCCGATCCCGGCTGATTGGAGCTCGCAATGCCCGTGAAGACCGGCGAGCTGCCGCCGTCGATGCGCAGCGAGGCTGCATTCACCGAGACGCTGCCGGCATTGCCGGCGGAGTCGGTGTCCGTGCTGATTTCGGCGCCATTCAGAATGCTGACGGTGCCGCCGCTCGTGACCGCGACCTGACCGGCGCCGCCGCCCGACGGGCTGTTGGTGCCGCTGAAGATTCCCGTGACGAACGTCGAGGTGCCCGCACCGCCGTCGACATCGAGCGAACCCACGTTGAGCGTGACGGTGCCGGCATTGCCGGCCGCATGGGAGCTGGAGGAGATCTCTGCACCATTTGCCACGGTGGTCGCGCCGCTCGTGGTCACCGACACCTGGCCGGCGTTGCCGCTCGCGTAGCCCGAGCTCGATATCCCCGTGAATGACGCCGAAGTGCCGCCGTCAAGGTCGAGCGATCCGGCGACGACGACGATATTCCCGGCGTTGGACGGGGAAAAGCTGTTGGTGGATACATAGCCGCCGCCGCCAATGGCCGCCGGCCCGGTCACCGCCACCGAGATCCTGCCGGCGGTGCCTCCGGCGCCGTCGATTTCCGTATCGATGCCGCCGTTGCTGATGGCGAGCGAGCCGGCCGACAGCGTCACCTCGCCCGCGTTGCCGGCCAATCCAAAGGCGGACGCGAAAATTCCCGTGGTCGCAATCTGCGGACTGCCCTGGATGGTCACCGACGCCGCGTTGACGGTCACATTGCCCGCATCGCCGGTGGTGAACGAATTCGCCGCAATGAATCCGCCGTTCGTGAGCGTGGTCGCGCCGTTGGTCATGACCGACACCTGACCGGCGTTGCCGGTGGACAGGCCCGGGTTGCCGGCCGCCTGGCCGGCGGAACTCGAAATGTTTGCGAAGCCATCGATGCTGAGCGACTGCGCCACCACGTTCACATCGCCGGCATTGCCGGGCGAAAACGTGTTCGAGCTGATGGAGCCGCCATTTTCCAGGGTAATGGGACCGCTCGCCGTGACGGACACCTGGCCGACGCTCGCCCCCGAATCGTTGGCCTGGCGCACGATTCCCGTGTTGTACGTGGAGGTGCCACCGTCGATGTTCAGCGACTGGGTGCTGAGCGCAATGGCGCCGGCATTCCCGACGCCGAAGGTTTCCGCGGCGACCTGACCGCCGTTGACGATATTGACGGGCCCAGCCACGTTGATACCGATGGGGCCGCCCGCGCCCGCGCCGACCGTGATGGACGTCAGCTGGCTCTGATTCGAGGAATTCGCGCCCTGAATGCTCAGTGATCCGGCATTCAGGGTGATCGATGCGCCGCCGCCGCCGCCGGCATTCTGCGAGGCAATGAAAGCGCCGTTGGTGAGCAGGGCGCTGCCGCCCACATCGATTCGGATGGGTCCCGCCCCGGCGCCGCCGGCGCTGCTGAACACGCCGGTGGGTACAGTCCCGCCGTTGGTGGCATCGATCTGCAGCGCTCCCGCACTCACGTACAGACCGCCCGTGGCCTGGCCGGCGCTGCTGAACGCGGTGATCTCGCCCCCCGCCTGCAGGGTCACGGTGCCGTCGCCGGAGTTGAACGCACCGCTCAGGGGCACTTCGACCGCCTGCGCACCGGTCGCGATCACCCGCACGTCGCCGGTGGTGTTTGCGAGCGCGGCGTACTGGCCGCCGCCGTCGATGGTCACGTCGCCGGCGACCACTTGAATTTCTCCGCTGCCCGCCCCGCCGCCCAACAATTGCGCGCCCTGGAGATTCACCGGCGCGCGCGTCGCACCCAGAAACCCGAAGGCCTCCGGCGCCATCGCCGACAGCGTGCTCGCCTTGCTCGGGTCCGCATAGAAGTTGCCGTCGGAGAATTTGAGGTAATTGGCCGTGGTCACCGCAAACGCCGCCGGCACATTCACGAACGCATTTGCCGTGAAGGTCACCCCCGCGGGATTGACGAAATAGAGATTCGGCGCTCCGGACGCCGCCAACAACGCGATCGTGCCGTCGATGGTGCTGGCATAGCCTCCCGTCACCCGGCTGATCACATTGTTGATGCCGGCACTGGTGGTCGAAAACAGCGCCGTTTCGCCCGTCGCGACGTTGAAATACTGAAAGCTGAAGAACAGATTGCCGCCGTTCAACCGGCCCAGGCTTTGGGTGATGTTGTAGAGGGGACCGGTCAGCACCGCGGCGCTGCCGCCGAGGCTGCCGTCGAGCTTGATCCCCGCGGGTCCGGCCGCCAGCGCCGCACCGGCGCAACCGCCGAACCCCCAGGCGAGGGCCCCCATGAATCTTGCGGATCGTGCGCGCCGGCGGGTCATTCGATTCAGTTCCAATTGCCGATCAGCACGATCGGCGCCCAGAAGAACGGGTGCGAGAAGTGCTCGGATCCGATCAGGCTGCGCTGCGCCTCGGCGAAGGCCTGCGCCTTGCCGTGGCGTTCCATGCCCGCATAGAACGCCTCCATGAAGCGGCTCGCCGCATCGTCACTCACCGACCACAGCGTGCCAACGACGCTGCGCGCCCGCGCCCGGATCGCGGCGCCCGCGAACCCGAGCGGCGCCCGATCATTGCCTTCCGCAGTCTCGCAGGCCGACAGCGTCAGCAGTTCGATGGCACCTCCATGCGTGCCGTTGTCCGCGATCATGCGCTGCAGGTCATCCATGCGGATGAGGTCGTCGAACGCCAGCAGGAACGAATCCCGCGCGTTGTCGCCGAAGAATCCATGCGAGGCTATGTGGATGAGCCGGTAGCGGCCGGTTGCGACCTCCTGCTGGAAGCGGCCGACCGTGAAATCGCCGTTCATGAGCGGCTTGCTCTTGCCGAGCGCCGTCAGTTCCCGGATTTCGGTGTCGACCCCGGGCAATGCCAGCTCGCTGCGCAGCGCCGATTCCGCCCCGGCATGCGCCGAATCGGCCGCCGACGGGGTGTGCCCGGACGCGTCGGGCTGCGCCTGCGCGACGGCGCGCCGCGCGGCCGCGCGGCCGGTGGGTGTGGAGTCCATGAAGCCCATGGATATCAGTGTGTTCACCACCGGTCCGGGCGAGGACAGTCCGGCGAGCAGCGACAGGGTCTGCGATTCACGCTCGTTGCCGGTCTCCGTCATGGTCAGTCCCGTGATCGTGGACACCGCATAGCGCTCGGCCACGAAGCCGCGGCCATCGTGCAGGGCCGCAAACGGTACCAGGCGCAGATAGCCGTCCGGCACGAACACCAGCTCATGTATCCCCCTGGACGCCAGCTGCGCCTCGAAGGGACCGACCAACCAGCCGTAGAAACGCTGCGCCGTCGCGAGATATCGCGTCGAGCCCGGATCGGTGAGCTCGGTACGAAACTGCTTGATCTGTGCTTCGAGCGCCGCGGCGGGTATCGGCACCGAATGATGCAGCAGCCCGGTGTTCGTCCTCGCGACCACCTCCAGCCGATCCTCGAGGACCACCGTATAGAGCACCGCTACTCCGGCATCGAGGGGGGCGCCGGCATGTTCCTTGATCGAATCGACGGAGCAGCGGTCGCCGAGATAGTCCTGCATCTCCGCCTGATGGGTGAGTTCGAGCGCATCCAGCACCGAACCGAGGCGCGCCGGCTGCTCGCCGCCCTCGAGACCATCCACGTTCTGCAGCATCAAATCCAGCAGATTCGTGAATATGGGCTTGAGCAGCGTCCGATAAGTCGATTGGCCCTCGTCGTCCTCGATCGGCAGATCGTGGCGAATGGCCTCCAAATGCCGCGCCGCGCGCAGATAGCTCGCGAGCGCCGCGGGATCGTCGCCCAGCCGGCGGTGCAGCCGGCCGGCGCGCCATTCGAGCCTGACGAGCAGCGCCTCGACCTGCCCGAGGTCCATGCGCTGCGCGAGCGCCAGGCCGCCTTGATTCAATTGCATGGCGTCCGCGAATCGGCCCTCCGTCTCGTACAGCTGGGCGATGGCGTCGGCCGCCTCGAGCTGCAGCGGCTCATCGCCCGTTTGCTGCGCCAGTTCCGCCGCATAGCTCAGGCTGCGATAGGCCATACGCAGGATTCGGGCGGCGCGCACCGCCGCCGGGCTCGCGCTTCCGACCTCCGCCGGCAACCTCATCCCCTCCGCCACGTCGAGCGCCACCGCCGCTTGCGCGCCGAGACTGAAAAATGCCTCCGCTCGCTGGTTAGGATCGCGCATCGCGGCGATCTGGGGATACAGCCGATCCAGCGCATCCAGATCGGCACGCGGCGACTGCAGTCGCAACAGATTCAATTGCGCGAGCACACCGAGATCCTGTCCGGCGCCCCCGCTGCGGATCGCGGCCAGGGCCTCCTGATAAAAGCCGGCGGCGCGGCGCCCGTCGTGTTCCGCCGCCGCCACATTGCCGAGCGCTAGGGTGATCGCGACCTGCGCCGGGTCGGCGGCCGCCGCGGCGGCTGCCTTCGCCGCGTCATGCGCCGCCTGCAGCAGCTTGTCGGCATCCTCGAGGCGGCCGGCTTGCACGAGACTTAAGGCCAATTCGCGGGTTGCACGCAGACGTCCGGCAGGGTTGGGGGCTTCGGCCGTGACCGCCTCGAGCAATCTGACCGACTCGGAAATGTTGCCGTGACCGCGCTCGCGGATGCCGGCGTCAAGCGCCGTATCCCAGACGCCGCCCCAGGCGGTGCCGGCGAGCGCCGCGATGCCGACACCAGCGCATGCGCAGCGCCATCGCCCGGCGAGGATCCGGCCCCGTTGCGGCAAGCGCACTTCGCGACTGCGCGACCGAAGCCGAACACGCAACATGGCACCCCTCGTGATGATTCATCGCACGCCGCTCGAATCGGGCGCTTGCGAAGTTTTTACTCGCCTCTCGAGCGGTCCGTCAACGATTTCACAGTTTGTGTCGCGTTATGTCATACGCGATATAGCGAGGTCACCGGTTGTCCTGCGTTATGTCACGCATGATGAGTTCGCGACCCGGCTCGCCCTACGCCCGACGCCACCACCTGACCCCGTCGGCCTCGATCGCGCTGGTCGCGCGACCGGTGTGGGCCAGATGATTCAAATGCGCGCTCGCTTCTCCGGTTGCCAGGATCAGGACGCCCGGCGTGATGGGACGGGCGAACAGCGCCGCGAACACATCCTTGGTGCGTCGCGGCTCCGACAGCAGTTCCTGCAGGCGGACGAGGCCGTCGAGGTGTGATTGGATCAGCTGGTCGATGCGCTCGTGCAGGCCGGTGAACGGCGCGTTGTGCGCCGGCAGCACCAGCACGTCGTCCGAAACCTCGAGCTTGATGCGCGCCAGGGAGACGAGCCAGTCGCCGAGCGGATCGGCGTCCGGTTCGGTCGGATGGACCGAGACGTTCGAGCTGATCTTCGGCAGCACCTGATCGCCCGCGATGAACAGCTTGAGTTCGGGGCAATACAGACAGGCATGTTCGGGTGAATGCCCGCTGCCGACGACCACCTGCCATTCGTGCGCGCCGATGCTCAAGCGATCGCCGTCCCGGATGCGGCGATAGGAGTCGGGCAGGCGATGAATCATCCGGCCGAAATCACCGAATTTCGCCTGGTAGCCCTCCAGTTCCGCGGGATCCCAGCCCGCGGCCCGATAGAAATTCAGGCCGGCGGCCGGCGCAGCGCGGCCCGTATCGGCGGCGATGACCCGGCACGTCAGGTATTCGAGACGGCTCATCCACAGCGTGACCTCGAATCGTTCCGCCAACCAGCCTGCCAGGCCGCAATGGTCCGGGTGCATGTGAGTGACCACGACCCGGGTCGCCGGGCGTCCGTGCATGGGACCTGCGAAAACCGCCTGCCAGGCCTCGAGGGTCTGCGGTGTGTTCAACCCGGTATCGATCAATGCCCAGCCGTTCTGCTCCTCGATGGCCCAGGTGTTGATCCACTTCAACGACCCGAACAGCGGCATTCGCAGCCACAGCACCCCCGGTGCGACCGCGACGAAGCTGCCATCACCGGTCTGCGGCTCCGATGTCAGCGGGTACTGCAAAGTCATAGGCTTCCATGATAAGGGGAAGCCGATCAGCGGTGCTTAAGTCTCTCGGTCAGCCCCGCGTCATTGGCGGGCTGGTAGGCCGCCGTGAAGGTATGCAGCGCGGCCTCGGCGCCGGGAAGTTCAGCATCAGGCAATTCGAAGGAGTCAAAGCCGCAGCGCGCCATGAAAAACAACTGGTCGCGGCGCACGTGGCCGGTGGCGCGCAGTTCACCCGTGAATTTCCAGCGTTCCCGCAGCAGCCGCGCCTGGCTGTAGCCGCGGCCTTCGCCCGGCGAGGGGAAGTCGGCGGCGATCAGCGACAGTGCCGCCAGATCCCCGACGAGCTGTTCGACCTGCTGCGCCGGGCCGATCTGCACGCCGAGCCGGCCGGCCTTGCGGCTGAAGGTCTCCTTACCGCCCACCCAGCGATCGAAGGGGATTATCAGCGCGGCCGGTGACTCCGGGGCGCCGGTCTCCCCGAGGTATTGCCAGTCGTCGACCACGATCCGGCCGTCACGCAGCAAGCGGCGCGGCATACACCCTCTCCTTGAACGGCTTGATGCCGATGCGTCGCACCGTATCGACAAAGCGTTCCTCGGGCAGGCGGCATTCCACGTATACCGCGAGCAGGCGCGCAATGGTCTCCGGAACCATGGCCTTGGCCACCGATGGGCCGATCACCTCGCCGAGGGCCGCATCGGCTCCGGCTGCGCCGCCAATGGTGATCTGATACCACTCCTCCCCATTCTTGTCGACGCCGAGAATGCCGATGTGGCCGACATGATGATGGCCGCAGGCATTCATGCAGCCCGACATCTTCACCTCGAGTTCGCCGAGGTCATAGAGATAATCGTAGTCGTCGAAGCGCTCGTTGATCAGTTTGGCGACCTCGATGGAGCCGGCGTTCGCCAGACTGCAGAAATCGAGACCGGGGCAGCAGATCATGTCGTTCAAGGTGCCGATGTTCGCCGTGGCGAGGCCCGCCTGATCGAGCGACCGCCACAAATCGAACGTGTGCTGCGCTTCGACATCGGGAAACAGCAGGTTTTGCGTGTGGGTGACGCGGATCTCGCCGAAGCTATGGCGGTCGGCGAGGTCGGCGAGCAGGTCCATCTGCGCGTCGGTGGCATCCCCGGGAGCGACGCCGGATTTCTTCAGCGACACATACACCGCCCGATAGCCCGGCACCTTGTGGGCCACGGTGTTGTGGCGATACCAGGCGCGAAACGCGGTGTCCTTGCCGGCCTCGGGATCGGCTTCGGCCAGTCGGCGGTAGGCAGGCGGTGAGAAGAAGGCCCGCACCCGCGCGACCTCGGCATCGTCGACCCGCGGCGCGCCGTCGCGCATCGCGGCCCATTCGGCTTCCACGCGGCGCCGGAATTCCTCGATCCCGAGGCTGCGCACCAGGATCTTGATGCGCGCCTTGGTGAGATTGTCGCGGCGCCCCTCGCGGTTGTAGACCCGCAAAATGGCTTCCAGGTAAGACAGCAGATGCTCGCGGGGTAGGTACTCGCGCAGCACCTGGCCGATGATGGGGGTGCGACCGAGACCGCCGCCGGCCAGAATCTCGAAGCCGAGTTCGCCGTCCGCCGCGCGCACCATGTGCACGCCCACATCGTGCACCAAGGAGGCGGCTCGATCCTCCGGTGCGCCGGTTACGGCGATCTTGAACTTGCGCGGCAAGTAGCTGAATTCGGGATGAAAACTCGACCATTGCCGGATGATCTCGCACCACGGGCGCGGATCCTCGAGTTCGCTCTGGGTGACCCCGGCGAGGTGATCCGAGGTGACGTTGCGGATGCAGTTGCCGCTGGTTTGAATGGCATGCATCTCGACGGCCGCGAGCTCCGCCAAGATATCCGGTACGTCCTCGATCCTCGGCCAGTTGAACTGCAGGTTCTGACGGGTGGTGAAATGACCGTAGCCGCGGTCGTAACGGCGTGCGATGTGCGCCAGGGTGCGCAATTGGACCGAGGACAGGGTGCCGTAGGGTATGGCCACCCGCAGCATGGGCGCATGCCGCTGGATGTACAGGCCGTTGCGCAGGCGCAGGTGGCGAAATTCATCGTCGGTCAGCTCGCCGGCGAGAAATCGCCGCGTCTGATCGCGGAATTGGGCCACCCGTTCGTCCACCAGGGTCTTGTCAATGGCATCATAACGGTACATGGGGGCCGCCGAGTCTATTGCGGGGGCTCTCGGAGGCTCCAATACCGGCCTGTCATGAGCTTATAACCGCCGCGTCTTAGGGGGTCCGATCCGAAAACCGTGAATCGCTTGGCAGAGAGCACCCGGGGATGCGGGCAGCATGAGTTTCAAGGTACGTAAAGGCCAGAATGGGTGAACAGTTGAGGACTATCAGCGTCGCGCCGGAAAGCTTCGAGATTTCGGCCGAATCGGTGCTGCTGGTGGCCGATTTGCAGGGGGCGCTTGCCGTTTGTCTGCACGACGAGGGCCGCCGGGCCGGTGGCTTGCTGCATCTGCGATTCGGCGGTCCGAATGGCTGTCCCGGCGACGTCACGGACGATGCCCTGAGCGCGATATTGACGGTGCTCGACAATTTCAAAACCGCGGTACTGGGCGCGGCACCGCGCCTGGACGACGTTCAGGCGCGCATTCTGGCTCATGCCCCGCCGCCGACCGGTGAGTGCGAGCCCAAGGTGTCGCTGGTGGAACTGATTCGCGCGGATTTCACCGACGCAAAAATCTCCTGCGGCACGCAGACCCTGCGCCGTATCGAGCCGGTGCGCGTGTTCTTTCAACCCTTCGAGGGGCGGGTGTGGATCTCCGCACCGAGCGACATTCGCGCAACCCAAAACAGGCGCAGTTCCCTCGCCTAGCCTGTATTCGGTGTCCGCCCGTCCGGGCGTCCGGCGAAAGCCGCGTCGGTGATTTTGTCATATGCTTAGGCCCCATGACCCTCATCGATCGCCCTTTGATTGATCAACCGGTGCGCTTGCGATGCGCGCTGCTGTTCTCGGCGGCGTTGCTGGTGAGCTGTGCCAGCCCGCCCCTCGCAGTGGCGCCGCCGCCGGGGGTGGATCTCAGCGGCCATTGGAAGCTTGATGAGGCGGACAGTGATGATCCGCAGCGGGTGTTGCAGGCTCAGCAGTTCGGCACGGATTCCATCGATAATTCCGGCAGCGGGCGGCGCAGCGGCCGTCGCGGCGGCGGTGGCGGCGGTGGCGGCGCCGGTCCCGGCGGCGGCAACAGCCCGGCCGGCGGCGCGCCCGTTGCGCCTGCAGCCCTGCCGCCGGTCACCGCGGTGGGCGCCGGACTGCGCTGGCCCGGCAAGGAGCTGGAAATCAAGCAAATCGGCGGCGTAGCCGCGTTCACTTCCGACGGACACAATCGGGTGTACCAGCCCGCCGCCCCGGTCAAGAAAAGTCATGGCGTCGAACAGGCGTGCGGCTGGGACGGCAAGACCCTGGTGGTGCAGGCGGAACCGGACGAGGATCGCCCGTCCTTCGAGGAGCGCTATACCTTGTCCGAGGATGGCCAACAGCTCATTCAGAACGTGCATTTCAAGCGCGGCAAGACGCGCGACATGACCCTGTCGCGGGTGTGGGACCGGGTGCCGTGAGGGCCCACAGGTGGCATAAAAAAGCCGGGCAGTGCCCGGCTTTCAAATCCCCATGCCTTGTCGTTGCGTGCTTTATCGCGCTGCGATGATCGGTCTGCTTTACTTCCCTGAAACTCTATTGCTAACGCGCAACACTCTAGCCGCGACTCGCGCCGGAAGCTAGCTATATTGTCATAAAGCCCCAAATTTAATGTTGTAATCGCACAACACGCGTACGGAGAGCCGAATTGCCCAAGCCCATCAAACCCGCCGCGGCCAGCCAGGTGCGGATCCGGCGCGCGTATTTCGAATTCCGCCATGGGCAGCTGCACGTGCGCACGGCATTTCCGACCACCGGTGGCTTCGATGAGCAGGTGACGCTCTTCTGTCTGCATCCGCGCGGCCGATCGAGTCGCGTATTCGACCGGTTCCTGCCGCGCATGGCCGGTGACCGATCCGTGTACGCACCGGACCTGCCTGGCTGCGGGGAATCCGATGCCGACCCCCAGCCAGGCGCCGCCGCCGCGGCGGCCGCGATGGCCGATCTCGCCGGCGGCCTGCGCCTGCGGCAAATCGATCTGCTGGGTTTTCAGGACGGCTCGGAAGTGGCGGTAGCCCTGGCGCTGGCTCGACCCGAACTGGTGCGCCGCCTGGTGTTGGTGAGCCTCACGTCCACCGAGGGACTGACATCGGCCGCGCAGCCGTGCCTGGTGCTGCGAATCACCGACGAATGGTCGGATGCCACCCGCCAGGGTGCCAAGCTGCTGCCCAACGCCCGCTTGGTGGAGGCCGCGGAATATGCGCCGGATCTATTCGATGCCGCGCCCAGGATCCTGGCGGACACGTTCGGCGCGTTCCTGAATCGTGATGCCGCGCCGGCTCGTGATGCCGCGCCGAGTCGGGATGCAGCGCCCAAGTCCGCGGCAGGCCAACCGCCGCGGGCGCCGCGCCATCCGTGAGACTCAACAAATTCATCAGCGAAACCGGGATTTGCTCGCGGCGCGAGGCAGACAAGTGGATCGAGGCCGGGCGCATCACCTGCAACGGTGCGCCGGCCGTGCTTGGAACCCGGGTCGGCGACGGCGACGAGGTCTGCGTCGACGGCAAACCGCTCGGGCGCAAGAAACAGCCCATCTATATCGCGCTCAACAAACCCGCCGGCATCACCTGCACCAGCGAGCCGCACGTCAAGGACAACATCGTCGATCTGGTGGGACACACCGAGCGCATCTTCCCGGTGGGGCGGCTCGACAAGGATTC
>Ga0181519_10000788_pt1 | contig 28232 bp, 28 predicted proteins | sample PEATcosm2014_Bin_26_FD_121102 | JGI IMG/M metagenome (GOLD analysis project Ga0181519, IMG submission 121102) | Peatland microbial communities from MTU Mesocosm Facility, Houghton, MI, USA - PEATcosm2014_Bin02_10_metaG | ecosystem: Environmental > Terrestrial > Soil > Wetlands > Peat | place...
ATCTTGGGCGGTCAGGCAGAAAACAGGCACGCATTTCAAATCGCGGCAAGAAAAATCCGCCTATAAGCTGCTTGCTTTATACAGGTTGCGGAGTCAGAGCACCGCTTTTACCGGACAGCCGTGGTAGAGCATGATGAACGATCAGAGGATGGAGAAGAAGAAATGTTAACCGTCTCGCACCTCACCGGAGTTACTCCACGATCTGAGAAGACGGTCAATATGTTTGAGGCTGAGACGAACGAGGGTTACAAGAAAGTAGCAAAGGGTGATCTCGTCATAAACACGCTGTGGGCATGGATGGGGGCAATGGGTGTCAGCTCCAACAATGGAATTGTGAGTCCTGCGTACCATGTTTATTCACCCCGTCCGAGCATTCATTCTGACTACACAAACCATCTTGTGCGAATCCCTAACTTCGCGCGAGAAGCTTCGCGCTGGTCCAAGGGTGTTTGGTCATCACGTCTTCGGCTCTATCCCCAAGAAATGTTTCAAATCCTGTTTCCTGTTCCTCCGATGGAAGAGCAGCAACAAATAAGCAAGCGAATCCTAGAGTATGAATTGAAGGCGGATAGACTAATCCGAGAATCAGAGCGCGCCATCGACCTGCTCCAGGAGCGTCGAACCGCTCTCATCTCCGCCGCCGTTACCGGCAAGATCGACGTACGTGGCGTTGCCACAGAGGAAGCCACATGAACCTGCACAAGGAGATCAGCTTCGAAGCCGAAGTCTGCGAGCATCTGGCCTCGCATGGCTGGCACTACGCCGAAGGCGATGCGGCCAACTATGACCGCGAACTAGCCCTCTTCCCCGCCGATGTGTTGGCATGGGTGCGGGAAGCCCAGCCCAAGGCGTGGGAGTTGCTGACAAAAGCCCACGGCGCAAAGACAGGTGAGATGCTGCTGGCGCGGTTGCGGGAGCAATTGAACGCCCGCGGAACGCTAGATGTGTTGCGCCACGGCATAGAGATGATTGGCCTGAAGCAGAAGTTGGCCCTTGCCCAGTTCAAGCCGGCGCTGGCCATGAACCCCGAAATTCTGGCCCGCTACGCCGCAAACAAACTCTGTGTGGTCCGCCAGGTGCGCTACTCCGTACACAACGAGAACTGCCTCGACCTGGTCCTCTTCCTGAATGGCATCCCGGTTGGCACCGTCGAACTGAAGACGGACTTCACCCAGCGCGTGGAAGACGCCGTGGACCAGTACCGCTTTGACCGGCTGCCACGTTCCAAAGGCCACGCAGCCGAGCCGCTGCTCGCCTTCCCCACTGGCGCGTTGATTCACTTTGCGGTGAGCAACTCCGAAGTCCACATGACGACCAAGCTGGCCGGGCCAGAGACCAGGTTCCTGCCATTCAACAAAGGCGACGACGGCGCGGCCGGCAATCCGCCGAATCCCAACGGAGGCCACCGAACGGCCTACCTGTGGGAAGAGATTTGGGCGCGTGAGAGCTGGCTTGAGATTCTCGGCCGTTACCTGGTGACGGAGCGGGACAAGAGAAAGCAGATCAAGAGCGTGATCTTTCCGCGCTACCACCAGTTGGATGCCACGCGGAAGCTGTTGGCGGATGTCTACACAGCGGGCGCGGGCGGCAAGTACCTGATTCAGCATTCGGCGGGCTCGGGCAAGACCAACTCGATTGCCTGGTCGGCGCACTTTCTTGCTGACATTCACGACGCGCAGCAGAAGAAGATCTTTGACACGGTACTCGTGGTGAGCGACCGCAACGTGATCGACCAACAGTTACAGCAGGCCATCTTCGATTTTGAGCGGATAGCGGGCGTGGTGGCGACCATCAAGGGCGAGGGTGGGAGCAAGAGCGCCGAGCTGGCCGAAGCGCTGAGCGGCGCCAAGAAGATTGTGGTCTGCACCATTCAGACGTTTCCATTCGCTCTTGAGAAGGTGCAGGAACTGGCGGCGACCCAGGGCAAGCGATTTGCAGTAATTGCCGACGAAGCTCACAGCTCGCAGACGGGCGAGGCGGCCAGCAAGCTGAAGGCCGTGTTGACTGCCGAGGAGCTGAAGGAAGTGGCCGACGGCGGCGAGGTGAGCACGGAAGATGTGTTAGCCGCTCAGATGGCGGCGCGCACCAACCACGCCGGCATTACCTATGTGGCGTTCACGGCGACGCCCAAAGGCAAAACGCTGGAACTGTTTGGCCGCAGACCGAAGCCAAATGAACCGGCTGGTCCCGGCAATCTGCCTGAACCGTTTCATGTCTACTCCATGCGCCAGGCGATTGAAGAGGGTTTCATTCTCGATGTTCTGGAGAACTACACCAGCTACAAGCTGGCCTTTAAGCTGGCTCACAACGGCAAGGAGATGGACGAGAAGGAAGTGGAGCGCAGCGCGGCCCTGAAAGGCATAATGCGCTGGGTACGGCTGCACGACTACAACATCTCGCAGAAGGTTGCGGTTGTGGTGGAGCACTTCCGCGAGACAGTGCAGCCCTTGTTGAACGGTCACGCCAAGGCAATGGTTGTGCTTGGCAGCCGATTGGAAGCGGTGCGCTGGCAGTTGGCGATCGACAAGTACATCAAAGCGAACAGCTATAAACTGGCGACGCTTGTCGCATTCTCCGGCGAAGTTCATGATTCGGAGTCCGGCCCGGATGCCTTCACCGAGACCAGCAAGACGCTGAATCCGAACCTGCGGGGGCGGACGATCCGAAAGGCCTTCGATGAACGGGATGCAGATGGAATCGAGGAGTACCAGATTCTGCTTGTAGCCAACAAATTCCAAACCGGCTTCGATCAGCCGCTACTGTGCGGGATGTATGTAGACAAGCGTCTGGCGGGCATTCAGGCTGTACAGACGCTCTCCCGGCTGAATCGGTCTTACTCTGGCCCATTCGGCGAGAAGAAGACCACGTATGTGCTCGACTTCCAGAACGACCCGGCGGAGGTATTGCTGGCCTTCAAGGCGTATTACAAGACTGCAGAGCTGGCCAACGTCACCGACCCGAACCTGGTATTTGATTTGCGGATGAAGCTGGATGCCGCCGGACACTACGACGATTTTGAAGTTGCGCGCGTTGTCGATGTGGAACTGAACCCGAAGTCAAAGCAGAGCGACCTGTTGACCGCGCTGGAGCCAGTTGTGAGCCGATTGCTGACCCAGTATAGGGATGCCCAGGCTCGTTGGCGGACTGCCCAGGCCCAGAAGGACGGGAAGGCTGCGGGAGAGGCCAAAGACGAGATGGACAGCCTCATCCTGTTCAAGCAGGATATGGGTTCGTTCCAGCGCGTCTACACCTTTCTGTCACAGATCTTTGACTACCAGAACACGGCAATCGAAGCGCGGTCCATCTTCTACCGCCGCTTGCTCCCATTGCTGGATTTTGGCCGGGAGCGCGAAGAGATTGACCTTTCGAAAGTGAAGCTGACGCACCATAACCTGAAAAGCAAAGGCAAACAGGCGATGGTGCTGGGCGAAGGCGATACCCCCAAACTGCCGCCGATCACCGACGTTGGCTCAGGCTCCGTCCAGGAGAAAGAGAAGGTACTACTGGCGGAGATCATCGCCAAGGTGAACGACCTGTTCGATGGCGAGCTAACAGAGGACGACAAGCTGGTCTACGTAAACAACGTCATCAAGGGGAAGCTGCTTGAGTCGGACGTTCTAGTGCAGCAGGCCAGCAACAACACCAAGGAGCAGTTCTCGAACTCGCCCGATCTGGCTAACGGAATACTGAACGCCATCATGGACGCCTTGGCGGCACATTCCACCATGAGCAGGCAGGCATTGGACTCTGAGAAGGTGCGCAGCGGGCTGAAGGATGTGTTGCTCGGACCAGCTCAGCTGTATGAGGCATTGCGAGAGAAGGCCGAGGGTCCACAGATTTGAAACTGTAATTTGAAGATCGGCAACAATATTCGTGAGTCTGCGCTTGCAAACCACTGTGTGATCCTCGCATTAGGAGCGAACTGCAAGGTTTGTTCCTGTCGCAACCCGTGAATGTCTTGCGTGTGAAGTTGCTTGGTGGTAGCGGTGCCTCAAATATCGCTCTTAGAGTGATGCGCGAGAAGTGGGTCGAATTCCATTAACTTCGATGCCGCAGGCATCCCCCAACGCCGTGAGCAGAGGAAACTGGCATTCGGCATGGCAACGCGTAAAGTCGGGGGGCTCCATGTGTCCCCCGACAAAATGATAGAGCTGCGCTCCGGGATTGGATAGATTCAGAGGGGCTATTGTGAGTGCGAGCATCTGTAGCATCTGCAAGCTGGCGCACGACATGGAGAATGCGAAGATATTCTCCCTGGCTTTCAATGGGTGACCCTTGGGCAAGCCTTCAATGTATGTCGGGTCATCGAGGAATCCTTCTCGCTCGGCCTGAACCAGGCCAGGGTCATACTGTCTGAGACATTGCAAGCACCCGCGTCCAACAGTCGCGGTATGCGCCTTCCAGTCGGCTGCGACCAGCTTTCCAAACCGGTTTGTTCTCACTCCGATCCCGCCGTCGATGACCGGAATCAAATGCGCGTGAGCTATCATGTTCAAGATGTAACGGCCCCACGGACGATCCACGCAAGAAAAGATGAGGTCGCAATCGAGGGCTTTCCGAAAACCTTCCTCCTCATAGACAGCGGCTGCGATGGGTTCGACACGGAACGGGTCTGCGGTTGCGCGCGCGGAAAGATGCTGGGCTTGGACGTGCACTTTGAGTTGGCCAATGTCCATTCGCGTCGCATAAATCAGCCGGTCCAGATTGTGGCGCTGAACACGATCGAAATCGATCAGCACGATGTCCTCGAAGCCTGTGCGAGCAAGCGATTCGGCAATCATGCCGCCAACGCTACCGGCACCAACAATTCCGATACGCAGACGAACCAGATCGGCTTGCGACTGTTCACCCCACGCCGAAATGGTGCGCACTTGTTCTTCAGTGGACTTCGGAGGCGGAGCGAGCTGATCCATGTAAGTAACGCGGAATTGGTCGCCAACGATGCGCACAGTGGCGCAATCAATCCTTGTATAGGTTCTTGGTGCGCGCCGTTCCCAAAACCGAGCGCTCCAGGAGCCGTTTCCGGCCATTGTCAGTCCGACGAAAGGCAGACGCGTGGCACCGAAAACAGCAGGGGCATGACCCTGTTCGGTGGCAATATCGTCGAAGCTCATTCCTTGCCACTTTTTTCCGAGAGGGTGACTGTGCATTAGCGCCAGTCCAGCGGACTCCGCGGTCGCCTCTGCCAGCGCCCGCAGGAAAAAACCGTGCTCGAAGCTAACATTTCCATGGACGTTCCGATCTCCTTCGCGGGGAAGAACGAGCCGATGGATCAGGGCGGTGGTTCGCGTGCGGCCTCGGCTCGGAAACCACAGCGCGAAGCACAAATCCTCTTGTCCGTCGCGACGCAGAAGATGCTCGCGTGCTATTTGGTTCACAACGGTCGTCAAAGCGGCGCTTCTCTCCGCCCGGCTCATTGCGTTTCCCAAAGCCGGTAGATGTGGCTCATATAGGCGACAACGGTCTTCTTCCTGGTGTTCCAGTTCGGACAAGGGCGGGACCAATATTGCCAGTCCCCGTTCGTCGCTTGGATGAAAGGCAACGCCTGCTGATCGTGGATGCCGCCGTGCGGGTGACCAATGTCATTGTTGGGATGGGATGGATGAATGCGCGGAGAAACATAAGGCCCCGTCGGCGTGGTCATGGGGAAGTCCGATGGAACGACAAAGCCGAGCTTTACAGCCCGGTCTTTAAAACGGCCTATCGGGACGGGATAGGCGAAGACGATGTGGTCGGGTTTGCCGGGCAGAGGCCTCGGATCAAATCCGATGCCCCTCAAGCCATCCATGAACGCTCCGACACCTGTCGCTATCGGCCCTTGGGAAACGGTCGCCGGTCCGGTGCAGACGATCTGGAAGTTCATGCAATCGTGCATCTTGATCTGCAGATCACCCTTGTCCCGGTAGCTGTCAGTGTGTCCCGCGATGATCTGGACGAGATAATGATCGGTGAGACCTTTGTGGCCGAATTCGACGATGATCTGGTTCGGGGTAAGCTCTCGCTTGGTCGTTTCACAGGGTTCGCCATCGACTTCGAAATGAATCTCATGGTGATGATGTTCCTCTGCTTCGCGAATCTCTTGGACGGCCACCTCGATCTCGTGCTCGGCGGCGGCTTCCGCGTCGTGGGCAAAGTTCAAATCGGCCTCGGCCCGCTTCAGATGGGCTTCGACCTCGTTAAAGGCTTCATTTTCCATACGGTTCTCCTTTTCGACCCCGTCCTTGATATCCATTGTTTTTGCTCCCTGTCTGATGCCCGAGGCCGTCTGCAACAGATACGCGGGAGCGTGACAACGGGCTTGAGCGTATGCTTTTCTGGAGCCTGTCACGCTCAAGCGTATATAGGTCAACGTGGAAGTCAGGTCCCTGAATGTCGTCTGCCGCCAAAACAAAATCTCGAACGGCCTTTAGCGGTGACTCGGATGAAGATCTCATCTTTTACATGTCTCTTGAGGGCGAAGATCGCGCCTCTGCGGAGGAGGCATGGAAGGAGTTCTATTTCCGCCACCTGGGTTACCTGCTGGCTGTTTGCCAGCGTTTCCAAGGTGCTCTTGGCGATCTTGGTGTCGAGGATCTGGTGCAAGAAACCTTCGTTCGCGTCTTGAAGAAAGCACACACATTCAGGCCCCTGGGGAACGGCAGCGATCACGCAAGTGCCCGCGTCCGGGCGTGGCTAGGAAGAATTGCAAACCGGCTCTTTCTATCTTCCCTTCGTGGACAACCGGAAATTGAGTTCGCGGATGATCCCTATGAATCGATTGCAGACGACCCAGCACCGGTGGCAAATGAGCCGGAATCTGACGAGTCTGAACACCTGCCCCTGTTGCGTGCGGCCCTGAGGACTCTTACCGAGCGCGAGCGCGAGGTGTTGATTTCAAGTTATGCATGGTACGAACCGGGCGACGGATGCAACCGGATGCCCAGTGATGAACTGTCGGCCCTTTGCTCGCGTTTTCAGACGACAGCCGCGAATATCCGACAGATTCGCTCACGCGCTTTTGGCAAGCTGGAAAAATATCTGGAAGATCACGGCAATAAGTAGTTTCGAGGGTTGACAAGATGTCTTCAAAAGAAAACAAGGACCGGAAACCGGATGTCCGCAAGCTGGAACGCCAGATTCTTCGGGCAATGCGAGCAGAGGGATGGTTGGCACCCGAAACTGTGCCTGAGGTCCTGGAAACTGAGAAAACGCTGGCGGACGACCAAATTGAGGTGTCGGATGCCTCTTTCGAGCGTGTACGGGCACTGCTTCAATCGACCGCTACGCCCAAAGTCATACAGTTATCCAAGCCCAAGGCTGAGCCCATGGATTTGAGTGAGAATCTGGCGCGAGCTGCTAGAGAAGGCGGCACTGTTTCGCAGGAGATTGAGGAACGCATGAGAAGGGACCGCGATGCAGCAGAAGCAAAGAACGGAGATAATTAACCTGCCTGCACCTTCAGCCCAGCGGTTCGCGGACCTGGCAGTTCTGGCCGAGTCTATTGGCCGCGATTACTGCCCAAACCGAAGATTTGATCCCGCGCCGATTTTGAAGGACAACAAGATCACCGTCAGTTTCGGGTATTACGATTCGGCGTTCGATGGAATGCTCGAACACCGGGGTCAGAGGTTTCACATTTATTGCAATTTGGATCGCGTGGAGACTGCAACCAGCCCCAGAGCAAGGTTCACAATGGCGCATGAATTTGGTCACTACTTTATTGATGAGCACCGCAACGCCCTGAGCTCTGGTCGCGCACCAGCGCATGGATCGCGATCAGAGTTTGAATCCAGTCTTCCGGTTGAACGTGAAGCTGACCACTTCGCGTCCCATTTGCTAATGCCTTCGGGAGAGTTTGAGAAGATTACACGGCTACAGAAGCCTGGGTTGCCTGGCATTCTTGCAATCGCGAAACATTTCAATACGTCCGTTACGAGCACTGCGATCCGCTACGTACAGAGTGATCTTGTACCTTGCATAGTGGTGAAATGGTCGCCAACCGAGTTCCAGTGGCAATGGGTATCGACTGAACCATTCCGAGCGCGTCTGCGCGGGGTGACGAAAACCCTCAGCTCACTTCCAAATGATTGTTCAACGAGGATCGCTCTTTCCGGCGCGGTCTCACCACCTTCGGGGTACTTTGAGGCAGGAACGACAACGGCAAGTTGGTTTCCATTTCTCAATGAAAGTGATGCTCGGAACGTGATCATGATCGAGCAAGCTATTCAACTCGGCCGTTTCGGTGTATTGACACTATTGTTCCCGGCAGATTTCGCGCATGTTCCTGGATACCAGCGGTGAAGTATCTGACCGTCATCTTTACACCTGATTGACCTCTTTTGGCGGACCCGAGGCGCACGCTGTAGAAGCGAAGATACCGCAGTCATTAGTGATCACCAGGGTGAGCACGCCGCATGTATTTGAGGTTGCGCGGGATGAATCCCTCAACTCCCGGAAACTCGACTCCCAAGTCCTTGGCCAGCCGGTCGATCACCTTCGAGCCTCAGCCTTCGGCGTCTTGCCGGACCAGAATCTCCCGGCCGATGGACCAGTACAAGAGGACAAGTTCCCGACTCACAGCAAACGAGGCTAGCAGTTGGGCCGAGTGGACGCGCCCCTTGATCTCTGTGAAAAGCGCGGCGTAACCGGGCGGCACCTGAAGTTCCTTGGTCATCCTCTTCTAGGCTACGACATTCTTGCAATTCCTGGCCCAATCCAAATTTGTGGGAATGACCGCGATCTTGTCATACTCGTCAAATAGATGGAGGCGCAATGGCTAGTACGAAAAGAGACTTGGAGATTGCGGCACACAATCAAATGTTTCGTGCTCAGAGGGCTGAACAAAAGGCAGCTGACACAAGCCATGCTCTGAACTTGCTCCTGAACGGCTCGTTTACGGTATTGCATACCGGCCTGACTCAGGACGGTGCCATGCATGAGTTCCTGCTTGGCATTGTGAGGAATGTTCCCGTTACCAGCCAAATCGGATGGCCCGTACCTGCAGGACAGACCGAGAACCGCAGAATCATTCTCTGGAAGACAACGTTCGAGCCGAGGGGAGTATACGCAACCGTCTATCATGAACCTGACTTCCGGGCTCTATCCAATCAGCTTGATGCCGAAACCGCTTATCTTGAAACCCTGATCAAAGAAGTGATCGACAAGATCCCGGCTGAAGCACCGTATCTGGTCGAGTCGAAGAGTCCCTATCTCTCGTAGCAGCGCCTTGGCGCCGCATAAATAGGCACTCCAGAAGAGTCTGGCCAGTAACCACACAGTGAACTCGTAGGGCAATTTTCGGGCAGTCCCCTGCGCGATGTTCCTGCCGATTGGCAGGAACATCGTTTCTCGCCCGCCCAACCGGCATTGCCCAACTTTGCTTGGCGCGTCATTGGTATCTGGTGGTTTGGCATCCATGTACATTCCGCCAGTATGGCCCGTCGGTGAGAATCTTATCTGTCTCCATCTCTCGGCACCATAAGCCGCAGCAGCCTGCTACTCCGCGGAAGCCGCGGCGGACGCAGCTCTTGCGGACCGAATTGCTTGCGTCATGACCCGCTCCATGGCATCCTCTCCTAGCAGTGCGCCGGCAAACAGACAGAATTGGATGGCCCGCAATCCGAGAGGTTCCATAACCTCCTTGAGATCCTCGGTCGACAGAGTATGACGGTCGGCGATTGCATTCTCCGTCTCAAGATCGCAGAACGCCCACTTCAAAGCGGAGATCACTCGCCACACATACCTCTCTTCGAGAGGCAGTCCAGCGAGTGCCGCCAAGTGCGGTTCGGTGTCCTGTCCGCCGATCTGGGCCTTTAGCAAGGCAAGATACGGCTTCATCCTTTCAGAGCGGACAAGATCCTCAGTACCCGGCTCGATTCGAATATCGCTAATGGAGAGACTGATCCGCTTCTTGTCCGTCAAACTTCCTCCTCGCGCAATACGCCGCCTCTGAAGCTTCGCGATAGCTGAGAATCGTCGTTCACACTCAAAGACTACTCCAGGCGGCTATTCGGGCTCTGAGCTGAAAATCGAAACCGGCTGTTGAGACGTCGGCTTCTGCGCACAATCCAGCAATGCCGAATCGTTGTTTCTCACGTTTCCGACGTGATCGCTTACGGGCCAAGCGCACATTTGCTCGGCAGGGTAAAGGCGTCTTGGTTTGGGTTTGTTTATGCAAACAGTTCACCCCTCATTTCCAGACGAACGAATCTGCCACCGCATTGGATCGCGGCCTAATCCTCGTATAGGAGTCTCAGTAGTTGTTCGTTGGGCTCCGCGATGATCCACCCACGAAAATTACAATGGCGGCAGACGGCCGGATTATTAGGATTCGACCCGCGCCTGTTTTGCTCCGGAAGTATTATCGCCAGCATCGGATGTCCACAGCAGGGGCAATCGAAGGCTACGTTATTCCCAAAGGCGTCGCAGAGAAGCCGCTCGCCTTTTTCATTGACGCATCGAAAGCCGGTGACTCTTGTCATGTTCCCATTCCTCTGATTGCATTCGCTCGCGTGCTGCGTACCAATTTTGCGCCCCATGTGTCGTTGACCGGCCTGTAGGTTCCGTTCGTTAACCACCTTTCAGACTGAACCGTGCCGGTACGATACTGCCCTTTCCGGCTCCCTTGGAATGTGCTGGCTGTCCAAACCTCTTAGGACACTCGGCATCAAGCCTGGAGTCAACTGAGGAAGCGGTTTATACTAGCGCCTATGGCGCTGAAAGATATTGTCGCTCAAATTGATGAGGAGATCGAACTCCTGCAACGGGCGCGTTCTCTGCTCGCGGTTTCCGGCATCTCCGTGGCTCTACCTGTAGCTCGTCGGGGCAGGCCGAAGAAGAATGCAGGAACGCCTACGCTGTCCAAGCCGGTCAGGAAGAAGCGGAACTTGTCCCCGGAGGGCCGTGCAAGGATTGCCGAAGCAGTGAAGCTACGATGGGCGAAGCAGAAGGCCAAGGGGAAGCAGAACGGCAAGGGGTAGCTAACGCCACCTATTCCTCGGTAGCTACGAGCAACAGACGATAATACTTGCGGAGTTTCTTGACGTCATCCGTTTCAACGAGCCGAAGTATTCTCGCACGAAGCTCTTCGGTTGAACCGTCGTTCCCTTGAAAGAAGAAGAGATCGCTTATCGATATATCTAAATGCTTGGCAATCTTCGCCATGGTGACAAGGGGAACGGTCTTGATCCGGCCCGTTTCTACTCGCATGATGTAATTGCTGGCTTTCCCCAGTTTTGTTGACAATTGTTCTTGCTTTAGCCCCTTCTCCTTGCGCAGAAAAGCGAGACGCTCACGGAACAATTTCGCGTCAGTTGGGCTGAGGCTCATCTTCTTGTAGGCTAGGAGTTTATGGAGGTTCAATAAAGAACACGAAATGTCCTTTGTGGTTGACAAATATGACGTGAAAGGTATTATGGAATTCAAATGGGTTTAGAGTGAGCGCTCAGAGTACCCTTTTGATTGCTCCATTCGTATTACCAGGTCTGAAGGCCGGACCTTCAAATACTTGGCAAAGCGAGCAATCATTCGAATAGTGGGACTCTGGAGTCCTCTCTCAACGGCGCTGATGTAGGTGCGATCAATGCCGCTCGCCTCATACAAATCCATCTGGGAGATTCCGCGTTCCTTGCGGGTCGCCCGTAGTGCCTCACCGAACGCTCTTTCCAGTCCAGATTGAGGTTGAATTTGTTTGCGTGCTTTCGCCATCTAGGATTTATTGTTTCTGCCTAGATGGTTATAAACCAACGGATTATAACCAACATTTTGATTGTTTGGTGATTGCATGAGTTCCGAAGTTGCTGCCTATTTTCCGGATGCACTGGCGGGCCGACCCGGAGTGGGCGAATCGGAAGATTATGCATCTGAAATACCTTTGAACCCTCTCGACAGGGTTCAGTCTCCGGGCGGGGCGCTTCAAGAGCCCACGGAAGCCGTGTTCCCAATTCCTGAACTCTCAGACAGACTGCTCATAGAGCGAGTTCAGCAAGGAGACAAAGAGGCTCTCGGCGTTCTCTTCCGCCGCCATGCGCGTTCCGTTCGGAACGTTGCTTACCGAATACTGCGAAACGACGCGGAAGCCGACGACCTCGTGCAGGAGGTTTTTCTCTTCATCTTCCGCAAAGCCGCCCTATTCGACGCGACCCAGGGCGCTGCGCGCTCGTGGATTTTCCAGGTGGCCTATCACCGTGCCTTCGACCGTCGACGCTATCTCAACTCCCGGCATTTCTATACCAGCCAGGACTTGGAGGGGACGGATCGGCATCTGGCCGATCCAAGGGATGAGCTTCCATTCCACGAGCTGTCGATGGAAGGCATTCTTGGAAAGCAGTTGACGGCGAGGTTGAACGCCCGGCTCACGCCGGAGCAGCAGGAGACCATCCGGCTCTTTTTCTTCGAGGGGTATGCACTCAAAGAGATTGCCCAACTCACGGGGCGATCCCTCGTAAACGTCAGAAGTCATTACTATCGCGGGTTGGCACGGCTGCGCAAATATGTCCTCCCGGAAAAATTGCGGTAAAAGTGAGCGAAATAGTGCACAATAGCTCCAATGAGGGAGCATGGACATTGCCGCCCGATCCACATGAAGAGTTTGAAGAACTCTGCGCCCTCTCGACCACTGGAGAATTAACGGCGGAGGAATGGGCGCGACTGAACCAACATTTGGCGCACTGCGATGCGTGCAGGGAGTCCCAGCGTCTATTTGAGAGTGTAGTCGCCATGGCAATCCCGCTGATGGCGGAAGAGGATGGCGCAGACCATAACCATGGCGGTTCGCTGGACTCCTGGTCGATCAAAGAAGCTGAAGCAGCTTTGATGGAATCGCTACGCGACGAGCCCTTGCAGTCCGGTCGCAAACCGATTACTCCGGCAACGCCCTCTGGTTGGAGACGTGCGCTGCGTTACGCAATAGCCGCAGGAATTCTGGCAGCCTGTAGCGTAGCCGGTTACCGTGTCGGCATTCACGAGGGGCATGGAACGAATTCAGTCGTCGCGACAGCGGCCCCATCTGTGCAGAGTATTCCAACCCACATCGATCACGCCGTCACTGCCGCGGCGCCGCCAGATGCAAGGACACTCTCGAAAGACAGCGAAGCCGCCCCGTTAAGGGAACAGGTTCGGCTCAACCAATTGGAGATTGCCAGTCTGAAAGACGCCCAGAGCCAAATGGCGGGCGAGTTGGCAAAAAGAGACTCGGACCTGGACCGTAGCTTGCAGGACCGGGCAGACCTGGAGCAACGACTAACCCTTGCGCAATCCAACGCACAAAGCCTGCATGCAAGACTCGACCTGATGAACGGTCAGAAGCCTCAGGACACTCCGGAATCACTCGCGCTCAAAGCGCAGGTCAACGACCTGAACGCGGCGCTCAAGGATAAGGACAAGGAGATTGCGCATGAACAGGACTTGTTGCAGCACGACCGCGACATCCGAAATTTGATCGGCGCCCGCAACCTTTATATTGCCGAGATTTATGATGTAGCCAAAACGGGCGACACGCAGAAGCCCTTCGGGCGCGTGTTCTATACCAAAGATAAATCGCTGATCTTCTATGGGTACGATCTGGACCAGCAGCGCGGTGTCAAGAGAGCCAGCACGTTTCAGGCGTGGGGCAGGCGCGAATCGGACCACAAAGCCGACGTAAGCCTCGGCCTCCTCTATCAAGATGACGCCAGCCAAAAACGCTGGGCGCTTAAATTCAATGACGTAAAAACAATCGCGCAGATCGACGCCGTGTTCATTACCGTGGAACCCGAAGGCGGCAGCACGAAGCCAAGCGGCAAGCCCCTATTGTTTGCGTACCTTCGCATCGATCCCAATCACCCGTGAGACTGAAGATTGTTCAGCGGCCAAGCATTGCGTAACAATCAGCGTCACAGTTCAGCGAAAGGCTTTCGTAGACCGGATGAACCAACATTACTCCGGTCCCCTTGAGGAGCCTCAACTTGAGATGCCTTTGTGCCCTTCAATTACTATTATTCGCTCTCTGCGCGACGACACTTGCCGTCGCTCAATCCACCGATGCAACGATCAGCGGCGTAGTCGTTGACACATCCGGCAAGGTCATCCCGGACGCCGGCATTGAAATACTGAACGAGGAAACCGGAGTTCACTACTCCGGCATGTCAAATGGGTCTGGAATCTACACAGTCTCGATTCTTCCTCCGGGGCAATACCGCATTCAGGTCTCCAAGGACGGATTCAAGACGATCATCAAGCCCGGCATCATCTTGAACGTCCAAAGTGCGCTGGCATTGAACTTCACCCTGCCCATTGGAGCCGCCTCCGAGACCGTCACCGTAGATGCCGGCACATCTTCAATCAATACAACCGATGCATCCGTAAGCACTGTCGTGGATCGTCAGTTCGTCTCGAATATCCCTCTCAACGGCCGAAGCTTTCAGGATCTCATCTCGATGACGCCTGGCGTGACTACGCAAAGCCCACAATCAACCAGTGGAACCGGATACATTGGCGCAAGCGGCGATTTCAGCGTGAACGGGCAGCGGACTGAATCGAACAACTACAGCGTGGATGGTGTGTCCGCGAATGTAGGAGGAGGCAACGGATATGGAGTGGCTGGCGCAGCAACAGGAGGAGCAGTCGCCGCCTCCACCGCGCTTGGCACTACGCAAAGTATCGTATCGGTCGACGCGCTCCAGGAATTCAGAGTTCTCAGCTCGACATATTCCGCGGAATACGGGCGTAGCCCAGGAGGGCAATTCAATTTCCTGACGAGATCAGGCACGGATCATATGCACGGGAGCGCATTCGATTATCTGCGCAACAGTTTCTTCGACGCCAATGATTGGTTCAACGATCACTACGGATCAGGATTCGCAGCGTTGCGGCAAAACGACTTTGGCGGAACCCTCGGAGGGCCGGTCTTGATTCCTGGCCCCCGCGATCTGCGGAAGGACTCCTTCTTCTTCCTATCCTATGAGGGCCTTCGGCTCACACAACCGCAAGCCGCCTCCGCACAACTGGTGCCTGACGAGTTCTTGCGAGAGCAGGCGCCCGCCGCCGTCCAAGCAGTCTTGAACGTCTTTCCGCTACCGACTCGGGGAGGAATCGATTACGGAACCGCGTCCAGCCCCAGCCTTGCGCAATTCCTGAAATCGTATTCAGTACCTAGCGAGCTCAACTCATCCAGCCTGCGCATCGATCATGTTTTCGGCAGGAAATTGGCTGCGTTTGTCCGGGCAGCATACACGCCCAGTTCCGCAGACACTCGCAGTCTGTCCTCAGTGAGCCAACTGGCATTCGACACTCAGACATACACTTTAGGCGCAACCAGTCAATTGTCCGGCCGTTTCAATAACGACTTTCGAGTTGGTTATGCGAGATCGGACTCGCAGGTACTCGAATCTCTCGATAGCTTTGGGGGCGCATTACCGATCAACCTCGCGACGGCCGTTGGCGCGGGTTCATCGCCTGCCGCGCAACCAACCGTCCTCCTCGATTTTGCTGGAGCTGGGTATACACAAATCTCCAGTGGCCCCACGAGTAACGGGTCGCGCCAGTGGAATGTGGTTGACGCTCTAAACTACGTTACAGGCAAACACGCGCTCAAGTTCGGCGTGGACTATCGCCATCTGGCATCGCCGATATCGCCGTCGTCGCCCGAGGTCTATGCGCAATTCTATAGCGCAAGCGATGTCTTGAACAACGCCGCGAGTGAGACCAGCGTTGTGGAAGTTGTCAATTCCACGCCAATCTTTCAAGACTTCGCGGCGTTTGCGCAGGACGAATGGCGAGCCAGCCCGCGTTTGGCACTATCGCTCGGCTTGCGCTGGGAGGTCAATCCTCCCCCAACAGGTGCCAATGGTCAAGACGCCTACACGGTCTCGGGGATGCTTTCAACGCCATCAACATTGGGAATCGCTCCGCGCGGAACGCCACTCTGGCACGCTTCGTGGTTGAACTTCGCACCCCGCCTCGGTGCGGCTTGGAAAGCGAGAAGCGAGCCCGGATGGGAGACCATCGTCCGAACCGGCGGCGGTGTCTTCTACGATACCGATAACCAGATTGCCGCCCAGGGTTTTACCGCAGCCGGCTTCGGCTCGTCCGAAACATACTTCGGCGTTCCCATCCCGCTCACGCCCGAACAGATCGATCTCCCAATCGGCATTGCCCCGCCCTACAGCACAGTGTACGCATTCCCTGCGCACCTCCAGCTCCCCTACACCTTGGAGTGGAATCTGAGTCTTGAGCAGGCGTTGGGCAAGATCCAGTCGTTTACTGTTTCCTACGTTGGATCGAACGGTCGGCGACAGCTCGAAGAGAAGGAAGAGTCTCTTTCATCCCTTAACCCCAACTTCACCTACCTTCTGTCCTTCAACGGCGGGCTCAGCTCCAATTACAACGCCTTGCAGGCCAAATTCCAACGAACTCTTTCGCATGGAGTGCAAGCTCTTGCGTCCTACACCTGGGGTCATGCAATCGATTTCGGTTCCACTTATTCCGTCCTCTACGTCCTGCGCGGCAATGCAGATTTCGACGTTCGGGACACGTTCTCCGGAGTATTGAGTTGGAACCTGCCCGAGATTAGCCGAGGCGCCGCAGCCAAGGCGCTGCTCAACCACTGGGGTTTGGATGGCCGGTTCATCGCACGGTCGGGATTTCCAGTGGGCCTTGAGGGAAGATTGCGGATTAATCCTGCAACTGGCGGTTTTTACTATAGCGGCGTGGATTCCGTTCCCAACCAACCTGTTTACCTTTACGGCAGTCAGTACCCAGGTGGCAGGACGATCAATTCGGCGGCCTTCACGACGCCATCGGGGACCAGTCTAGGGGATGCTCCAAGGAACTTCGTTCGCGGTTTTGGCGAGAGCCAATTCAATCTTGCCGCGCGGCGAGAATTCGATCTGCCCGAAAAGCTTCGGCTTCAGTTTCGCGCTGAAGCATTCAACCTCATGAATCACCCCAATTTCGGTTACGTCGATCCCCACCTTACCGATGCGACGTTTGGCCAGGCCACTCAGATGCTGAATCAAAGCCTCGGCACACTTGCTTCCCAATATCAGCAGGGCGGCCCTCGTTCCCTCCAGTTTGCGCTGAAACTTCTCTTCTGAAATTTGAAATCATGCCGTGGTCACGCGCTCGCGGCATGGGCCGCGACTTTGGAGACATATGAGAGCGTTTGCTATCGCCGCTGCCTTACTCTTATTGTCCGTGCCGCATCAGATTACATGCGCCGAGACAAAAAGAAATATAACCGTCGAGGACTCGATCGAATTCACGCGGTTGGCAGATGCGGACTACTTTCGGGGCGCTCATCCCGATCGAGGCATCGCGGAGTATTCGCCCAACGGCGAGCACTTTGTGGTTGTCCTGCGAAAGGGCGACTTGAAAACCAATGCCAACGAGTATTCCATCTATCTCTTCGCTACGAGCGCCATCTTTCAGCCTAGGAAGCCGCACCTTCTGCTAACGATAAGAACTGCATCAGGCAAACCGGGGATTCGTGGCATCAAATGGCTTGAGGACAACAAGACTCTTGCCTTTCTCGGCAACCCCGAGGATGGCCTGACTCAGATTTACACGGTGAATATTGAAACAAAACAGCTCACGGAAAGGACAAACCATCGGACAGCTATCGATCAATTCGACATCAGCCTTGACGGCAAAAAGCTGATATTCACAGCTGCGAAAGAAGATAACTCCTCTCTGACACCCGAACAGCATCTTCATGGGATCGTTGTTCAAGATCAAACTCTTGAAGACATCCTGACCGGACGATTCAATCGGGCGCCCGGAGAGGAGCAACTCTTCTATCAGGAGCGAAACGAGGAGGAGATTGCATTTCCGCCAACACATCAGGTCAACGTCAACAGCCGGTTGACGTTCTCTCCAGACGGGCACTTTGCATCCGTGACGGCGTACTTCCGCGCCACCAGCACCGAATGGACTGCATATAACAACATGGTGCTGCGGTTCTGGGGAAGAAACCCTGCCCCGCTCGGTGGTCCGTCCCCTGTTTCACAGTTCTTTCTCTTCGACTGTTTAACACGGTCCATTCGGACCCTGCTGGAAGCCCCAGCCGTGTACACTGCGTCCTCTCATTGGGCAAAAGACAGCCATGCGATCTATCTAAAGACTTATCTCCCTCTCGACGGAACATCTGAGACCGAACGCTCGAAGAGAATTGAAGGCGAATTGCCTGTGGAGATTGCAGTCCCGGATCTCACCGTGAAGCAGCTGTCCGAATTTGGTTGGCAACAAGCCTCTTATTCCCAGAGCAAACAACTGCCCGCAATCACGCTTGAGGAGGACCTCAACGCGCCGCCACGGATCGTCGCGCAGGATCGGCTAACAAACCGAAGCGTCCTGTTGATGGTTCTCAATCCCCAATTCGCCGGGCTCATTTTTGGCCGCGTCGAGGTACTCCATCTCATGGTTCACGGAATTCCTATCATCGCTGGGCTCTATCTCCCACCTGGCTACGTCGCAGGTAGCCGATACCCTCTCGTTCTGCAGACGCACGGATTCGATTCAATGCGATTCTCGATGGATGGCCGCTACGAGTGGAGCAGCGGCTTTGCCGCTCGCGCGCTTGCCGCGGCGGGAATCATGGTGGTCCAGATGCAGGAGTTTGAGAATCCGGGGGATCACGACCGGGTCGGCAACGATCGGACGCTGGGCAAGACTCTCGAATCATCGTTTCGCAATTTCGCAGTCGCTTGCTATGCGCAGGCAATTCAGACTCTGAGCGATAAGGGCATGATCAATCCCGATCGGGTAGGGATCAGCGGGTTCAGCCGGACCGTATGGTTCGTCTCCTACCTGTTGACCCATTCGGAAAAACAGAAGTTCCGAACAGCGATCTTAACCGATGGCATCGACGGCGGATACTTTGAATACATCGCCCGCCGGCTCACCGAGTTCGACGCCGATAACGGAGGAATGGCGCCGTTCGGAAAGGACGGCCTGGATCTGTGGAGAGAGGAATCGCCCACCTTCAATCTAGACCGCGTATGCATACCTGTGCGCTTGGTATCCATTGAAGATCGACTTGCACAGTGGGAGTGGTTCGTCGCAGCCAAACTCGAGAAGAAGCCGGTCGAGCTGATCGAGGTACCGGATGGCACACATATGCTGGAGAAGCCATCGGACCGGTACATCGCAATGGAAGGAATTGTCGACTGGTTCAGATTTTGGCTCCAAGGCTACGTCGATCCCAGCCAGGCTAAGGCCATGCAATATGACCGCTGGAGAAGTTTGACAGAGGCGGAGTCGAAAGAGTCCCTGGCAACCTGTCAAAAGTGACTCGGAAGACTGGCCGCGAATCCAAGCATCCATGGATGGTCCCCATCCCGATATTGCGGAGGAAGGGGACCGGTCGTGAATCCAGACTGCGAATCCTCCCGGCTATTCGTCGGATTCGTATGCTGCTGATGTTCCCTGGACATGGGGGATTCCACTGTCATCCAGAGCCATTTGTTTGTTGTTTCCCTTGATGCACTCCTGGGCACTCTGTGTGTCCAGAATTTCCGGCTTGGTGTAATTCATATTGTTGCTCCTTGGACTGCAAATTTCCGTACCAGCGGCATCAAAGAACGATGCCGGGGGCGCGGATGTGGTTTGCATCGTGTTCGCGATGCAGGGCTTGTGCTTCTGCGAGGCTCAAAGGAATGCCGTTCACGATTCCTCGTTGCCTCTGAAGCCAAAACTCATAATTCATGGCGTTGATGATTGCGGGCCACCATTGGAGCGAGTTTCCCTGGCAGATTGCCACGAGTGCGTCCTTGAGGCACTCGCCATCGACGAAACCCATAACCCCAATCAGCGAAGTGTCAAGAATTGACCGTATCGCCTGCTGTTCACGTTGAATTGAAGCGAGGGGACCCCGAATCAGCGATGCCTTACGCCTCCTCTCCAATACCTCCGTGGGGACAATGCCCGCGAGAGCACGACGCATGAGCGACCGTCTGCGCCCAGGCCTCACCAGCTGCTCTCGGGGAATCCGGAAAAGATAGTCAACCAAATCGCGATCAAGATAGGGGTAGCGATACTCGCGATTGGAAAGTGCCGCGGGACGAAGATGTGGAAGTGTCTCCAGCATCAGCCACCACGTAACTCCATTCGCGATGCGGCTTGGTGAGTAGCCAAACAGATGACTTTGTGACGGCGGATAACTGTCATCAGTGTCCGCAATTCGCCGCAGTTGCCTGCTGACCCAGGGCGGAGTCTGCGTGCTGCATCGAAACGGCTCCACGTAGCTATCGATCGAATACGCAACTGTTCTTTGAAGCATACGGAGAATCGGTGTTCTGTCGGTAAGGCAGAACGCCAGGGCTTGTGAGAAAAGCCTTCCCATCTTGAGGGAAACTAGGTAATCGGCCAGCTCTGGCATCGGCGTTGGTACGCCGCCGAGCACTTCATCGCCGCCAATGCCCGAAAGAATCGCCCTGTATTGACGGCCGGCGACCGCGCTTTCAAAGCTCCTCTCTCGCTCGATAACGTAGCCATCGATTCCTGGAACCCGAAACGACATGCCTTCCTCGAAGCTCGGCGCCTCAAATGTTCTCGCCCCTGCCGAGATGCTTAAATGGATGCCGGACTTTCCCCGCTTCGCCTCGACAGCGGAGAAGTAAGGCCGTTCATCCCAGTTTGGCTCCGACGCGTCGTAGTAAGAAATCGTGTCGAGAAGCGCTTCGGGCACCGCTCCGCGCTCATTGCGAATCCGATCGGACATACAGACAATGGATGTAGAGTCCATTCCCCCACTGAGTTGCGCCAGCACGGGAGCGCCCGGCCCGGTTCGGCGCTCGACCGACTGGCGAAAGAGCGAGCGAAAGTGTTCCTCGTATTCGGCATCTGTCTTGTAGGAGATTCCGTCCTTGACCGTCGGCTGCCAATGTGGCCGGAGAACCGTTCCCTTTTCGTTGATGACAAGGTAATGCGCCGGCGTCACAGCGCGAATACGCTTATATGGAGTCAGATCGCGAATGGGTCTCGATCCAAGATATCGAGCCGCATACGCCTCATCGAGCTCGTGTTTCTTGCCGTCCGCAAAAAAGGTCTCAAGCGATGTGGACCAAAGAACCCGGCCGCCGGTGCACTCGAAATAGAGCGTCCTCGCCCCTGCGTGATCGCGGGCAAGATAGAGAGATCGATCGGACTGGGACCAAATGGCAATCGCCCAGTCTCCGACCAGCTTCGAGAAGCAATCGGCTCCCCAGCGACGAAATGCGGCTGAAACGATCTGTGAATCTGCGATCTCGAACTCGTTGATATCCAGCATTTCGCAAAGTTCCGCATGATTGTCGATCCTTCCATCCAACGTGAGCATGTTGCATCGAGCATCGACCGTGGGCTGCGCTTCAAGATTCGACCGCAGATGGGTGCGGTAGAGTTGAAAGCCCATGCCAATCCGGCCGCGAGCGGCTACAAGAGTCCCGTCGTGTGCAGGGCGGGCCGTCGCCCGAGCGAGCGCAATCAATTGGCACTCTTCGACTGCATCTCCCTCGGGGTGACATACTCCGAATTGAATGCTCATCGTAACGGCTCCTGCTGCTAACAGCGTTCAAGGACCTGGTAGATTTCACGCACATATGGTTTGTCGTTGACGACGGCGCCCGCGACTTCAACCCAAGCGTGGGACTTGAACGGAAGCGTCTGGGCACCGATGACCATCTCCGCGGGAATGCCGTACCTGCGTAAGAGAACCGTTGTCGCAGCGGACCGCTGGAGGCAATGCACCGTCTTCGGATAAAACACACAGGCAAAATCCACCGCGTAGCACAAGTCGTGTACCGGGTCGTTGGTACTCACCCTGGCCTTTCCCAATTTGCTTTTACGCACGAGTGTGTGGAGAAATTGCAGATTGCCGAAGCACATCAGCACGTCGATTCCAACTAGGAATAGGTAGCTCTCAGCTATTTGCCGCTTCATGACGGGCCTCCACCTGGAATCTCGATGCCAAGCTCTCTCGACAGAAATGCGAGCTTTCTCGCCAGGGCATCGACCCGTACCGAAAGAGGCAGCACTGGCGAGTGGCCCCGCTCTTCGCTGTAATCGACCAGGATCGGATTCGACTGCGCGGCACGTTCTTGAAGTCTCGCTGCCATCTTTCGCACATGGGCCGGGTTGCAGCGGTCGTCTCTGTCGCCGGAGACAAAGAGAGTAGCCGGGTAGTCAACATTCATCCGAACCCGGTGATATGGCGAATAACCGTAAAGCGCGTGAAACTCTTCCGCGAACTCTACGCTTCCATACTCCGATTGCCACTTAACTGCCTGGTCAAAGCGTTCGTACCGGACCATGTCCAAGAGCGGTGCAATGCACACAACAGCACAAAACAGATCGGGTCGTTGCGTCATCGCAGCCCCAACAAGAAGGCCGGAGTTCGACCCGCCAAAGATCGCTAGCTTCGCGGGGGTGGTGATTTCTTCCGCATATAGCCACTTAGCTGCCCCGATAAAGTCATCGATGGACGTCTGCCGATTCCGAGCACGGCCCGCATCATGCCACGGCTTGCCGAACTCGCCTCCGCCGCGAATATGCGGGATGGCGAAAGTCGCGCCAAGCTCAATCATGATCGTGACCAAGACGGAAAACTGCGGTGTCATCGGCACGCCAAACCCGCCATAACTGGTCATGATTACTGGCTGCGGCCCGGAGCGAGCAATTCCATTGCGTGCAACCAGTGTTACGGGAATTGCTGTTCCATCTTCGCCCACAAAGACAAGCGTACGGACCTCGGCACTGTTCTGTTCTTGCGATGGAAGTCGCCGGCTAAACAGAGTGGGCTCATCTGTCCCAGCAGAGTATTCGTAGATCTGTGGTGGTTGGACGAAAGATTCATGGGTATAGAACACGCTCTTTTCCGTTGAACCTGGTTGCGGCAACAACTGAATGGTTCCGCCCGCTGGAATCTTTATCTCGCTGGCCTCCTCTCCTTCAGCGGTCCAACAGCGGATTCTCGAACTGCCGTTTTCGAGATATCCAATAAGGAATCTGCCCCCGGCAATCGCGATCTGACGAGGCGCCGCTTCGGTCTCTGGGACGACTGTGCGGATTTCTTGCCCATCTACGGTTAGCTCGACAATCTGTCCGTTGAGAGCGCCTTCGTAGGAGAGTGCGAAGATCCGGCCCGAATCAAGAATTGGACTGTACGGCAGTTTCTTATTGACGAATACCGACCTCCAGACTTTATCTTGCTCGCGAGACGCAACGAAGAAATCGCAGAATTGTTCCCGGCCATTCCGGTACATCAACCGCGCGCCGAGATGAATGTCGTCGGCGATCAAGACCAGCCGGCTTCCCGGAGCTCTTGCGCTGTCGAAGACGACTCGATCCGCCGCTAATCCGGAAAACGAATGGAATTGGATCAGATGACTTGGCGCGCCAGAGGAGGACGTTTCTTGGCAGTAGTAGAAGCCGCCAAGATCGGTAGCGAATGTGAAACCCCGTGCGTACCCTCTTCCGACGCAATCTGGAAGAATACGCCCACTTCCAACATCGACGATGCGAATCTCTTTAGAATCCTCCCCTCCTTGCTTGACCTCGTAGGCAAGCAACGAGCCGTCAAAAGAGATGCGGTGAATTCCTACCGAAGTGAATTGTCCCGTACCGGAAGGATCGACCAGCAGCCGTTCGGCCCCAGTGGCGGCCTCCCTCACATAAATGCAAGCCTGCTCCTGATTTCTGCACCGGCGGCGGTAGAAGTACCGGCCTCCAGTCTTCGCCGGTTGGTCAACGACCTCGACATTCAAGAACTCCTGTACGCGGCATCGCAGTTGCTTGAGGGTTTCGCAAGACGCAAAATAGGCCTGGCTCCGCACCTGCTGCTCTTCAATCCATCGCGCCGTCTCCGGCAAACTGCGATCTTCGAGCCATCGATACGGATCGTGGACTCGAACCCCGTGAAGCGTTTCCTCAACAGGAGGAAATGAAGGTGCCCTCACTGACATAGGACCTCCAGCAGCTGAGGTTCCTGGGCTGCACGATCCATGTGACGAGCCAGGCTACGTGCATAACTCTCAACATGGATGTCATTGCGACGTGCGGAATGGAGCCATGTTCCCCGCCCATAGAGGTGAGAAAGGATGGCCAACAACGGCATCAAAACAAATGCTCGATCAATCTGACGCGATGTGAGGCGATCGGACCAGCATCGCATGTAGGTCTCCCGCAGCCTCGGCGTCCAGCCTTGTTCACCGCTCCTGCCGAGGAGGCACAGAGACTGGAAAGTAAGAAACGGGTTGCCTACGCCAGCCTCGCACCAATCAGTAAAGACGCAGGAGTTACCCTCAAACAGGATGTTGCCGGAACTCATATCGCCGTGAACCAGTGTGTCTGGGATTTCCAGCGCCTCCATTGAACTGCAAGCATCGTCCGCGATGCCCGCCAGTTGCAGCAACCGGCGCCTTTCGATGTGCGGAACTCTGGTCGAAGACTGTTTCACCATCGCCTCGTCGAGGTACTCGACGAGTTCGGCCAAGCATGCGCGCAACACACAGATGCGCTGATCGGAAGCCCCCGCTGCCAGAAAGTCGGCGATCTGGCCGATGGTCTTCTTTTGCACCATAGCCATCGAGACGACGGCTCGCTCAAGCGCAGGCAATGTCCAGGTATCGAGAACCAGACCGGCATCCGCCATGACCCAAGCATTCCAATCCTCACGCGCGGAAATTCGACACGGAAGATATTCAGGGCACAACTCCGCAAGCATCCTTGTTACGTGGAATTCATGCGCATTTGGCTCGCCCGTGGCCTTGAGCCAATATGCTGGACCCGACTGCGTTCGAAAGCGTGCCAGTGCAAAACTGCCACTGGCATTAAGCTGACGAACCTCTCCGGTAAATTCAACGTCGTTACCCACCTCCGCGCGCATCCACTCCATCGCTTCCTGAATCCAACCTACGCGAGAGAATGGTCCGCGCGTGCTCTCATCGCCGGCGAGAATGGCCTTGATCGCCTCTCGCTCTTCGCCGGTCATTTCCTCTTCGGAGATTTCATCAATGCTCGCGGCGATCAGGCTGTTTTGTGCCCCTGAAGACATGATCTCCACAACAGCGCAGGGAGTGGAATTCACCTTGTTCGGAAGATAATCCAGAACGACGGCGCGTAAATCCCAATCAGCTTCAACGACCCGTTGAAGCTGTTCTGCCGCGCGAGTCCACCGCGATATCGTGACGCGCGGCAGGCGCAATGCGCCGTTAACGCGGTCTACCCATATCGCCTGCGATCCGCATCGCACCAGGGCCAGCCGGTATTGGTTTTGTTCGAGATTGGCGTTATGTGCGAGCATGGCACAGCCTTTGTTCAAGCGGTGAGGAGATGTTTCGATTTCAATTCATCGAGGAAGGCATGCACATCACGATCGACCGTGATTGGATCTGCGCCAGTTTCGCTTGCAAGCTCGCGGATAATCTCATCGATCAGCTTGCCTTGCTTCAGCTTCTCCCACACATAGCCGCCGGTGAAGTTCAGCGTAAGCATGGCGTCGTGTTCAATATCCAGAATCACGGCTCCATCGTGATCGATGATGGAACGAAGGTGCGCAGCCGGAGCAGGCATCTTAATCACCTCCTCGAAACCGGTTTCGGGGGATCCGGTTTCATGTGGAAGCGAGAGTACGACGGAAATGCCGGAGTTGTGACAGAAATATTTAATTCCGGCCACAATAACGGAGAGCCGGCTCTAAGCGATTGACTTTTCTACAGCCGCAATGCCGGGCGGTGCGCGATTTCGCGCCGGAAAACGGCCACAATAACGGAATCGTAGAAACTATCGTCGGCTTGGAGACGCTAGAGAGGAGAGGCAACGGCAACCACCTGCCCAAGAATCTCCACTCGTCTCCTGCGGAAAATCATCCTCGGCGTACCGGAGGATGAAGGATGCGGAAGCAACACAAGACTTGTTCCATGCGCCTCAAGGTATCCGCAGAATGTTTTGCCTTCTTGACGTAGCGCGAAAATGGGTCGATCCCAGTTGTGCCGGTGACTCTCCGCGTGCGAGGGAGGTGCGACTTTCAACTCATCCAGGACAACGACAGAATGTGGAGCGATGAGAGGGTCGAGCCCTTTGAACCAGGCACTTTGATTGATCCGAAGAATGCGACTTTCCCATTGTCCAAGGTCAGGCATCGCCATCGATAGCAATGTCGGCCATTCGCCCCATTCGTCGACCAACGCCTGCCAGCGCGCTATGGGACCGGGCGGCGTCGCCATAGGATAACCGAGAGGAAGATCGTCGAATGTCTTTGCGCTCATCAGGGCGCGAAGCGAATGATATTGCGTCTCATCGGTCCAGAGATTGAGCGTGCGAAGAACATCCGTGAAACGAAGAGAATGAATCAGCGCGAGGCCGATCAATACAGCGGTTCGTGGCATTCGTTCTTGTTCTTGTTTGTACCGGCGAACCGTTCGGACGCTCAAGGATGCGCCCAAGCGGGATTCGAGAATCTCACTTGCTCTTGCAAGATGCGCTTCCACGATACCGAAACGCTGTCTTTCCGCCGAAATGAGATTGCGCAAAGAGGTGTGCTCCCAAGGGAGGATCAAAGGCGCAGGTTTGTACGTGCGGCGCGGCGGGGTAAGAGACGGCTCCGTGAGCGGGAGACGGACTCCGAATGACGCTACGCGACCGACAATGCGGACCTCGCCAGGATAGATGAATTCATGAGGTCCGGCGTAGTCTCGGTCCTCGATGATAATTGAAAGCTTGTGCTGCCGGACAGCACATCCGCAGCAAAGATACCCGTTGCCGAGTTGCAGAAAGTACATCCGCTCCGAATTGGGATTCTGCCGTTCCTGCTCGCCAATGGGATGGATTGCAATGTAGGAACCGGGAGGTACCTTCGGCATTGAGCGTGTGTCGCTTGTGCCGAGCTGCGCATAGAGAAATCCATTCTTCTGCCAATGGGGTCCGCGAATCGCGCGGATCGGAACTCCTTTCTGCCAGCGCACGACCAGGTCCGAAAGGAATGCGGTCTCCTGGAATGCGTCGTTGTGTCCCAAGACGCCGGGAAGATCGACAGGCCGATCTCGATAGAATGGATAGGACTCGATGAATCGTGTCCGCCCTCCGTTGAGGCACCCCTCGACACCCCGCATGCCGTCCAGACTGTACCCAAAGAGTTTGAACGCGCCTCCAATCGTCAACGAGAGGTGCAGCTTCAATGCCTGCAATTGACGAGGTGTTGGCGTCGAGCCGAACCGCCGGAGATTGGTCAGCAAGTCTGCACTCAAGCCGGCGCTTTCACGGTCGAGCCTTTCTCCGGCCTCGCGCGGAGCCCTTCGGGTCAGGTCGAAAAGCCGCGCGAGAACTTCAGTCGCATTCCGGGAGAGGACAGGATCGTACATGGGCGCTTACCTCTATCGAAGAGTTCCCTGACAAGAGTGTGCGTCCTACATATCGGTAGAATAGAAGCACGACCATCGCTCTTCATGTTTGTCCTTTTAACAAATGACAAGCTAAAGTCACTGCCTTACGCCGGAACTGCTGCCGACAAAGCAGCACGACGGTTGAAATGAGTATCAGCCAACCTTCTCGATCGCTCCATCGTCCATCGGCAGCACCATCTGAACCGGCTTCCTCTCTTGCTGGTAACGCTTCATGAACGTGCGAAAATACTCGCTGACCAGCGCCGAGTTGTTGCTAGCCAGTGTGGCCAAATGCGTCTCAAGCCGGATTTCCCTATCGACGAATGGGCGCGATACAAATTCTCCGTGTGCAACACGCGTTGCCCCCGTCGGTGAAAGCCACGCGACCGACAAGCCACCCTTGACCAGAGCCGGAACCTGCTCGGCGTGCATTACATGGTGGACGATATTGGGTGTGAATTCCAGATTTTTTGCACGATGAAGGATCAGGTCGTGCAAATGCGGGTGAACGTGGCGGTTGAAAAAGACCCACGGATACGGCGCCAAGTCCGGCAGACCCACCGTCTTCAGCATCGCAAGCGGATGGCCTTCAGAAAAGACGATCATGAACTGTCTCACGCAGAGCATGGCAGTAGTGATTGATGGCATTGAGGGCGGCGATGCCACCAGCGCCACATCCACCTCTCGCTGTTCGAGCTTCCTGAGAAGGTCGCAGGAAAACGCGGATTCGATTTCGACCGCTAAATTTCGGTAAAGACGCAGTTCCATCGTGCGGAGCATCTCGATCAGGTGAGGCGGCAGGGCAAACGCATTTCAAAACATCTCCAATAACCGGTGGAGGAAGTCGTCGTCCCATCCGGCTCGTTTGAACTTTCCTCGCAGGGAGCCTTTCGACCCTTCCTTCTGCATGGCGTTGATGGC
>Ga0181519_10000789_pt1 | contig 28185 bp, 27 predicted proteins | sample PEATcosm2014_Bin_26_FD_121102 | JGI IMG/M metagenome (GOLD analysis project Ga0181519, IMG submission 121102) | Peatland microbial communities from MTU Mesocosm Facility, Houghton, MI, USA - PEATcosm2014_Bin02_10_metaG | ecosystem: Environmental > Terrestrial > Soil > Wetlands > Peat | place...
CAATCCGCCGTTCTACGAGGTATTCGGCCAGCGCTACGTCGTGCTCGGCGACAGCCACGGCTACCTCGAGCGCGGCGTCGCCTCGTGGTACGGGCCCGACTTCCACGGCGAGCGCACCTCGACGGGCGAACCCTACGACATGTACTCGATGACCGCCGCGCACCGCACGCTGCCGCTGCCCGCCTACGCGCGGGTCACCAACCTGCGCAACGGCCGCTCGGTCGTGGTGCGCGTCAATGACCGGGGGCCCTTCAAGGCCAACCGCATCATTGACCTGTCGTACGCCGCCGCCGTGCGCCTCGACATGGTCCGCGACGGCACCACGCTCGTCGAGGTCGCGACGGTCGAAGCCCAGGGCCAGCTGCCACCGCCGCCGCGCCCGACCGAACTCTACGCACAGGCCGGCGCGTTCGCCGTCGAGGCGAATGCCACCCACCTCAGCGAGCGGTTGCTCGCGAGCGGCGTCCGTGGGGTGCGCGTCGCCACGGACGCGAGCGGCGCGCGACCGCTCTACCGCGTCCGCGTCGGGCCGATAGAGTCCGTGGATGCCTACGACGCCGTGCTCGCGCAGCTGCGTGAGCTCGGCGTCGTCGGCGCCACCCTCGCGCCGGATTGAGCCGTGCCTGACGCCGAGCGCCGCCGCACGCTAGACTTTCCCTGTTCCGCCACCCGCCCGAGACCGAGACCCACGATGCCGAAACTGCCGCTCGCCTGCCTCCTCGCCCTGCTGACCGCCACCGCCGCCGCGGCACCCGCGCCGCTGCCGCCGCCGCCGGACGTGCCCGCGAAGGGCTACGTCGTGCTCGATGCCTTCAGCGGCCGGGTGCTGGTCGGCCACAACGACACGGAACGACTCGAGCCCGCGAGCCTGACGAAGCTCATGACCTCGTACGTCGTGTTCCAGGCGCTGCGCGACCACAAGCTCCGGCTCGAGGACAGCGCGCCGATCTCGGAGCACGCCTGGCGCGCCGGCGGCGCCGTGTCGGACGGCTCGACCTCGTACATGCCGCTCAATTCTCAGGTCCGCGTCGAGGACCTGGTGCAGGGCATGATCGTGCAGTCCGGCAACGATGCGACGATCGCGCTCGCCGAGAAGATCGCCGGCACCGAGGCGACCTTCGCCGTGCTGATGAATCAGTACGCGCAGCGGCTCGGCATGAAGGCCTCCCACTTCACCAACGCTGCCGGCCTGCCCGACCCGCAGCACTACACCACCGCGCGCGACATTGCGATCCTCGGCGCCGCGCTGGTGCGCGAGTTCCCCGAGTACTACAAGTGGTTCTCGCAGCGTTCGTTCACCTACAACAAGATCACGCAGCACAACCGCAACGGCCTGCTCGACCGCGACGCGACGGTCGACGGCATCAAGACCGGCCACACCGAGGCCGCGGGCTATTGCCTCGCGAGCTCGGCGCTCCGCGACGGCATGCGCCTCGTATCGGTGGTGATGGGCACCGCGAGCCCCAAGGTGCGCGAGGATGCGAGCGAAACGCTGCTCGGCTACGGCTTCAACTTCTTCGAGACCAAGCGGCTGTACAGCGCCGGCCAGCGCGTCGGCGTCGCGACCGTCTTCAAGACGGGCGACCCCGTGCCGGTGGCGCTGCACGACGACCTGTTCGCGACCGGCCAGCGCGGCGAGCTCGGCAACGCCAAGGCGCAGCTGCTGCTGACCCCGCGGCTGATCGCCCCGATCGCGGCGACCACCGTGATCGGCCGCATGCGCGTCACGCTCGGCGACGCGCTGCTCGCCGACCTGCCCGTCTACCCGGCGGCCGCGGTCGAGACGGGGAGCCTCTATCGGCGCGCGGTCGACACCGTCCGGCTGTGGTTCAACTGATGGCCGCGCCGCTGCCGATCGCCTGGCTGAACGGTGCCTTCGTGGCACTCGAGGCGGCACGCATATCGCCGCTCGACCGGGGCTTTCTGTTCGGCGACGCGGTCTACGAGGTGCTGCCGGTGTACGGTGGCCGGCCGTTCCTCGTCGCCGAGCACCTGGCACGCCTCGAACGCAGCCTCGCGGAGCTGTCGATCCCGAACCCGCGCTCGCGCGCCCAGTGGGCGGAGCTCATCGAGCTCCTCATCGTGCGCAACGGCAGCGGCGACATGAACGTCTACCTGCAGGTCAGCCGCGGCGCCGAAGCCGGCCGCAATCACGCCATGCCACAGGGCCTCGTGCCGACGGTGTTCCTGATGGCGACGCCGCCGGTGGCGGCGGACCCGCTCGCCCTGACGCGCGGCGTCAGCGCCATCACGCTGCCCGATCCGCGCTGGAAGCGCTGCGACATCAAGAGCACCGCGCTGCTCGGCAACGTGCTCGCCAAGAGTGCGGCGGTCGCGGCGGGGGTCACCGAGGCGATCCTGGTCGCCGACGGCGTGCTGCACGAAGGGGCGTCGACGTCCGTGCTCGTGGTCAGCGATGGCACGCTGCAGGCGCCGCCCGACGGCCCCGAGATCCTGCCCGGCACCACGCGCGCCCTGTGCCTCAGGCTCGCCGCCGCGGCCAGCATCCCGGTCGTGGTCGCACCGGTGAGCGTCACCGCCCTCGCGAGCGCCGACGAGGTCCTGATCTGCTTCGCCTCGCGCGGCGTGCTCGCGGTGACTCGCCTCGACGGACGCGCGGTCGGCGCAGGGCAGCCCGGCCCGGTGTGGCGCCGGCTGTATGCCGATTTCGAGGCATACCGCCACTCGCTCGCCGGCACCCCGGCGCTGTAGCGGCGCGCGGATGGCCGCCCCGCCGCTCGACTTTCCGTGTGACTACCCGGTCAAGGTAATGGGCCGGCAGACGCCCGAGTTTCGCGCGCGCATGCACGAGGTGTTCGCCCGCCACAGTGGCTACGCGGCGGGCTCGGTCAGCGAGCGGCCGAGCCGCGACGGCACGTTCCTCGCCCTCACCTGCACGCTCAGGGTCGCCGACCGCGGCACGCTCGAGGCGCTGTACCAGGAACTGCACGCGACCGGCCTCGTGCTGTTCGCGCTCTAGACGAACGCCGCGCCACCTGCGAGCGCGAGGCACCGGCCGAGGTGCGGCACCAGTCGCTGCGCCGCCTCGGCAGGGGTGAGCACGACGCCGAGCCGCGCCAGGTCCACGACCTCGAGGCCCGCGTAGCCACAGGGGTTGATGCGCGCAAACGGCCCGAGATCCATCGCCACGTTGAGGGCGAGTCCGTGGTAGCTGCAGCCGCGGCGGATACGCAGGCCGAGGCTCGCGAGCTTGGCGCCGTTCACGTAGACGCCAGGTGCGTCGCGCCGCGCCGCCGCCTCGATGCCGAGCTCGGCGGCGAACGCGACCAGCGACGTCTCGAGCGCGGTGACGAGGCCGCGCACGCCGAGCCCGAGGCGCCGCAGGTCGAGCAACGGGTACACCACCAGCTGCCCGGGCCCGTGGTAGGTAACCTGACCGCCGCGGTCGATCGCCACCACCGGGATGTCACCGGGCGCGAGCACGTGGCTCGGATCGGCGTTCATGCCGAGCGTGTAGACCGGTGGGTGCTCGAGGCACCACAGCTCGTCCGCGGAGTCCGCGCCCCTGAGCTCGGTATAGCGCTGCATCGCGCGCCAGGTCGGCTCGTAGTCGACCTGCCCGAGCCAGCGCGCGAGCGCGGTCACCTGAGTCCGGCGTTGTTGCGCTCGAGCGCGCGCTCGGCGCGGTAGCTGGACCGCACCATGGGGCCTGCCACGCACTCGAGGAAGCCGAGATCGAGGGCCGCGGTGCGCAGCGCCTGGAACTCCTCCGGCGGCAGGAAGCGCTCGACCGGCAGGTGGTTGAGCGTCGGCCGGAGGTACTGGCCGAGCGTGACGATGTCGACGCCCGCCGCGCGCAGGTCGGCAAGGCACGTGAGGACCTCCGCGCGCGTCTCGCCGAGGCCGAGCATGAGGCTCGACTTGGTGAGCACCGCAGGTGCCACGCGCTTCGCGTGCGCCAGCACCGCGAGCGTCTGCTCGTAGCCGGCGCGCGGATCGCGTACCGGATGCGTCAGGCGGCGGACCGTCTCGATGTTCTGCGCGAACACCTCGAGACCGCTCGCCACCACCGTCGCGACGGACTCCGCTGCGCCCTGGAAGTCGGGCGTCAGCGCCTCGACCGCGGTCGCCGGGCACAGCGCCTTGATCGCCCGGACGCAGGCCGCGTAATGGGCAGCACCGCCGTCGGCGAGGTCGTCGCGATTCACCGAGGTGAGCACCACGTACTTGAGCCCCATCAGCGCAACCGTGCGGGCCGCGTTGGCGGGCTCCTCGGCGTCGAGCCAGCCGCGCGGGTTGCCGGTGTCGACCGCGCAGAAGCGGCAGGCGCGCGTGCACACCGCGCCCATCAGCATGATGGTGGCGGTGCCGGCGTTCCAGCACTCGCCGATGTTCGGGCACTTGGCTTCCTCGCACACCGTGGCGAGGTGGTGTTCACGCACGACGCCGCGCACCGACTCGAAACCGGCGCCGGCCGGCATCGGGGCCCGCAGCCACGGCGGCTTGCGGGCGGCGGGCGCGGCGACGCCTGCGGCCGCCTTGACGCCGTCACGGATCGCCGTGAAGCCCTGTGGCGTCGTGTATTTCTGGCCGCTCTTGGCGGTCACGACCGGGATGCCCTTGAATTCGGCCACGCGTCTGCCTCGCTGGGCGGGAGGCCCGAGTTTACCGGAGCGCGGCGTCGAGCGCCGCGAGGCGCTCGGGCGTGCCGACGTCGGTCCAGCGGCCGGTGTACAGCTCGGCCGAGACGCGCCCCGCGGCGAGTGCGCGGTCGAGCAGCGGCCTGAGCGGCCGGCGCCCGGGGGCGAGACCGGCGAAAAAAAGCGGCTGGTAGCTCGCGATCCCGGCGAAGGTGTAGCGGCGCGCGCCGTCAGCGCGCAGCTCGCCGCACTCGAGACCGAAGTCGCCGCGCGGGTGCTCGGCCGGGTTCGGTACGAGCACGAGGTGCGCGAGCCGTCCCGGCGGCGGCGGCGCGGGCGGCAGCGCGTAGTCGCTGTAGATATCGCCGTTGACGACCGCGAACGGCTCGGCGCCGAACAGGCGCAGCGCGTTGACGATGCCGCCGGCGGTCTCGAGTGGCTCCGGACCCTCGTCGAACCAGTGGAGCTCGAGCCCGAAACGCGCGCCGTCGCCGAGCCGTTCGACCAGCTGTGCACCGAGCCACGAGGTGTTGATCGCGACCTCGCGGATGCCGCCGCGCGCCAGCCGCTCGAGGTGGTACTCGATCAGCGGCTTGCCAGCCACGCTGAGCAGTGGCTTCGGGCAGGTCGCGGTGAGCGGCCGCATGCGCTCGCCGCGGCCGGCCGCCAGCAGCATCGCACGGCGCAGCGGCGTCATGCGAGCGCGCGCGCCTGCGCGGCGGCGAAGCGCGGCGCCACCTCGCTCGCGAGGAAGCGGTCTAGCTCGGCGAGCTCGGCATAGCTGCCGGTCATCTCGCGCACGTAGTTGAGCACGGTCGGCAGGTCGCCCAGATAGCCCGGCTTGCCGTCGCGGTACCACAGGCGCGCGAACACGCCGAGCACCTTCAGGTGCCGCTGCACGCCGACCAGGTCGAACCAGCGGATGAACTCGGCGTCGTGCCGCCCGGCCGCGACGCCGGCCATGAGCGCCCGCTGCCGGTAGCGGCGCAGCCACTCGAGCACCCGCTCGCGCGGCCAGACGATGTAGCAGTCCTTGAAAAGCGACGCGAGATCATAGGTCAGGGCGCCGCGCATCGCGTCCTGGAAATCGAGAATGCCGGGATTGCGCTCGCTCGTCAGCATGAGGTTGCGCGAGTGGTAGTCGCGGTGCACGAACACCTGCGGCTGCTCGAGCGCCACGGCGGCGAGCAGCGCCGAGACGCGCGCGACCAGGCCGTGCACGCTCGCGTCGGGATCGATGCCGAGGTGGCGCGCGAGGAACCACTGCGGGAACTGCTGCACCTCGAAGTCGAGGAATGCCGCGTCGTAGGCCGGCAGCGCGAGCGCGGCCGCGCCGCCACGGGCCTGGATGAGCAGCAGCGACTCGGCGGCATCGGCATACAGGCGCTCCGGCTCCGCGCCAGCGGCGAGCGCCGCGAGGTAGTGGGTCGAGCCGAGGTCGGTCAGCAGCAGAAAGCCGCGCTCGCGGTCAACCTCGAGCACCTCGGGGACGTTGACGCCGATGGCACCGAGCGCGCCGGCCACGGCGAGGAATGGCGCGACGTTCTCGCGTTCCGGCGGCGCGTCCATGGCGATGACGCTGCGCCCGCCACTGCGCACGCGGAAGTAGCGGCGAAAGCTGGCGTCGGCGGAGGCCGGCGCCACGTCGTCCACGACCAGCTTGAGGTCGTGCCGCAGCCAGTGGTGCAGCAGCGCGAGACGCGGATCGGCGGCAACGGTAACGTGGGGCATGAACGAAGCATTATAATGCGCCAGCCCGCCGTTTCGCGGTGGCATCCCGACCGCACTCACCAGGCCGCGCCGTTGCCACGATCCGTCGCTCGCTCGCCCAGCCGCGTACTGCCGGTACTCCTCGTCGCCGCACTTCTGGCCGCCCCGGCCGGGCGCGCGGACACGCAGTGCCCGGCGCCACCGGCCGCGGCCAGCGCGGCCAGCGCCACCGCCGCGGCGCCCGCCCCGGCCGCCGGCACGCCGGCGGCGCCTGCAGCCACCGAGGCCAGCCGCATCGTGGTGTCGAGCGCCGGCGTCGAGGCGACCAACGGCGGCAAGGCGACCCTCGCGGGCCCCGTCAAGGTTGAGCAGGGCGAGCGCACGCTCGAGGCCCGCACCGCCACCTACGATTCGCAGACGGAGTCCTTCGACGTCAAGGGCAACGTCGAGTACAGCGACCCGCGCCTCAAGGTGTCCGGTGACGCCGCGACCTGGCGGAACAACGGCGGCGGCAGCTTCTCGAACGCCGACTTCGAGCTGCCGGCGCGCCTGGCACGCGGCCACGCCGACTCGATCGTGCTCGCGCAGAGCGGCAAGCTCGAACTCGACCACGTCAGCTACACGGCCTGCCCGAAGGGCGAGACCGACTGGCTGCTGCGCGCGACGCGCATCGACATCGACCAGCAGGCGCAGGTGGGAGTCGGCCACGACGTGCGCCTCGACTTCATGGGCGTGCCGCTGTTCTACCTGCCGGTCGTGTCCTTCCCGGTGAGCGATGCACGCAAGTCCGGCTTCCTGTTTCCGGACTTCGGCACCTCGCTCAGGAATGCGCTCGAGTTCCCGTTCTACTGGAACCTCGCGCCGAACTACGACGCGACCCTGTCGCCCGGCTACATCGCCTCGCGCGGTGCCTCGCTGGGCGCGGAACTCCGCTTCCTGACCGACAACTCGCGCGGCGAGCTGCAGGAGGACTGGGTGCCGCACGATGCCGAGGCCGGCCGCGAGCGCGACCTCGTGCGCTTCACCGAACGCACCGATTTCACCGAGCGGCTGCGCTTCGACACCAACGTCGCCTACGCGAGCGACAGCAACTACTTCGAGGACTTCGGCCAGGGAACCGAAGGCACGAGCGTGCTGTACCTGTCGCGCATGGCGCGCGTCACCTACCTCGACAACCACTGGCGCGCGATCGGGCTCATCGAGCAGTTCGAGACCATCGACACGAGCATCGTCGCGGCCGACCGCCCCTACACCCGCGCGCCGGCCGTCAGCTTCGACGGTCACTTCGGCGACGGCATCGGCCCGGGCTTCGAGGTGAGCGGCGAGGCGGTGAACTTCACGCGCGACGTCGGCGTGCAGGGCTCGCGCTATGACCTCGCGCCGACCGCGAGCTACTCCTTCCGCGGACCGGGCGCCTACCTGACGCCCGCGCTCGGCTGGCGCGGCACGGTGTATTCGCTGCGGGACAATCCGGGCGCGGAGAGCTCGCCCTCGGTCGAGGCCCCGATCGCCACCGTCGACAGCGGTCTCAACTTCGAGCGCACCATCGGCTCCACGCTGCAGACGCTCGAGCCGCGGCTGCTCTACACCTACGTTCCCTACCGCGACCAGTCGAACCTGCCGGTGTTCGACACGACCCTGCCCGACCTCAACCTGATCGAGCTGTTCCGCAGTGACCGCTTCGTCGGTGGTGACCGGATCGGCGACGCCAACCAGCTCGCGGTCGGCACGACCACGCGCTTCGTGGACCTCGCCTCGGGACGCCAGCTGCTGTCGGCCACGCTCGGCGACATCTACTACTTCACGCCGCCACGCGTGCAGCTGCCGAACCAGCCGGTGGCGGACGGCAGGACCTCCGACCTCGTGACGCAGCTCGACCTGTCGGCGTACCAGCACTGGAACCTCGCGGTCGGCGAGGAGTGGGACCCGCACGTGCAGCGCTCGGACCTGAGCGAGCTCAGCATCCAGTACCAGCCGGCGCACGACGAGGTCGCCAACTTCGGCTACCGCTACCGCCGCGGCCTGCTCGACCAGGTGGAGGGATCCTTCGCCGTGCCGGTGACGGGCAGCTGGAACCTGTATGCACGGCACGTTTACTCGCTGCGCGACAAGCAGGCGATCGATTCCCTGGCCGGCTTCGAGTACCACGCCTGCTGCTGGCGGCTCAGGATCGTCGGTCGCCGTTACGTCAGCAGCTTCACGGGCGCCCGCGACAGCGGTATTTCGGTGCAGCTGGAACTGAATGGCCTGTCAAGTGTCGGAGGACAGGCCGGCGCTTTCCTCGAGCGAGCTATTCGGGGATACTCCGCGACCGGCTCCGACACCGGGCCAGAGTGACCCCCATGCCGAAACTCCTGAAACTCCTGCTGATTTCCGGTCTGCTGGCCGCCGCCACGGCCGCCGCCCAGACCCGCGACATCGGCGGGCGCGGCGAGCTGCTCGACCGTATCGCGGTGGTCGTCAACGACGGCGTCGTGCTGCAGAGCCAGATCGACGAGCAGATGACTTCGATCACGCACCGGCTGCGCGAGCAGGGCACGCCGCTGCCGGCACCCTCGGTACTGCGCCAGCAGATCACGGAGCGCCTGGTGCTGCAGGAGATCCAGCTGCAGCGCGCACAGAAGATCGGGCTCAGGGTCGCGGACGAGGCCCTCAACAACGCGCTGCGCGACGTCGCCAAGCAGAACAAGATCGAATTCAGCCGCCTGCCGGACGCGCTCGCCTCCGAGGGCATCAATTACTCGGAGTACCGCGAGCAGGTGCGGCGCGAGATGACCCTGTCCATGCTGCGCCAGCGCGACGTGTACGCCAGGATCTACGTCAGTCCCCGCGAGCTCGACCAGTTCCTCGCCAAGCAGTCGGCCGACAAGACCGGCCGCGTGCAGTACGACGTGTCGCACATCCTGCTGGCGCTGCCGGAGGCGGCCTCGCCGGGCCAGCTCGACCAGGTCGAGAAGCACGCCGAGGAGATCTACAAGCGGGCGGTCGCGGGCGAGGACTTCGGCCAGCTCGCGGTCGCCAACTCGCAGGCGCAGTCGGCCCTGGAGCGCGGCGCGATTGGCTGGCGCAAGGGCAGCGAGCTGCCGAGCTTCATGGCCGATGTCGTCGTGAACATGCAGCCCGGCGACATCTCGCACCCGGTGCGCACGCCCTCCGGCTACCACATCATCCGCCTCAACGCGAAGCGCAGCGACACGGAACCGCTGATCGTCGAGCAGGTGCATGCGCGGCACATTCTCGTGAAGACCAACGAGCTGCAGGACGACGAGACCGTCCGCGGCCGCCTGCAGACCATCCGCGACCGGATCGCGAGCGGCAAGGATGACTTCGGCGCGATCGCCAAGGCCGTCTCCGAGGACCCGGGCTCGGCCACCGAAGGCGGCGACCTCGGCTGGACGAGCCCTGGCACCTTCGTGCCGGACTTCGAGCAGGCCCTCGCGGGTCTCAAGGACGGCGACATCAGCCAGCCGTTCCACACCCAGTACGGCTGGCACGTCGCGCAGCTGCTCGGCAAGCGTACGCAGGACATGAGCACCGACGAGCGGCGCCGCAAGGCCTTCGAGCAGATCCGCGCGAGCAAGGCGGACGAGGAAACCGAGCTCTGGCTGCGGCGGATGCGCGACGAGGCCTTCGTCGACTACCGCACCTGAGCCTGCCCGGTCCCGGCCGCAGGTGACGACGCCGTGAAAGCCCTGATCGTCACGTCGGGCGAACCGGCAGGCATCGGTCCCGACCTCAGCCTCATGCTCGCCGAGCGCGACTGGCCGTGCCGGCTCGCGGTCAGCGGCGACCCGGAGGTGCTGCGCGCGCGTGCCGCCGACCTCGGCCTCAGGCCGGAGATCCGCGTCGTGACGCCGGACGGTCTGGTGCCCCACCAGCGCGGCCTCGTGCAGGTGATCGCGCACCGCGTCGCGCACCCGGTCGTCGCCGGCCGGCTCGACCCGGCCAACGCCCGCTACGTGCTCGACATGCTCGATGCCGCCGCCGCCGGCTGCCTGCGGGGGGAATACGCCGCCATGGTCACGGCGCCCGTCCAGAAGAGCACGATCAACGAAGGCGGCGTGCCGTTCAGCGGCCACACCGAGTACCTGGCGGCGCGCACCGGTGCGCGCCGCCCGGTGATGCTGCTGGTTGCCGGCAAGCTGCGGGTGGCGCTCGCCACCACCCACCTGCCGCTGCGGGCCGTGGCCGATGCGCTCAATGCCGATGAGCTCGTCGCCACCCTCGAGGTGCTCGCCGCGGGGCTCCGCGACCGTTTCGGCCTCGTCCGGCCACGCATTCTGGTGCTCGGGCTCAACCCGCACGCCGGCGAATCCGGGCACCTCGGCCGCGAGGAGATCGAGGTGATCGCGCCGGCAATCGCGCGGGCGGCCGCCGCCGGCATCGCGGCACGGGGGCCGCTGCCCGCGGACACGGCCTTCGTACCGCGCATGCTGACCGACGCCGATGCGGTGCTCGCGATGTACCACGACCAGGGCCTGCCGGTGCTCAAGTACGCCGGCTTCGGCCATGCCGTCAACGTGACGCTCGGGCTGCCGATCATCCGCACCTCGGTCGACCACGGCACCGCGCTCGACCTGGCCGGCACCGGGCGTGCCGACCCGGGCAGCCTCGTCGCGGCGCTCGAGCTCGCGCTCGCCTGCACGCGCGTGTGACGCGCCCGCACTCCCCGCCCGCGCATCGTGCGCGCAAGCGCTTCGGGCAGCACTTCCTGCACGACGCCGGCGTCGTCGCGCGCATCCTCGCGGCCATCGATCCGCGGCCCGGCGAGCAGCTGGTCGAGATCGGCCCTGGCCTTGGCGCGCTGACCCTGCCGCTGCTCGACCGCACCGGCCGCCTTGAGGTCGTCGAACTCGACCGCGACGTGATCCCGCTGCTCGAGGAGCGCGCGCGCGGCCGTGGCGAACTCACGGTGCATGCCGCCGATGCCCTCGACTTCGACTTCGGCGCGCTCGCGCCCGCCCCGCACACGCTGCGGCTGTGCGGCAACCTGCCGTACAACATCTCGACGCCGCTCTTGTTTCACCTGCTCGGGTCGGCCGCGGCGATCCGGGACATGCATTTCATGCTGCAGAAGGAAGTGGTCGTGCGCATGGCGGCGCCCCCCGGCGGCGGCGAGTACGGTCGCCTGACGGTGATGCTCGCCGTGCACTGCCGCGTGGAGCGCCTGTTCGACGTCGGCGCCGGCGCGTTCCGGCCGCCGCCCAGGGTCGAGTCCTCGGTGGTCCGCCTCGTGCCGCACCGCGCGCCGCCGTTCGTGATCGACGACCGCGTGCGCTTCGCCACGGTGGTGTCGCGGGCCTTTGGCCAGCGTCGCAAGACGCTGAGGAACTCGCTCAAGGGCGTCGTCGGCGAGGCGGGATTCGAGGCGGCCGGCATCGATGCCGGCCGGCGGGCCGAGACGCTCGCGGCCGAGGACTTTGCGCGACTCGCGGCGACGCCGCCGCCGGCCTCGCTATAATCGGCCGACCGCCCGCCCTCGCCACAGGCTGCGACCGTGCCAGACGCCCTGCTCTACCGCCGCATCCTGCTGGTCGTCGACCTGTCAGAGGACAGCCGTACGATCGGCACCCGGGCGCGTGCCGTTGCGGCGGCTGCCGGCGCCGAGCTGTCGCTGCTGCACGTGGTCGAGTACGTCCCGACCGAGCCGATGGGCGAGACGCTGCTGCCGTCGGTCGAGATCGAGGAGGAGCTCGTCAAGCGCGCCGGCGAGCGGCTGCGCACGCTCGCGCGCGAACTGGGCCTCGCGGATGCCCCGTGCCGGGTCGAAGTCGGCAATACCAAGTCCGAGATTGTGCGCGTCGCCGCCGAAACCGGCAGCGACCTCGTGGTGATCGGCAGCCGCGAGCGCCATGGCCTGTCGATCCTCGTCAACCTGACCGAGGATACCGTGCTGCACGCCGCGCCCTGCGACGTGCTGGCCGTGCGGCTCAAGTAGCCCATGGACACCTCGCAACCCCGCATCGTCGTGGACGTCGCGACCGCCTATGTCGAGGAGCAGTCCGATCCACGGGAGAAGCGCTACGTGTTCGCCTACACCATCACGATCAAGAACGAGGGTGCGCTGGCGGCGCGGCTGCTGACGCGGCACTGGATCATCACCGACGCCAACGGCAAGGTGCAGGAGGTGCGCGGCGAGGGCGTCGTCGGCGAACAGCCGCACCTGAAGCCCGGCCAGGGCTTTCGGTACTCGAGCGGCGCAGTGCTCGAGACCCCGGTCGGCGCAATGCAGGGCAGCTACGAGATGGTCGGCGACGACGGCCGGCGCTTCGACGCACCGATCGCGCCTTTCTCGCTCGCCATGCCTGGTGTCGTGCACTGACAGCCCATGGCGGTCTACGCAATCGGCGACCTGCAGGGCTGCTACGACGAATTCCGCCAGCTGCTCGACCGGCTCGCCTTCGATCCCGGTCGCGACCGGCTGTGGCTGACGGGCGACATCGTCAACCGCGGCCCGGCGTCGCTCGCGGCGCTGCGCTTCGTGCGCTCGCTCGAGCCGCACGTGACGGTCGTGCTCGGCAACCACGACCTGCACCTCCTCGCCGCGGCCGCCGACCCGCACTACGCGCCGAAGCGCGGCGATACGTTCCGCGAGCTGCTCGAGGCGCCCGACCGGGAGCTGCTGCTGTCGTGGCTCGCCGCGCGGCCGCTCGCGCACTCCGATGCCGCGCTCGGCTGGTCCATGGTGCATGCCGGCCTGCCACCGCAATGGGACATCCCGACGGCGCTCGGCTGCGCGCGCGAGGTCGAGGCGGTGCTCGCGACGGCACCGGCGGCATTCTTCGCCGCCATGTACGGCGACCAGCCTGATCGCTGGTCGGCGGCGCTCGAGGGGCACGACCGCTTGCGATTCACGGTCAACTGCCTGACGCGCCTCAGGTTCTGCACTCCGGACGGCCGCCTGCTGCTGCGCTACAAGGGCCCGCCGGCCTCTGCGCCCGCGGGCGCGGTACCGTGGTTCAGGGTACCCGGCCGGTCGAGCGCCGGTGACCGCGTCCTCTTCGGCCACTGGTCCGCGCTCGGCTACCACGACGCCGACGGCGTGGTCGGCCTCGACACCGGCTGCGTCTGGGGCGGCAAGCTGACGGCCCTGCGCATCGATGGCCGCGCCCCGCCGGTGCAGGTCGACTGTCGAGGCGCTCTCAAGGTCGGCGCGCCCGAGGACTACGCCGGCACGGACTAGTGATCCGGCGCCGCCGCGAGCACGTTGAACCTGAGGTCGATGCCGTTGCCGAGGATCTGGTCGTTCGGCACGCAGTTCATGTGGCTCGTGACGCCGCGGGTCTCGAACAACGGCAGCACTTCCTTCGCGAACTGCTGCACGACCTCGCAGTTGCCGGCGACCTCGCGCACACCGTCGCCTTTCAGCACCACCTCGCGCCACACGCCCTGGCCACGGCTCAGCGGCTGGCCGGGCGGTGCCGGCGGAGGTCCGCTGCTCAGTGTCTCGAAGCGCATCCGCGCGACGACGATGGGCTCAGGTCCTGGCGCCGCGCAGCTCTCGGTGACGCGAAAGCCCGGGCGCGCCCCGGCGGACCTGAGCAGATCCCTGAGCACCGTGGCGACGCCATTGCACGAGTAGTGCGACGAGAATCCCGAGAACGTGAACTCATAGTCGTGGGCCTGCCAGGTGCCGTCGACCGGCGCGTCGGCGGCAGGTGCGGCGAGCGGCGCGAGCGTGACGGCAAGGGCAAGGGCGAGGCTGGCGAGACGCTGGGCTGTGGAACGGGTCATGGTGGAACCCCCCTTACGTCCGTGAAGTGCAGACTTGGACCCTGGCGGCGCCGGTCGGTTCCGGCGACCGCGCTGCGGCGATCGCTATAATGCACCCGAACGCCGCCATGCACCCACTCCCCCCATTCAGCCTGACCCGCTTCATCGACGAGCACCGGGCCGAGCTGCGCCCGCCGGTCTCGAACCGGCAGGTGTTCCCGGCCGGCGATTTCGTGATCATGGTGGTCGGCGGGCCGAACCAGCGGGCCGACTACCACGTCGACCCGGGTGCCGAGTTCTTCTACCAGCTCGAGGGCACCCTGACGCTGAAGACCATGCAGCAGGGCAAGCCCGTCGACTACGCCGTGCGCGCCGGCGAGGTGTTCCTGCTGCCGGCGCTCGTGCCGCACTCGCCGCAGCGCCCCGCCGGCTCGGTCGGCCTCGTGGTCGAGCGGCGCCGCGCGGCCGGCGAACGCGACGGCTTCCAGTGGTACTGCGCGGCGTGCCACGGGCTCCTGTACGAGGAATCATTCGTCCTCACGAATATCGAGACCCAGTTCCCGCCGATCTTCGAGCGCTTCTACGCGGATACCGCCCGCCGCACCTGCCGCGCCTGCGGCAGCGTGCTCGAGCGCCCGCTCGCGGCCGCGACGTGAGCGCCATCCTGCTGACGCGCGGCGACCGGCGCTACTCGGTCGACCTCTCCGATCCGCTGTCGATCGCCATGCCGCTCGACTTCGACGGCGTGCAGCCGAACCACTTCGGGGCACCGCGCGCCCATGCCGCACCGCTCGAGGCCGGCGGCTTCGTCGGCGACGTGCGCGCCGGCGGCACCGTCAACTGCGAGGCCCTCGCGCTCGTCCCCCACTGCAACGGCACGCACACCGAATGCATCGGCCACATCACCACTGACCGCATCGCGGTCCACGAGGTGCTGCGCGGCGGCCTGCAGGTCGCGCGGCTCGTCTCGGTACGCACCGAGCCCGTCGGCTCGAGCGGCGAGACGCCGGACCCGGATGCCGCACCCGCCGAACCCGTCGTCACCGGGCGCGCGCTCGAGCGCGCCCTCGCCGCCTGGCCCGGCAGCGCCGAGGCACTCGTGATACGCACGCTGCCGAACGACGCCGGCAAACTGGCGCAGCGCTACAGCGGCGCGGCGCCGGCGGCGTACCTGACGATCGAGGCCGCACGCGTGCTCGTCGCCCACGACGTCCGCCACCTGGTCGTCGACCTGCCGTCGCTCGACCGCGCGGTCGACCACGGCCGGCTCGCCGCGCACCGCGTGTTCTGGGGCATGCCGCCGCTGTCGCGCCGCGCGCACGATGCGCTGCGCCGCGACGCCACCGTGACCGAACTCGCCTGGATCGCGCCGACCGTGCGCGACGGCTGGTACCTGCTCGACCTGCAGCTGCCGGCCTTCATGAGCGACGCGGCGCCAAGCCGCCCGCTGCTCTACCCGGCGCACCCGCATGACTGAGGCGGTGGTGGCGCCGGAGGCGCGCGCGCTCGATGCCGCCGACCCGCTCGCGCCGCTGCGGGGCCGATTCCTGCTGCCCGTCGGCGCCGACGGCGCGCCGCTCGTGTATCTGTGCGGCCAGTCACTCGGCCCCGAGCCGCTCGAGGCGAGCGCGCGCATCGAGGACGTGCTCGCCCAGTGGGCGACGCTGGCCGTGCGCGGCCACCATGCGGGTCGCGCGCCCTGGCTCGGCTACCACGAGCAGTTCGCGGTGCCGCTCGCGCGCCTCGTCGGCGCCGCGCCCGGCGAAGTGGTCGCGATGAACACGCTGACGGTGAACCTGCACCTGATGCTGGTCAGCTTCTACCGCCCGACCACGACCCGCCATCGAATCCTGATCGAGCATGCGGCCTTCCCGTCGGATCGTTACGCGCTGGTCTCGCAGCTCGGCTGTCACGGCCGCAGCGCCGCCGACTCGCTCGTTGAAGTGCGGCCGCGGCCGGGCTCGGACCTGCTCACGACCGAGGATGTCGTGGCGGCGATCGAGCGGGAGGGCGAGGCGCTCGCGCTCGTGCTGCTGCCAGGCGTCCAGTACCTCACCGGTCAGTGGCTCGACATGGCGGCAATCACGCGCGCGGCGCGGGCGCAGGGCGCACGCATCGGCTGGGACCTCGCCCACGCCATCGGCAACGTGCCGCTCGCGCTGCACGACCTCGACGTCGATTTCGCCGTGTGGTGCAGCTACAAGTACCTGTGCGGCGGGCCGGGCGCCGTGGCCGGCGCCTTCGTGCACGAGCGCCACGGCCAGGACGGCACGCTGCCGCGCCTTGCCGGCTGGTGGGGGCACGACGCCGCGACCCGCTTCCAGATGGGTCCCGAGTTCGTGCCGATGGCCGGGGCCGAGGGCTGGCAGCTGTCGAACCCGCCGGTGCTGTCGCTCGCGCCGCTGCTCGCGGCCCTCGGCCTGTTCGATGCGGCCGGCGTCGACCGGCTGCGCACCAAGTCGCTCGCGCTCGGCGCGCGCGCGCGCGCGCTGATCGAGGCGCGCCTCGCGGGCCGCGTCACGATCATCACGCCGGCCGCGGATGCCGGGCACGGCGCCCAGCTGTCGCTGCGCCTGAGCGGCGGGGCCGGGCGCGGCCGCGCCGTATTCGAACGGCTGACGGCGGCCGGCGTCATCGGCGACTGGCGCGAGCCCGACATCATCCGCATCGCGCCCGCGCCGCTCTACAACAGCTTCGCCGACGTCGACCGCGCGGTGGCGGCCCTGGCCGGGGCGGTCGACGCCGCATGACCGAGCCCATCACCGTGCTCGGGGCCGGTTGCACCGGCCCCCTGCTCGCGACGCTGCTGGCGCGCCGCGGGCATGCAGTGCGCATCTTCGAACGGCGACCCGACGCACGGCGCGTGCCGCTGCCGGCCGGCCGTTCGATCAACCTCGCCCTCGCCGCGCGCGGCCTCGCGGGTCTCGAGCGTGCCGGCCTCATGGGCGCGGTGCGCGGGCTGCTCGTGCCGATGCGCGGCCGCATGGTGCACGCCCTCGACGGTGCGACGCGCTTCCTGCCGTACGGCCAGCGGCCGCACGAACTGCTCTGGTCGGTGTCGCGGGCCGGCCTCAATCGCGTGCTGACCGACGCGGCCGAGGCGGCCGGCGTCACGGTCGCGTTCGAGCACGCCGCGCGCGCCGCCGACTTCGACCGCGGCCTCGTCACGATCGAGGACACGCGCGCCGGGAGGCGCTTCAGCGTGCCAATGAATCCGGTGTTCGGCGCGGACGGCGGCAGTTCCGCGCTCCGCGAGGCGATGGTCGCGAGCGGCCGTGGCACGGCCCGCGAGGAACTGCTCGAGCACCAGTACAAGGAGCTGACCATCGCAGCGGGACCGAACGGCGAGCACCGCCTCGAACTCGGCGCCCTGCATGTCTGGCCGCGCGGCGGCTACATGCTGATCGCGCTGCCGAACGCCGACGGCACATTCACCGCGACGCTGTTTCTCGCGGCGGCCGGCGGCCCGGTCAGCTTCGCGACGCTGACCGGCGCGCGCGCCGTGACCGAGCTCTTCGAGGCCGAGTTCGCCGACGTCGTACCGCTCATTCCGGACCTCGCCGCACAGTTCGCCACCAACCCCGTCGGCCGCATGTCGACGATCTATGCCGCGCCGTGGCGCGCCGGCGGGCAGGCGCTGCTGGTCGGCGATGCGGCGCACGCGATCGTGCCCTTCCACGGCCAGGGCATGAACTGCGCCTTCGAGGACTGCCGCGTGCTCGATGACCTGCTCGCCGCCGGGGGCGACTGGGAGACGGTGTTCGGGCGCTTCGATGCGCTGCGGCGCGACGACACCGCCGCGATCGCGCGCATGGCGCTCGAGAACTACGTCGAGATGCGGGACACCGTGCGCGATCCGCGCTTCGCGCTGCAGAAGGAGCTCGCGCTCGAACTCGAGCGTCGCCAGCCGGACCGCTTCATCCCGCGCTACTCGATGGTGATGTTCCACGACGAGATCGCCTACGCCGAGGCCGAGCGTCGCGGCCGGCTGCAGACCGCGCTCCTCGACGAGGCGACCCTCGGGCGCGCCGACCTCGCCGGCCTCGACTTCGCCCGGCTCGAGCGGCTCGTGGTCGAGCGCCTGCCGCCCGTTACCCGGCCTGCCGTTCCAGCGTGACGAAGCTGTACGGGTAGGCGTGGCGCGCATCCGCCGGGTGCGCCTCGCGCCCGAGCTCGCGCCATTCCTCGCGCCTGAAGGCCGGAAAGCGCACGTCGCCGTCGACCTCTGCATCGACTTCCGTCAGGTAGAGGAGGCGCGCCGCCGGCAGGGCGAGGCGGTAGAGCTCGGCACCGCCGATCACCATGAGCCGTGGCGCGCCGGCGGCGGCCTGCTGCGCCTCGGCGAGCGAGTGCACTGCCTCGGCTCCCTCCGCGCGGAACGCGCGGTCGCGGGTGAGCACCAGGTTGCGGCGCCCGGGCAGTGGCCGGCCGATGCTGTCCCAGGTGCGCCGGCCCATCAGGATGGGCGCCCCGAGCGTGAGCCGCTTGAAGTGCCGGAGGTCCTCCGGCAGGTGCCACGGCAGGGCATTGCCCTGGCCGATGACCCCGTTGCGGGCCGCCGCGACGACGAGCGCGAGCGCGGGAACTGTGCGATGGATCTCGGTTGACATAACCAGTTGAAACTGTGACCCGCTCGGCGGGCATTCGGGCGGCGCCCTTTATATCCTGTATCCGTCGTCGAGATCAGGTGCCCGGATGGCACCCTCGGTGGCAGATGATCCTGGTGACGGACCGGATCAGGCTGCACTGACGCGGTCGTTCCCGATCCCGGCCGCCGCGGGGGGTGTTGGTCCCCGCGGCGGCCCTTTCCCCCGGCCTCCGCCGCCACCCGGCCCGCGATCGCACGGCGGTGGCGCGCTTTTGCCGCACTGCGGCGTCAGATCGCCTAGACTCGGCAGCCATGATCCTGCTGCTCGATGTCGGCAATACCCGCGTCAAGTGGGCGTGGCTCGAATACCTCGAGATTGCGCGTGCGGCCGCCGTCGCCCATGACGCCACGCGGCGCAGCTGGCAGCGCCAGATCGAGGCGGACGGGCACCGCCCGAGTCGCATCGTGATTGCGAGCGTCGCGGGTCCTGCGTTCGCGGCGGCCGTCACGCTCTGGGCGCGCGACCACTACCGCGTCGAGCCGGAATTCATCAGCGCGAGCGCCGCGTTCGGTGGCATCACGAACGCCTACGCCCGCCCGGCCGCGCTCGGCGTCGACCGCTGGCTCGCGATGATCGCTGCCTGGCGCGCCGCGCCCGGCGCGACCGTGATCGTGAGCGGCGGCACCGCGCTCACGGTAGACAGCATCGACCGGAACGGCCGCCACCGCGGTGGCCTGATCGTCCCAGGCCTCACCATGATGCGCGAGGCGCGGGCGCCGTTCGAGGACGATGGCGCGCGGCTGCCGGGCAGCGCCTTCGCGCCGGTGGCCGGCCGCGAGGCGCTGCCCGACTGCGCGCTGCTCGCGCTGGCCGCGCTCGCCGACCGTTCCGCCGCGGAAGGCGCGCGCTGCCTCGGCGCGGAACCGCGGCTCGTCCTCACCGGCGGCGACGCGCCGCTGATCGCGCCGCACCTCACGCACGCGGCCGACCTCGTGCCCGACCTCGTGCTCCGCGGTCTCGCCATCGTGGCCACCCACGACGCCGGCCATGGCTGATACGCTCGAGGCGGTCCTGAGGCGCATCGACGGCCGCACCGCGGAGCTCGTCGCCCTGACCTGCGACCTGGTGCGCTTCCCGACCGTGAACCCGCCGGGCGAGGCCTACACCGAGTGCGCCGAGTTCCTCGGCGCGCGCCTCGCGCGCCGCGGCTTCAGCATCGAGTACGTGCGCGGTGCCGGGGCGCCAGGCGACAGCGACCGCTACCCCCGTACCAACGTCGTCGCGCGCCGCGAGGGGACGCGACCGGGCCGCTGCGTGCACTTCAACGGCCACATCGACGTCGTTGCGCCCGGCCTCGGCTGGAGCGTCGACCCGTTCGCCGCCATCGTGCGCGACGGGCGCATCCTCGGGCGCGGCACCTGCGACATGAAAGGCGGGATTGCCGCCGCCGTGATCGCGGTCGAATCGCTGATCGACGCCGGCCTCGACCTGCCCGGGGCGCTCGAGATCTCGGGCACCGTCGACGAGGAATCGGGCGGCTACGGCGGCGTCGCCTACCTCGCCGAGCGCGGTCGCTTCAGCCCCGGCCGCGTCGACCACGTGATCATCCCCGAGCCACTCAACGTCGACCGCGTCTGCATCGGCCATCGCGGCGTGTGGTGGGCGGAGCTCGAGACCCTGGGCCGCATCGCGCACGGCTCGATGCCGTTCCTCGGCGACTCCGCGATCAGCCACATGGGTGCGGTGCTCGAGCGCTTCGAGCGCGAGCTGCTGCCGCGGCTCGCCGCGCGGCGCACGGCGATGCCGGTGGTGCCGGCCGGTGCGCGGCACTCGACGCTCAACCTCAACTCCATCCACGGCGGCGAGGCCGAAGGACACGGTGGTCTGCCGGTGCCGTGCGTCGCGGACTCGTGCCGCGTCGTGCTCGACCGCCGCTTCCTGATCGAGGAACCGCTGGCCGCGGTCAAGGGCGAGATCCGCACCATCCTCGAGTCGCTCGGCACCGAGCGCGCGGGCTTCCGCTATGCGCTCCGCGACCTGTTCGAGGTGCTGCCGGTGATGGCCGATCCCGACGGGCCGGTGGTGCGCGCCACGAGCGCTGCCGTGCGCCGCGTGCTCGGGCGCGAAGCGGCAATCGTCTGCTCGCCCGGCACCTACGACCAGAAGCACATCGACCGCATCGGACGGCTCAGGGACTGCGTCGCCTACGGCCCCGGCATTCTCGACCTGGCGCACCAGCCCGACGAGTTCGTCGTGATCGACGACCTGGTGGCGTCCGCCAAGGTCATGGCGTGCGCGGCGTTCTCGCTGCTCACGCGAGCCGCGTGAAGCCCGCGCGTCGGCGCGCCGCGTGCCTCGCCGCGCTGGCTGCCGGTCTGCTCGCGCTCGGCGCGCCGCTCGCCCACGCCGCCGGCGACGCCGCCGGCATCACGCTCGGGCTCGCGCTCGAGCCACCGAACCTCGACCCGACGCTGACCTCCGCCGAAGCCACCGAGGACGTCGTCTACAGCAACGTGTTCGAGGGACTGACGCGGATCGCGGAGGACGGCAGCGTGGCACCCGGGCTCGCGCGACACTGGACGGTGAGCCCGGACGGCCTCGACTACCGCTTCGAGCTGCGACCCGGCGTCCGCTTCCACGACGGCACGCCGCTGACGGCGCTCGACGCGAAGTACTCGCTCGACCGCGCGCGCGCGCGCGATTCGACGAATCCGCTGCGCGAGCTGCTCGGGCCCATCGACTCGATCGGCGTCGCCGGGGACCTCGGGCTCGTGATCCACCTGCGGCATCCGCTCGCCGAGCTGATCACCTACCTCGGCTGGGGCAACCTGGTGATCATGAGCCCGCTCTCGAGCGCGCGTGCCGCGACCGCTCCGGTCGGCACCGGGCCGTTCCGCTTCGGCTCCTGGCGCAAGGGCGACGCGATCGTGCTCGAGCGCAACGACGACTACTGGGGCGAGCCGGCGCGCCTCGAGCGCGTGACCTTCCGCATCCTGCCCGACCCGAGCACCGCGCTCGCCGCGCTGCGCGCCGGCGACATCGACGGCTTCGCGAACTTTCCCTCGCCGGAAAGCCTCGGCGCGCTCGCCGCCGACCCGTGCTTCGCCGTCGTCGTCGGCTCGACCGAGGGCGAGACGCTGCTCGCGATCAACAACCTGCGCCCACCCTTCAACGACCTGCGCGTGCGCCGTGCGCTGTCGCATGCGATCGACCGCAGCGCGATCATCAAGGCGGCGATGTACGGCTACGGGCAGCCGATCGGCAGCCACTTTCCGCCCCACCACCCCGCCTACGTCGATCTGACGGGCCGCTACCCGTTCGACCCGGCGCGCGCGCGGGCGCTGCTCGCCGCGGCCGGCTACCCGCAGGGCTTTGCAGTCACGCTCAAGCTGCCGCCGCCCTACTACGCGCGCCGCAGCGGCGAGATCATCGCCGCCGAGCTCGCGGCCATCGGCGTGCGCGTGCGCATCGAGAACGTCGAGTGGGCGCAGTGGCTCGAGCAGGTCTTCAAGAACCACGACTTCGACCTGACCGTGGTTTCGCACACCGAGCCGCTCGACTACGACATCTACGCGCGGCCAGGTTACTACTTCGGCTATTCGAACCCGGCCTATGCGGCGCTGCTCGAGCGGCTGTCGCGGACGCTCGACCCTGCCGAGCGCAGCCGCCTGCTCGGCGAGGTGCAGCGGACGCTCGCGGACGATGCCGTGAACGTGTTCCTGTTCGAGCTGCCGAAGCTCGGCGTGTGGCGGACCGGCCTGCACGGCATGTGGCGCGAGGCGCCGGTGCAGGGCATCGACCTCTCGCACGTCTGGCTCGAGGCGACGCCCGGCCGCAGCGCACCGGCCGTGCACGCCGGGCGTCTGCCGCTGGTGCTGCTCGCGGCGCTCGTGGCACTCGGCGCGCTGGCGCTCGCAGCGGCGCTCGGCCGCCATGCGAGCCCGCGCTACCTCGCCGGCCGTGCCATCAGCCTCGCGCTGACCCTGCTCGCCGCCACGGTCGTGATTTTCGTGCTGGTCGACGTGCTGCCGGGCGACCCGGCCGCCTACATGATGGGCCTCAATGCGAGCCCGGCCGCCGTTGCCGAGCTGCGCCACGAGTTCGGACTCGACGCGACGCCGCTTGCGCAGTACCTCGCCTGGCTCGCCGGCCTCGTGCACGGTGATCTCGGCCAGAGCTACACCTACCGCGTGCCGGTCAGCGCGCTCCTCGCCGAGCGGCTCTCGGTGTCAGCGCCGCTCGCGCTGCTCGCACTCGCGCTGACGGTCGTGATCGCCTTCCCGCTCGCGCTCGTGGCCGCCGCACGCCCGCGCGGCCGGCTGGACGCCTGCCTCATGGCCCTGGCCCAGCTCGGGCTCGCCGTGCCGAACTTCTGGCTCGGCATCCTGCTGATACTCGGCTTCTCGGTCGGGCTCCACTGGGCGCCCGCCGGCGGCTTCCCCGGCTGGGATGCGGGACCCGCCGCAGCGCTCGCGGCGCTGACGCTGCCCGCGCTCGCGCTCGCAGTGCCGCAGGGCTGCATCCTGGCACGCGTCCTGCGCACGGCGCTCGGCGAGGCGCTCGGGGAGGACTACGTGCGCACGGCGCGCGGCAAGGGCCTGAGCCCCGGCCAGACGCTGATCCGCCACGCGCTGCCGAATGCGCTGGTGCCGGTGCTGACGGTGCTCGGCCTGCAGTTCTCGTTCCTGCTCGCCGGCGGCGTGCTGGTCGAGACGGTGTTCTCGCTGCCCGGCATCGGCCGGCTGGTGCTGCAGGCGACCGAGCAGCGCGACCTCATGGTCGTGCGCAGCGTCGTCCTCGTGCTGGTGGCGACGGTCGTGGCGGTCAACTTCATCGTCGAACTCGCCTACGCCGCGCTCGATCCGCGCCTCAGGCAGGAGAGCTTGCGATGAGCGCCGCAGCCGCGCTCCGCCGCGACCTCGGCCTCGGGCTCGCGGCCGCCGTCGGCCTCGCCGTGCTGCTCGCGGCCATCGCCTCGAGCGCCGGTGCCTTCGACGCCGGCCTCGCGCTCGACATCGACGCGCGCCTCGCGGCCCCGTCCTGGCTGCACTGGTTCGGCACCGATGCGCTCGGCCGCGACGTGCTCGCGCTGGTCGCGGCCGGGGCGCGCGTCTCGGTGGGCGTCGCGCTCGCCGCGGTCGCCACCGGCCTCGTGATCGGCGTCCCGCTCGGCCTCGGCGCGGCCGTGCTCGGCGGCGTCGCCGACGAGCTCGCCTCGCGCTTCGGCGACCTCGTGTTCGCGGTGCCGTCGCTGCTGCTCGCGGTGCTGCTCGCCGCCACGCTCGGTCCGGGCCCGGGCGATGCAGTGGTCGCGCTCGGCGTGTTCAACATCCCGGTGTTTGCGCGCGTCGCGCGCGGCCAGGCGCGCGTGCTGCTCGGCCGCGATTTCGTGCTCGCGGCGCGGCTCGCCGGCAAGGGCCGCCTCAGCCTCGCCTTCGCCCACCTGCTGCCGAACCTGAGCGGCGGGCTGATCGTCCAGGCGACGATCCAGCTCGCGCTCGCGATTTCCGCGGAGGCCGGCCTGTCCTACGTCGGCCTCGGCGCGCAGCCGCCGGCACCGAGCTGGGGCCGCATGCTGAGCGAGGCACAGACGTTGGCCGCACAGGCGCCATGGCTCGTGTGGTTCCCGGGTGCCGCGCTGTGCCTCACCGTGCTCGCATTCAGCGTGCTCGGCGAGCGCCTGCGCGACCACCTCGATCCACGGGCCGGGGGCTGACGGTGGCGCTGCTCGAGGTACGCGGGCTCGCGGTGTCGCTCGGCGGCCGGTCGCGCCTCGAGGATCTCGCCTTCAGCGTCGCCGATGGCGAGATCCTCGGTGTTGCCGGTGCCTCGGGCTCGGGCAAGTCGCTGACGGCGCTCGCACTCAGCCGGCTGCTGCCGGCCAGTGCGCGCACGAGCGGCAGCGTCCGCCTCGATGGGCGCGAACTGCTTGAGCTCTCCGAGGCGGCGATGTGTGAGGTGCGTGGTCGCGGCATTGGCATCGTCTTCCAGGAACCGGCGACCGCCCTCAATCCGCTGCTCGCGATCGGTACGCAGGTCGAGGAGACCGTGCGCGTGCACCTCAAGGTGTCGCGCGCCGAGGCGCGCGCGCGGGCCCTCGCGACGCTCGGCCGCGTCGGTCTCGATCCGGCCCGCATCCCGCCGGAGCGCTACCCGCACGAGCTGTCTGGCGGCCAGCGGCAGCGGGTCGCGCTCGCGCTCGCCGTGGCGCTCGCGCCGCGGCTCCTGATCGCCGACGAGCCGACCACGGCGCTCGACGTCACTACCCAGGCACAGATCGTCGAGCTGATCGCGAGCCTCGCCGCACGCGAGCACATGGGCGTGATGCTGATCAGCCACGATCTCGCGATGCTTGCCGGCGTTGCCGACCGCCTGCTGGTCCTGCGTGACGGCGCGCGCGTGGCCGACGGTGCCACGACGTCGCTGCTCGGCAGGCCGCCCGATCCCTATACCGCGGCGCTCGTGCGTGCCTTCGAGCTGCCGGCCGCGGCGGCGCCGCGCCGCGTGGCGGGCGAGGTGCTGCTCGAGGCGCGCGGCATCGTGCGCGAGTACGTGACCCCGCGGCGCGGCTTCTTCGGGCGTGCACCGATGAAGCGCGCCGTCGACGCCGTGAGCCTCAGCGTCAGAGGCGGCGAGCGGGTGGCGCTCGTCGGCGAGTCCGGCAGCGGCAAGTCGACGCTGGCGCGGACACTCCTCGGTCTCGACCGCGCCGATGCCGGCGAGGTATGGCTCGCCGGTGAGCGGCTGCTGGCGGGCGGCGCGCGGCCGCAGCGTGCGCTCCGGCGCCTCATGCAGGCGGTGTTCCAGGACCCCTACGGCAGCCTGAATCCCCGCTATCGCATCGAGCGCATCGTCGCCGAGCCCCTCGGGCTGCTCGAACGGGCGCCCGGCCGCGCGGAGCGCGCCGCGCGCGTCGCCGCGGCGCTCGCCGCCGTCGGGCTCGGCGCCGCCGCCGCCGGCCGCTACCCGCACGAGTTCTCCGGCGGGGAGCGCCAGCGCATCGCGATCGCCCGCGCGCTGGTCCTCGAGCCACGCATCGTGATTCTGGATGAGCCGACCGCCGCGCTCGATGCGGCGCTGCGCGCCCAGGTGCTGGCGCTTCTCGGCGAGCTGAGCGCCGCGCGCGGACTTGCCTACCTCATCGTCTCGCACGACCTGGGCGTCGTGCGCGCGGTCGCCGACCGCATGCTCGTGATGCAGGCCGGCCGCATCGTCGAGGAGGGCGCAACGGCCGAGGTACTCTCGGCGCCGCGACACCCGTACACTCAGGCGCTCGTGGCCGCCACCCCGAGCCTCGACCGGGCGCTCGCGGCACGCCGCAGCGGAAACGGACACCCATGACGCTACCCTTCGCCAGCAATGAAATCCTGATCGCCGGTCGCTGGCAGCCGGGCGCGGGCGGCGAGACGCTGCCGGTCGAGGACCCGTCGAGCGGCGCGCAGCTCGGGCGCATCGCGCGCGGCAGCGTCGCCGACATCGACGCTGCGGTCGGCGCGGCGCGCGCTGCCGTGGGCGGCGCCTGGGGTGCGCTCGCCGCCTTCGAGCGCGGCCGGCTGCTCACCGCGGCCGGCCGTCTGGTGCGCGAACGCGCCACGGAACTCGCGGCGCTCGAGTCGCTGGACGTCGGCAAGCCGCTGTCGCAGGCCCGCAGCGACGTCTTCGCGCTCGCGCGCTACCTCGAGTTCTACGGCGGCGCCGCCGACAAGCTGCACGGCACGACGATCCCGTACCTCGGCGACTTCACCGTCTACACGCTGCGCGAACCGCACGGCGTCACGGGCCACATCATCCCGTGGAATTACCCGCTGCAGATCATCGGTCGCTCGGTCGGCGCGGCGCTCGCCACCGGCAACGCGACCGTGATCAAGCCGGCCGAGGAGGCCTCGCTGAGTGCGCTCGCGTTCGCGCGGCTGATGGCCGACGCCGGCATCCCGCCGGGCGCGATCAACGTCGTCACGGGCCTCGGCCCCGAGGCCGGCGCCGCGCTCGCTGGCCATGCCGGCGTCGACCACGTGTCCTTCACGGGCTCCGTCGAGGCCGGCAGCGCCGTGCAGGCCGCCGCGGCGCGCCACGTGGCCCCGGTGACGCTCGAGCTCGGCGGCAAGTCGCCGCAGCTCGTGTTCGCGGATGCCGACCTCGAGGCGGCGCTGCCGGTGCTCGTGCGCGCAGGACTGCAGAATGCCGGCCAGACCTGCTCGGCCGGCTCGCGCCTGCTCATCGAGCGCAGCATCTACACGCGCGTCGTCGACGCGCTCGCCGCGCGCTACGCGGCGCTGCGGGCGGGACCGGCAGCCGCCGACCTCGACCTCGGGCCGCTGATCTCGGCGTCGCAACTCGCGCGCGTGCGTGGCTACATCGACGATGCGCGCGCGCGGGGCGTACCGGTGATCGGCCAGGGCACGGTCGCGGGTGACGCCCCGCGCGGCGGCCACTACCTGGCGCCGGTGCTGCTCGGGCCGGTGGCGCCGGAGGACCGGCTGGCGCAGGAGGAGATCTTCGGGCCGGTGCAGGTGGTGCTGCCGTTCGACTCCGAGGCGCAGGCGCTCGCGCTCGCCAACGGCACGCCCTACGGGCTGGTGGCGGGCGTCTGGACGCGCGACGCCGGCCGCCAGCACCGTCTGGCACGCCTGCTGCGCGCCGGACAGGTGTTTCTCAACGATTACGGCGCCGCGGGCGGCGTCGAGCTGCCATTCGGCGGCGTCGGTGCGTCCGGCCATGGCCGCGAGAAGGGCATGGAGGCGCTCTATGGCTTCACGACGGTGAAGACGGTCGCCGCCCGGCACCGCTGAATCCACGCGGACAGAAGGAGAGGTCGATGCGCATGACGGGCAAGACGGCGCTGATCACCGGCGCCGGCTCCGGACTCGGCGCCGGAATCGCGCGCAGCTTCGCGGCCGAGGGCGCGCGCGTGCTGCTCGCGGACATCCGCCCCGACGCCGCGGCCGCGGTCGCCGCATCGATCGGCGCGGCCGCTCATGCGGCCGCGGTCGACGTCGGCGACGCCGCGAGCGTAGCAGCGCTCGCGCGCACGGCGGCCGGCGTGCTCGGCCCGCTCGACGTGCTCGTGAACAATGCCGGCGTCGGCCACCTGCCGCAGCCGCTCGAGGACCTCGGCAGCGAAGACTTCGAGCGCGTGCTCGCGGTCAACGTCCGCTCCGTGTACCTGACCGCGCGGGCCTTCGTCCCGGGCATGAAGGAGCGGCGGCGCGGCGCCATCCTCAACATCGCCTCGACCGCCGGCGTGAGCCCGCGGCCGCGGCTCACCTGGTACAACGCCTCGAAGGGCTGGGTGATCACCGCGACGCGCTCGATGGCGGTCGAACTCGCGCCGTTCGGCATCCGCGTCAATGCCATCAATCCGGTGGCGAGCGACACGCCGCTGCTGGCGACGTTCATGGGCGCAGACACACCCGAGGTCCGGGAACGCTTCCTCGCGACCATCCCGCTCGGGCGCTTCGCGACACCCGAGGACATCGGCGCCGCCGCCGCCTACCTGTGCTCCGACGCCGCCGGCCTCGTGACCGGGATCGCCCTCGAGGTCGACGGCGGCCGCTGCATCTGAACGTGTGGGC
>Ga0181519_10000790_pt1 | contig 28167 bp, 24 predicted proteins | sample PEATcosm2014_Bin_26_FD_121102 | JGI IMG/M metagenome (GOLD analysis project Ga0181519, IMG submission 121102) | Peatland microbial communities from MTU Mesocosm Facility, Houghton, MI, USA - PEATcosm2014_Bin02_10_metaG | ecosystem: Environmental > Terrestrial > Soil > Wetlands > Peat | place...
CATGCCTACTGCGCGGACACGCTGGAGGGCAATTCACAATTATATGTTGTGAGCATCGCGCAAAATTCCGACCGCGCGGAAGTCTCGGAATTCACGCGCAAACCCGCCGAGCCGCTGTCGGGCAGCTTCCGGCGCGGGCAGTTTCAAGTCCTGCCGCTTAACAAGACGGATGCGCCGCAGCGCGGCGTGCTTTGGGCCGATGTCAATGGCGACGGCCGGCCCGACCTGCTCGTGGCCGAGCCGGAAAGTGGGCAGCTTTCGGTTTATTTGCAGCAGCCAGACGGTTCGCTCGCGCCATCCCGGACGTTTCCGACGCTGGCCGGCGTGAGCCAGCTGGCGGTGGCGGATTGGAACGGTGACGGCCATCCGGACGTTTTCATGTTGAGCAAGACGGAACGCGCCGTCGGCGTTACGGCGTTTGACCCGAACGGCCGGCTGCCATTTCCCACGCTCATTCCGCTGGATGGCAAGCCGCTCGTGATGGCCGTCGGCACGCTGAAAACCGGCGCAAAGTCGGTGCTGGCGGTGATTGTGGACAAGGACGGCCAGCGTTCGCTCGTGACGCGCACGGCGGACGGCAAAACGCGGACACAAAAATTGAGCAGCAGCTTCACATCGAACCCGGCCACGCTCGCCATCCAGGACGTGAACCAGGACGGGTTGCCGGATTTGGTGGTGTTGAGCCCCTATGAAAAAATCAAGGTGCTGCTGCAAAAGCCCGGCGGCGATTTTGACGAGGAGGACGTGGACCCGCCGGGCGGTGCGATTGAGCAGCCGTGGCTGGTGTCGGCGGACGTGGATGGCGACGGCAAAACGGAACTGCTGCTGCCGCAGAACAATTTCGTCCGCGCCGTCGTGCTCGAACAGCAGGCCAAAACGCCCGATTCCACCAACAAGCCGGCCTGGGTTTTCCGCGTGAAGGATCAAATCAACGGCGCGGCCGGCGACTCGCGCATTGTCGGCGCGACAGCGGTGGCGAACGGGACGAATTCCACGCCTTCCATTTTTCTGCTGGACGCGGAGCACAAGCAGTTGACGTTGTGCGAGCGGGACACCAACGGTGTCTGGCGCGTGGCGCGCAACGTGGAGTTGCCGGTCTCGGATTTCAGCGGCCTGCAAGCCGTGGCGCTGGGCGGGACGAACGTCCAGAGCGTGGCGTTTCTCGGTCAGAACGCCGTCGCGTGGATGCCGCTGGCGGGCGATGTCTGGGATTTCACCGCGCTCGACGGCTACGATACGCCCATCAAGGACGGCTATCTGAACGACGTGGTGGCGGGCGATTTGACCGGCGGCGGGCGGAAGGACCTGGTTTTCATGGAGACGGCGAAGAACAATCTGGACCTCGTCCGTTTCGATTCAAACCACAAGCTTGTGCCTGGCGAACGCTGGCAGGTGTTCGAGGCACACACGTTTCGCGGCGCGGCCAACGCGCTGCCCGAACCGCGCGAGGCTCTCGTGATTGATGTGACCGGCGACGGGAAAAACGACCTCGTTGTGCTGGTCCACGACCGAATTTTGGTTTATCCGCAGGAATAACCGGTTTCAAACAACCGTTTGCCGCCGCCGCAGTGCAGACGGGTTGGAATGCCATTTTTCAGCCAGCGTTCAAACACGGCCAGTGTTTCCGGACTGACGTGATGTTCGATGCCTTCGGCGTCCAGTTCCGCCGCTGTTTCCGGGACGCCAAGCAATCGCAAAAAGGCCACCACCGTTTCGTGCCGCCGCTTGCATTCGCCGGCCAGCCGGCGTCCGGCATTAGTGAGGAAAATGGCGCGGTAAGGCTTGGTGTTCACATAGCCGGCCTGTCGCAGCCGCGCCAGCGTGCGGTTGACCGTCACATGGGTCACGCCCAGTTGCCGTGCCAGGTCCACCACGCGCGCCTCGCCCACGGCGGCCGTCAGGTCGGCGATGGCCTCGACGTAATCCTGGGCGGTCTCGACGGTGTGGTCGCGCCGCGAACGGCGGAAGGTCTCGGCCGGCGGCACCGCCGGGCGTGCGGCGGCCAGTGATTTGCGAGGAGAGCGTGGCATGGCTCTTCCAAGTCTGACAGATGCGGTGATTTAGTCGAGGCTTAATTTTGTAGTCGAAGCTACAAATATCTGTTGACAGCGCGGGTTCCAGATTGTAACTAATGCCACATTATTTTGCATATGGCGAAAATTACCATTGCCGCATGTCTGTTTTTTGGATTGATCGCCTCCGGCACCTGGGCGCAGGAGGCGCCGGCGCCGGATAAAAGCGGCTTCAACCTTTTTAATCCCGTCCCGGAATATTCGATGCGCGATTTGAGTCCCGACCGTCCGGACGCGACCGAGTCGCCTTTTACGGTGGACGCCGGTCACTACCAGTTGGAAATGGATTTTGCCAATTTCACCCATGACAAAACGGGCGGCATAACGACAAAGACATGGGAGGCGGGCGATTTCAACCTCCGGATCGGGCTTTTCAATCAATTGGAGTTAAGCCTGATATTTGACAATTACTTGCAGGTCCACACGGACGACCGCGTCACCGGGACTTCAATGACTCAATCCGGCGTGGGCGATTTCACTTCGCGATTGAAAATCAATCTTTGGGGCGACGACGGGGGGCGGACGGCATTTGGGCTTCTGCCTTATGTCAAGTTTCCCACGAGCACGGATGGCCTTGGAAACAACGCCGTCGAAGGTGGCATGATTTTTCCGCTGGCGGTAAGCCTGCCCCATGATTTCGACTTGAGCCTGGAAACGGCGGCCAGTTTGATGAAAAACAATGACAACGGAGGCTACCATGAAGAATTCATCGCTTCGGCCAGCCTTGATCATCAGATCATTGGGAAATTAAACGGGTTCGTGGAATTCTTTTCAAACTTCACCACGGCAAGCCACGCCGGATGGGTGGGAACGGTGGACACCGGACTGGAATATCTGGTGACGAAGAACATCCAGCTTGATTTGGACTGCTATTTTGGCGTGACGCCGGCGGCGGCCGATTACAATCCATTTTGTGGAATCACCGTGAGATTTTAACCATGAGCCAGCGAGATCAATCTTCCGGTCCCGATCCCAAAACAAACTGGGGCAAGCCTGTCGGGGAACCTTCGTTGTCGGAAGTCCACGGCAGCGTGCCTGTGCCGCACTCAAAGGCCGGGTTCTGGCGGCAATGGCTGGCGTTTTCCGGGCCGGCCATCCTCATCAGCGTCGGCTACATGGACCCCGGCAACTGGGGCACGGACCTGGCCGGCGGCGCGCAGTTCAAATACGGTCTGCTCTGGGTCGTGGCGCTGGCCAGCTTCATGGCCGTGATTTTGCAGGTTATTTCCGCGCGGCTCGGGCTGGCGACCGGCAGGGATCTGGCGCAATGCACCCGCGATTTTTACCCCCGCTGGATGCGCTGGCCCAACTGGATCACCATGGAAGTCGCGATTGCCGCCACGGACCTGGCCGAGGCGCTGGGCAGCGCGGTCGCCTTGAACCTGCTCTTCCACATCCCGATCACGTTGGCGATTGTCATCACCGCGTTCGACGTGCTGCTGCTGCTGGCCTTCCAGGGGATGGGCATGAGGATGATCGAGGCGGTGGTTGCCGTTTTCGTGCTGACCATCGGCGTGTGCTACGGCATTGAAATTTTTGTCCTGCCGCAAACCCATCCAGTCCTGTCGGAAATGGCCGGCGCGCTCGTGCGGCCGGACCTGCATCAGGCTGGCATGATCGTGGTGGCCATCGGCATGATCGGCGCGACGGTGATGCCGCACAACCTTTACCTGCATTCGGCCCTGGTGCAGACGCGCAAGGTGGGACGCGACGAAAATTCCCTCCGCACCGCGATCAAGTTCAACACCGTGGACTCCGCCGTTGCGCTGACGATTGCGTTCTTCGTCAACGCGGCGATTCTCGTGCTGGCGGCGATGGTTTTTTACGGCAAGACCAGCGTCGCCGTGGCCGGCGGGCAAATTGTCACGTTCAGTCCGGACAGCGACTGGATTCGCGTTGCTTATCTGACGCTTGCGCCGCTGCTGGGCACGGTGGCCGCCAGCACGCTGTTCGCCGTGGCGCTGCTCGCCAGCGGCCAGAGCAGCACCATCACTGGAACTTTGGCCGGGCAGGTGGTGATGGAGGGCTTTATGAACTGGCGCATGAGGCCGTGGCTGCGCCGGATGATATCGCGCCTGCTCGCCGTGATTCCCGCCATCATCATCGTCAGCATCCGTGGCAGCGGCAGCATCACCGATCTTGTGAACTTGAGCCAGGTCATCCTCTGCCTTATCCTGCCGTTCGCCATGTTTCCGCTGCTGCATTTCACATCCTCGCGCAAAATCATGGGCCAGTGGCGCAACGGCTGGTTCCTGCTGATTTTGGGCTGGGCCAGCGTGATTGTGATCACCGGCATGGACATTTACAGCCTGCCGGACGCGCTCAAGGATGCCTGGCACATCATCGTTGGCGGATAAGGCGGAACGATCTTAATTTCATGTATAAAAAAATCCTCATCGCCCTCGAAAACGGCCCGGCGGATGAAAGCATCCTGCCGCACGTCGCGGAACTGGCGAGTCGTTTCGATTCAAGCCTTCTCCTGCTGCACGTTGCCGACGGCTGGGCGGCGCGGAATTTCAACAAGCTCGAACTCGCCGAATCCGAGGAAATGCGGAATGACCGCGAATATCTGGCAAAGGTCGCCGGCAAGCTCCGCGGCAGGGGATTTTCCGTCGAAACCATGCTGGCGCTCGGCAACCCGCCGTCGGAAATCCTCAAGCAGGCCAAAAGCGCGCATTGCGACCTGATTGCGATGGCCAGCCACGGCCACCGGCTGTTGGGCGATTTGATCCACGGCAGCACCATCGCCGAAGTCCGGCACAAGACCACGATTCCCATGCTCGTTGTCCGCGCGAAGAAAAAATGACGCGCGCCGGGAAGACGCCTGCGCCGCCATTCACAACTTGAAATCCGCCGGACGCTCGACAAGGTGCAGCAAATTCCCCTCGCAATCCTCGAAGAACAAAACCTTCCCGCCGCCGGCCGCCGGCCGGATTTCCTCCGTGAATTTCACGCCGCGCTTTTCCAGCTCGGTCTTCGCCGCGTCCATCGCGGTCACGCGCAACGCCAGATGACGGAAGCCGGCGAGCTTGTTGTTGCCGCGCTCCGGCAACGGCTTTTCCGCCGCGTAAATTTCCAGCCAGCCGCCGCCCGGCAGGGCGACCAGCAGCGTCGGCGGAGTCTTGCCATTGTTAAAAACCGTCCGCGCGCCCAGGACGCGCTCATACCAGCTTTTCAGCGCGACGGGATCTGCGGCGGGAACGGCGATGTGTTCGATGGAAATGTTCATGGCGGAATTAAAAATTAAAACCCCAAAATTAAAAACAAAAATCGCCAGAGATTTCACTTTCAGATTCACTTGCCGCCGCAACCGTGTATCATCGGCCCACAAATTTATGAACACCGATTCTCTGCTCCAACAACGATTGATCTGCGTCGCCGTGATTGACCAGCCGGACGACGCCGTGCCGCTGGCCGAGGCGCTGCTCGCCGGCGGCTTGAACTGCATCGAAGTCACCTTCCGCACCGCCACCGCCGCCGAATCCATCCAGCGCATCCGCCAGCAGGTTCCGCAAATCGCCATCGGCGCGGGCACGCTGCTCTCCGCCGAACAGGTGCAACGCGCGGCGGACGCCGGCGCGCAATTCGGCGTCTCGCCCGGCTTGAGTGAATCGGTGCTGGCCGAGGCGGATCAGAACGACATGCCGTTTTTCCCCGGCGTCATGACGCCGACGGAAGTGGGCCGCGCGCTCGATCTCGGCTGCAAGCACCTGAAATTTTTCCCGGCGGAAACCGCAGGCGGCGTAAAAATGCTCAAGGCGCTCGCCGGGCCGTTCGCGCACACCGGCGTGAAATTTGTCCCGACCGGCGGCATCAACGCGGCGTTGCTGGCGAATTATCTCGCCGTGCCGCAGGTCGCCGCCATTGGCGGTTCCTGGATGGCCGACCGCAAACTCGTCAAGGAAAAGGCCTGGGACAAAATCACCGCGCTCACGGCGGAAGCGATGAAAATCATCGCCCAAAGTTCAAAATCGTAGCAGCCGACGTGGGTCGGCTTTGACTAATTTGAGCGGACTCACGTCCGCTGCTACGATGATTTTAATTCCCCACCGTCATCTGTAGCGGCTGGTCACGGCACTCGGCGAAGCGGCGGATGTAATCCGTCCACGATTTTGCGTCCGGAAAATCTCCGCTCTCGCTCCAGCCCGCGCCGAGGTAATAAACAAACGGCTTGCCGATTTCCGCCGGCGCGATGGCCAGCAGATTCCGGATGGCCGGCTGGCCTTCCTCCACCGTGTTTGTCGGCGCGGCAAACTTTTCGGCGGGCAGGTCCGGCAGGTCGTTGGTGAACTGCTGCACACCGCCTTTCGGCAGGATCATCGCCACCGCGGTCGTTCCCTTCGCAAAATCCTGCGGCTGCCAGTAGGCCAGCCAGCCTTCGGTTTGATTCTCCACGGCCAGCCCTTTGTCGGTGCTGGTTTGCCAATGATCAATCACAGACCACGGAGAGACGCCGGCCAAAGGCGCGGAATCAGCGTTTAAAATTGTATTTTCGCCGGGCCGTTCGGCCAGACCGACGCCGATTTCCAGAGGCGATTTGTCGTCGCTGCTGAAGGTGCTTTCGACCCGGCTCAAATTGGAACCGGCGTCAATGCTGATGCGTCTGGTCTCGGAGACTTTCCGTCCCGCCACGTCCCAGGCGTCGTAGGTCAGCTCAAATTCCGAGCGGATCGGCCCGGTGGTGATGAGCTTCCAGGTGCGCCAGTTTTTGGAAACATAAAGCTTGCCGTCCTTCCAGATGCCCAGCCCGCCGTCGCCGCGCGTCTTGCCGACGCGATAATCATCCTGCATCACCCAGTTCGTGTCATAATTCTGGCCGGTGTGATACATCACGTCGGCGACGAGATTGTGCGTGCGCTTGATCCAGACATCCACGCCGCTGCTGGTGAGCGGCTCCGCCTGCCACGTTTCCAGCGCCGGGCCGAACACGCGGTGCGCGATGCGGTCGCTTTCCCACGAGAAATCGTCATGACGCTCCGGCACGTAACGCGCGGCCGTCTTCACGATGGGCGGCGGCACGGCGGCCAGAGCAGCGGCGTCCAAAATGTAAAACGTCCGAGTCTCGCCCGGCGCAAGGTCAACTTGGAAAAGTAATTTTCCACCGTAAGTTTGTGAATCCAAAATGCGTGAAGAGATTCCATCCATGACCGCAATTTTGCCGCCATTTGTCTCTGAAAACAAATTTGGGAAAAAACGCACACCGCCAAAAAGATTGTCGTTTTGTTTGTCGAAACGATTCAGCTCAACCGTTTCGCAATCGCGGGAAAATTCTGACGGATTTGTCACTTTAATTTTAATCGTGCGTTCCCAAGTTACAGTAAAATCTTCATTTGTATGTCCCGGCAGCGGCGACGGAATTGGCGGATGATCCACAACTGATTTTGCATTTTCCAAAACCGCCATCCGATAAACCTCACTGCCCGCGAGCAAAAAGACGCCGCCGCCGTAAGGCTGCGTTGAATCTGCGGCGAATCTCACCGGCCGGTCGCCGGCGGGCTGGATGTGCGTCAGCTTGCCGTCGGCATCCACGCAGGCGACGAGCGCGGGCCATGCCCTGCGGACGGCGGGTTCATAAGTAGCGCGGTCGAGCAGCCCTTGGTTCACGCCCCACGCGAGGCCGTAGGTGAACATCGCCGAGCCGCTGGCTTCCGGCATCGGATAATCCTCCGGGTCGAGCAGGCTCGCGCGCCAGAGGCCGTCCGGCTGCTGGAGCGACAGGATTTTTGCCGCCATGTCCTTGAACATTTGCTCGAAGCGCGGACGATCGGGACTGTTCATCGGCAGATATTGGAGCGTGCGGACGATTCCGGCGAGGACCCAGCCGTTGCCGCGGCTCCAGAAGACTTTCACGCCGTTTGTCTCGGCCTTGTTGAAAAACGTGCTGTCGCGGAAAAACAAATGGTCGTTGGTGCTGTAAAGATAATCCGTCGTGCGCCACCAGTTTGTCACCGCGAAATTCATGTAACGCTCGTCGCCCGTCGCCGCGTAAAGGCGCATCCACGCCGGCGGCGCCATGAAGAGCGCGTCGCACCACGACCACCATCCCTGACCGTGATCGCGCTGCGCAAAATCGAGGTTCGTGTTTGCGGGCGGATTGGCGAGAATCCAGTCGAAGTGCTCGCGCATCGGCGTAATCATCCGGTTGTCGCGGTAAAGAAAATAAAGCTCCGCGCAGACCTGGCCGTAGCACTGGTCGTCGGCGTGATATTGGCGGTTGCCAAATTGCGGAAGCTGCCAGCCGTTGGTTTCGCCCTTGGCGAGCATCGCGTCGCGGTGTTTCGGGTCGCCGGAAATGCCCGCCAGCGCCATCATGCCGACGTCACCCACGGCGCAAATCCAGCCGGTCGGTCGGAGGGTGACCGGATGTGCAAGCTGCCAGTCGGCCACGCGTTGCATCGTGGCGAGAACCGCTTGAGGCGTGATGTCGGGCGAAAGGCTGGCGGTATTGGTGGTCAGCGTGACTTGATCAATCGCAGGAAATCCCGGCGGCACACCGGGTTGCGGCCTGATCATATTCGGTTGAACCGGCTGCGCGCGCAGCAGGAGCCCGGAGGCGATAAAAAGGACGACGAAGGCGACGGTGCGCGGCATGGATATTTTCATAGTGAAAATTTATGGATTGTTGGTCAGTTGTTGCAATTCAATTCCGGCGAGGATGAACGGTCCGACGCCTTTGAGATCATTTTTCACGACCGGCTCGCCGACGTAATAATCAAAACTGCCGTCGCGCATTTTGCCGCTGCCCGGCGAACCGCCAAGTCCGGCCACGGAACAGCACTTCGTCAGCGACCATTTTCCGCCGCCGTCGTCCGTGACGAGATTTTTCACGATGCCTTCGAAGCCTTTCTCGGCGGCCGCCGCGTCGGCGCGCGGGAGATAGCCGCGATTCACGCCCTTCGCGAGCGCATAGACGAACATGCTCGATGCCGTGGCTTCCAGATAATTTCCTTTCCGGTCGCCCTGATCCATCACCTGCCACCAAAGGCCGGTCTGCGGGTCCTGCCATTTCACCACGCCGGCGCAGAGTTTCTGAAACGCAGCGATGATTTGCGGGCGCGCCGGATGATTTGTCGGGAAATAATCCAGCGTGTCCACCAGTGCCATCGCATACCAGCCGACGGCGCGGCCCCAGAAATTCGAGGAACAGCCGGTCGCCGGATTCGCCCACGGCTGGATTTTGGCCGCGTCCCAGCCGTGATAATTCAATCCGGTCTTCGCGTCGGAGGTGTGCTCGTCAATCAGCCGGATTTGTTTTGCCACGTCGTCGAACGAGTTGGTTTCGCCAAACAGCTTTGCGTATTCGGCGTAAAACGGTTCGGCCATGTAAATGCCGTCGAGCCACATCTGGTTTGTGTATCTCTGCTTGTGCCAGAAGCCGCCATCGGCCGTGCGCGGCTGCGTGTCGAGCTGTCGGCGGAGGATGGCCGCCGCCTTTTTGTATCGTTCGTCGCCGGTAATATGCCAGAGCGCAAGGACGGTTTTGCCGGAATTGAGCGAGTCGAGCTGGTATTCGTCCGCCGCGTAGGTCTGGATTTCGCCGCTGTCGGTGATGAACGAGCCGATGACGTTTGTTGTGTAGGTGACAAAACCCGGATTGTTGGTCAGCGCGTCCAATTTCAAGAGCGAGAGCGTGAACACGCCGACGCTGTAATCCCACTTGGCCCGGCCGCCCGGCTTCCAGGCCGGGGCATCGCCGCGCAGTGTCATTTCCGAATCCGCCAGCCGCACCGACCATTCGAGCGGCGTCGCGCCGGAAAACGTCTGCGGCGCGGCAGCGGGAGCGCCGGAAGCATCCACAACGGAAAACAGGACGAGGCCAAACAAATGCGCTGCGCGTGACAAAATGATTTTCATAAATCAACGAGGTTGCGGCGGCAATCTATCAAATGCCGCCCGGCGGCGAAGAAAATTCCCATCAACGTCCGCGTTTGAATCGAATTGACCGATGGCGGGGATGAAACTTAAACTGCCTGCCATGTTCGAGAACACCATTCGCCGGATGCCGCGCCCGCAGGATGCGCAGCGCATGACCACGCAGGAATTGCGTGATACTTTTCTTCTCACCAATCTTTTTGTGCCGGGCAGGCTGACCGGCACGTTCACCGATCTGGACCGGCTGGTTGTCGGCGGAGTCATGCCGGCCGGCAAAGCCGTGGAACTGCCGAACCACAAGGAGACCGGCCGCGCCTTTTTCCTGGAACGCCGTGAATTCGGCGCCATCAACGTCGGCGGCGCGGGCGCGGTTCACGCGGACGGGAAAACATTTTCGCTCGACCGGCTGGATTGCGTTTATCTGCCGATGGGCACGAAGTCGGTGACGTTCGAGAGCAAGGACGCCAACCATCCGGCGAAGTTTTATTTCCTGAGCTGCCCGGCGCACGCGGCGCATCCCGCCGCGATGATGAAACCGAAGGACGCCTCGCCGGTGCCGCTGGGCGCGCAGGCCACGGCCAACAAGCGGACGATTTACAAATACATCCACCAGGGCGGCATCCAAAGCTGCCAGCTTGTGATGGGCTTCACGGCGCTGGAGGAGGGCAGCGTGTGGAATTCCATTCCGCCGCACACGCACTGCCGGCGCGCGGAGATTTATTTTTACTTTGACCTCGGCGAAAATGTGCTGTCGCATTTCATGGGCGAGCCGCAGCAGACGCGGCACCTGTTCCTGCGCAACGAGGAAGTCGCGCTCTCGCCGAACTGGTCCATCCATTGTGGCTGTGGCACGGGCCGTTACACGTTCATCTGGGGCATGGCCGGCGAAAACCAGGTGTTCGACGACATGGACGTGGTGAAGCCGGTGGATTTGCGGTAACAATTAACCACCAAGACTCAACGGCATTAAGTTAGAGAAACCTTTCTGTCTTGGTGACTTTGTGGTTGAACAGAATTTATGAACACAAAACGTTTCGAAAATAAAACAGCCATCGTCACCGGGGCCAGCCGCGGAATCGGCCAGGCCATCGCCCTCGCGTTCGCGCGCGAAGGCGCCCACGTCGTCAGCGTGGACATCGGCGACCAGTCGGAAACCGGCGCGAAGGCAAAGGCGCTCGGCGCGAAATTCAATTCCTACACCGAGGATCTCGGCAAGCTCACGCAAAAGGGCGCCGCCGACTTCATCGCCAAAGTCCTGAAGGATTGCGGCCGCGTGGACGTGCTCGTCAATTGCGCCGGCATCATCAAACGCGCGCCGATTGTGGACCATCCGGAGGCAGACTGGAACGCCGTGCTGCAAATCAATTTGTCCGCGCCATTTTTTCTGACGCAGGCGGTCTCAAAATGGTGGCTCACCGGCGGACGCGAAAAATCCCCGGCGGACGCGCGGCTCAAGGTCGTCAACATCGCCTCAATGCTGTCGTTTCAAGGCGGCATCCTGGTGCCGGGTTACACCGCCAGCAAGAGCGGCATCGCCGGCATCACCAAGGCGTTTGCCAATGAACTGGCCAAGGAGCGCATGAACTTCAACGCCGTGGCGCCCGGTTACGTCGCCACCGAAAACACGCGCCCGCTGCGCGAGGACGCCAAGCGCAGCGAATCCATTCTCGCCCGAATCCCCGAAGGCCGCTATGCCACGCCGGAGGACATCGCGGGCGGCATCCTATTCCTGGCGTCGAAGGAGGCGGATTACCTCAACGGCACCATCATGACCATGGACGGTGGCTGGCTGGCGCGCTGACATTCGTTCCTGAAAAAAATCCGGGCGGCAGGCGATGCACGGCGGGAGCTTTGAACGTCACCCGCCGCCCGGTTCAACTGCAAATCACCCTCTTCCACAGAAAAGGACGGCGATTTTCAACGGCGACAACTTGGGTCGGTCGCCGCGTGTTCACTGATAAAAATTTGACTGCCTCAAATTCCACTGGTTCAACAGGTCGCCGGGGATTTCGGAAAGGAACCGCGACGGCTGCTGCATGGTGTCACCGCCGGATTTGCTGAAGCTGGCGCGCTCCAGCGGATAGCACAAATACAGCTCGTTCCGGGCGCGCGTGATGGCGACGTAAAACAGCCGGCGTTCCTCCTCCTCGCCCTCGGCGCTTTCCATCGAGCGCGCGGACGGAAACATTCCGTCGCACAGCATGATGGTGAAGACGACATCGAACTCCAGTCCCTTCGCCTGATGGATGGTCGAGAGCTTGATTTTTTCCGCATCGTCCTTTGCCGCCTGGTCGTCCTCGGCCTCGACGTTGGTGAGCAGGGCAAGCTGCGTCAGAAAATCCTCGGTGGAATTGAATTGAAACGCGAACACGGCGAGCTGCTCCAATTCTTCCAGCCGCCGCTGGTAATTGTCGTAAGTCTCTTTCAGATAATCGTCATAGCCGGCGTCAATCACCAGCCGCAGCATTTTGGCCGCGCTCTTGCGGACGGTCTCGTCCTCGATCTGCGAAATCGTTGCGACGAATTGCGCCCAGGCTGTCGCCGCCTTTGACGGAACAGATTTCGCGCAGGATTGCAGCGCCGGCGCGATTTTGTAGGAGCTGACGTGAGGAGGCTCTGGCTGACTGCCGATTGCCGATTGCCGATTGCTGATTGCAATTTGAGCCTCGTTACCTCGGCTGCTACCGGAAAAGATTTTCCAAAGCTTGTCCGCCCCCTTCGCCGCGATGCCGGGCAGCAATTGCGCGAGCCGCTTGAACGAGACTTCGTCGCGCGGATTGGCGACGAGCTTCAGGAACGCCGTCGCGTCCTTGATGTGCGCCTGCTCGAAAAACCGGATGCCGCTGGTGATGGAAAACGGGATTTGCCGCTTGGTCAGTTCCAACTGCAATTCCAGCGCGTGAAAATGCGAGCGGTAAAGCACGGCGACCTGGTTCAGGTTCACGCCCTCGTCGGGCAATTCCGCCACGCGCTGCGCGATGAACGCGGCCTGCTGCGCGGCATCCGCGCACGCGACCAGCGCGGGCTTGAGGCCGGATTTGCGCGCGGGCGCGAGTGCCTTGGCGAATTGATTCACGTTCGCAGCAATCGCGGCGTTGGCGACGTTGAGAATTTCCGGCGTGCTGCGGTAATTGGTTTCGATCTTGAACACCTTCGCGCCGGGATAGCGCTTGGGAAATTCGAGGATGTTCGCGAAGTTTGCGCCGCGCCAGGCGTAGATGCTCTGCGCGTCGTCGCCCACGACCATGACGTTGTGGTGGCGCGCGGCCAGCAGGTCAATCAAATCGCTCTGGAGCCTGTTCGTGTCCTGATACTCGTCCACCAGGATGAACTGGAACCGGCGCTGGTAATGCTCGCACACGTCGGCGTGGTCCTGAAGCAGCTTGAGCCAGAGCGCGAGCAGGTCGTCAAAGTCCATCGCGTTCGTCGCGCGCTTGCGCCTGGCGTAGCGCTGGCAGAGATCGGCAATCTGCGCGGCGAACTGCTCGAAGTAGCCGAATTGCGTTTCGACCATTTCGGCGACGGTCGCGTGCGTGTTGGTCGCAAGCGAGAAAATCTCGTTGAGCACCTTCGGTTTCGGGAAATGGGTGCCTTTCGTCTCGATGCCGGCGTCCGCGATGCAGGCCTTGATCAAATCCTCCGAGTCGTCGCGGTCCAGAATCGTGAAATCGCGCTGGTAGCCGAGCAAATCCGCGTGCGAGCGGAGCACGCGCGCGCCGATGGAATGGAACGTGCCGCCCCAGAGCGAACGCAATTCCTGGCCGAGCAAATCGGAGACGCGCCGCATCATTTCGCCGGCGGCCTTGTTGGTGAACGTCAGCAGCAGAATCCGGTCGGCGGGAATGCCCTGTTCCAGCAGATACGCCACGCGGTAGGTGAGCGTGCGCGTCTTGCCGGAGCCGGCGCCGGCAATGACGAGGGCCGGGCCGGGCGGCGCGGTGACGGCGGCCAACTGCTGCGGGTTCAGCTCGCGCGCATAGTCAATGTGCGGATGAAACTCCGGCTTCAGATTCTCGATGACGTAATCGCGCGACATGGGCCGCAATTGAACCGGCAAACGGCGATGGGAAAAAGGAAAATCGTGCTTTTGTCCGCAGATTGCGCGGATTGCGCGGATTTTCTGTTCTTCCATCCGCGTCATCCGCGAAATCTGCGGATAGAACTTTGCCGAGGTCTCGTTTGCAGTTGCAAATTGCTGCCGCCGTTTCTAAAGTCCCGGCATGGAACAGTCGCAGCCATCGCAATTGGCGCAATATATTCCGGTTCTTTTCCTGCTGATCGCCGCCGTCGGCTTCGCGGGCGGCACGCTCGTGATTTCCGTGCTGCTTGGCAAGTTTGGCAAACGCACCCCGGCCAAGGACATCGCCTACGAATGCGGCAAGGATCCCATCGGCGGGGGCGGCTCGCGCTTCTCGGTGAAGTTTTACCTCGTCGCGATGCTGTTCATCCTTTTCGACATCGAGGTCGTCTTCATGTATCCGTGGGCCGTTGTTTACAAGCAGATGCTGGCCGACCACGCTACGCGCAACATGATTCTCGCCTCGATGATTTCGTTTCTCGGCATCCTGTTCGCCGGCTACCTTTACGCGCTCAAGAAAAAGGCGTTCGACTGGAAGAACTGATTTTTTGCCACAGAGTCACAGAGGCTCGGAGAAAATAAAACTCTGTGCCTCGGAGTCTCGGTGGCCAATCTATTTATGGCACCAATCAAATTCGGCACCTCCGGCTGGCGCGAAATCATCGCGCGCGACTTCACCTTTGACAACGTCCGCCTCGCCACGCAGGGCATCGCGGACTATCTCAATTCGGAAATCCGCAATCCGCTGTCCGCGCTGCACTTTCGCGAGCCGGTGGTCATTCTCGGCCACGACACCCGGTTTCTGGGCCGTCATTTCGCCCTTGCCGCCGCCGAGGTTCTGGCGGCCAACGACATTGAGCCGCTCCTGTGCGACCGCGACACGCCCACGCCCGTCATCGCCTACGCCATACGCCGGCGCAAGGCCGTTGGCGGCATCAACATGACCGCCAGCCACAACCCGGCGGAGTATCAGGGACTGAAATTCTCCACCTGGAACGGCGCGCCCGCCACGCCCGACGTGACGAAACAAATCGAGGCGAACATCGTCAAGCTCCAGTCGGCAAATTTCTCGTTCAAAGGCGCGGTCATCGGAACCTACACCTGCAAGACCTTCAATCCGCAGCCGGATTATTTCAAGCAACTGCACCGGCTTATTGATTTTGCCGTCCTCAAAAGGGCGAAGCTCAAGGTCGCCGTGGATATTTCCTACGGCACCGCCCACGGCTATCTCGACACGCTGTTCGAAAGCGTCGGCGCAAAGGTCACAATGTTCCATGACGAGTTGAACCCGCTCTTTGGCGGGCATCATCCGGAGCCGAACGCCGAGAACATGGCCGACACGGAGAAGTTCGTCCGCAGCGGCAAGGCGCAGATGGGACTCGGCACCGATGGCGACGCCGACCGGTTCGGCATCGTGGACAAGGACGGAACGTGGCTGACGCCAAACCAGGTTTTGACGCTGGCGCTGTATCATTTGAAAAAGAACCGCCACTGGACGGGCGCGGTCGTCCGCACCGTGCCGACGAGCCATCAGGTGGACGCCGTCGCGAAATTGTTTGGCGTGAAGGTTTATGAGACACCCGTCGGCTTCAAATACATCGGGGAAATTATGGAACGTGAACCCGTCATCGTCGGCGGGGAGGAATCCGGCGGGTTGAGCGTCAAGGGCCATGTGCCGGAGAAGGACGGCATCCTCGCCTGCCTTTTGATGGCCGAGCTGGTTGCCACCGAGAAGAAATCCCTCGGCCAGATTCTCAAGGAACTTTCCAAAAAGATCGGCGATTTTTACACCGACCGCATCAACGTCAGCTTTGCGCCGGAGAAGAAGGATGCGTTGCTGGCGAAACTCGGCGGTGGGCTGAAAAACATCGGTTCGTTCCCGGTGGAAAAGTTCATCACTACCGACGGCTATAAATTCCTCCTGCCGGGCAACGAATGGGTGGCCTTCCGCGCCAGCGGCACGGAGCCATTGATCCGCTGCTACATCGAGGCCAAGTCCAGAGCCAACCTGAAAAAGCTCCAAACTGCGTGCCGGGAAGTCCTGGCGTAGCAGCCGGCGTGAGTCGGCTCGCATTTTCGGGGAAGGGGGAAGATTGGAGCGAACTGACGTTCGCTGCCACAGGATCAAATTATTTGCCGGGAAGTCCTGGCGGTGTAAGCAGGAGGTGGGACCGGTGCTTTACAGCCCTCCGGCTTCCAATTCGGTGTCTCGACCCCGGGATTCGTGACTTCGGGAACGAGTTCCATACGTATGATGACGATTTCCGTAGGTATGGAAGCGACTCTCATACCTGCGGAAACGATTTCCTTGGCTATGGCAGTGACTTCCTTAAGTATGGAAACGATTTCCTTGGGTTGGGGAACGACATTCATACCTACGGACATGACTTCCATACGTATGGCAACGACTTCCATACCTACGGAAACGAGTTTCATACCTACGGAAATGACATCCGTAGACTCGAACTTGATTTCTGAAAACGCGCAAAGCGGAGACAAGTCCTTGAAAATAAGCAGGTTAGGCTGAAAATGGCTTTTGGGAGCGGGTTTATCCGCAGATGACTCGGCTGGCGCGGAAGTGAATAGTTTCAAGCATTCATTTTGGGATGGACGATTGAGGCTAATGACGTTTGCCGGTCGCGGAGGGAGGCGATGACAATAGCCCAGCCATTCATGGCTGGGTAATGCGTCAACCAAATGGAAAAAGTCCCGCGAGGGACGGCAGAAAATGTGGTGGCCGTCCGCAAGGGCGTTTCATCCCTGACGGGACTTTGGATGTTTGTGGGCGACGAATCCCAGCGTTCAAGCGCCGGGCTATTCTCAACGCGGAGCGCGAATTGTGTCCAAAATCCGCACTGCCCATTCTGCTTGAACGGTCCTTTTCCTGAGTTCATTTTGGAATGGACGATTGGGGCAAATGGCTTTTGAATTTTCAACCAAGGATGAGCACGGCTTTCCCAAGCCCGTAGGGCTGGTATCTTTGTAGATTACGGTTACAAAGCAAATCAAGCTCCGTTCAGGAGCGACATCATCGGAATATGCCGCCCCGACGGGGCTGAAATGTTGTTTAGGTTGCGGCTCTACAAATATGCCGCGCCGACGGCGCTGAAAACCGAAAGCGGACGCGGCGCACGAAGCTTGGCGATGACGGAAATCAAATTGGGACGCATTCCGCACTCCGCACTCGCCATTCCGCGCTTGAACGGCAATTTCCTGAATTCATTTTGGGATGGACAATTGGGGCAAACAGTGTTTGAATTTCTTATGTAAGGCAAAATTATGAGAGTAAAAATCATTCTGCTTTGCCCCTTTTGCATATTGGCGGTCTGTGCCAATGCTCTCGCCCTTGGCGGGGGAGCCATCACGACTTATTACAATCCGAATAATGATATATCAGCAGAGGAAGCTGCCGAACAGAATGCGGCACGAGCAGATCAAGCCAGGCAGCAGATGATTCAAAATTTTATTCCTCGTGACCCTTGGTGTGTTGTGAATGGGGTGACTAATTATGTCAAGCTGCTAGGGGTTGAATTCTGTGGAAAGGTTGTGGACATCACCCCAAACGGCGTGAGGATTGAAGGCCAATATGGAACACTTTGTTCCACAAGTTATGATCCAGCCAACTACAGTTCTTACAACGATTTTTTTGTTGCAAATTTCCCGTTTGAGGTTGTTGATGGCCAGATCATTTCATCCGATGAGCACCTCATGGCTTGGTATGTCGGCACTTATGCTTATGCAACAGTCAATGGTGGTTCAAGAACTATCAAAAAATTGGAGTATGGCATCCCCTGTGGTCCGGCACCGGAATTCATTCAACAGCAAATAGAAGCCGCCAAGGCAAAAGCAGTTCTGGATAAACAGAAAGCGGAACAGGGACAAATAAATGCCTTTCACTGGCTTCAATCCCAAGCGACCAATGGCGATGTCGGCGCGCAATGCAGTCTTGGTTTGCATTATTTGAATGGTCAAGGCTGCGAGACGAATCAGGAGCAGGCCATTTTCTGGCTTCAAAAATCAGCAGCACAGGGAGACATCGAAGCTTCCAATAAGCTTGTCAGCCTCCAAAAGCCATAGGCACCGCACGGCAGCAAGACGCATTTGCTAGAATCCGCGCAATCTGCGTAATCTGTGGTTAGTGGTTTTTCACGAAATCCCGATCAGGATTCCCGCCAGAAAGACGAGCGCGCCGCCGAGGGCGACTTGCAGGATGGCGGACACGAGCGGCGAGTCCATGTATTTGTGCCGCACCCAAGAGATGACGCCCAGTTCCACCAGCACCACGCACACGGCAACGCCGGTGGCGGTTTTGATGTTCGGAATCAAATAAGGCAATGTGTGGCCGAGGCCGCCCAGCGTGGTCATGGCGCCGCAGACGAATCCGCGCGCCCACGGATGGCCGCGGCCGGTGAGGCTGCCGTCGTCGGAAAGCGCCTCGGCAAATCCCATGCTGATGCCCGCGCCCACGGCGGCGGCGAGTCCGACAAGAAATGTGGCCGCGCTGCTGTGCGTGGCGAACGCGGCGCAAAACAACGGCGCGAGCGTGGAAACGGAACCGTCCATGAGGCCGGCAAGTCCGGGCTGGATGACTTGCAGGACGAACAGCCGTTTCTGCTGGGCGGATTCCGATTCGTTGAGCTGGGTCAGGGTGATTTTTTCGGCGGTGTTGGCGTGGACGCGTTCCTCCTCGGCAAGGTCGCCGAGGAGCTGGCGGATGCCGGCATCGGTGGTGCGTCGGGCGGCGGCCTCGTAAAAGCGGCGGGTTTCCACCTCCATGCTCTCGGCGGTCTTTTGGACGGTCTTCAGTCCGAGCGGCCGGATGAGCCAGACGGGTTTGCGCTGCACAAAACCGCGGACGTCCTGCCGCCGGATGAGCGGGACGTGTTCGCCGAAGCGCGTCTTGTAAAGTTCGAGAAGCCGGTGGCGGTGGTTGTCCTCCTCGCGGCGCATGATGCGGAACTTGACGGCCTGTTCGGGATAATTCTCCTTCAAGCCGTCGGCAAAATCCTCGTAAATGCGGGCATCCTGTTCTTCCTGCGTGATGGCAAGGGCGAGGATTTCCTGCTCCGTGAGGCTGTCGAATGTTTTCATAAGTCAAATCATGGTGCCGTGCCGCAACGCGGCGGCGCGCTGGTCAATGGTCAATTGTGGCACGATTCTCATAAAAATGGCGAGAACAGACGCGCGATGGCGTCGAGCAATTTGACGGGCAGGGGACGTTTGTCAACCCCGGCCAGGGTCACCGCGTGCGCGCCGCGGAGTTTTTTCGCGACGACCTTTTCCATTTCTCGCGCAAAGTCGCGTCCGTAGCACTCGACGTTCAGCTCAAAATTCAGCCGCAGGCTGCGGGCGTCCCAGTTGGCCGAGCCGAACGAGACCCAATGGCCGTCCACAATCATCAGCTTGGAATGGTCGAAGGGCGGCGGCGTGAGCCAGACGCGGCAGCCGCGTTCGAGCACCTGCCACCACATCGCGCGCGACGCCCAGTGGACGAACGGCAGGTTGTTTTTGGCGGGCAAAATGATGTCCACGCGCACGCCGCGCAGGGCGGCGAGGTTGAGCGCGGCAATCAAGGCCACGTCGGGCAGAAAATAGGGCGTGACAATTTGAATGGAGGTTTGCGCGCCGGCCAGGGCGGCGAGGAGCGTCCAGCGCCACTTTTCAAAATCGCCGTCGGGGCCGTCCGTGACAACGCGGGCGATGATTTTGCCGGACGCCTTGAGATCGGGGAACCACAAGCCGCCTTCCAGCATCTCACCGGTGGCGAACGCCCAGCCGTTGGCGAAGGCTTCCTGCAATTGGGCGACGACCGGGCCGGTGATTTGAAACTGCAAATCCTGCACGGGGTTTCGGGGCCGGTCGGCGAGCACATTGCCGTGGCGCAGGTTGATGCCGCCGGTGAAGGCGAGGGTTCCGTCCACGATGAGCGATTTGCGATGGTTGCGGAGATTGATGGTCGCCACGCGCCAGGGCGTGAGCAGGGAGGAGGGCAGGAATTTTGCGAAGGGGATTTTCGCGCGCCGCAATTTCCGGGCGATGGACGGCCAGGAATAGCGCGCGCCGGCGGCGTCAATCAGGACGCGGACGGCGACGCCGCGGTTCACGGCGCGGGCGAGGGCGGAGACAAATTGCCGGCCGCTGGCGTCGTTGTCGAAAATGTAGGTGCAGAGCGTGACGGAAACTTTTGCCGATTCGATGGCGGCGAGCATGGCGGGGAAGGCGGCGTCGCCGTTGACGAGCGGTTCGATTGTGTTGCCGGCGGTGAGGGGGCGGTGGACGACACGGCTGACGGTCCGGGCGAGCAGCTTGAGGTGGTCGGCGCCTTCGTGCTGCGGTTCGCCGAGATTTTTCGGGACGGTGCGGCTGAAGGTTTTGTGGACGGCGAGCGTCAGGGCGCGGCGGCGGATGCGGTTGACACCGAGCGCGAGGTAGAGAATCGGGCCGAACAGCGGCAGAAACCAGATGAGGCCGAGCCAGAGCGTGGCGGCGCGGGAATCGCGCTTGTTCAAAAGCGCGTTGAATGAGGCGAGCAGGGCGGCAAGCAGATCGAAGCCCGCCGCCAGATGCGGCCAGAACCGGAAGATTTTGTCGAGCCAGTCCATCGCTGTGACAGTTTCGGCTGAAGCGGCCGCGGGCGCAAGTTTAACGAGGTTTCCCATTCCCGCCCTCGCGACGACTTTTGTGTCCGCGCGTTTTCCAATTGCCGGGATTGCCCCGCTCAATTAACGTCGGGCTGGATCATCAGAGCAAATGGATCAGCTCATTTCATTGGAAAACAATTTGCCGCCAGCAGGTTCGGAGGATTCGGGCCGGATGCTGCAAGGTTGACGGATTGCGAAGAAATTAATTTATGACGACCACGCCAACTCCATCGGATGCAGGCGATGATGACAATGTTTCGTCCGGCAAGCTTAAAAGGCCGGTCAATTTGCCGCCGGTGTCGCCCGAAATCAAGAAGGCCCTGCAAACCACCGGGCGGCTGCCGGCGGTGGGTTTCAAGTATCAGATGTCGGATCTTCTCGCGCTGGCCATCCATCATGGCGCCTCGGATTTGCATCTGCGGGTGGGCGAACCGCCGATGTTCCGCGTGGACGGGAAAATGGTCAGGTCCGAAGGGCCGTCGCTCAAATCCAAGGAGGCCTTCGATCTGGTCGCCGCGTTCGCGTCGGAGGAGGACATCCGCATTGTCCGGGAAAACGGCCAGGCTGATTTTGCCGTTGCATTCGACAAGCAGCGCTTTCGCGCCAACGTGTTCCGCGCGGAGGGCGAATGGGGGGCCGTGCTGCGGCGCATTCCCGAGAACATGCCCACGTTGCAGGAGCTGCTCGCCCCGCCTGTCTTTTACTCGTTCACGAGGCTGCCGCGCGGACTGGTGCTGGTGACCGGACCGACCGGTTCCGGCAAAACCACCACCTTGGCCGCGATGATCAATCAAATTAATTTTGAACGACCCGACGTCCATATTCTCACCCTTGAAGACCCCATCGAGTTCAAGCATCCGCGCAAGCAGGCGGTCATCACGCAACGGGAGCTGGGCACGGATTTTCGCACGTTTGCCGACGGGCTGCGGGCGGCGCTGCGCGAGGATCCGGACATCATCATGCTGGGGGAAATGCGCGACCCGGAAACCATGGAGGTGGCCATGACGGCCGCCGAGACCGGCCATCTGGTTTTTTCCACAGTCCACACGATCGGCGCCAAGGACACGGTGGATCGGATTATCTCCGCATTTCCGCACAACTATCAGGACAACATCCGTTCCCAACTGGCTTCAATTCTGCGCGGAGTGATTTCCCAGGTTCTCCTGCCGCGCGCCTCGGGCCGGGGGCGCGTGGCCGCCTTTGAAATCATGGTTGGATCGCCCGCCATTGCCAATCTGATCCGGGAGAACAACACGCAGCAGATTTCGAGCTTTTTGCAGACGCAGCGGAAGGATGGCATGTGCACCCTGGACCAGTCGCTGTCGGAGCTTTACGCCGATCAGCTTGTTGCCCGCACCGTGGCTCTGGAACGGGCCCAGGACCTGCGCGAACTTGGAAATCTGCTGCTGGCCGTGGACGAGCAGCGTCAACGGCGTTGAAACTGCCGGACAGATTTGACGTGGCGACCCTACCGGGAATCGAACCCGGGCTACATCCGTGAAAGGGATGTGTCCTAACCGCTAGACCATAGGGTCGTCAAAGAGCGCGTTAATATAGTCATCCGTGACGTGCTGTCACGCAAATTCAAGTTTGCTTCGCCCGGTTTTTTCCAATAGCCTGCTACGAACTGATGAAAATATTCATAGACGGCAAATATTTCAGCGAGCGCGACGCGAAGGTGTCCGTGTTCGATCACGGGCTGCTTTACGGCGACGGCGTTTTCGAGGGCATCCGCGCTTATCATGGCCGCGTGTTCAAATTGAAGGAGCACATTAACCGGCTGTTTTATTCCGCCAAGGCAATCCTGCTGGAACTTCCGATGTCGCACGCCCAATTGATGAAGGCGACCGTCGAGACCTGCCGCGCAAACAAGCTCCGCGACTGCTACATCCGGCTCGTGGTGACGCGCGGAATCGGCTCGCTCGGTTTGAATCCGCGCTCTTGCAAGAAGCCGTCCGTCATCATCATCGCGGACAAGATCCAGCTTTACCCGCCGGAATATTACCAGCGCGGCCTCGACATCATCACCGTGCCGACGGTGCGCAATCTGCACAGCGCGTTGAACCCGGCCATCAAGTCGCTGAATTACCTCAACAACATCCTCGCCAAGATCGAGGCGAACAACGCCGGCGTCGAGGAGGCGGTGATGTTGAACGCGGAAGGTTACGTGGCCGAATGCACCGGCGACAACCTGTTCATCGTGAAAAATGGCGCGCTGTCCACGCCGCCGCTCTCGGCGGGCGCGCTTTACGGCATCACGCGGCAAACGGTGGTGGACCTGGCGGAAGTGGCCGGCCTGAAAGTTTCCGAGACAAACCTGACGCGCTACGATTTGTTCAACGCGGACGAATGTTTCATCACCGGCACCGCGGCGGAAATTGTGCCGGTGGTGAAGATTGACGGCCGCGTCATCGGCGCGGGCAAGCCGGGACCGGTCACGCGCCGGCTGGAGGAGGCTTACCACGCCTTGACGAAAGTCTCCGGCGAGCCGATATAACTATTTGTGAAACGAGTCTATGAATAAATATTGGGCATATCGCATCAATACCGTAATTTTTTGCATCGCAATTGCATTTATTTTGGTTGAGGCGATTTGTTATTGGACTTTACCGGAATCTTCGTCTTTTAGGCCGAGACCGCAAAATTTTACATCCTCTTTTCTCGGTTTGACCGTTGCTGCTTCGAGTTGGTGTTTGTCGTTGAATTGTTTGAAACATAAATAAAATTTTATGCTCTGCACCATTTGCAAAGAAAAGCCGGCGACGGTGCATCTGACCCAGATCGTGGGCGACAAGATGCAAAAGCTCGATTTGTGCGAGGACTGCGCCAAAACCAAGGGCATCAACGACCCGACCAGCTTCGGGCTGGCGGATTTGGATTTGGTTCTGGGACTTGGCGCGTCGCAACAACTTGAACAGGCTGCCGGCGGCGTGGAATTGAAATGCCCGCGCTGCGGGTTCACTCAGGCGGATTTCAAAAAGTCCGGCCGGCTCGGCTGCCCGGAATGCTACAAAACGTTCGCGGACGGACTGGCCGGCCTGCTCAAGACGATGCACAAGGGCACGCGGCACACCGGCAAGGCGCCGGAGGCGTTGCGCGCGACGCGCGAGAACGCCGACAAGTTGAAGACGTTGCAGACCAAATTGGCCAGGGCCATCAAGGACGAGAATTACGAGCAGGCGGCGCTGCTGCGCGACGAAATCAAACAATTGACCGGGCGTCCGACGCCGACAAATGTGCCGCGATGAATTTATTTTGTAGCAGCGGACGTAAGTCCGCTCCGTTTGAAAATGAGCCGACTCACGTCGGCTGCCACGAGAATTGAAAAGATTAAACCGATGAACCTTCACGAATTTCTGGTTTCTCCCGCCGAGACCGCGCAACGCCACGGGCCGCATGACCGCATCGTCATGTCGAGCCGCGTGCGGCTGGCGCGCAATGTGCGGGGCGCCGCGTTTCCTGGCTGGGCCAAAAAGCCGGAGCGCGTGAAAATTCTGGAAGCCATCCGCCCGGCGGTCGAGAGCCTGCCGGAGATGAAGGATGCTTTTTCGGAGGCGATGGACAATCTCGGCGCGCTCGACAAGCAGATTCTGGTGGAGCGCCATCTCATCAGCCGCGAGCACGCGGCGAAAAATTCCGGCAGCGGTCTGGTGTTGAACCGCGAGGAGAGCATCTGCGTGATGATCAACGAGGAGGACCATCTGCGGATGCAGGCGTTGCGGCCCGGGCTGCAATTGCGGCAGGCGTGGGGCGCGATTGACCATCTGGATTCCGAGCTGGAGAAGAATCTCGATTATGCCTTCGACAACGAGCTGGGCTATTTGACGGCCTGCCCGACGAATCTCGGCACCGGCATCCGCGTGAGCGCGATGCTCCATCTGCCCGGGCTGGTGCTCGCCGAGCAGATCAATCCGATCATCCAGTCGGTCAACAAACTCGGCCTGGCGGTGCGCGGGCTTTACGGCGAAGGCACCGAGGCGCTTGGAAACGTTTTCCAGGTTTCCAACCAGATGACGCTCGGTGAAACGGAAACGATGATTGTCGAGCGGCTGGAAAAAGTCCTGGCGCAAATCATCGAGCACGAGGAAAACGCGCGGCAGACGCTGCTGGAGAAAAAGCCGAAGGTGGTGTTCAACCACATCGGGCGCGCCTACGGCATTCTGGCGAACGCGCACAGCATTTCGTCCAAGGAGACGATGAACCTGCTGTCGTTCATGCGGCTGGGCGTGGACCTGGAATTGTTTCCGGGCGCGGAACGGTCGCTGGTGGACGAGCTGTTTATTTTGACGCAGCCGGCGCATTTGCAGAAACAATTTTCCGACAAGCTTTCCGCCGAGGAGCGCGATTTGCTGCGCGCCGACATGGTTCGCGACCGGTTGAAGAACGTGAGCCGGCCGGTGACAAAACCCACGCCGCCCAACACGGGGAATTAAGAAATTCAACGCAAAGCCGCAAAGCCGCAAAGTTGAAAACCGTCGTGAAATCAAGGAAACGCAAAATCGCATACACTGATTTGGATGAATTGAACGGCGAACCCATCGGCAAACCGGGCGCGCCGGTAAAGCTGGATTTTTTGCCCAGCCCGGAACAAGTCCGCCAAGGTTTTCGGACGGTGAAAGTCACCGTGTCACTCGAACCTTCCAGCCTGGATTATTATCGCCGTCAGGCAAAGCGCCGCCGGGAAACGCCCGCTGAAATCATGCGCCGGGTTTTGCGGGCACACGCTTTGGCCGAGGTGTAAAAATTTCCCGCCAAGCGCGGTTGAAGGAAATCAAACGGCTGCTCCTCGTGGTTTGATCTGATGATTTTAGCAGCCGATGTAAATCGGCTCTAAATCTATTCGCTGGAACGAGCGGACTCATATCCGCTGCTACGAACACAATCGGCTTTCACGGGAACCGCAGCACGCAAACGCCGTAATCAATTTCCGGTTTCCCGTTCGCATCTTTGCGGAGGAACGCCGCCGGCACCGCGTGGCTGGATTTGCGCCCGTCCGCGCCCGGCACCGCCACCACCGCCACCGCGCCCGCCTCGCGCAACCAGCGCAGATGCTTCGACACCAGGTTGGAATCCTTGCGAAGCCGGCCCGCCAGTTCCAGAACGGACAACGACTCTCCGCCGGCCAGTTCGCGCATCACCGCCCAGCGCACCGGATCGGCGATGGCCGCCAGCAACTTCACCGGATTGGAAGCGAACTGTGGCGGGATGGATTGCGCCGTTGCAGAGACGGCGGGAGGAGTTTGTGGAATGTTGTCTGACATGGTTCCGATGATAACCGGCAGTCGCCCGACGATGCAATACAGGAACGCGACGGCCTCCATCGGTCGCAAAATGGCCAATTGCAGGAACCCGGCCTCCGCCATCAGTTGCCCGAAGCCAATATGCAGGAAGCCGATGGCATCCATCAGTTCCATTTTGAACAATTGCAGGAACGCGAACGCCACCATCTGTTGTAAAATGGACATTTGCGGGAACCCGGCTTCCGCCATTTATCGCCCGATGCGCACTTGCAGGAACCCGATGGCATCCAATTTGCAGAAAATATGCGAAAACATTGGGTTTTCTCGAAATTTTTAGCAGCCGATGTAAGTCGGCTCGAACTTTTTTAGAATGAGCGGACTCACTTCCGCTGCTACCGATGATTTAGCGCGACGTGCTGGCCGCCCTGAACAAAGGCAGCGAACACAAACTGGGCGACTGGGGTTTTGAAGTGGAAGGCTCGGCGCAAGCCAAACCCGCCCCCGCGCCCGCGGCAAAACCGTAAAACATCCTGCAAATGATTGAAACCACGCGGCCTTCGGAAACGGAGGCCGCTTTTTTGTTCCCGCAAATCCAGTGAATTCTCTTGATAAAAGAGACCGTCTGAAATACAATCAAAACCATGAAAAAAGTGCGCACCGCACAGTCCCGTCGAATCATGATGTTAGAAGGCCTCGCTACAAGCTCACCATGAACTACGGCGAAGAACTAGCGTATTGGTATCTCAGATTGAATGGATTTTTCCCGCTAGTGGACTTTGTCATGCACGGTGGGGCCGTATTTGAGCGCACTACCGATTGCGACGTGTTGGCGGTGAGACCGCCACATGTGTTTGAGGAGGTGGGTGGGCAGCCACATGATTGGGACGGTATTTTTCAGGCCCACTTAGATGGACACAGCACGCTCGGCATTATCTGCCAAGCTAAAACTGGCAAATACGAATACGAAAAGCTCTTTCGGGAACCACACGTGCTTTACGCCATCGAACGGCTTGGTCTTTGCACCGATCCCACCGAGGTTTCGCCGCACTTCGTCGGACGCGCTGTAATTGAGGCTTCACCGGATGTTCGCCTAATCAAATTGCTCATCGCAAAAGAACCGCTAGACGATGCCAATTTCTTTTGCCTCACCGTCAGTCATATTCGTGGATTCATCCGAGAACGGTTGGAGCGATACAATAAAATCAAGTATCGTGACCGGCACTTCTTTCCGTCAGACATGCTGCAAAACTTCATCGACGAAACTCACAACGAACCAATTCAATGAAACTAAACGAACGCGAAACGGCGAAATTAAAAATTCTCGCATCCAAACTACCGAGGGTCAACGCCGGTGAATTAAAGGCGGAACATTTCCCAGACCATTCGTATGAGGAGGTGTTCGCCGCACTTTACGATTGCCCGGGCGAAAGCCGCGAAGCCATTACAGACTTCATCATGAACAATCCTCGCATCAAATCCACTCTTGAAGCAAACAAGGACAATGCAGATGTAAAATCTTTCACGTTCCGCCAACTGTGCAAGCTCTACGAGAACTTGCGGAATAAGGAAAAAACTTAAAGCGGCGCATTTCTAAGTTCCCATGTTAAGCAAGATGGATAACTGAGCAGGTTCAATGCACCCGAACTGTTTCGCTGGAATACCAATCTTGGCCTTTTTTAACAAGAGTGACCGAGTCGCTTATTGTTACCATCGTGCTGTTATTCGCTCCGACTGCCTGCCTATAAATCGGATGGCCGTTGTCATCTAAATTGACAAAGATGACAGGACAAAGTGCTTCAAAATCATAAACGTAATGCTTTTCCGACCCGACTTTTTCACTGTATTGGTTGGTGATCCGGTATGAGCCGAAAATGTTACTTTTATCGTCTGTCCACTGAACTTTATGGCTCAAAGACCAGTTGACCCCATAGTCAACATTGTATTTGTCTGGTGGCGGGGAATAGAAAAGCGGAAATGTGAGCATGAGACTTATTCCCAATGAAACCACAAAACTGAATATGGGCGAATCGGCTTTGATCGCATCTTTGAAGGTTTGGTTTTTCTTCTTATTTAGTGAAGTCATGATTGGAAAAACTACAAGCGACACCAGTAGAACCCCCAAAATACCAATACTTGATAAATTGAGACCTCTGCAAAACTCTTTTGAACGGATGAATTGATGGAGCGTCAGAGAACCATGCAAACGACGACCAACGCACAAATGGGCTTGCTGGACAGCCTGATGATCGCCACGCCAACCAACG
>Ga0181519_10000795_pt1 | contig 28090 bp, 20 predicted proteins | sample PEATcosm2014_Bin_26_FD_121102 | JGI IMG/M metagenome (GOLD analysis project Ga0181519, IMG submission 121102) | Peatland microbial communities from MTU Mesocosm Facility, Houghton, MI, USA - PEATcosm2014_Bin02_10_metaG | ecosystem: Environmental > Terrestrial > Soil > Wetlands > Peat | place...
GGCATGGCGGCCGAGGTTGCCGAGGGCGTGTGCACGGATGTGCCGCCGCCGCGCAAGCGTTCTTAAAGCGCCCTCACCCCCGGCCCCTCTCCCGCCCTGCGGGAGAGGGGAGCTTGCTGCCTCGGGCGAATCGGAACACGGACGCGTTCGCAGTATCAAAGCTCGTGAAGGCCGCGGGTGGGGTTCGGGGGCGGAGGCGGGGTTTCGCGAAGCATCGCTTCGCGCCGCCGCAGCGACCGCGCCATACTTGGCGCGGGCTATGGCGCAGCCCCTACCTGAAGCTGATCCTCCCGCATTCGGGGCCCGAAGGGTCCCGAATGTAAAGGGCCGGGGTGAGGGCGCGCGCTAAAACACTTCTAACGCCCCCGCCGCCGTATCCTCTCCAGCCGTTGCGCCGCCCGCCAGCGCCGCCGCCAGCGGCCGGCGCTCGCCCGCCACGCCGCCCGATCCGCGCGCCACTGCTCGACGCGCTCGCGCATCGCCGCCCACAGGGGATGCGCGGCAATCTGCCGGTACGCCCAGTCGCGCCAGCGCAGCACGGCCGAACGCATCGCCACGAACCACCGGACCTGCATGAGCGCGGGCTGCGTGAGAACGTAGAGGCGCGCAAAAAGCGCAGTGGCCAGCAGCTTGGCGGCGAGGATCACCAGCGCGCCCTCGGCGATATGGCCGTGGGCGATGCGGTGCAGCGCAATGAGCTTGACGGGCAGGGCCAGGGTCGTGGGCAGGACGAAGAACACGGCGGCCCCGGCCGGCGGCAGCCGGGAAATCCACGCTTCGGCCTGCGAGATGACCGGCAGGCGCCCGATGGACGCCATGGCCCGCTTGAGCGTATCCCAGAGCCATTCCTCGATGAGGAACAGCAGGGTTCCCACGCCCACGACGCCCGACCACAGGAAATGCCCGATCCGCCGCTTTAGGCGCATTCGCCACATCCTCTTATCATCCGGGTTTACACATCGTGGGCAAGAGGAGATCCGGAATGTCGAGCCAGGACGAGGCCAAGCGGGCCGTGGCACGGGCGGCGGTCGCCCATATTTCGCCCTGGCTCGGAACGCAGGCGGCAATCGGCATCGGGACCGGATCCACGGCCGATCTGTTCATCGACGAACTGGCCGCGCACCGCGCGGCGATCGCCGCCACGGTGGCCAGTTCGGAGCGTAGCGCGGCGCGGCTGCGCGCGCATGGCATCCGCGTGGTCGACCTGAACGAGGTTTCCGACCTGCCGGTCTATGTCGACGGGGCCGACGAGATCGACGCGTCCCTGGCCATGATCAAGGGCGGCGGCGGGGCGCTGACGCGCGAGAAGATCGTTGCGGCCGTTGCCCGCTCCTTCGTATGCATCTGCGACGCCAGCAAGCTGGTCCAGACCCTGGGGCGGTTTCCGCTGCCGGTGGAAGTGATTCCCATGGCGCGCGCCTATGTCGCACGGGAACTTTCGGCCCTGGGCGGCGAGCCGCGGCTGCGCGCGGGTTTCACCACCGACAACGGCAACCAGATCCTCGACGTGCATGGCCTGCAGATCACCGATCCACGGGGCCTGGAGCAGCAGATCAACCAGTGGCCGGGCGTGGTCACCGTCGGACTGTTCGCCGCGCGCGGGGCCGATGTGCTGCTGCTGGGTTCCGATCAGGGCGTGCGCACCATGCGCCGCGGCGCCTAGGAGGCCGGAACCGGCGTGAACGAATCCATTTTCTACACGGCCTGCGCCCCCTTCGAATCGGCGCGACGGCTGGCCCCAGCGCCGCCGGGCGCCGGCGCCCGGCACCCGGCCGGGCTGCACGGCCATAGCTTCCTGGCCACGGCGCGCGTGGGCGCGGCGCCCTCAGGCACCCCAGCCTGGTCGCCCTTCCCCGGCGCCGAGATCGATGCGCTGCGCGAGCGCCTGCGCGCCGCCGTCGCGCCCCTCGACTACCAGCTGCTCAACGAGCATGTGCCGGATCCTGGCGACGAGAACCTGGCGCGCTGGATATTGCCGCGCCTCGATGCCGCCGATGCGATTCGCCTCGGCGTGCAAAGCACGTGCAACCAGGGCGTCGATATCGATGCCCGGGGCGGCGCGCAGGGCTGGCGGCGCTACGCATTCGAATCGGCGCATCGCCTGCCGCATGTGCCGGCGGGGCACAAGTGCGGGCGCATGCATGGCCACGGCTTCTCGGTGTCGCTGCACGTGCCGGCCGGCGACGCGCCCCTGCTCGATGCCGCCTGGGCCCCGCTGCATCAGCGCCTGCACCACGCCTGCCTCAACGACATTGCCGGCCTGGACAATCCCACCAGCGAGTGCATCGCCAGCTGGATCTGGTCGCAGCTGCGGCCGGGGCTGCCGGGCTTGTCGCGGGTGACGGTGCACGAGACGGCCACCTGCGGGGCGCATTTCGACGGCAGCGGCTACCGCATCTGGAAGGACGTGGGCCTGGACAGCGCCGTGCAGCTGCGCCACGCGCCGGCCGGCGACGGCCGGGCCCGTATCCACGGACACAGTTACCGCCTGCGGCTGCACCTGGCGGCGCCTCTGGACCAGGTGCTCGGTTGGACGATCGATTTCGGCGACGTCAAGGAGATCTTCAACCCGGTCTTCGCGCGGCTCGATCACCAGCCCCTGCACGAACTGCCCGGCGTGGCCGAGGGCGGCGCCCTGGCCATCGCGCGCTGGGCTCGCGAACAGGCGGGGGCGGCCCTGCCGCAGCTCGAGCGCCTGGACCTGTGCGAGACCCCCGGTTGCGGCGTGATCCTCGCCTGGGGCCCGCAGCGGGCTACCCTGGCGGCTTGAGGCCACGGCAGGCGAAGGCGCGCATGACCTACGCGGTAAAGGAAATCTTCTACACCCTGCAGGGCGAGGGCGCGCACAGCGGCCGGCCGGCGGTCTTTTGCCGCTTTGCCGGATGCAACCTCTGGTCCGGCCTGGAGCGCGACCGGGCCTCTGCCGTGTGCCGTTTCTGCGATACCGACTTTGTCGGCACCGATGGCGCCGGCGGCGGCAAGTTCCCCACGGCGCACGCCCTGGCCGACGCGCTCGACGCGCACTGGCCCGCGCCGCGGCCGGCGGACGCTGCGGCCCGCGCCGCGGCGGCTCCGGTGCGGCCTTTTGTCGTTTGCACGGGGGGCGAACCCCTGCTGCAACTCGATGCGCCCCTGCTCGATGCGCTGCACGCCCGCGGCTGGGAGGTTGCCGTCGAAACCAATGGCACCTGCGCCGCGCCCCCCGGAATCGACTGGATCTGCGTGAGCCCCAAGGCCGGCGCGCCGCTGGCCCTCACCCGGGGACACGAACTCAAGCTGGTGTTCCCGCAAGCCGGCGCCATGCCCGAGCAATTCGCCGCGCTCGATTTCCGGAACTTCTACCTCCAGCCCATGGACGGGCCCATCGTGGCGGAAAATACGCGCCGCGCCGTGGCCTACTGCAAAGAGCACCCGCAATGGCACCTGAGCCTGCAAACGCACAAGATCCTGGGAATTCCATGACCACCACCGAAAAGAGCGCTCCGGCGGCGCTCGCGCCATTCCTGCGCGAATCCTTCATCGATGCGCAGGCCGATCCGCAGTCCCAGGCGCGCCATCGCTGGCTGCTGCGCCTGCTGCTGGCCCAGGACGGTTCGACCACGCGCCTGTGCCAGGCCATCGCCGCAACGCCGCTCACCCTGCAACTGCGCCAGCAGACCGTCACGCAAACGGTTCCGGACTGCGTCCGCGAGTCCCTGCCCGGACAGCGCTTCATCTACCGCGTCACCTCGCTGGCCGCCCGCGGCGAGGTGATGATGGACAACCTCGTCTACGTCGCCCTCGATGGCCTCTCCGAACCCCTGCGCGAGGGCCTGGACAGCGGCGCGATACCGATCGGTCCCCTGCTCGAGTCGCTGTGGGTGCGCCGCAAGCCGCTGCCTGGGGAGGTTGCGCAGATCCTGTGCCGGCAACTCTGGGAGGAGGTCGGCGTGCCCGATGCCGAGGCCGCGCGGGCCTACACCATCGCCACGCCCACCGGCAATCTGTTCGTGATCGCGGAGACCTATCGCCGCGGCATGCGCATGCAATTCGATTCGGGCGTGTCGCCCGAGGCGCTCAAGGCGGATGCGCGTGGCCGCTGACACGGCGCGCGTCGCTCTTGTCACCGGCGCGGGCTCGGGGATCGGCCGCGCGGTGGCCACGGCGCTGCACGGCGCGGGTTTTCGGCTCGTGCTGGCGGGCCGGCGGGCCGCTCCCCTGGACGAACTGGCCGCGCATCTGGGCGGCAACGCGGCGGGCGTGCTCGCCGTTCCCACGGATGTCGCCGACCCGCGTGCGGTGCGCAGCCTGTTCGACGCCGCGGTCGATGCCTTCGGCCGCATCGACCTGCTGTTCAACAATGCCGGCGTCTCGGCCCCTGCCGTGCCGATGGAGGACCTGTCCTTCGACCAATGGCGCGGCGTCATCGATACCAACCTGACCGGCGCCTTCCTGTGCACCCAGCAGGCCCTGCGCATCATGAAGCAGCAGCGGCCCCGCGGCGGACGCATCATCAACAACGGCTCGATCTCGGCGCACACGCCGCGGCCGCTCTCGGCGCCGTACACGGCCAGCAAGCACGCCATCACGGGCCTGACCAAGTCCACGGCCCTCGATGGCCGCGATTTTGACATCGCTTGCGGCCAGATCGACATCGGCAATGCCGAAACGCACATGACCCTGCCCATGGCCCGTGGCGTGCTGCAGCCCGATGGCACGCTCAAGCCCGAGGCGCGCATGGACGTCGATCAGGTCGGCGCGGCGGTTTTGCACATGGCCTCGCTGCCGCTCGACACGAACATCCTGTTCATGACCATCATGGCCCGTGCCATGCCCTTCGTCGGCCGTGGCTAGGCTTCGGGCGTTTTTCCCAAGCATTTGTATTAATTGAGTATTTTCACCCTGCACGAGGACGGGTCGGGTTCTGCCGCCCGCGAAACCTCAAGCCGCGCCCCGTCCTGCCGATAATAAGTTCGAATAAGGCGAACAAAAATCCGTCAACCCCGGGCACGGTCCATGGACCGCTTGTCGCATATTGCTTGCCTAGCAGGGATTCCATGACCTCATCGCAGCCACCGTTGCTGAAGAGCCCCGTTGTCCGCCGCTGGGCAGCCCAGGCTGCCGGCGCGGCGGTGCTTCCGCTCGCCGGCCTCGGTGTCTGGCTCTGGATCCAGTCGGCACTGACACCGGCCGCCTTGCTCGGGATCGGCGTGGCGGCAGGGGCGGCCGCGTTGCTGGCGGCATCGCTGGGCGTTGGCAATGCCCGCTGGGTCCTGCAACGCTTTTCCCTGCTGGCGGCAACGACGGCCGATCTTGCCCGGGAAAAATTCCCGGTCCAGATCGCGGCCGCGGGCAACGACGACTTTGGCAAGCTCGCCGCGATCTTCAACGACATGACGCGCCATCTTGCCCTGCGCCACGAAGTGCAGCGCGTGCTGGCGCAAATGGACGAGGCCTTGTTCAACAAGCCCGATGTGCGCGTCCTGGTGCGTGGCGCGCTGCGTTGCCTGTCGACGGTGACCCGGGCCGAGGTGGCGATCCTGGCACTGTCCGAACCCGACTCCGACGACACGCTTACGCTGTACCTGGTCAACAAGGGCGAGCGCAGCCGCGTCGAGACCCTGCGCATCGAAATCGACGCCCGCAATCGGGCCGTCTTTCCCGCGGCGGGCGCGGTCGCGAACACGTCCACTTCGCCCTTTCCCGAGGAATTCACCCAGCGGCTGCAAAAGGAGTGCGGCATCGCGCACTTCTTCATCGCGCCGGTTACCCGGGCGAGCCGCTCCTGGGGCTACCTGATCGCCTGCCACAAGGCGCCGGTGCGCATCAGCAGCGAGCGCCTCAAGCTGCTCGGCGGGGCATCGCATCGCCTGATCGCCGGTTTTCGCAATGCCGAACGCGAACGCACGATCCACTCCCTGGCCTTCGTCGACCGGCTGACCGGGCTGCCCAACCGCACGGCCCTCGAGTCGGTGCTCGCCCAGCGCATGAAGGCGGCGCGCGAGGATCGCACCCTGCTGGCCGTCCTGCTCGTCGACCTGGACCGCTTCAAGCAGGTCAACGACACCTATGGCCACGCCCTGGGCGACCACCTGCTGATCGAGACGCGCCGCCGCATCCAGATCCACCTGATAGAGGACGATATCGCCGCACGCGTCGGCGGCGACGCCTTTGCCCTCGTCCTCTCGCACGTTTCGACGCCGCGCGACACGGCCCTGGTGGCGCGCAAGCTCATCCGCTCGATGTCCCGCGCCTTCAATATCGGCGGCAATACGGTCTACACCGGGGCGAGCGTGGGTATTGCGCTGTTCCGCGGCGACCGCGACGGCGACACGGACCTGCTCAAGAAGGCCGAGAGCGCCATGTACCGGGCCAAGGCGGCCGGGCGCAACCGGCTGGCCTTCTACGAACCGCAGATGAACGCCCAGAGCAAGCGCCGCTCCCAGCTCGACGCCGAGCTGCGCTCGGCCCTGCGGCGCAGCGAGTTCCTGCTCTACTACCAGCCGCAGATCGATCTCAAGACCGGCGTGCTGGCCGGGGTGGAGGCCCTGCTGCGCTGGCAGCACCCGAGCCTGGGCCTGCTGACGCCGGGGAATTTCATCGCGGATGCCGAGGAGATCGGCCTCATACCCGAGATCGGCACCTGGGTGATGCGCGAGGCCTGCCTGCAGCACAAGCGCTGGCGCGACCAGGGCCTGGAGGTTCCGCGCGTTTCGGTCAATGTCTCCAACGGCCAGCTGCCGCGCAGCAATTTCGTCTCGACGGTGCGCGAGATCACCGCGTCGACGGGCATTCCGCCGGGAGTGCTCGAGATCGAAGTCACCGAGAGCATGCTGGTGGAGGGCGGCAACGCCGCCATGGACGCGCTCGACCAGCTGTCGGCCGATGGCATGCCCATCGCGATCGACGACTTCGGCACGGGCTATTCCTCGTTCAGCTACCTCAAGGTCATGCCCGCCGGGGTGCTCAAGCTCGACATGAGTTTCATCGTCGACCTCAATCCGGAGAACAATACCGGCAAGATCGTCGCGGCCATCATCAACATGGCGCACGCGCTGCAAAAGCAGGTGGTCGCCGAAGGCATCGAGCGGCCCGAGCAGCTGGCGCTGCTCAAGGAACTGGGCTGCGACCGCGGCCAGGGTTATCTGCTCGGACGGCCGGCCAGCGCCGACGACCTGGTGCGCAACTTCTCCCAGAAACGCGATTTCACCCAGCCCTCGGCCACCATTCCGGCGGCCGCGGAGTGGCGTCTGCCGCCCATGCCGATGGCGCCGGCAGCGCCCGCGCCGCGCCCGGCCGCCAAGCCGGCACCGGGCGCCGGCCCGCGGCCGGCCGCGATACCGGCCAAGCCTGCTGCCGCCGCGCCAAAGCCCGCGCAATCGCAGGACGACTACTGGAACAACGATCTGCTCGAGGAGGCGCTGACCGTGCCGCGATTCTTCGAGGAGGACTTCATCAGCCCGAGCTAGCCGTCGGCACGGCCTCGTCCGGGTCCGCGGACACGAGGCGCGCGCTCTCCGGGTACATGCTCAGTTCGGGTATCTCCCCGCGCTCCAGGCGCTCCTGGATCTGCCGCCAGTAGTCCACGCCCAGCAGCTGCCCATTGCTGTCGCGAAAGCACTGCCGGGCGAAGCGGCTGCGAAACTGCATGCCGCTTTCGAGCTCCTCGGGCAGGAAAATGGTGCCGCTCTCGAAGAACCAGTCCGGCGGTGCCTCCTCGCCGGCTTCCCGGTCGAGGTTGGTGCGGATCTTCACCTCGGTGAGTTTCTCCACCGCGTCGTAGTCGAACAGCAGGACGCGGCCGTAGCGGCCCACGCCGTAGTTGCGCGAATCCAGGTCCTTGTTGAAGATGTTCGTCGCCGCGTTGTTGCGGATGCAACTGCCCAGGCTGCTCATCACCGCGCGCGTCTCCTGCTCGTCGGCCGTTTCCAGGTAGACCGGCAGGGGCACGATCTTCAACTGCACGATGAGCGAGCGCAAGAGCACGCCCTCGGCATCGACCTGAACGGTGCCGGCCGCCTGCCTGCAGATCTCCTCGAGCAGGGCCGGATCGAACATCGCGCGGTCCAGTCGCAGGTTGAAGTAGATGACGTTGTCGAGCATGCTGCCGGCCCGGTTGATCTCGTGGACCACGCGGTACTTCTCGAGCACCGCGGGCACGCCCGGGTAGGCCCCCCATTTGTACGACGCCGTCGGCCGGTCGCGGATGACCTTGAGGTGATAGGAGCAGGCCGCGAAGGTGAACCCCAGCGCTACCGTGCCGGGCACGCCGGGCGAGCGCTCGAAGCGCTGGCCGCTGCGGCGCATCTGCTCGACGATCTCGTTGAGGATCGCAACCTTGCCGACGTGGTTGTAGCCGATGGTCGAGTACTGGTGCCCGAGCGGCCGCAGCGGCATGATGCTGTAGAGAAAGACGCAGGTCTGGTAGTAGAGGCGCGTCGTGACGTGGAAATTGGCCAGGGCCGAGCTGAACAGGTTGTGGATATCCGCGGTCTCGTGCAGCACGGCATCCACGGCAACGCCCGCCGGTCCGTTGCGCAAGGCCACCACCAGGGGCAGCAGGCTCCCGTCGGAGAGCACCCAGCGCGCCACCACGAAGGCCGCCCGGTCGCGGTAGAAACCGGCCTGGATCACGTCGAGCGCAACGGGCTGGAGCGCGCCGGGGGCGGCAAAGAGTGCAGCCATCCGCTGGCGGATCTTCTCGACGTCGCCCTCCAGATCGGCAAACGGCACCCGCAGCCCGGGCGCCTGCAGGGCGGCGCGCAGCAGCGGGGCATCGATGGATGCGCCCACCGGCAGCCGCCGATGCACGGCCGCCATGGAGAGGGCGCGCCGCTTCGATGGCGGCGGAAACGAATACGCCACCGGGCGCCAGAGCTCGTGGGCGATATTGCGCCGCAGGGAATGCGCGAAACTGAAGGCGATGTCGGCCTCGTAGCGGTCGACGATCATGGCCACGAAGCGCTCGTCGAAGGCGTCCCAGAGCGTCGTGCTGCGCGACAGCGCCGGAAAGGCGGCCCGGATCTGCGGTCCGTGCGCGGTTATGTAGGCGCTGTACAGGTCCAGGCGCTCTTTGCTGATGCGGATGGCCGCGTGGGCGTCCCGGTTTTCGAAGGCGCATTGCGCCTCGTGCGGGTACTGGCACAGGCGCCGGTAGAAGGCGTCGAAAATGGCCAGCACGAGCGACGCCGTTGCGCCCACGCGCGACGCGTCGTCCGTGCACACGTGCAGGAGCGCATAGGCCTGATCCACCAGCACCTGGGCCGGCCCAGGGTCCGCATCCGGCGCCTGCGCCGGGGCCGCACTGCCCATCGTCTGCATGTCGTCCCATCGCTCCTGTCGTCGGCGCGCGCCGCCATTGTGCCCGCAGCGGCGCCGCCCTTTGGCCGCTGCGGCGCGGATGCGCGTCGCAGCGCGATTTTCCCGGATTTACCGGTGCTTAACTGCGCTTTACAGGGTCAGGCTGCACGATGGCTGCACCGGCCCTGACGGCCGGAAACCTGCATCCCAAGGAGAATCGTCATGCGTTGGATCCCTGTCTTGTCGACGGCCGTGGTCGTCGTGGCCGCCCTGGCGACGACCGCCGAAGTCGCCGGAGCGCCGCCCGCCTTCGAGGCGCCCGACCCTGTCGCCGATGGCGGCTGCTCCGCACCGCCGCACGCCGTGGGCATGCGGCCGGGTTTTGCCGGCGAACCGCCCTGGGGCCCGCCCCCGGGGCCGGGCGCCCTGTTGGAAGGCCCGCTGCCGCCCTTCCTGCACGGCCTGACGCTTACCGACGATCAGCAGGACAAGATTTTCGATGTGCTCCACGGTCGCGCGCCGGCCGTGCGGCAACTGTTGAGATCGGTACAAAAGACGCGCGGCCAGCTCCACGATCTGGGTGTGTCGGACAATTATGACGAGGCGGCCGTACGGGCACTCGCCGAAACGCAATCCAAGGCCGAGGGCGACCTGGCCGTGCTGCGGGCGCGCACCGACCATGAGATCCTGGCGCTGCTGACGCCCGAGCAGCGCAAGCAGGCCGCCTCCGATGCACACGATCCGCGCGCCCACGCGCTTGCGTTTGCGGGCCACGATCGGGCCTGCGGGCGCTGAGCGGCGCCGGGGGCCCGGCATATCGCCACGCCGCCCCCAATTGCCCGGTGCGTGTTGCATCGGGCGGTTTGTCCCGCTACGCTCCCTTTCTCCCGGAAGCCCCGAGCAATGGCGATTCCCCAATGCCCCAATCGTCCCTGTCGCCGCCCGGCGCTTTCACCCGGTATCAGAAATTCGTCGTCGGCGTGCTGGCCTTCCTGCAGTTCACGCTGGTGCTCGATTTCATGATGCTCGCGCCGCTCGGGCCGCTGGTCATCCCGGCGCTGCATATCACCACCGCGCAATTCGGCCTTGTCGTTTCCAGCTATGCGTTCAGCGCCGGGGCGTCCGGCCTTCTGGCCGCGGGGTTCGCCGACCGCTACGATCGCAAGACGCTGTTGCTGCTCTTCTACGGCGGGTTCATGGCGGGCACCCTGTTGTGCGGCATTGCCACGACCTACGCCTTCCTGCTGTTCGCCCGCATGGTGACGGGCGTTTTCGCCGGCATCGTCGGTTCGGTCTCGTTCGCGATCATCACCGACCTGTTTCCCCTGCAGATGCGCGGGCGCGTCATGGGCGTGATCCAGGCCGCATTCGGCGCGAGTTCGGTCCTGGGCATACCCGTGGCGCTGGTCGTGTCCAACCGCTGGGGCTGGAACGGCCCTTACCTGATGATCGTTGCGCTGGGAACCGCCGCAGGCTTCGTGATCCGCGGCTATCTCAAGCCGGTGGATGCCCACCTGAAGCTGCAGCCCGATCGCAATCCGCTGCACCACCTGATCCACACGGTCACCAATGGCCGCTACCTGCTCGGCTTCATGGCCACGGGCCTGCTGAGCATCGGCGGTTTCATGCTGATGCCCTTCGCGTCGGTGTTCAACGTCGAGAACGTCGGATTGCCCGTCGAGCGCCTGCCCCTGCTGTTCCTCGCCACGGGATTGTTCTCCTTTGTCAGCGGGCCGCTGATCGGCAGGGCGTGCGACGCGTTCGGCAAGATCCGCGTATTCGCGTTCGGCTGCGCGGTGACGATCGTCATGGTCGTCATCTACACCCATCTGGGCCCGAATCCCTTCTGGCTGTTGCTGATCGTCAGCGTGGTGCTGCAGGTCGGGATATTCTCGCGCATCATCGCGGCGTCGGCACTGACCTCCGCGCTGCCGGTCCCCGCGGACCGCGGGTCCTACATGTCCATCAGTTCCTCCTTGCAGCAGGTTTCCGGGGGCATCGCATCGCTCATCGCCGGCGTCGTCGTGGTGCAGCTGCCCTCCGGGGTGCTGCAGCATTTCGATCGGCTGGGCTACATCCTCGTGGGCACGACGCTGGTGTCGCTTGTTCTGATGATCCGCGTCGACCGGCGCATAGTGTCCGAGCAGGGGCCCGGCGAGATCGACACGGCCGCCGTCGTGGCGAAGTGAGGGGCGAATGCACGGGGTAGCCGCACGAACGGCTGCGAGTTGCTCAGCGGAGGTTTTGCACAATGGCAAAGCTCGTTTTCGGATTGCAGCAATCCCTGGACGGCTACGTGGACCATATGGCGATAGGGCCGCCACCGCCTGCTCTTGCACGTCACTTCCTGGACCATGTGCGCGGCCTGGCCGCTTGCGTGTATGGTCGGCGCACGTACGAGATCATGCGTTACTGGGACGAAGACCTGCCCGATTGGGACGCGCAAGACCGCGAATTCGCGGCGGCGTGGCGAAGCAAACCGAAGTGGGTCGTGTCGCGCTCGTCGAAGTCGCTCGGCCCCAACGCAACGCTGGTCCATGGTGACGTCGGCGCCGTGCTGCGCGAGCTCAAGGCCCGGCTCGTCGGCGAGATCGACGTCGCTGGACCGGACCTGGCGCGAAGCCTGGCCGACCTTGGCCTTGTCGACGAGTACCGGCTCTACCTGCGCCCCGTCGTGCTCGGGAGCGGCACGCCGTTCTTCGCCGGGCCCCGGCCGCCCCTGCGCCTGCTTGCCAGCGATCCCATCGGCGGGGAAACGATGCGCTTGACGTACGCTCCAGCATGATCTCCCGATAGCGCAACCCCGTTTGGAGCACCGCAATCATGCACGCCGCAATCTTGACCTTCGACGCCTTCAACGAACTCGATTCCCTGGTGGCGTTCGGCATATTGAATCGCATCAAGCGTCCGGATTGGAGGGTCACGATCTGCAGTCCGTCGCCGACGGTAACCTCGATGAATGGCGTGGTACTTCATGCGCAATCGACGCTGGCAGAGGCGAGCGAGGCCGACGTGGTTCTTGTCGGCAGCGGAATGAAGACCCGGGAGATCGCGGCCGACTCATCGATGCTGTCGCGCATCAGGCTCGACCCGACGCGCCAATTGATCGGGGCGCAGTGTTCGGGAACCCTTTTGCTTGCCAGGCTGGGGCTGCTGGGCAAGGTGCCCGCTTGCACCGATCTGTTGACCAAGCCGTGGGTCGTCGAGGCGGGCGTCGAGGTACTGGATCAACCGTTTTACGCCAGCGGAAACGTCGCAACGGCAGGCGGCTGCCTCTCGTCGCAATACCTGGCTGCCTGGGTCATCGCTCGCACCGAGGGGGAGGAAGCGGCGCGCGGTGCCCTGCACTATGTCGCGCCCGTCGGGGAAAAGGAGGCGTACGTGAACCGGGCCATGAACAATATCCGACCGTATTTGGCGCGATGACGCGGCATGGCGGGTCTGCAAGGAGCCTTGGGATATGCCCCAGACGCCCGAACAGCAACTGGCCGGTTTCATCGGGGAATTCTCGCCGGAAATGGCCCGTCTCATTCGCGTAGCGCGCGCCAAGCATCAAGTCCATATCGGCAACACAGCGGCCCCGCCGGCCGGTTTCGAACGGGGACTGAGCGGCCGATGCGCCGCTGTCGGGCATTGCGTCCGATGCAATGCCGCCGCGCGCCTCACCAGTTCACGCTCAGGCCCAGTCGCGCGGCGCGCGCCGGCGCGGGGAACAGGTAGATCGATCCCCAAGGGGCGGTCGGGGCCTCGCGCCAGTACAAGCGGTTGGTCACGTTGTCGATGCCGGCCCGCCAGGTCCAGGTCATGCCATTGGCGGTGCGCCGGTAGCGCACGCTGGTGTCCCATTGCCAGTAGCTGGGCAGGTCGACGGCGCCATCGGGCAAGGCGGCCTTGTGTCCCGCATACGTGCCGATATTGCTCCACGCGAAGCCGGCCAGCGCCGCCGGCGACCAGACATCCTGCACCGAGAGCGCCAGCGGCGCGACATTGGTGGCGGCCTTGCCGATCCAGCTGGGGTTCAGGGCGGCGATGGTCTTGGCGTCGATCGCCGTAGCGCTGGCATGCAGGGCCAGCGTGGCCAGTGCCTGCCACGTGCCGGATAATTCCACGCCCTGGTGGCGCTCCTCGCGCGCGCCGGCGACCTGCAGCGTTTCGCCGTCGGGCAGCGGCAGATTGTCGGCAAACGGCTTGGTGATGCGAAAGAGCGCGCCGTCGAACGACCAGGCGTCGCCGGCGCGCTGCTTGAAGCCCAGCTCACCCTGATGGCTGCGCAGCGCGGGCAGCGCCTGGCCCGCGTTGGCGATCCCCGGATGGTTGGGCGCATTGCTCACCTCGACGCCACTGCCGGCCGAGACGTAGGCAAAGCCGCCGGCCCAGGGCGCGTAGCCCAGTCCCGCCCAGGGTGTCGCCAGGTGCTGCTGCAGGCGCGTCGCCTGCGAGCCGTCGGTCAATGCGCTGTTCTCGGTGATGCGCGTGAAGCGTGCGCCGAGCCAGGTCGACCAGCGCGCGCCAAAATGCGCAACGTCGAACGCATACAGTTCGTCGAGGTCGGTATCGACGGGGGCGTTGAGCGTATTGGGCGTCGCATTGGCCGGCAGGGCCACGGGCGCGAAGACATTTTCCGTGCCTACGTAGTTGTAGATCTGTTCCGGCGGGTAGCGCTCGGTGTAGCGCGTGGTCTTGAACCCCAGCGTGACCTCGTGCTGCGCGCCGCCCACCCGCACCAAGCCATGCACGTGCGTATCGGTGTCGTTGGTGTTGCGGACCTCGTCCGGGCTGATGTACTGGTAGATGTCGACGTTGAAATTGCTGCACAGTCCGTTGTAGAGATAGTAGTAGTTGGGCGAGCCGGGCGCGTACGCCGTGCTGTTGCGGTTGGCGTTCACGTACGAGCAGCCGTCGGGGAAGGCGATGCGGTCGTTGGTGGCGCTGCGCTGCGTGCCGGCGCGCAGCGACAGGTCCCAATCCGGCGCCAGGCGCTGCGCGAGGCGCAGCGAGCCCGAGGTTTCGGTGCTCTCGAAGGGTTGGGACCAGGGCTGCGTGTTGAGGTTGACATCGGGGCTGATCGGCGCGGGTAGCGTCGTTGCCGTTCCGCTGTTCGTGCTGTCGACGAGGGCAAGGGCCGGCACGCTCGTTTCGCGCACCTTCTGGTGCTCGAACTCCAGTTGGAGCAGCGTGCCCGGCGCGGCATGCCAGTCGAAGAAGCCGCTGGCCAGGCTGCGCTTGGACCATGCGCCGTCGACTTCCGGACGCCGTTCCTCGGCCGCGAGATTGATCCGATAGCCGAATGCGCCCTGCGCCCCGAAATGCCCGCCGAAATCGCCGTGCACCAGGGCGGATCCCCGCTCCGAAACCATCGCGTCGACCTGGTCGAGCCTTTGCGCCGTGGGCTCCTTGAGCACATAGTTGACGAGTCCGCCGGGCGCGCTGCTGCCGGCGAGCATGCCCGAGGTGCCCTTGAGGATCTCGATGCTCTCCTTGTTCTCCAGGGCTACCGGCACATGGCTGCTCACGGTCATGCCGTCGCGCTGGTAGTTGAGCAGCTCGTTGAGGATGAAGCCGCGCACCTGCAGGGCCTCGATGTAGCCGAAGGTGTTGTAGTTGTCGCCCACCGACGTATCGGTGCGGATCGCGCTCGACAGGCTTTGCACGCCGCGCTCGAGCAGTTCGTCGGCGCCGATGACATCGATGGCCAGCGGCGTGCTCGCGATCGGGGCGGCCGAAAACCCCGCGAGGCTGCCGCCCGCCGACGGATCCGCGCGCTGCGCCTCCACGAGGATGGGCGCCAGCGGCGGCGCGCCGCCGCCGCTGGCCGGGGCATCGGCCGGCGCCGACTGGGCGCGGGCTGCGCCGCTGGCCAGGAGCATGGCCAGCAACAGCGCACGCGTTCGGGGGGGGAAAGCGGTCTTGTCCGGGTACCAGAGTGCCATCGCATGCCTCCTTGCAACGATGGCAGGGAGCTGCGCGACCCCAGGCATTGCCAGGGCAGATGCAAAGCATCACCCCTGGATGGGTCGTACGCTTCCCTGCGCAAGAGTTAACTTGATCAGGTTCCAAGGGTCTTTCTCACCCGTCCTGCGTCGCTTGCCGGAGTTGAGCGCGCGTAAGGCGCGCTCAACTCCGTGAGCTATGCAGGACCGCGACAACGTCGCGGATTTATGCGGGACCCCTAGCGTTGAGCCAAAAGTATACGACAGCCGGCGCCGAGCCGTGAATGCGGCGCGCAGCGCGGCGTGCGGAACCGGTGCGGACTAGGCGGCGGGCGGCACGTAGCCGGCGGGAACATCGCCGCCGGTGCCGAAGAAATACGCTTCCATCTGGGTGCGCAGGTACTGGCGGGCCTTGACGTCGGAGAGGTTGAGGCGGTTCTCGTTGACGAGCATGGTCTGGTGGCGCTGCCACTGCGACCATGCCTCCTTGGAAACGCTCTCGTAGAGCTTCTTGCCGAATTCGCCGGGGACGGGCGGGAAATCCAGGCCCTCGGATTCGCGTCCCAGCTTGATGCAATTGACCATGCGTGCCATGAACTGTCCTTGATGTGCGCGTGCGCCCCGGGGCGTGGGCCGGTCAGAGCGACTTGATGAGGATCTGCGAGCGCCGCTGCCAGTTGTACAGGCCCTGGCGACGCGCCGGCAGATCGTCCACCGTGGCGATTGTAAAACCCCGCTTGAGAAACCAATGCGTGGTGCGCGTGGTGAGCACGAACAGGCGCTTGAGCCCCAGGGCGCGGGCACGCGCCTCGATCCGCCGCAGCAGGCGCTCGCCGTCGCCGAGCTCGCGCTGGTCCGGATGCACGGTCAGGCAGCCCATTTCGCCGATGGCGTCCTCCGCAAAGGCGAAGAGCGCCGCGCAGCCGAAGATCACGCCATCGTGTTCGAGAACCGAGAACTGCGCGATGTCGCGCTCGATGATCTCGCGCGGGCGCTTGACCAGGGTGCCGTCTTCCTCGAGCGGCGCGATGAGCCGCAGGATGGCGCCGACATCGTCGGGGCCCGCGTCGCGCAGCGCTTCGAGGTCGCTGGGCGTGAGCATCGTGCCCACGCCGCTGTGCGTGAACAGGTCGATCAGGATGCCGCCATCGAGATCCGAGGGTATGAGATGGGCCCGCGAGACGCCGCCGCGGCAGGCCTTGAGCAGGTAGCCCAGGTCGGCGATGCACGGCTGCGCGATGTCCTGGCTGGCGATCATGGCCTCGGCATCGGCGGCGGACAGCTCCGGGACCAGTTCGCCGGCGCGGTTTTGCACGCCCGGCGCGGGTGCGAGCAGGATGAGTTTCTCGGCCTTGAGGGCCACGGCGGTGCTGGCCGCCACGTCCTGCATGGTGAGGTTGAAGGCCTCGCCGGTCGGCGAAAAACCCAGCGGCGGCAGCAGCACGAGATAGCCGTTGTCCAGGCTCGCGCGGATGGCATCGACGTCGACCTTGCGGACCAGCCCGGTGTGCTGCAGGTCCACGCCGTCCTGGATGCCCACCGGGCGCGCCACCACGAAATTGCCGCTCACCACGCGGATGCGGCTGTTGGCCATGGGCGTGTTGGGCAGGCCCTGCGAAAAGGCCGCCTCCACGCCCAGGCGGATCGCGCCGGCAGCCTCCTTGACGCACTCCAGGGAGGCGGCGTCGGTGATGCGCAGCCCGCCGGCAAAGGACGAGCCCACCTGCTTGAGCGCCAGCAGGCGTTGCACCTGAGGGCGCGAGCCGTGCACGATGACCAGGCGTATGCCCAGCGCCTGCAGCAGCGACAGATCGTGCACCAGGGCCTCGAGGCGGCCCTCCTCGATGAGTTCGCCGCCGAAACCCACCACGAAGGTGTGGCCGCGGTGCGCATGCACGTAGGGCGCGACATCGCGCAGCCAGGAGACGAACTGCGCGTGCGCGGGCGCTTCGGGCGCCTGGGCAGGGTCCGCCGGCGCCGGTGCCGCGGCATCGATTGCGGGCGGGGGCGTGTGGTCGTTCATGGCGGCGTGCCGCTTCCTTGTGGGTGCGCCGCCCCGTGCGCAGGCCGTGGACGCGCCGCAAACCGTGGGTGGCCGAAGGCAAAAGTATACTTCCCGCACCCGGCCACGCCATTGGTGGCGCCCCGGGGCCATCGCTTGCAAAACGCTGCCCAACACCCGGGTTCGACCGCTGGACCGGAACCGCGCCCGGATCCGCCCGCCGACCCCGGGCCGGACCTGTCCGGACTGTCCATCGAATTCGACGACGACCTGCCCGTCAATGCGCGGCGCGGCGAGATCCGCGCGGCCATATCCGCCCATCCGGTCGTCATCCTCTGCGGCGAGACGGGCTCGGGCAAGACCACGCAACTGCCCAAGATCTGCCTGGCGCTGGGCCGCGGGCGCTCCGGCCTGATCGGCCACACCCAGCCGCGGCGCCTGGCCGCCTCCAGCGTCGCGCGGCGCATCGCGCAGGAATTGCGCTCGCCGCCGGGCCAGGTCGTGGGCTTCAAGGTGCGCTTCACGGACCAGACGCGCCCGGGCGCCCGCGTCAAGCTCATGACCGACGGCATCCTCCTTGCCGAGATCCATTCCGACCCGGACCTGCGCGCCTACGACACGCTGATCATCGACGAGGCGCACGAGCGCAGCCTGAACATCGATTTCCTGCTGGGCTATCTGCACCGCCTGCTGCCGCGGCGGCCCGACCTCAAGGTCATCGTCACGTCGGCAACGATCGACGCGGACCGCTTCGCCCGGCATTTCGCGCGCGACGGCGTGCCGGCGCCCGTATTGCGCGTGTCGGGGCGCCTGTTCCCCGTCGAGGTGCGCTACCGCCCCTTCGACGACACGGACGCGCCGCCCCTGCGGCCGGCCCCCGGCCGCCCGGCGCCGGCGCCGGGCGCGGCCCAGATGCCCGGTGCGCCCGCCGCGCCCAGGGAGGCCAAGTCGCCAGTCCAGGCGGTGCTCGACGCCGTGGACGAACTCGTCGGCGCGGGACGCGGCGACGTGCTGGTCTTTTTGCCCGGCGAGCGCGAGATCCGCGAACTGGCCGAGGCGCTGCGCAAGCACCATCCGCCCGCCACGGAAATCCTGCCCCTGTTCGCGCGCCTGTCGGCCGAGGACCAGGAGCGGGTCTTCCGGCCCAGCGGCGCGCGGCGCATCGTGCTCGCCACCAATATCGCCGAGACCTCGCTCACCGTGCCCGGCATCCGCTACGTGGTGGACACCGGTCTTGCGCGCGTCAAGCGCTACAGCTACCGCAACAAGGTCGAGCAGCTTCGCATCGAACCCATCTCCCGCGCCGCGGCCGACCAGCGCGCCGGGCGATGCGGGCGGGTGGCCGCCGGAATCTGCATCCGTCTCTTCGACGAGGCCCAGATGGCCGCGCGGCCGGCCTTCACCGATCCGGAGGTGCTGCGCTCCTCGCTGGCCGCGGTGATCCTGCGCATGAGCGCGCATCGCCTGGGAGACCCGGCGCAGTTTCCCTTCATCGATGCCCCTCCGCCGCGTGCCATCACCGACGGCTACCAGCTGCTCGCGGAGCTGGGCGCGGTCGACGAGGCGCATCGGCTGACAGCCATCGGCCGCGACCTGGCGCGCATTCCCGTGGATCCGCGCATCGGCCGCATCCTGCTGGCCGCGCGCGACCAGCACTGCCTGGACGAGGCCCTGATCATTGCCGCGGTGCTGTCGGTGCAGGATCCGCGCGAGCGGCCCCAGGGCCTGCAGCAGGCCGCCGACGAGGCGCACCGCCGCCACGCCGACGAGAAGTCCGATTTCCTGTCCTTCGTGCGCCTGTGGAACGAGCTGCGCGAGCGCGTCGAACACAAGAAATCCAATCGCCGCCTCGAGGAGGATTTCCGGCGCGACTTCATCAACGGGCGGCGCGTGCGCGAGTGGCGCGACGTGCACGGCCAGCTGCTGCAGATCGTGGGCGAGCAGGGCTGGCGCGTGAACACCAGCCCGGCCACCTACGAACAGGTGCACCGCGCCCTGCTGAGCGGACTGCTGGGCAACATCGGCATGAAAAGCAGCGAGGTCGATCCGGCGGACCGGCGCGAACCGCCGTTCCTGGGCGCGCGCGGCATCAAGTTCCACCTGTGGCCCGGGTCGCCCAAGGCGCGCAAGGCCGCCCGCTGGGTTGTCGCCGCCGAACTGGTCGAGACCTCGCGCCTGTACGCGCGCACGGTGGCCGACATCGACCCGGTGTGGATCGAGCGCACGGCCGCCCACCTGATCCGCCGCAGCCATGGCGATCCGCACTGGGAAAAGCGTTCGGCGCAGGTCGTGGCGCTCGAGCGCGGCACGCTCTACGGGCTGCCGGTGTACGTGCAGCGGCGCGTCCCCTACGGGCCCATCGATCCGGCCCACGCGCGGCAGATCTTCCTGCGCGAGGCGCTAGTGGCCGGGCAGTGGGACAGCCGCGCCGCGTTCTTCGCGCACAACCGCAAGCTGGTGGCCGAGATCCGCGAGCTCGAGCATCGGACGCGCCGGCCCGACGTGCTCGTCGACGAGGAACAGATCTTCGACTTCTACGACCGCATCGTGCCGCCCGAGGTCTGCGACGGCGAGGCATTCGAGCGCTGGCTCGCCGGAGCCGAGCGCGAACAGCCCCGGCTCCTGTACCTGTCGCGCTCGGCGCTGATGCGCCACGAAGCCAGCGGCGCGGCCACCGAGCTCTTTCCCAAGCACCTGGACCTGCGCGGCGTCCGCCTCGATCTCACCTACCACTTCGAGCCGGGCAGCCCGCGAGACGGCGTGACCCTGGCCGTTCCGCTCTTTGCGCTCAACCAGGTGGACGCCGTGCGCTGCGAGTGGCTGGTCCCGGGAATGCTCAAGGAGAAAGTCCAGCAGCTCCTCAAGTCGCTGCCGCAGAAGCTGCGCCGCGCCTGCGTTCCGCTGCCGGCGTACGCCGCGGCCTTCGTCGAGCGCTGCCGCCTGCCCGCGGACGGACCGGCCACCGGGCTGGTCGAGAGCCTGATCGCCGACATCCGCCAGCACGCCGGGGTGGTGTGCGCGGCAAGCGATTTCAAGCTCGAGACCGTTCCCGTGCACCTGACCATGAACTTCAAGGTCGTCGACGAGAACGGGCGGCAACTGGCGATGGGGCGCAATCTGGCAGCCTTGCGCTCCGAGTTCGCCGCGCAGATCCAGCAAAGCTTCCGCGAACTGGCCGCGCGCGATGGGCCGGCCGCAGAGGAGGGCGATGCCGCCCTGGCCGCGATCACCGATTGGGACTTCGGCGTCCTGGAGCAGGTCCAGGAGATACGCCGCGGTACCCAGGTCCTGGTCGGTTATCCCGCCCTCGTGGACCAGGGTACGCACTGCACGCTCGAGGTCTTCGACGATCCTGCGGTGGCCCGCACGGCGCACCGCGGCGGCCTGCGCCGGCTGTTTCGCCTGCAGTTGCGCCAGCAGATCCAGGCGCTCGAGAAGGGGCAGTTGGCCCTGGCCGCGCTGCAGATGCGCGCTCGGGCGATTCCGGCCATGAGCCAGCTCGAGCCGCTGCCGGAACAGATCGTCACCGCGGCGCTCGACAGGGTCTGCCTTGCCGATCCCTGGCCCCAGGACCGCGAACAGTTCCTGGCCCGGCGCGAGGTCTCGCGCGGCCGCCTGAGCCTCGTGGCCCAGGAGATCGGCCGGCTGGTGGGCCAGATCGTCGACGAGGCGGCGCTGGTGCATCGCAAGCTCGCCGGGCAGCGCGGCAGCGACGCCGCCCGCGACGATATCGCGCAGCAGTTGGCGCGCCTGCTAGGGCGCCGCTTCGTCGTCGATACGCCGGCCGAGTCGCTGCCCCACCTGCCGCGTTATCTGAAGGGCATGGCCTTGCGCCTGGACAAGCTCAAGATCGATCCGCTGCGCGACCAGGCGCGCGCCAGGGAGATAGCGCCCCTGCAGACGCGCTGGCTCCGCGAGCTTGCCGCGCGCAAGGGCGTGGCCGACGACAGCCTTGCGCAATTCCAGTGGCTGCTCGAAGAGCTGCGCGTATCGCTCTTCGCCCAGGAACTGCGCACGCCCCAGCCGGTAAGCGTGAAGCGGCTGGAGAAATTCCTCGCCACCGTCCAGCGCTGAAGCGGTATCGCAAGACCAAATGGAAAAACCCTCTGCCGCCGTGCGGCAGAGGGTAGGGTGCGGTCCAGCGCGACAGCCGGGCGCGCGTTGTGGGAATCAGGCGGTCGTATTGACCACGGTCCCCGTGCGGCTTACCGCGGCGTTGGCGCTCGTGGAAGCGTTGCCGCCCAGGTCGCTCACCAGGTTCTGCAGGAAGCCCAGCAGGGTCGGCGCGGTGGACGTCGCGGTGCTGCCGCCCGGATTGAGGGCGCTCACCAGCGCCTGAAAGTCGCTTTGCAGCTTGCTCAGCGCGTTGCCGGAGCCCGTGCTGGCAGCGGTGGTCGTGCCGGTCGATGCCGCGGTCGCCGTGCTGCCCGAGGCCGTTGCGGTCGTGCTGCCCGATGCCGTTGCGGCCGTGCTGGTGCTCGCCGTGGCCGAGTTGCCGGTTGCCGCCGTAAGCGAGCCAATGAGCTTCTGCAACTGGCTGACGATGGTGTCGCTGCTGCCGTAGGCGTCCTGCAAGCGGGCATGGTGACCGTGGCCGTGATGGTGACCGTGCGTGGACGTGGCCGACGGCGTGTTGTCGACGGTCTGCGCCGCGCTGGCCGCGGCGGCGGTTCCGGTTGCCGTGGCCGCCGTGGTGGCGCTGGCGCCCGTCGTGCTCGCAGTGGTGCTCGCTGCCGTGGAAGCTGCTGCGCTCGACGCGGTGCTCGCGGCGGCAGTGCTGCTCGCCGGCGTGCTCGTGCTCGCCGTCGACGTGGTTGCCGGCGTGCTCGTCGCGGAAGTGCCCGTGGCCGCGCCGGTGCTGCCTGTGCCGGTAATTCCCAGGCCGGACAGGAAACCCTGCAGGGCCTGCACAAGTCCTGCAGCGCCGCCGCCATGGTCGCCGTCCCGGCGCCCACCGTCGCCATCGCCGTCGCCATCGTGTTGATGTCCCGAGGCGCCGTTGCTGCCGCTGCCCGACGAGACCGAACCCAGGGCGGTGAAAAGGTCGTCGAGGAAGGTATGCAAGGCGTTGAGCACGTCGGACGCGTTGCTCGTCGTGCTGGCCGTATTCGTGGTGGACGAAGCTGCCGGGGACGACGCCGCCGTCGTCGCGGTGAGGGTGCTCGACGGCGTGGCCGTCGCCGTCGTGGAGCTCGACGTGCTGGCAGAAGACGTGGTCGTGGTCGTGACGGGCGACGAAGTCGTCGCCGCCGGCGTGGTCGAGGCTGCGGGGCTGGCGCTGGCGCTGCCCAGGGTCTGGCCGAAGGCCTGGAAGATCGCGTCGATCAGCGTCTTGAGCGGGTTGTCGCCGTTGCCGGCGCCCTGCGCGCCCGAGCTTCCCGCGCTATCGCCGTCGCCGTTGCGCGATTGCACCGGCACCGGCGCGCTCGCCGCCTGGGTCGTGCCGGAGGCCGTTGTCGTCGTGCCGGCAGCCGAACTGCCGGTGCTGGTGCTGCTCGGGTTGGCACCGCTGTTCAGCCCGTAAGGGGTAAACCAGTTGATGCCGCCGCTACCATACGCATTTACGTTCATAGCTATTCCTTTCAACCTGTGTGCCCGGGATCGCGCCGTAGGCGATTCCCTTGGGCGCGCGGCGCGCGGCCAAAAGGGCCACGGGTTCGCCTGACAGTTGCCCTTACGGCGCCCTGTCGCGACCATTGAGCAGGCCAGGGGTATGGTTTGTAACAAAACGTAACACCGATGGAAATTTCCAGGCAATCGGTGGTATCGCGCCGCCAAGCGCCGCGGCTGCCCGGTGAAGACGGCGCAATTCGACGTCTTGGGCCTGACAGCCGGCGGGCAGGGCGCTGCCGCCCGGGGAGGATGTTTTGACGCGATTCGGGCTGTACGTGATTGGCGATGAGATCCTTTCGGGGCGGCGCAGCGACCGGCACCTGGCCCATGTGATCGGGACCCTGCGCTCCCGCGATCTGGTCCTGTCCTGGGCGCAGTTCCTGCCCGACGACCGGGAGGCTCTGGAAAAGGCCTTTCGCGCCAGCCTTGCCACCGATGACATCGTATTCAGTTGCGGCGGCATCGGCGCGACGCCCGACGACCACACCCGGCAGGCCGCTGCCGCCGCCGTGGGCGAAGTGCTGGAGCTGCACCCGGGCGCCCGCGCCGATATTGCCGCCGCCGTTGCCAAGCGCGGCCTGCATGACCTCTCCACGCCCGAGGGCCAGCGGGTGCTCATGATGGGCGAGTTTCCGCGCGGCGCGCGCCTGATCCCCAATGCGTACAACCGGATCCCCGGGTTCTCGGTGGCGCGGCACTACTTCGTGCCCGGATTCCCTGTGATGGCCTGGCCGATGATCGACTGGGTGCTGGAAACCGAATTCCGCGAGCTCTTCCACCGCGCGCCGCGGCTCGAGCGCACCTTGCTGCTCTTCGAGACCCCCGAGTCGTCCATCGTGCCCCTGATGCAGGACATCGAAACGCGTTTCCCGGGGGTGCGCACCTTCAGCCTGCCCTCCGTTGGCGATGGCGGCGATGGCAAGCCGGCGCGGCGGCACATCGAGTTCGGCGTCAAGGGCGCGCCCGAGCCGGTCGCTGCGGCATTCGATTATCTGCAGGCCCAGTTGCAGGCCATGGGCAGCGAGGTGCAAGTGCTGCCCACCGCGCCGCCGGCGCAGGCCGGCTGAACCGCCGCCGGCCGCAAGGGCTCAACGCCGGGCTTGTCCGGGCGTGAGGGCGTGCGGCGTTGACGGGGTGGCGGAGGCGACGGCGCCCGCAATGCTTTGCGGTCCGCCCTCGTCCTCGCCGGGCCGCGGCACGCGCTCCCAGCCCGCCAGGAAAGGGGCGAGCTCGGCCTCGGGCATCGGACGCGCGATGAGGTAGCCCTGCAGCCGGTCGCAGCCGTAGTGGTCGAGCGCAAGCGCCTGCCTGGAGTCCTCGACGCCCTCGGCAACCGTCTTCATGTTGAGCGTGTGCGCCATGCCGATGATCATTGTCACGATGGCGCGCAGGTCGGTGCGCACCGAGAGCTCGCGCACGAAGCTGCGGTCGATCTTGAGGGTATCGAAGGGGAAGCGGCGCAGGTAGGCCAGGGAGGAGTAGCCGGTGCCGAAGTCGTCCAGGGCGATGCGCACGCCGGTCTCGCGCAGCGAGCGCAGCGTCGCCAGCGAGGAGCTGGCCTCGTGCAAGAAGATGGATTCGGTGATCTCCAGTTCCAGCCGCGCCGCCGGCAGGCCCGCGGCGCGCAGGGCCGACTGCGTGATGCGATGCAGGTCCTGGGCCATGATCTGCACGGGCGATACATTCACCGCAACGGTGAGCTCGCCGGGCCAGCGCGCCGCATCGAGGCAGGCGCGCTCAAGGACCCACTGGCCGATGGCCTGGATCAGACCGGAATCCTCCGCCACGGGAATGAACTCGGCCGGACTCACCTCGCCCAGCTCCGCGTCGCGCCAGCGCAGCAGCGCTTCGAATCCCACCACCCGCCATTGCGCCAGGTCGACCAGTGGCTGGTAGGCGAGCGACAGTTCTCCGCGGTCCAGCGCTTCCTTGAGGCGGCGCTCCACCAGGAGGCGCCGGCGGCGCAGGGCGGCCATCTGGGGTTCGAAGAGGCGGATCTCGCCGCGGCCGGCGGTCTTGGCCGCGTACAGGGCCAGGTCGGCGTGGTTGAGCAGGGCGTCGATGTCGGTGCCGTCGCGCGGCGCCAGCGCCACGCCGATGCTGGCCCGCACCGCTATGCGCGCGCCCTGGACCTCGCAGGGCACCTGCAGGCCCTGCAGGAGGCGATGGGTGAGCTGCTCGGCCTCCTCGATCGATGCGACGTCGCGCAAGATCACCGCGAACTCGTCGCCGCCCAGGCGCGCCACGGTATCGGAACGCCGCGTGCAGGCCAGCAGGCGGCGCCCGACCTCGCGCAGCAGCTCGTCCCCGGCGTAATGGCCCAGGGTGTCGTTGATGGTCTTGAAGTGGTCCAGGTCCAGGCACAGCACGGCGCTGGCCCGCACCGCCGTGATTTCCGGCCTCAGCTGGGCAGCCAGTTCCTCGCGGAACCGGTAGCGGTTGGCCAGCCCCGTCAGCGGATCGAAATGCGCCAGCCAGTTGAGCTGGCGCGTGGCCAGCTGCGCCTCGGTGACGTCGGAGGCCACGCCGCGCCAGCCGCCGGGTTCGCCATTGCCGTCGAGCAGCGGTTTGGCGGTCAGCGACCACCAGCGCGTCTTGCCGCCGCTCGCGGTCGCGACCACGACGTCGCGGAACGGCGCGCCCGCGTCGAGCAGGCTCTGCAACATGCCGGCCGGGTCGGCGCCGTTGTCGTCGGGTTTGAGCAGGGGCCTGAGCAGGTCGAGCACGGGCAGGGCGCCCAGCTGCGCGACCGACAGCCCGAAGAGCGCCGCCAGGCGCGGCGAGGCATGGCGCAGGCGCCCGATGGCGTCGATCTCCCACAGCACGTCGCTGGCGTTTTCCTGGAAATCGCGCAGCAGCAGGCCGATGACTTCGCTCTGCTGCGCAGCCTGGGCCTCGGCCATGAGGCGCGCGCCGAACATCCGCGCCGTGGACCAGACGCTGGCCACCACGATGCCCGCGTAGATCAGCAGCAGGGCGCCCACCGGCCAGGCCAGGGCGAAGTTCGAACCGAACAGCGATATGCCCACGCCCAGGCCGAGGATCAGCGTGTAGGCGGTGCCGGCCATGGGCGTGGTGGCCAGCGCGAAGCCGCCCGCGCACATCATGCCCGTGGCGATGGCGGTGATGAGCAACTGGTGCGGTCCGTCGGCTCCCGGCATGAGCACGACCGGCACGAGCGCCCACAGCGTGGCCAGGGCCGAGGCATGCAGGGTTGCCCGGCGCAGGGTGCGCATCGAGACGCTGGAACGGGGCTTGCTGCCGCGCGTGCGCCACCAGACGCGCAGGCTGCGCGCAACGACGGCGGCCACCGCCGCGGCCCACAGCACCAGGAAGGCGCGGCTGGCAACGTTCCAGAACGTGCCCACGATGAGCGCCGCGTTCAGGACATTGGCCAACATCGTAAGCGGGGCCAGGCGCAACACGGCCTGGACCTGGCGCGCCCGGAAGGTGCCGGCAACGGGCTCGCCGGCGCGGTAGGCGACGAAAACCTCCGCTGCCCAATGTCCCAGCGGACTGGCGGCCAAGCGCCTTGCAATCTTTGCGGCGGATGCGTTCATCGGCCTGTTTCTGACCGGCGTCACGCGGGATCTCCAGGAGGGGAGGTCCACGCGGATCCGGGGCAGCGCATAAGGGGATACCCCGCCTTCGACTGCGGAGTCAACGGGCCAGGGTAATTAAATCGGATTGCGCCGCATGCGGGCAAAAGGACGGCGATTGGCGCGCAATTTGCGGGGTCGGCCGGGGCCCGATCGTGTCCGCCTTCCGGGGGTATCGCAACGGCCAAGGACAAAAAAAAGAGCCTGGTCTGGGACCAGGCTCTGAAAGCACCACTCAAGGAGGAGACAGGAGAGTGTCCGGACGTGCGTCCGAACTAGTGGTGCCAAGGAGACGTGAATTCGTTACGCGGCTTTGCTGGCCTTTACCTTGACGGCGTCATTGGCTGCCGTGGCTGCGTTCAGCGTGGCCGACGCAGCGGCCGTGAAATTGGATTCGGCCCAGTCGCTGGCCTGCCGGGCTGCCTTGGTGGCGGTATCGAAGGCCGTGTTGGCGGCGGCAAAAGCGGTCTTGAACATGGAAACCGCCGGCTCGGAGCCCGTAGGCGCATTCTTGGCGGCGATGTCGATCAGCTCGGAGATCTTGCGGTTGCCCTCGCTCAGTTGCGCTTCGAAGATCTTCGTGAGTTCGGCGCTGGTGCCCGTGGCGATGCCATAGGCATTGCGCGTGTAGCCCACCAGCTTTTCCACGCCGGGTTGTGCCGCGCCGGTTGCCAGGGCCAGCAGTTCCTGGCCATCGCGGGCGGACAGCAGGGTGTGGCTCGACTGGGATGCGTCGGCAAAGGCGGCCTTGGCTGCGGTGATGTTGAGGTTCGCCAGTTTCTCCGTGGCCGTGAACAGCGCCTGGCCGATCGCGTTCCACGTTTCCAATTGCGCCTTTTGCATTTCAACCAGGTCGGTGATCGTCGTTGCCATGTTTTTCTCCAAGAGGGTCGGTTATGGATTCGTTTTGGTATGTTCGACGCACGGTGGCCATGCAAGCCGCCGCCGGTGCTCGAGTCCTTCACCCCGTAAACGATTGCCAGCGAACCACAGGAGCACGGGAATCATTGTATGGTGCTTTGCACAAAAGTCAAGCCGATCCGATGACAGGCCCGAGTATGCGGGCGCGTCGGAAAAGCATTTTTATTTATATTTATCATTACCTTATTTGATACTTGGGGTTGCCCGGATGATGACCGAAACCAGACTCTCGCGACGCAGCAATATCCCCTGTCTGCGGGCGTCGGCGGCATGAGCGCCGACACGCGCGCCCCCGCCGGCCCGGCGGCCGTAGTGGATGCGGCCATCACCTCGCGGCGGTCGATCCGGGCGTTTCGACCCGATCCGGTCCCCCGTGCCACGCTCGAGGAGATCCTGCAGGTGGCCGCGCGCGCGCCCAGTGGCACCAATACCCAGCCGTGGAACGTGCACGTGCTCACGGGCGCCGCCAAGACTGGCCTCACGCAGGAGATCCTTGCCGTCCTGGGCGATCCGCAGCGCCTGGCACAATGCACGGACGAATACGCCTACTACCCGCAGAAGTGGGTCGAGCCGTATCTTGCGCGGCGGCGCAAGGTGGGTTGGGATCTCTACGGACTGCTGGGCATCGGCCGGGCGGACAAGGACCGCATCCAGGCGCAACAGGCACGCAATTTCTGCTTCTTCGATGCCCCGGTGGGGATGATCTTTTCCATCGACCGCGTGATGGCCCAGGGCAGCTGGCTCGA
>Ga0181519_10000796_pt1 | contig 28082 bp, 22 predicted proteins | sample PEATcosm2014_Bin_26_FD_121102 | JGI IMG/M metagenome (GOLD analysis project Ga0181519, IMG submission 121102) | Peatland microbial communities from MTU Mesocosm Facility, Houghton, MI, USA - PEATcosm2014_Bin02_10_metaG | ecosystem: Environmental > Terrestrial > Soil > Wetlands > Peat | place...
ACGATGCCCGCAGCACCGCCGCTGTCCCGACCATCGGCAATGCGATGTCCGGCAACGTCCGATCCGCGAAGTGCGCAACCCGAACGGTGTCCGACGCCGCCCGGCCGCACGGCTTCCTCCGCACCATCATGACGGGACCGGGTCCGCTCGCATCGCCTCTCCCACGGACGGTGGAGGGTCCGCGACTGGAGCTATTCATCTACACGACGGGCCAGGTAGATCGGGTGCGCGAGGTCATCGACACCTCCCGCCCGCATCTCGCCACCTTCCTCGGATGGGCGATCGTCCCAGCGAGCCGCGAGGACGACCTGCAACGCGCCGCCGATGGCGAGGTGGCGTGGCGAGAGGGTCGCGGAGCCCAGTACGTCATCTGCGAAGACGGGCAGGTCCGCGGGATGATCGGGCTGCACCGGCGCGGGGGGCCCGACGAGCTCGAGATCGGGTACTGGCTCGCGGCGGACGCGACAGGGCGCGGGATCATGACCGAAGCGTGCACCATGGCCACGACAGCGGCATTCAGGTCCGCGGAGATCAACGCTGTCGAGATCACGCACGACATGAACAACCACCGCTCGGGGGCCGTGCCGGTACGGCTGGGGTTCCGCCGGGTCGGCGCGTTCACCTCGGTTGCCTTCACGACACAGGACTCGAGAATCAATCTCCGGTGGCGCATGGAGCGGGCGGTGTGGACGGCACGAACCGGAACGAACAGCGTCGATGACTGCTGATCCCCCTCCCGTCCCGCCCTCACCCCGCTACACGGTTCCCCTGGGCAGCCCCCTGCCCGACCGCATCGAGGAGGAGGGATTCGCCCTCGAGCGCTGGCGCGTCGACGACGAGCCGACGCTCCGCGCGATCGTCGCGGCGAGCCTCGATCACCTTCGGCCCTTCTTGGGATGGGCCCACCTCGAGCCGGTATCGGTCGACGACCGAGTCGCGCTCCTCACGCGCTGGGAGCAGGCGTGGCGCGATGCGTACGCCGCGTCGTACAAGATTCCCGATGACGACGGCGTCGCCTGCGGGACGGTCTCGATGTTCCGCGACGCGGGGCCCCAGACGCTCGAGATCGGCTACTGGATCACGCCCGGCGCCTCCGGGCGCGGTCGGGTGACGCGCGCGGCGCGTCTCCTCACGTGCGCGGCATTCCAGTACCCGGAGGTCGACACGGTGCTCATCGGCCACGACGCGGCGAACGTGCGCAGCGGCGCAGTTCCCGCTCGCCTCGGCTTCAGGCGCGTGCGTGCGCGGACGCGGAAGCCCGAGGCGCCGGCGTGCGTCGGCATCTCGGTCCACTGGGAGGCGGGCCGCTGGTGGCGAGCTCCGGGCGCGTCGGCCTAGTCGCCAGCGGCGAAGACCCCGACGGGGCACGAGACGCCCGTGCCACCGAGCCCGCAGTAGCCCATTGGGTTCGCGGTCAGGTACTGCTGGTGGTAGCCCTCCGCGTAGTAGAAGGTCCCAGCGTCAGCGATCTCCGTCGTCGGAGCCGGGAGTCCCCGCTCTGCGAGCAGCTCCGCGTACGCCGACGTCGCCCTCGCAGCAAGTGCATGCTGGCGCTCAGACGTCGTGTAGATGGCGCTCCTGTACTGGGTGCCAACGTCGTTCCCCTGGCGGTAGCCCTGCGTCGGGTCATGCGACTCGAAGAACAGGGAGAGCAGTGCCTCGTACGACGTCGCCGTCGGATCGAAGACGACCATGACCGTCTCGGCGTGGCCTGTCCGTCCGGAGCACACCTCCTCGTAGGTCGGGTTCTGCGTGAAGCCACCCATGTAGCCGACGGCCGTCGTGCGGACTCCGGGTGCCTGGAAGAACTTGCGCTCCGCCCCCCAGAAGCAGCCGAGCGCGAAGTACGCCACCTCGAAGGGCTCCTCGAAGGGGGGCACGAGTGGCGCGTCCAGGGCGAGATGCCTCGCAGGAACCGGCATCGCGACCGGTCGCCCGGCGAGAGCATCGCGCTCGGAGACCATCTCTACTTGTCGGCGGGAAAACATGCGGACCTCCTCGGAAGCGGTACGCGGTGCAGTCCCCCGGAGCGTACCGGCGTTACACCTTTGCCCGTCGCGACGGGACCAGCGCGGCGCACACGACCGCGGCGACCAACGGGACAGCGACGAGCGCCGCCACGGCGGACCGCGGGCCGCTCACCGAGTGGATGCCGCCGAGAACTGAGATGAGCACGGTCGTGATCGCGAGGCCGAGGGCCGTCCCGAGCGCCCGGACCATGTTCACGAGCGCCGATGCCGCTCCCCGGCCCGACGCCGGAACGTTCTCCATGATCGACGCATTGTTCATCGTGTTCGCCACCCCGAGTCCGATCCCCGCGACGAAGAGCGCTGCCGCGAGCGCCGCGAGGTCCGTGCACCGAGAGGCGACCGCGAGGCCGATCGCCGTGACGACGAATGCGATCGGCAGCATCACGCGCTCGGAGACGCGGCGGCGGAGCATGCCGGCGAAGGGTGCGACGACGGCAAGGCCCCCGGGCAGGGCCATCGTGATGAGCCCCGCGACAGTCGTGGAGTGGCCGAGGCCCTCGACGTAGAACGGGGTGGCGACGAGGGCGCCGAAGAAGACGAGGTAAGTGAGCGTCGCGGTGGTCAGCCCTGTCGCGACGCGGCGGGTGCGGATGACGTCGAGCTCAAGCAGGGGGTTCCTCACCCGCCGCTCCCACGGCACGAGCGCGATCGAGGCCACGACCCCGAAGCCGAGCAGGATCGGGGCGGCGCCGCCCCATCCCGACTTGGCACCTTCGGTGAAGGACCCCACGATCCCCACGGACGCGACGGCCAGCAGCACGGCGCCGCCGAGGTCCAGTCGCACGGCAGGGCGCAAGTCGCGCGACCTCGGGATGAAGAAGACAGCTGCGGGGAACGCGAGCAGCGCGATGGGAACGGACGTGACGAACAGCCATCTCCAGGAGAGCCATGTGAGCACGATGCCGCCGATGAACGGCCCGAGCGCGAGTCCCGCAGCCTGCGCTGTGCCCTGGATGCCCAGAGCCGTCGTCCGGTCCTTCGTGGGCACCGACGCCGTGACGAGCGCCACCGAGTTCGCCTGGATCATCGCGATCCCGATCCCCTCGACCATCCTCGCAACCAGCAGCCAGGCGAAGGACTGCGCGAGGCCCGCGGCGACCGCGCCGGCAACGAAGACCACGAAGCCGTCGACGTACACACGCTTGCGCCCGAACATGTCCGCACGCCTTCCGAACGCAACGAGCGTTGCGACCGATGTCAGCAGTGAGGCCAGCCCCACCCAGATGACTGACGAGACTGGCACATCGAACGCACGGTGGAGCGTCGGGTAGGCGACGGTGACCATCCCCGTGTCGAGCTGGGACATGAAGGCCCCGAGGCAGACGGCTGCCACGGCGAGCCAGTGGGAGTTCGGATTCCGCCGAAGCCGAGCAGGCCTCGGGCGCTCCGGCCTCCCAGGCACCTCCGCCGGGACGCCCAGGTACTCGGGGTAGTCGCCGGCATCCACCCTCCAATCGTGGCATCCCGCGGTCATGACCTCCGCTTACCCCGGGCTTATGTCGGCATGGAAGACTCCCCTGACGATGATCGAAGCCAGGAATCTCTCGAAGCGCTACGGGTCGACCGTGGCGGTCAACGACCTGTCCTTCACCGTCAAGCCCGGAATCGTGACCGGCTTCCTCGGACCCAACGGCTCGGGGAAGTCGACGACGATGCGCATGATCATCGGGCTCGACCATCCGAACGGGGGTTCGGCCAGCATCAACGGGAAGCCGTATGCCTCGCTCAAGTGGCCGCTCCGCGAGGTCGGTGCGCTGCTCGAGGCGAAGGCGCTCCACCCCGGCAGGACCGCCCGCAACCACCTTCGCGCGCTGGCTGCGTCGAACAGAATCCCGAGGTCCCGCGTCGACGAGGTCCTCGAGCTCGTCGGCCTGGCCGGCGTCGCGTCGAAGCGCGCGGGCGGCTTCTCGCTCGGCATGGGCCAGCGGCTCGGCATCGCCGCCGCGATCCTGGGTGATCCCGGAATCCTCCTGTTCGACGAACCCGTCAACGGACTTGACCCTGAGGGCATCCAATGGGTCCGCGAGTTCCTTCGATCGCTTGCGAAGCAGGGTCGGACGGTCTTCGTGAGCTCCCACCTGATGAGCGAGATGTCCCAGACGGCCGACCACGTGATCGTGATCGGGCGCGGCAAGCTGCTCGTCGACTCCAGCATGGACGAGATGGTCTCCAAGGCGGGGTCGAGCGTGCTCGTGCGATCGCCCGATGCGGACCGGCTCGCCGCCGCCATCCGCGACAGCGGCGGGATCGTCATACAACTCGGCGACGGGGGACTGTCCGTGGCCGGCATCGAGGCGGCCCAGGTGGGCGAGCTCGCGGCCCGCGAGGGCGTCGTCCTGCACGAGCTCTCTCCGCAGCAGGCCTCCCTCGAGGAGGCGTTCATGGCGCTGACGAAGGACGACGTCGAGTTCGGCGGGTCGCTGTGACCGGCACGTCGCTCGTCCCATCGGTCTCGAGCGAATGGATCAAGTTCCGCTCCGTCCGCTCGACTGTCTACACGCTCCTCACGACGTTCGTCCTGTGCGTGGGCTTCGGCGCGATCGCGACGTTCGCGACCCGCTCGCGGTGGGGCCAGGAGGGCTTCGTCGACAAGCTCACGTTCGATCCGACGAGAACGAGCCTCGCAGGGTTCACCTTCGCCGAGATCGCCATCGGCGTGATCGGCGTCCTCATCGTCTCCTCCGAATACTCGTCCGGGTCGATCCGGACCACACTCGCAGCGACTCCGCGTCGGATCAATGTGGCGCTCGCGAAGGCCATCGTGCTGTTCGTCACGACGATCGTGGTCGCCGAGCTGTGCTCGGTCATCTCATTCCTTGTCGGCCAGGCGATCCTCAGCGGCAACGCGAGCATCCCGACTGCGTCCCTCTCCCAGTCTGACCCCCTGCGAGCCGTCCTCCTCGGCGGCTTCTCACTCGCGCTCTTGGCGCTGCTCGCGATGGGGATCACCCTGATGATCCGGCACACGGCTGGTTCGATCACGACCTATGTCGGCATCCTGCTGATCCTGTTCATCGTGGTCGCGCTGCTGCCGACGTCGTGGAACGTGCACATCTTCAAGTTCCTACCCGAGGTCCTCTCCGAATCGATGCGGTCCGCCACATCCCAGGGTTCGCAGTTCCACACGTTCACGCCGTGGGTCTCGACGGCAATCCTCGCCTGCTATGCCATCGCCGCGCTCATCGGCGGCGTCTTCATGCTGGTCCGACGCGACGCCTGAACCCTCGTCGATCGAGTGAGCCACTCGGCTCGGGACCTGACGACCCGGATGCGGAATTCTCGAGCGGTACGCTCCTCGGGTGCTTGAGCGCTGGACCCGCGGGGTCATCCGCTGGCGCCTCGCAGCAATCGGGTGCTGGATCGCACTGGCAGTGCTCGGCGGGCTCTGCTCCGCCGGTCTCCCCTCCCTGCTCTCGACGTCGCTGACGGTCCCTTCGACCAGCTCCGCGCAGGCCAACGCCATCCTCACCGGCCACTTCGGCGAGAACATCGAGGGCACGTTCACGGTGGTGCTCGCGAGCCCGGGCACGAACCCGTCGCCGGGCGCCCTCGACCAGCTGAACGAGCGCCTCCGCGCCGCGGCGCGCGTCGTGCCCGGTTCACGGGTCACGTCCCTTCGGCCCGCTGCGGGCATCCTCTACGGGAACGTGGCAACCTCGCTCGATCTGCAGCAGGCCGCGCGGTTCACGGGGCCGCTGCGGCGGGCGCTGCGGGCAGCGGGGATCTCGGGCGCGCTCGTCACGGGGGCCCCCGCGCTGCAGAGCGACATCACCCCGATCCTCACCGACGACCTCCACCGCGGCGAGCTGTTCGCGCTGCTCGTGGCGCTGCTCGTCCTGCTGGCCGTGCTCGGACCCTCGGCGTCGCTCCTCGTCCCCTTCATCGTCGCCGCATGCACGATGTCGACGTCCCTCATCGTGATCTACCTCCTGGCCCACCGGTTCCTGATGGTCCTCTACGTGCCGAACGTGGTCGAGCTGATCGGCCTGGGCCTCGCCATCGACTACTCCCTCCTGATCGTGCACCGGTACCGAGAGGAGCTCACGGACGATGGCGTCCCGGTCCCTGATGCCATCGTCGGCACCATGGCGTCCGCCGGGCGAACCGTGCTCGTGTCGGGTGTCGCGGTCGCGCTCGGGCTCTCGGCGCTGCTCCTGGTCCCGGTCCCCTTCGTCCGCTCCCTCGGCTTCGCGGGCCTCGTCGTCCCCCTGGTCTCCATGGCCGCGGCAGTGACCCTCCAGCCCGCGCTGCTCTCGCTTCTCGGGCGCCGCGCGCAGGCCGCGACCTCGCGCGCGACGTCCGACCGGGCCCGAGGCGGCGCCCGAGCCATCTGGCCGCGGCTCGGGCGAGCCGTCACCCGCCGGCCGGTCGCCGTCGCCACCTGTTCGGTCCTCGTCCTCGTGATCGCCGCGACCTCGATCGCGTGGCTCCAGCTGACCCCGGGATCCGTGACGGCGATCCCCCAGGACATCGGGGCCGCGAAGGGCCTCGCGCTGCTGCGGAGCAGGGGCGGCCCGGGGATCATCACGCCCGTCGAGATCGTCGTCGCCACGAAGGCGCCCGGCGGGGCGATGCGGCCTTCCGTGTACGCCGCGACCATCCGACTCGCGACCGCGCTCTCGGAGGATCCCGAGGCGTTCATCGTCTCGGTGGGCACCGTGCCCCCGTACGTCGACCCATCGCGGCGTTACGGGCAGATCGTCGTCATCGGGCGCCATGACTTCGGTGACCGGCAGAGCCAGGAGCTGGTCGACCGCATCCGCTCGACCGAGATCCCCGCAGCACGCTTCCCCGCAGGGGTCGTGGTGTCCGTGGGGGGCGCCCCGGCGCAGGGCGTGGACTTCCTCAACCGGGTGTACGGCTCGCTCCCGTGGATCATCGCGCTCGTCCTCGCGCTGGCGTACCTCTGGCTGCTCCGCGCGTTCCGCTCGCTCCTGCTGCCCCTGATGGCGGTCCTGCTCGACCTGCTCTCGGTCGCCGCTGCCTACGGGCTGCTGGTGGTCGTGTTCCGCTTCGGCGTCGGCGCCGACGTGTTCGGCCTCTATCGCGTCTCGCAGATCGAGGGCTGGGTGCCCGTGTTCCTGTTCGCGATGCTCTTCGGACTCTCGATGGACTACGAGGTCTTCTTCGTCTCACGGATGCGGGAGTCCTGGGACGCCGGCATGGACACGAAGGATTCCATCACCGACGGCCTCGCGCACACCGGCCGGGTCGTCAGCGCCGCGGCGCTCATCATGGTCGGAGCTCTCCTGGGGCTCGTGTTCGGCCGCATCGCGGGGCTCCAGGAGCTCGGCGTCGGCCTTGCGCTCGGCGTCCTGCTGGATGCGACGGTCGTGCGGGGCCTGCTCATGCCGAGCCTGATGGCCCTGTGCGGGCGATGGAACTGGTGGCTCCCCGTCCCCGTTGCCCGCGTGATGCTGACACGGCCATCGCCCCTCGCTGAGCGAGGGGCGATGGCCGTGGAACCTTGAACTGGAACAGTTACTTGACGACGTTGATCGCGAACCGCATCGCCGGCAGGTGGTAGCCGAGTGCGAGACCCGGGTTGTCCTGCGCGTAGGTGAGCATCGGGACCATGCCGTACGGGGTGTTCGCGAAGGACGGCGACAGCGAGTACAGCATCGGGTAGAGGTCGATCAGGTGGGTCCCGACACCTCCGGTGGCGACGAGGTTGAGCAGGACGTCGCCGTTCGAGTTGAAGCCGCAGCCGTAGCCCATGTAGCTGTTGTCGTAGTCAACGCCGACGGTGTTGTCGAGCTGCGTCCATCCGATCCCCTTGATGTGGATCGTGAACGGCTGGCCCTCCTTCACGGTCAGGGAGGACACGCCGGCTCCGACGATGCTCGCCATGACGTAGAACGGGACCTGCGCGACGACCGTGCCGTTCTGGACGACCTGGATCGCGTGCCAGCCGCCGAGGCCGTCGGGGATCGTCACCGGGGTGTCGATCGAGTTGCCAGAGACGGTTGCGGAGGACATCGGCTGGGTGACGAACGACCAGCAGGTGCTGGCGCAGTTGACCCGGTTGCCCACGACGCTCGCCCATTGCATGGAGACCGGGCCGTCAGACGGAAGGCCCGTGGCAGAGAGCATGACCGAGGAGTCCACCGGACCCTTGGTGGTGGAAAGCGAGGCGCTGACGTTGCTGTTGACGCCGAGGCCGCCCTCATCCAGGGTCGTGATCTGGCTGAGCGTCGGAGAGACGTCGACAGGCCAGTCGATGGAAGCCGCGGGCGGGGTCTTGTCCTGCTTCGTCACCTTGAACGTCATGGTCATGCCGTTCGTGTAGGGAATCGGCGACTGCGGGACGTTCAGGTAGAGGTAGCTGATCGCGTTGCCGATCTGGATGACGTGGTTGCCGACGACTCCGGAGGCACGGATGTGCAGGGTCGCGACGCCGCGGGTCCAGTTCGCCATGAGCTCGCCGACGTAGTGGTTGTCGTAGAGCAGGGATCCGCCGCCGGTGTACTGGCTCGCGCCAATGCCGGTGTAGGTGATCGTGATGGGCGTGCCCACCGGTCCGCTGGTCGGGGTCATGGTGGCGGTGCGCGTCGTGACGAACCCGCCCTCGGCGAGCTCACTGCTGCCGACGACGGCGTAGATCTCGTGGTTGCCCCCGAAGTCCTTGGGGATCTGGATCTGCGTGGTGAAGGCACCGGTTGCATCGGTCTTGACGGTGTCCAGCACGACGGTGACCGCGGTGTACTTCGCGCCCAGGTAGTTGACCGTGTCCGGAGCTGCCCCGACGACCCACGTCGCGTTCTCCGTCGTCCAGTTGAGCTGGATCGAAGCGCTCGCAGGGAGCCCCTTGCCCGAGACCGTCGTCATCGATCCGACCACGCCCTCGTTGGGGCTGATGGACAGGATGCCGATGTTGGAGGCAGGCGTGGCCGGCGCGGCGATCGGGCCGGGCAGCGGCGCGACGCCGGGGATCGTCGGCGACGTGAGGACGATCGGCGTCGACGCGTCGTGCGCGGAGATCGCCGAACTCGACGCGGTGCCCGTGACGATCGATGCGCACACGAGCGCGACCGCGACCATCCCCGCACTTGCCGCTCCGAACTTTCGTGACCAGATGCGATTCTTCATGGGATTCCTTTCGGGTTGTGACCGTTTGTCCTGTGGCTCCAATGAGCCGTAGGGGCATCGTGGCTCAACCCGACGGGTGCAACTAGGGCCGAAGATCCCTCAGCGGCGTCAGCGACATAGGAAGTGACTTACGTCCCTTCCTGTGTCCGCACAGCACTTCGCCGGCCTTTCGGCCGGCGAAGTGGACTTCGATGCATGCGGGGCCCGGCCCCGCTGCGCGCAACTAGGCGACGGTGGTCGTCGTGGTCGTTGCGTCCGGCACGATGGTCAGGACTGACGGCGGTGCCAAGCCAGCCTGGGTGAAGGTCCCGGTCTGTGCTGGGTACTGCGGGCTGCCCTTGTACAGCTCGTTCTTGAAGAGCTTCTTGGTCGTGACAACGACCTTGAAGTTCACGACGCCGAGCGGGTAGCCAGTGGTGCCCCAGCCCAGGGTCCAGTACGAGGAGGACCCGTGGGTCCCGTACGCGAGGGACTTGTTCCCGACACCGGGGATGTACACGTACGCCCTGGTGACGTTCTTGGTCGTGAGCGGCAGTCCGCCGGTCAGGTTCTCGGTGCCCGTCATGCGGAACACGACGACCTGGCCGAGCTGGAACAGGTTGGTCTGCGAGCAGCCGGCTGCGGCTGCCGGCGTCCCGCCTGCACCCTGGACCGTGTCAACGTAGAGGCCGAGCGGGTGCGTCCCGTCGCCCTGCTGCGGTGGCGCCAGCGTGGTGGTGGTGGCGTGCGGGTTGTGCGTCGCCGCGCCCGCGGTGGTCATCGCGAAAGCGGCGAGCCCGATGCTGACTGCCGTAATCCCGATGCCTGCTGTCTTGACGAAATTCCTCATCTGGACCTCCATGTCCTGGTTGACGTGAACTACTTGACCGTGATCGAGCCGCTCAGCGAGCTAGTGAATGCTGGGCTCTGCGTCCCGCTTGCGACGCCCGTGACCTTGAACGAGCCGTTGAACTTCAAGGTGCCCGTCGCGCCCGCGAACTTCCCGGTGCCGCCGGTGATGGTGGCGGTGCCGCTGAGCGTGACGGTCCCCGGACCGCTCTCCGGGCCAGAGCCCGAGGAGGTCGCGACCTTCAGGCTGAGCGTGCTCCCGCCGCCTGCGAGGACGCCGGTGCCGTTGAACTTGAATCCGGTGTTGGTCGACGTCGTCGGGACCTTGCCGGTGCCGGACAGAGTGCTGGCCCCGAGCGTCGTGCCCGTGCCAGAGCCCTTGATCGATGTGACGCTCGCCGATGCCGATGTCGAGCTGTTCACGATCAGCGCGGTGAGCGTCCCCGAGTACTTGCCGGTGAAGGTGATCTTCTTCGTCGCGGCCTTCTTCGACGCGTGGACCGCCGTCGCGTGCGGAGCTGCCGACCGGACGGTCGCCGCACCGGACGGGGCGCACACGCCAGCAGCTGCGATGAGCGCGACGACACCGATCGCCGACGCCTTCTGCGCGATGCCGACCGCCCTTGTGCTCCTGTGACCCCTCTCAGCGTTCTTCATGAGATTCCTTTCGGGTTGTGACCTCGTGTTCGTTGGCTTTCGCCTACGAGACAGACTGCCGTTCTCAGCCGGCACTCACTAGGGCCGAACTTCCCTTTCTTGGCTCCGCAGTGCGAAGCGGGATTGCGGCCAAGCCAGAACCGCGCGGCGGGCTCGCGGTCGCGTGCGTGAAGGCGGTTGCACCCCTTGTCTGCTGTTCGCACCCAGCGTTCCCGCTTGCGGGGTGGATCCGGTCTCAGCTCGCGAGCGATCGACCTACCGGACGAAGAGCGAGAGGTGCCACGTGCCGGTCAACTCGTAATCGCACAGCGCAGCCGTTGCCGAGCACATCACCTCGAGGATCTGGGCCGCGGGAGCGTCATCGGGCACCACCAGCAGCAGGCCGCGCTGCGTGTGGTCCTGGCGCGTCGTGAACGGCGCACCATTGAGCAGCGAGGCGACCCGCTCAGCGCCGAGCCGGCCTCTCGTGTGGAGGATCCCGAGCGTGGAGGCCTGCGCGACGCCCTTCTTCGGAGCAGCCGTGACGAGGGAGGCGACGGGCGCACCCTGCTTCGCCCAGAGGCTGAAGACGTTGGGCGCCAGGTCCTTCACGTCCACTGCCACGTCGGGGACGACGTTGCACCACCCGCGGCCGGCACCAATCGATTCGATTGCGGCAGTCGCCTGCGACCGGTCGCCGGAGATGCTCAGCTCGCTTCGGGTCGTCATGGCCGACCCCGAGCCTCTCGGATCGACGCGCCGTCCTGGTCGAGCGCGGGTGGATCACGCCGCACGGGCAGCCAGTCGCCGTCCACGCGGATCGGCGAGCGCACCATCGTGAACGTCCCGGCGGCCGTCCGAGCCTCGGCGAGGAACCCGCCCCCGCGGATCTGCGGCTCGGCAAGGGCTCCGGCGACCGAGTGGATCGGCGCGCACGGGATCCCGGCCGCCACGAGCACATCGGACCACTCCATGGCGGTCCGTCGGGCGAACCGGGCCTGCAACGCCTCGTCCAGGTCGGCTCGGTGCTCCACGCGGAGCCGGTTCGTCGTGAATCTCGGGTCCTCGGAGAGCTCGACGGCACCGATCACCGCGCAGAGGGTGGAAAAGTGCGCATCGGTGCCCACGGCGATCAGGAGCTGCCCGTCTGCCGCATCCACCGGCCCGTACGGGGCGATGCTCGGATGGTCGTTGCCGAGCCGGCTTGGCTCCTCACCCGTGACGAGGTAGCCCTGGGCCTGGTTCACGAGTGCGGTGATGGTGGCTTCCAGCAGCGGCACCTCGAACCGGCGCGCCGGACCGGCTTCGACGGTCTTCGCGTACAGCCCGGCGAGGAGCGCCGCAGCCGCGTAGAGGCCGGTGACCACGTCGGCCAGGGGCGCACCGACCTTCGTCGGCGGTCCGTCGGGCTCCCCGGTGACCGACATGAGCCCCGACCTCGCCTGGGCGAGGAGGTCGAAGGACGGCGCGTCCTCGAGCGGACCGCCGGACGCCGCTCCCCGGATCGAGACCCAGACGACATCGGTCAGCTCGTCGCGGAGCACCGCCAATCCGAGTGACTCGAGCTGGTGCGGGAGGAAGTTCTCCACCACTGCGTCCGCCTGCGCCGCCAGCTCGCGCACGAGCGCCCCGCCGTCCTCGGAGGTGAGGTCCACCCCGATCGATCGGTGGTTTCGGTTCACCGCCAGGTAGTAGGTGGCGTCCGGACCGAACGCGGGGGGCGCGAAGGTTCGGAGGCGGTCGCCAACCCTGGGCTCCTCCACCTTGATCACGTCGGCGCCGAGGTCGGCTGCGACCAGCACGCACAGGGGTCCCGCCAGCACCTTGGAGAGGTCGAGGATCCGCACTCCCTCGAGCGGCAGGCCGGTCCCGTCCGACGCCGGGTCGCTGGGCCACGCCATCACAGGACCTTCGAGAGGAAGTCCTGGAATCTGGGGTTCTGGGGATTCGCCAGGACCTCCTTGGGGACGCCGGACTCGAGCACCTCTCCGCCGTCCATGAAGACCAGCATGTCGCCGACCTCCCTCGCGAAGCCAATCTCGTGCGTGACGACGATCATCGTCATGCCCTCCTTGGCGAGGTCGCGCATCACGTCGAGGACCTCGCCGACGAGCTCGGGGTCGAGGGCGCTCGTCGGCTCGTCGAACAGCATGAGCTTGGGGTCCATCGCCAGCGCCCGCGCGATGGCGACGCGCTGCTGCTGGCCACCGGAGAGCTGGCTCGGATAGGCATCGCGCTTGTCGGCGAGCCCGACCCGGTCGAGCAGCGAGACCGCCCGCTTGGTGGCGACATCCTTCGAGCTCTTGCGCACCGTCCTCGGACCGATCGTGATGTTCTCGGTCGCGGTCAGGTGCGGGAACAGGTTGAACCGCTGGAAGACCATGCCGATCTGGGAGCGGAGCGTGCAGATCTCCCGGTCGTTCAGCTCATAGAGCTTGCCGTTCCTCTCGCGGTAGCCGACGAGATCACCGTCCACCGAGAGCCGCCCCGCGTTGATCTTCTCGAGGTGGTTGATGCACCGCAGGAAGGTCGACTTGCCCGATCCCGACGGACCCAGCAGGCAGCAGACGGTTCCCTGCTCGACCTCGAGGTCGATGCCCTTCAGGACCTCGAGCCTCCCGAAGCTCTTGTGGACCTGGTCGGAGACCACCATCGCCGTCATGCGTCGGCCTCGCCGAACACCGTGACGTTGCGCTTCAGGAGCATCCTCGTCCACAGGACGCTCAGCCGGTCGTCGCCCTCCTTCACGGCCCCCCGGGCGTAGTGGCGCTCCAGGAAGTACTGCCCCACCGAGAGGATCGACGTCATGATCAGGTACCAGATGCTCGCGACAATCAGCAGCTGGACGACCTGGTAGGTCGTTGCCCCGATGTTGGTCGTGACGAAGGTCAGCTCCGAGTACTGGGCCGCGATCGCGAGCGAGGTCGTCTTCAGCATCGAGATCGACTCGTTGCCGGTCGGGGGGATGATCACCCGCATCGCCTGGGGGATCACGATCCGGCGCAGCGTGAGGACGCGCGGCATCCCGAGCGAGCTGGCTGCCTCCACCTGGCCGGGATCGACGGCGAGGATCCCTCCACGGATGATCTCGGCCATGTACGCGGCCTCGTTGAGGCCGAGGCCCAGGAGGGCCGCCATGAACGGCGTGATCGCGCTGTTGGAGTTGATCGTCCAGAAGCTCGGCCCGAACGGGACGCCGAGCCGGACCGTCGGGTAGAGGGTGGCGATGTTGTACCAGAACAGGAGCTGCACGTAGACAGGCGTGCCCCTGAAGAACCAGGTGTACAGGAACGCGGTGGAGGACATGAACCGGTTCGGGGACAGGCGCAGCGTCGCGACGACGAGCCCCCCGGCGATGCCGAGGATCATCGCGAGCACGGTCAGCTCGAGGGTGTGCACGACGCCCCACAGGACCGTCGACGCCGTGAAGTACTGGCCGACGACATTCCACCCGAACCGCCACACCGATCCCTGTCCGTTGGGCGCCGGGACCTTCGAGAAGAGCGTGTGGACGAGCATCGCCGCGAGGACGATGAGGATCGCGTTGACGGCCCATCGCCACGGATGGCGAACCGGCACGGCCCTGATCGGGCCGTGCCGGTCGCTCGTCGTCGTGGAGGTGTCGCTCACGGGAGACTGAGCGGCGCTGGAGTGGCTACGAGATCGCTTGGTTGATGCCCGCGGCCTTCAGTGCGCCGGCCTGGACGCCGAAGCTGTCGAGGATGCTCGTGTAGACGCCGTTCTTCATCAGCTCGTTCATCGCGGCCTCGAGCGCGACGTCGAACCCCTTGTCGGCAGGCGCCTTGGAGACCGCGATGCCGTAGGGGGCCACCTCGATCGCCTTGCCGTCGAGCTTGAAGGCGCCCTTCGACTGCGCGACGATGTAGCCGGCCACCTGGGAGTCGGCGAACCCGATCTGTGCACGGCCGGAGGAGACCGCCAGGTTGGCCTCCGCCTGGGTGGCGAACGAGTCCACGGTCAGCTTCTTCGACGAGGAGCACTTCGGCGCCTGGATCTGCGCGTCGGACTGCTCGGTGGTCCCGATCTCGACAGAGACCGTGTGACCGCACAGCGAGCTCAGGCCGTTGAGCTTGAGCGAGGAGCTGTGCCCGACGTAGAAGGCCTCGCCCGCCTGGAAGTAGTCGACGAAGTTGACCTGCTTCTCGCGCGCCTTCGTGTCCGTGAAGGAGGAGTTGCCGATGGCGATCCTGCCGTCGAGGATGCCCGTGATGATGTCATCGAACGTGATGTTCTCGGGCTTGAACTTCAGTCCCAGCGTGGTCGCGAGAGCCTTGCCGAGCTGCGCATCGAACCCGATGATCGTCGTGTTGTTCGAGGCCAGCATCTCGTCGGGCGGGTATGTGGCGTCGAATGCCTCGACCAGCCCTCCGCTCTTGCTCTGCGAGACGATGGCGGCGGGCACGAGCTTCGCGGCGGCCGCGTCGTAGGTGGCCGTCGGGGCGGTCCGTGGGGCACTCGTCGCCCCTGCCAGCGACATCGTGCCGGCGAGTGCGAGCGAGGCGGCCGCGAATGCGACTGCACCTCGCCTGACGGCGGGCATTGTCAAACGGTGCTTCACCAGGTCCCCCTAACGTGGAAGGTTTCGTCCCCCTTGGGATTGCGAGATCCTTCCACGGCGCACCCACGTGAACAAGTGCACGTGGGACGCTGCGCCCGACCGAATCCGGCGGGCCGACGCCCGTACAGTGTGCCGTGCCCAAAGCGCCTCACACCTGGACGGGCGGAGGAAGGTTCCTCAGCGTCTGGCGCCCGGTGCTCGTGGTCTCGATCGGAGCCCTGGCAGCGGCGTCGCTCGCTGCATGCGGCTCGACCAGTGCCGCCGGCACCGCTTCGACGACGACCTACGGGACGGCCCAGTACGGCGCATCACCCACCCACCCCTCCCCCGCCGAGCAGGCCGCGACGCTTGCCGCGACCGCCGGGTACCGCCGGGCGCTCCTGACGGCCGCGGAGTCGTACGCCGGGGACGTGCAGCGTCTCGAGGCAGCCATCGGCGCAGGCGACCTCTCGGCCGCCCGGAGCGACGAGCTCGCAGCGCAGCGCGACTACGACGTCCTTCGACCCAACATCCAGCCGGACTCGGCGACAGCCAACGCCATCGACGGCGAGGCCTGGAGCACCGGGTCGGGCTCCTTCGCCGGGCTGCACGCCGTCGAGCGGTCCCTCTGGAGCGGTTCGGGAACATCCGGGGCGGCACGTGACGCGGCGCAGCTCGTCAATTCATCGGCGACCGTGGCGTTCCTCTTCTACCGGGCGATCCTGACGCCACAGCAGATCTCGGCGCAGGCGCAGAGCACGCTGGACTGGGTCGTGGACGTCCCGATCCAGCAGCGCGAGGAGCTGTACAGCCACGACAACATGCTCGACGTCGCGGCCAGCATCGATGCCGCCCGATCTGCATACGAGCTGGTGGCTCCACTCGGCCGCATGGTGGATCCGGCGACGACGACGCTCGTGGCGGCGAGGTTCGCGACGCTCGATTCGGCGCTCGGGCAGCGTGGCGACGTGGCTTCCCGCCTCGACGACTCGATCAGCACCGCCCAGTGGCACACCCTCGCGGTCGACGTCGACGCCGTTGACGCACCGCTCGGGACCCTCACCGGCGACCTCGCAGGGTTCGGGAGCGGAAGGCTGTACGCATGAGTGAGACCGGAGCGACCGCACCGATGGAGCGCCCGGGCGGACCTCGGTTCTCTCGACGCGCGCTGCTCGCTGGCACGTCGGCCGCCGCAGCGGGGCTGGTGACCGCTGGCATCATCGCCAAGGGGTCCGCTTTCGCAGCCGCGAGCGACGCCATCGCGTTCACCGGAATCCACCAGGCCGGCATCGCGACCCCCGCCCAGGAGCGCCTCGTCTTCGCTGCGTTCGATCTCACGACCGCCAGTCGGAGCGAGCTCGAGGATCTCCTGCGCACCTGGTCCGCAGCTGCAGCACGGCTGACCGAGGGCCAGCCCCTCGAGGGCTCGGCGAGCGAATGGCAGCCGCCGGCGGACACGGGTGAGGCCACCGGGCTCGGATCGGCCAACCTGACCTTGACCGTCGGCTTCGGTCGCTCGATGTTCGACCGTCGGTTCGGCCTCGCATCGAGGCTCCCCGCCGCCCTGGTGGACCTCCCAGAGTTCCCCGGCGACCAGTTGGATCCGAGCCGGTCGGGCGGCGACCTGTGCGTCCAGGCGTGCGCGGACGATGCTCAGGTCGCGTTCCACGCGATCCACAACCTCGCGCGACTCGCCACGGGATCAGCCGCGCTCCGCTGGATGCAGGTCGGCTTCAACCGGACGTCGTCGACCTCGTCGGCGCAGACGACGCCGAGGAACCTCCTCGGCTTCAAGGACGGGACGGACAACCTCGTTGCCCAGGACGCAGCCTCCTTCGACCGCTTCGTGTGGGCTGGCGAGGAATCTGACCAGTCGTGGATGAGGGGTGGGTCCTACCTTGTCGCCAGGCGGATCCGCACGCACCTCGAGCAGTGGGCAGCGACGTCGCTCGCCGCGCAGCAGGACGTGATCGGGCGGTTCAAGGCGTCCGGCGCGCCGTTGACCGGCCATCGAGAGCACGACCCCGTGAAGCTCGGCGCATATGAGCCGCACGGCGGCTACGTGATCCCCGCCGGCGCGCACATCCGCGTCGCCGCACCGCAGAACAACGGGGGCCAGCGGATCCTCCGGCGCGGCTACAGCTTCGCCGACGGCGTCGATCCGACCACCGGGGAGCTCGACGCGGGACTGTTCTTCATCTGCTTCCAGAAGGATCCGCGCGCCCAGTTCATCAGGATCCAGTCGAGCCTCGCCTACAACGACGCGCTCCGTGAATACGTCGCCCACACCGCGAGCGCGGCGTTCGCCTGTCCCCCGGGGGTCGCGGAGGGGGGCTTCTGGGGGGAAACATTGTTCCGCACGTCTCGTCGCACCTGACACTCCGGGTGGCCCGGCCGCGGCTAGTTTCTCGTGGTCGGTGACCGGAGGGTCACTGCACGAAAGAGGGGGACCATGCGGGCATCGACTCGTTTTCCAAGACTGTTCGGCGTTGGAGCGTCGATCGCGCTGGTTGCCAGCGCGGTGACCTTCGGCACCCTGGCCCAGCCCGCGACATCCGCGTCCGCGACCACCAGGCACGCCACCGGGCACGTGCTGCTCGTCGGGACGTTCCACGGTGTCAAGGGCCAGTACTCGTCGATCCAGGCCGCCGTGAACGCAGCCAAGCCGAACGACTGGATCCTGATCGCGCCCGGTGACTACCACGAGACCGATGACCTGGCTCACCCGCCGTCCACCTACGCGAACGGCCGGTTCGGCTCGGTGCTCATCAGGACCTCGGACATCCATCTTCGCGGCATGAACCGCAACTCCGTCGTGGTCGACGGCACGAAGCCCGGATCGTCGAAGTGCACCGCGAACCCCGCAGACCAGGAGTTCGGCCACGTTGTCGGCGGCAAGGCCGTCGGACGCAACGGCATCGTGGTCTTCGAGGCGAACGGGGTCAGCGTCGAGAACCTGACCGCCTGCAACTTCCTCTCGGGCAGCCAGGACTCCGGGAACGGCATCTGGTGGAACGGCGGCGAGGACTCCGAGAAGATCGGGCTCACTGGCTACACCGGGGACTACCTCTCGGACACCACCACGTACTTCGGCGGCGAGGCCACGGCCTCGACCTACGGCATCTTCTCCTCAGACGCCTCGGGTGGCAAGTGGACCAACATCTACGCCAGCAACCAGAACGACTCGGGCATGTACGTGGGCGCCTGCCAGCAGCTCTGCAACATCACGATCTCGGGCGCCACGATGCAGTACAACGCGCTCGGCTACTCGGGCACGAACTCGGGCGGCGCGGTCGTCATCGAGCACTCGACGTTCGACAACAACCAGGAGGGGTTCGACACGAACACCCAGATCAATGGCGACCCGCCCGCGCCGCAGAACGGTGCCTGCCCGAACAACGCGATCTCGCCGATCACCCACACGCACAGCTGCTGGGTCTTCCTTGACAACAAGGTCTTCGACAACAACGAGGCCAACGTCCCCGCCGCGGGCGGCGCGGCAGCCGGCCCGACGGGCACCGGCATGACGGTGTCGGGCGGCAAGAACGACACAATCATGGACAACGACTTCTACGACAATGGCGCGTGGGGTGCGCTGTTCGTCCCGTATCCCGACGCCAACGCCCCCGAGGACGGGCAGACGTGCTCGGGAACAGGCGGCTACGAGGAGTCGGGACTGGGCTGCGTCTACGACCCCCAGGGGGACGCCATGATCGGGAACACCTTCACCGACAACGGCTACTTCAAGAACCCTTCGAACTCCGACTTCGGCGAGCTCACGCTCAACAACCACGTCGCGAACTGCTTCAGCAACAACTCCGCAGCGGACGGGAGCTTCCCGACCGACCTCGCGACGTCGGAGGGCACGTGCACCGGCGACACCGTTCCTGGGAACGCCCTCGGCGCGGCGCAGAGCCTCTACTTCCAGGCGCTGTGCGACACCGGGTTCGGATCATGCCCGGCTGGTGCGAGCTACCCCGCTCACACGACGGTCGTGATGCGGCCGCTGCCGGCCCAGCCCACCATGCCGAACCCGTGCGTCGGCGTGCCCGCGAACGCGTGGTGCAAGAGCGGCAAGGCGATCTGAGTCGTGGCTCCGCACTGACTCGGTCAGCGCGGAGCCACGTTCTCTCTGGCGGCGCAGACCGCGACGCCGTCGCCGGGTGCGAGGATCGTTCCCGGCGCGCCGGACCTCAGATGCTTTCGCTGAGCTCCGGCCAGCGCCCGACGCGGTCCTTCGAGAGCAGCATCCCGGTGTAGGTCCTGTCGAGGTGCTCCTGGCGCCACACCGCCATCGCCTGAACGAGTGGCAGCACGACTGCCGGTTCGACGGTCTCGGTCCGCCACGTCGGGTCGGTCTCCAGATCGAAGCAGCGCCACGAGCCTGTCCCGAACTGGACGTAGGCGTGGCTGGCCGTCCGCAGCACGCAGAGGTTCTGGCGCTCCTCTGAGCGGTCGGTGGGCCACCGGCCCTCGCCCTTCCCGATCACGATGTAGCGCCAGTCCCACTCGTAGTGGGCCGCATCGCGCCACCACGCGGGCTCCCTGCCGTGCAGGAAGGGCGTGAGCGGGTTGCCGTCCACCTGGGAAGGCACGGGTATCCCGACCAGCTCGCAGAGGGTCGGGAAGACGTCGACGTTCTCGGTGAAGCGGTCCACCACCATGCCGCGGCTGCCCTCGAGGCGTGGGTCGCGGATCACGCAGAGCACGCGGTAGCTCTGCTCGAAGTACCCGAGCTTCTCCATGAGGCCATGGTCCCCCAGCTGCTCGCCGTGGTCCGACGCGACGATGACCAGCGTGTCGTCCCACTCGCCCCGGGCCCTGATCGCGTCGATGGCCCGCCCCAGCTGAGCATCGACCTCGGAGACCATCCCGTAGTACTGCGCGCGGACCTGTCGCATCGCCCGCTCGTCGGTGGGAGCCGCGGCACCGGGCACGGCGAGCAGCAGCTCGTGCATGCCGCTGACCGAGGCCGCCCTCGCGATGGGGAGCTCGACGTCGTCAGGGTCGTACATGGTCGAGTACTCGCCCGCCGCCGCGTAGGGCGAGTGGGGCCGCAGGTACGACAGGTGCGCGAACCAGCCGGGCTGCTGGCGGTCCAGCCACTCGACGAACCGGTCCGTCATGAACGTGCTGTGCGAGTGCTCCGCGGGGCGCAGGGGCTCGCCCCTCAGCGCATCGACCCAGCTCGACGGCACGTCGTGGCCCAGGCCGCGCAGCCACTCGAGGAAGGGCGCCTGGTTCTCGGGCATCCGGAAGCCGATCGAGAACCCCGGCAGCACGCCGTCGTAGTTGTCGAGGCGCACGTCGGTGGGGCCGTCGGCGGTCAGCGGGTCCTGGCCGATATCGGTGTATCCGAAGAGAGTCGGGTCGTAGCCCGCGCGGCGCGCGGCGCGGGCGATGTTGTCGAAGTGGTCGGCGAGCGGCGTGCCGTTGCACACGACCCGGTTCGTCATCTGGTACGTCCCCGTGTACAGCGCAGCGCGTCCCGGCGAGCACGGGGCGGCCTGCGAGTAGTGGTTGGCGAAGCGCACGCCCGATGCCGCGAGCGCGTCGAGCGTGGGGGTCTGGACGAGCGGGTGCCCCGCCGCACCCAGGCAGTCGGCGCGGAACTGGTCCAGCGTCACGAAGAGAACGTTCATCGCGGGACGTTCTACCTGCCTCGCGACCCTGGCGCAGCGATGCCCTGCGGGAACCGCCCACTGCCCGTCGGGACTATCCAGATTGCAGGTGCGACTCCCAGGTGGAGTCCAACTGGAAGAGGAAGAGCTCGCACCGGCTCGCCTCTTGATCCTCGCCGATGGACGCCGCCGCCTTACGGAGCGCATTCAGGGAGCGCAGGAACCCGAGGTTCTCCTCGCGGCTCGAGCGCACGAGTCCGGATCCCCGCCATCCGGCGTGGCGAAGCGCGTCGAGGCCCCGGTGGTAGCCGACGCGGGCGAACGCGTAGGAGTCGACCGGGTCGTCCGAGCCTTCGGCCAGCATCGCCCAGGCGAGGAGCAGGGAGGGCCATCGGGCAGCCACGGCGCGCAGTGCGACCAGATCGCCCTGCGCCGCTCGCAGTGCATCGAGCTGCTCGTCCGCCGCGGGGTCGAGCACGGTCTCCGCATCGCTCGTCGTGAACGTGACTGCGTGGTCCTCGGCCATGGTGCCTCCCGCGAGCATGCTAGGCACCGCGGCGATGCGTGGTCCTCGAAGCGCCGCCGAGCCGAGAACCTCTAGGTTCCTCCGGCATCGCGCTGGCGCGCGACGCGATCCAACGAACGGAGCGACAGTGAAGCAGACAGGCATCCTCCGCCGTCACGCGGCGCACGAGCGCGTGACGAGCATCGAGCTCTTCTACGACCTGGTGTCCGTCTTCGCGATCACGCAGCTGTCGGGCAGGCTCGTGGCCGATTGGACGGCGAAGGCCGCGCTGCAGACCGGGCTCCTCTTCGCCATGGTGTGGCTGCTCTGGGTCTACACGACCTGGATGACCAACTTCCTGGATCCGGACCAGGCGCCGGTCCGCCTCGCGCTGCTGCTGCTCATGCTCGCCAGCCTGGCGTTCTCGTCCGCCATCCCCGACGCGTTCACGACGAGGGGTCTCGCCATCGGCATCTGCTACGCGGCGATGCAGGTCGGCCGGTCGGTGTTCGCCGCCGTCGAGACGCGCGGCACCGACCTCGGGAGGAACTTCCAGCGGATCGGCTTCTGGTGCACGATCAGCGGCACGCTCGCGGTCCTCGGGGGCCTCACAGCCGGGTCGGGCAGGCTCTCGCTCTGGCTCGCCGCGGTCGCCGTCGACCTGCTGGGCGGCGGCATGGGGTTCCTCACACCGGGTCTCGGGCGGTCCACCACGGGCGACTGGGTCATCGAGGGGCACCACTTCGCCGAGCGATGCCAGGGGTTCCTGCTGATCGCCCTCGGGGAGTCGATCGTGGCGATCGGCGCGTCGGTGTCGGGGCTCGAGCACGTCGGGGTGCGCAGCGCGCTCGGGGTCCTCGTCGCCTTCTGGGGCTGCGCAACGCTCTGGTGGCTGTACTTCGCGAGAAGCGCCGACGACGGCGCCGCGGTGATCGCCGCGTCGAGCGACCCGGGACGGCTCGGCCGCAGCGCCTACCACTACCTGCACCCGGTCATGGTGGCTGGCATCGTCGCGGTGGCCGCCGGCGACCAGCTGCTGATCGCGAGCCCTGCGAGCCGCCATGACCCCCAGTTCCTCTGGCTCGCGATCGGGGGTGCTGGGCTCTTCCTCGTCGGCCACGCGAGCTTCACGTGGGTGGTGTGGCGCGTCGTCCCCTGGTCCCGGGTGGCCGCGTGCGCGGTCCTGATCCTCCTCGGCCTGCTGGCCGGCCCGCTCGCAAACCTGGTAGTCGGCGCGTGCGTCCTCGTCGTGCTCCTCGCCGTCGCGATCAGCGACGCCGTCCTCGCTCCGGAGCGGGCCGTCGAGACGCCGGCTCCCTAGCCGCCGCCCGACGCGCCGCGCTGGTTGGATCGCCCGAAGAGCGGCTGGGACGCCACGAGCCCCCAGTCCACGCGCGGCACGTCGAACAGGTGGTAGGCGGCCTCGATGATCGCGTCGTAGTTGACCCGCCAGCCGACGAAGTCCAGCCAGGCGGCGTCACGGTCGCTCACGAGCGGTATGCCGCTGCGCTCGAGGTGGTCGAGCACCAGGTCGAACTCGGCGCGTGTGATGGCGATCGGGATCGTCCGGTCGGGATGGTGCGGGTACGGGATCTTGAAGTAGTTGGCGAGCCCGCGCAGCGAGAGCCACCCCGAGCGGATGCAGAGACCGGCCGTCGGCGAGGGCGGGAGGTCGACGGCCGAGTTGAAGAGCGCGGCGGCGTCGAGCACGGTGGCGGCCGCACCGATCCAGGTCTGGTTCGGCACCGGGGAGCGGTAGTAGTTGAGGATCGTGAGCGTCGTGTGGGTCTCGCCCACCTCGATGAACCACTGCTCCCACTCCTGCCAGAGCTCGTCGAGGCGGACGTAGGACGCCACGCTCTGGGCGATCTCGAGCACCCCCCAGGGGGTCGACGGGACACCGGCTCGCACGGAGAGCCTCGACACCGAGATCTCGCGCCGCTGGAACGCCGAGTAGAGGGTGGGGATGAACGCGATGAGCAGCGCGAGGAGGGTCAGGCCGACGCCCGCCTCCACGTAGGTGAGCGCCAGCTGCCCGCCGCCATCGCCGACCGTGGTCCCGAGGGTGAAGAGGGAGGACCCGGAGAGCTCGAAGGCCTCCACGAAGCTGGGCGCGCCGAGGGCGACGAACCCGAGTGCGAACGCCACGAGGCTCATCGCGAGCCACACCCCCTGGTAGGTGAGCAGGAGGATCGACGGATAGAGCGACATGATCTTGTCGCGCGCCGCATAGGTGCTGCGGCGGTGCGCCAGGGCCTTGAAGACGAAGCCGAGCGACCTCGCGATGTTCCGGCTGAGCCGGACGCTCGCGACCCGCGGAAGCAGGAACGTCCGGATCGCCGCGTCGAGCACGGTGATGACGAGCGCGAGGCCGACGAGCCCTGAGAGGACTCGCACCCAGGTCGTCACGGTGCGCTGTCCCCGTCACCGGGTCGGTGCGTGCGGAGACATCTGACCGCGGCATGCATCCGGTGGCATCGGTGAGTCGTGTGCGACGTCAAGACGCCGAAGTGTAGGTGCACGGCCGCTCCGGGATCCTGCCCGGCGGTGCCCGCCGAGGCCGTCAGCGCCGGGTCGAGAACGACCCGGCGGTGACGGCCGGCGCGATGGGATGGCTCCGGCTAGTTGGAGACCGTGTACGCGTAGGGGATCCCCTTCAGCTGGTTTGCCGCGGGATCCGTGCCCTGGATCGCGGAGTTGAGCGCGAAACCCGTGCTCAGGTCGTCCACCCAGAGCGTGCCGCGCACGGTCGAGCCCACCGGTGCCGCCGGGGCGACCTCCAGGGGGATGATGACCGTCTCGCCGGGGAAGATCGTGACCGGGTTGAACCCTGCCAGGTTGTCCAGTGCTTCGACGCCGTCGCCCGTGTCCGACAGGATCCCCGGGTCGAACGCCTTGGTGACCACGCTCGCCGTGGTCGTGATCGTGCCGGTCGTCGGCTCGCCGCTCTGGCCGTAAGGCCCGATCTCGGCCGGCTGGAGGTACCACAGCCCCGCACCGACGCCGCTCGGCGGGGTGTAGGTCAGTGAGGCGGCCGAGGAGGTCTCCGAGCCCTGGACATAGGGCGACGGGACCACCGGGCTCAGGTCCGGGTCCCCGCTGTAGGTCGAGAGGTCGAATGTGGCGGGAAGCGTCGAGGTGGTCGCCACGGAGATCGACGACGTGTCGGTGGGCACGAAGTAGGTGTGCGAGCTGTCCGGGAGCGCGGTCGTCTGCTTGGCCCCGAAGAAGTCCGAGAGGGGAAGCGTGGACTCCTGGTCCAGGCGTGCGTCGGTGAAGAGCGTGAGCGGGGCGAGGCCATCGTTGGTCACCGCGACCCCGGCCGCCTTGCCGTGCTTCGCCGAGACATCCGTCGATGCGTTGTCCGGGAGCGTGCTCGAGATGCGCACCTGGTTGAACTGGACCTCGCCCGAGAACGGCGTCGTGAGCGATGCGCCCGACACAAGGTTCGCCCATTCGAGGACCACCTCGTACTGGCCGGGGATCGGATGCGCGTCGTAGAGCGTCAGGTACGGCGTCGCGATCGGCGCGAACGCCGAGGAGAGCGAGTAGTTGGAGTCGTAGGCGGCGATCTGCCCGTTCGGGTCGATCACGAACCCGATGACCTGGTTGCCCTGGATGTTCCCGGCGCCGCCGTACTGGGAGAGCAGCACGCTGACCTCCAGGTTGGACTCGCCCTTGGGCACCGTGAAGTCATAGGTGTTCGTCTGGCCGGGTGCCCCGGCCCGTCCGTTGCCCCCGGCGAAGGCGCCAGAGAAGGAGCCCGTGCCATGGACGAACGGGATCTGCGCGCGGACGACGACCGGGATCGTCGTGGTCGCTCCCCCGGCGTCGATGAGGATCGACTGGGAGGAGTCCCCGGCGCCAGCCGGGATCGTCACCCGCAGCGCGACCGACCGTGAGCGCCCGGCCCCGAGGGTGATGCTCGCGGCGCTCAGCCTGCCGGCCGGCGCGGCGGTGAACGTCGTCACCTGCCACTGCACGGGACCCGTCGTGCCGGCCGTCTTGGCGCTGTTCGTATCCGACAGCGTGTAGTAGACGGCCGTCCAGGTGCCCGCTACCGGATTCGCGACCTGCACATCGGCGAAACCGGCCTGGCCCTGCGGCTCCGAGAACTCGGCGAGATCGCCGTTCGGATCGAAGACCGCCACGTGCAGGACCGAGGTCTGCCCCGTGTCGGTGTAGTCGGCGCCCAACTCCACCCGCCCGGTTCCCGGTGCGACAGTGAAGTTCGACGTCTGGTACACCTCGGTTGCGCCCGTCGTGCTGAGGAATGTCGGCTCCGTCGAGCTCGCCGTGGGGTCGAGCGTGATCGAACCGGTCTGCGTGACCGGGTTTGCCACGAACTGCCTCGTCGAGAGGTCGACGGTCTCAGGCGTCGTCCCGGGGTTGGTGAGCACGAACGACTTGCTGGCCGTCTGGTTCGGGAAGGCCGAGACGTCGATCTGGCTGGTGTTCGAGAGCACTCCGGCCGAGGCGACAGGTGCGCTGGTGCCCTTGAACGCCTTGGCGAGGTCGACCGCCGCGCCGACGTTCAGGAGTCCCGCACCCTGCTGGTCGGCAGGTGCCGAGATGTCGGTTGCGGACGAGGTCAGGATCTCCTTCACGATCGCCGGCGAGGGCGTCGCGCCATTGTGCGTGGAGGAGTACGCCTCGATGACGTCCGCCGCGGCGCCCGCGGTGAGCGGCGAGGATTCACTGGTGCCACCGGACAGTTCGACATTCTGGCCCGCGCAGTCGGAGTAGAGGTTGCTGGTGGAGCACAGGGCGTCGTTCAGGTCGCCAGGAGCCACGAGGTCGAGGGTTGTCCCGCTCTGGGTGAAGCCGCCCGACGACAGCGCCGAGATGTTGTTGTCGATGTAGCCGCCACTCTCACCGGGGGTGTTGATGCCGCCGTAGGTGGTCTGCGCGTACGCGCGGTAGGTCGTGGTGGCGCCGACGGAGATCACATTGGGGTCGGTGGCCGGCGAGCCGATCGTGCTCGTAATCCCGGCGTCGCCGGTGCTGACCACGACCGTCACGCCCGCTGCGACCGCTGCGTCGTCGGCGTTCTTGATGATGTCAGCTGCGCCATCGGGAATGCCGTTGCCACCGAAGGACTCGTTGATGACCTGGACGCCCTGGGCGACCGCGTAGTTGATGGCCTGCACAAAGCCGTCGCCGGTCGTGTAGTTGTTCTGCGCGTAGACCTTGAGCGCCATCACCGATGCGCCGGGGGCCACCCCGACGATCTTGAAGTCGCACCCCGCCGGCAGCGGGTGCGCAGCCGATACGTACTGCGACAGGTCGTAGGTCTCGTTCCCCTGCGCCGCGATCGAGCTGGCATCGAGGAACGCCTCGCCGCCGGCCGTCGGCGCGAGGATCCCGTCGCCCGAGAAGTCCTGGTAGCTCGAGATGACGGCGCTGCCGGTCGGCGATCCGGCAGAGGCCCACTCGCTGTTGCGCTGGAAGTCCGGATTCGTGACGTCGATCCCGTCGGCGAGGAAGGCCACCTTGACGCCGGCACCGGTGTCGCCCTGCGACCACGCGGCAGGGGCGTTGATGTTCGTCAGCGCCTCGGGGTCAAGCTGGGGATCCGCTGCCGTGCCGCAGAGGCCGGCTGCGACGTCCCGGCGCAGCGTCGCCGCCGAAGCCGCACCGCCGCGGTTCGCCAAGCTGGTTGTCGGGACTGATGGCCCGGGGATCGAGACATCCGGGTCCACAGCGGACACGAGCGGGTTCCTCGCGAGAAGCGACGCCTCACTGTGCGTCACGCGAACCGTCAGCGTGTCCGGGGTGCTCGTCGAGGACAGGACCCGGCCGGCCGAGGCGCGGACGGAGGCGGCGACGTTCGCCTGCTCGTTGCGTGCCAGGCGCTCGGTTCGCGCACCACGAGCCGACGGCTCGAGGGACCGCAGGAAGACGATCATCTTCGACGTGGCCCGGGTCGACACGAAGGGGACCTTCTGCGACGCAGCGGCACCGGTGAGTGGAACGGCGACCGCCACCGAAGATGTTGCAATGGCCGCGGTTGCTACAAGCAGTGATGCTCTGCGAAATCGCACGAGACCCCCCTAATTGTTTGTGACCCGTTCGGGTTGTCGGAGACGTTAGACCTTGGCTGTCCCCGCCGTGCGGGCACGCGGGGGCTGTGAGCCGAAACAAACTTCAGGGACGCGCGCCACAGGAGGTGGCCGCCGCGGGACGCGGGGGCTGTGAGCGCAGGTCCGCTGTGTTGGGGCATCACGGCACGCCGGTTGGCGAGCGCCGGGGATACACCCCAGATCTTGCCAACCGCCGCAGCGCTTGTCGTGATTGCCGTGTTGTCGCCCCGCGTCGCTCGGCGCGTCGGCGTCAAACTCACTGTCGCGGCTGCTCTGGCCTCCATTGCCGGTGGGCTGTTGCAGATAGCGTCGACGTCCTCCTACACGACGACCTACGAAGACGTCCTCCCGGGGCTGCTTCTGATCGGCATCGGTGCAGGGCTCTTGTTGCCCACCGCGACCAACTCGGTCGTTGGCTCGGTGCCGCAGGGCGACTCGGGTACGGGTTCAGCGATCCATGCTGTGGCGCTCCAGACAGGAGGTGCCCTCGGTGTTGCCGTGATCGGCAGCGTGGCGGCGACTCGCTACAAGGAGCACATGACCGCCGCACTGTCCGGGCGGCACCTTCCAGCCACCGTGTCCAACACGATCATGGGATCCATTGGCGGCGCGCTGGGCGTCGCCCACAACGTTGGCTGCGATGTCGGCTGGGAGTTGGCGGCCGCGGCCCGGTTCGCGTTCATGAGCGGTCTAGGTATCTCGTTCTTTAGTTGGCGCCGGAGTCGCTGGCAT
>Ga0181519_10000797_pt1 | contig 28078 bp, 26 predicted proteins | sample PEATcosm2014_Bin_26_FD_121102 | JGI IMG/M metagenome (GOLD analysis project Ga0181519, IMG submission 121102) | Peatland microbial communities from MTU Mesocosm Facility, Houghton, MI, USA - PEATcosm2014_Bin02_10_metaG | ecosystem: Environmental > Terrestrial > Soil > Wetlands > Peat | place...
CGCCGCCGGAGGCGCCGCAGGCGGTGCGCCAGGCGGCCCGCGAGATCTTCGAGGCACTGGTCGGCATGGAGACCTCCATCGGCAAGGGCCAGGTGCCGCGGGCCGCCGAGTTCCTCGCCGAGCGCTTCCGGCGCGGCGGCTTCCCGGCCGCCGACGTGCACGTCCTGCCGCTCGGCGAGACCGCCTCGCTCGTCGTCCGTTACCGCGGCAGCGGTCGCGGTGGCGGGCCGATCGCGCTGATCGCACACCTCGACGTGGTGACCGCGAAGCGCTCGGACTGGCGGCGCGACCCGTACCGGCTGAGCGAGGAGAACGGCTATTTCTTCGGCCGCGGCACGATCGACGTCAAGAACGAGGTCGCGGTGCTCACCGCGACGTTCCTGCGCCTCAAGGCCGAGCACTTCGTGCCGGGCCGCGACCTGATCATCGCCTTCAGCGGCGACGAGGAGACCGAGCAGGCGACCGCGGCGGACCTCGTCGACCATCACCGCGAGCTCGTCGACGCCGAGTTCGCGCTGAACGGCGATGGCGGCGGCGGGCTGCTCGACGAGGTGAGCGGCCGGCCCGTGAGCTACAGCGTGCAGGGCGCCGAGAAGACCTCGGCGAGCTATCTGCTGACGGTCCGCAACCCGGGCGGCCACAGCTCGCGCCCACGCCCGGACAACGCCATCTACGAGCTTGCCGACGCGCTCGAGGCGCTGCGCCGCTATGAGTTCCCGGTGAAGTGGAACGACTGGACGCTCGAGGACTTCCGCGCGGCCGCGGGCGTCACCCAGGGCCCGCTCGGCGTCGCGCTCGGGGTCTTCGCCAGCCACCCCGGCGACGCCGCGGCGGCGGCCGAGATCTCGAAGGACCCGGGCGCGGTCGGCCTCGTGCGCACGACCTGCGTCGCCACGATGCTCGAGGGCGGACACGCCGAGAACGCGCTGCCGCAGTCGGCGACCGCCACCGTCAACTGCCGCATCTTCCCGGGCACGAGCGCGCTGGAGGTCAAGGACACGCTGCAGCGACTCGCCGGCCCGCACACCGAGATCGTGCTCGCGCACGAGCCGCTGGTCTCGGACGCATCGCCCATGCGCCAGGACGTCATGCAGGCGGTGCGGCACGCCGTCGCGGTCGCGCACCCGGGCGCCGTGGTCGCGGGCGCGATGGCGGCCTATGCCACGGACGGCGCGGTGTACCGGCGCGCCGGCATCCCGACTTATGGCGTGTCGGGGCTGTTCGGCAAGGCCTCCGAGGAGTTCGCGCACGGTCTCAACGAGCGCATCCCGGTCGCCTCGTTCTACGCCTCGCTGACGCACTGGTACGTGCTGATCAACGACCTCGCCGGCGCACCCTGAGGCGCGCGACGGCGGCCGCGGTCAGCGCGCGGTGCCGGCGCGCACCTTCTCGAGGTAGCGGTCCCTGAGCTCCGTCTGCCGCGAGCGCAGCGTCTGCTGCTCGCCGTTCAGCCATTCGGCCTCGGGCAGGCTCGTCACCTCGAGCGGGTCGCCGCTCCACACCACGAGGTTCGCGGGCTTGCCTGCCTCGATGCTGCCGAACTCGCCCGCCGCATGGAAGATCCGCGCCGGATTGCTGGTGATGGCCGCGAGGGCCGCCTCCCAGGGCAGCCCGTGCGCCACGGCGACGCCCGCGGCCTGCCGTACCTTGCGGATGTCGTGCGGCTCCGTGCTCGTCAGGCTGAAGGCGAGCGTGACGCCGGCGGCATTCAGGCGCGCGGCGTTCTCGAGCGTCGCCCCGATCTGGTCGAAGGACTCGGGCAGGTCGTTGAGCGGATCGAGCACCACCGGCACGTCCGCGTGCCTGAGGAGCGCGGCGACGCGCCACGCCTCGACGCCGCCGCGGATGACGATGCGCAGCTTCTCGCGCTGCGCGAACTCGACCGCAGCGCGGATGTCCGCCGCCCGGTTCGCCTCGATGAGGAGCGGCCGCTGCTCGGTGACGAAGCTCTTCAGGACGCGCCGCCCGGCCGGCGTCAGGAGCCGCTGCTCCGCCGGCTGCGGTGCCGCCGGGCTCCGCGCTTCCTCGAGCGCCTGCGCGAGCAGCATCCACGCCGCCGCGCGGCTCTCGCCCGCGAGCGGTGCGGCCTCCTCGCCGACGAGCACGGCAAGTGCCGCACCCGGGCGCGGGCCACGGCCGTCGAGCCGGACGATGCTCGCGAGTCCCGCGATGACGGTACTGCCCGGCGCGCCCCTGCGGCCCGCCTCGGCACCGGGCGCGACCAGCCCGAAGCCGATGCCGTCGGCGCGCGCGACCTCGACCGGAATCGAGTCCGGATTGAAGGCGAGCGCCGGATCGAACTCCGGCCGCATCTGGCCGGTCCTGAGCGTCGAGTCGTCGGTCGCGGATTCGGCCGACACCTCGACCACGCCGAGGTGGCTGATGCCGCCGAACAGTGCCGGCGTCACCGGCCGGCCCTTGAGGTCGATCACCGTCGCTCCGGCAGGCGCCGTCAGGCCGTCTCCGACCGCGACCACGCGGCCGCCGACGATCAGCACCGCGGCGTCCTTGAGCGTGCCGCGCGTGCTCTCGGTGTGGATCACGCCGTGCGTCAGCAGCACGGCCGGCGCCGCGACCGCGGCCGGTGCGCAGGCAGTGAATGCCACGAGCAGCGCGGCCCGCGCACGCGCGCGCGGTGCGCGCTTCGGCTGGTGGTTCATTGCGCACCTCCGCTCGCCGGCTGGCCCAGCATGAAGTCGGAGCGCGGTGCTCGCGGCGGATGCGCGCGGTCGTACTGCAGCACGCCGTCGATGTAGACCTCGTCGGCGAGCGCGTAGACGCTGAACGGGTCGCGGTTCCAGATCACGAGGTCGGCCATCTTGCCGCGCTCGAGCGTACCGACGCGGTCCTCGATGCCGAGCGCGTGCGCGGGGTTCGCGGTCACCCAGCGGATCGCGCGCTCGGGGCCGATGCTGAGACCGATCGCCCGGCCGCGGGCGATCGCCTTGCCGGCCTCCTCGTTGAGTCGCTGGATGCCCTCCTCGGAGTCCGAGTGGACGATGGCGCAGCCGCCGGGGGCGGCGTCGACGAGCGCAATGTTCTCCTCGATGCCGTCGTTGCTCTCCATCTTGAAGCCCCACCAGTCGGCCCACATCGCCGCGCACACGCCGCGCTCGGCGAGCAGGTTGGCGATCTTGTAGGCCTCGACCGCGTGGTGGAAGGCGGCGATGTGAAAGCCGTACTCCCTGGCGACGTCGAGCATCGTCGCCATCTCGTCCGAGCGATAGCAGTGCATCTGCACCGCGATGTCGCCCTTCAGCACCTTCGCGAGCGTGTCGAGCTTGAGATCACGCTTCGGCGGCTTCGCGTCCTCGGCCACCTTGCCGCCGGCCTTGACCTTGGCGTCGTAGGCCGTCCAGTCCCTGAGGTACTCCTCCGCCTCGGTGAACGCCGCGCGGTAGCCCGCGACGTTGCCCATGCGCGTCATGGGCGCTGCGTTGCGGCTGCCGTAGACGCGCTTCGGATTCTCGCCGCATGCCATCTTGAGGCCCTGTGGCGCACCGGGGAACTTCATCCCCTGATAGGTCACGGACGGCACGTTCTTGAGCACGACGCTGCGGCCGCCAACCAGGTTCGCGGATCCCGGCAGGATCTCGAGGGTCGTGACGCCGCCGGCGAGGGCGGCCGTGAAGCCGGGGTCCTCCGGCCACACCGAATGCTCCGCCCAGACGTTGGCCGTTACCGGTGCCGTCATCTCGTTGCCATCGGCGGTGCCGGCGACGGCCGGCGACGGATAGACGCCGAGGTGCGAGTGGATGTCGATGATCCCGGGCGTGACCCAGCGGCCCGCTGCCTCGACGATGCGCGCACCCGCCGGGGCCTCGAGGTGCGCACCCACCGCCGCGATGACGCCGTCGTTCACGAGCACGTCGGCGTTGTCGAGCCGTTCGCCGGTACCGGTCAGCACCGTTGCGCCGCGGATCAGCACGGCACCGGCCGCGGCCGGATGGTAGGTCGACGGATAGGCGTCCGCCCAGGGCGAGGAGGCCGCGGCGCTGAGTGCGCAGCCGAGCAGCATGCCGAGGAGGAGTGCCCTGCCGCAGAGTCGCGCGGCGTCGAGTGTGCGAGACATCATTGTTCTCCCGCGCCGCGCGCGGCGCCCCCTGTGACCGCGGAGTCTAGCGCAAGCCGCCGCGGTCGCCATGCCGCGCCGCGGCAGCGGCAGCTTCAGTGGGCGTCGCCGGAATACTTGAGCTCGCCCGCGCTCACCCTGAGCTCGAGCCGGTTCTGTGGCGGCGGCAGCGGACAGGTGGCGTAGCGCGTGAACGCGCACGGCGGGTTGTAGGCGCGATTGAAGTCGAGCGCGACCGTGTTGCCCTCCGGCAGCGGCGTGTACAGGAACCGGCCGCCGCCATAGGTCTCGTGGCCGGAGGTGCCGTCGGCGAACATCACGAACAGCTGCTCCGCGCCGGCCGACTCAACCAGTGCATCGAGGCGAAACTCGCGGCCGTCGCGCTCGAACACCAGGGCGCCGGGCGAGAGCATGTCGATCTCCATGCCGAGCACGTTCACGATCGGCACGTGGTGCGGCGGCTGGTACGGCTCGAAGCGCGCCGCGTACGCCCAGCTGCCGTCCGTCGGAAAGTACTCGAGGCCGTGGAAGTCGCGGCGCGCGGGCGCCGCGAGGTCGCGCACCCGCACACCAAAGCGGCCGGCGCGCTCGATCACGTGCATGCGCAGCGAGCCGCAGGCGAGCACCGTCGGCTCGCCGCCGGCATCAGTCGCGAGTTCGAGCCGGCTGGCCGGCGCGGCACCTGCCGTCACGCAGCTGTGCCGCGCTGCGTCGAAGCGCACGTGGCCGCCCGCCAGCACGAAGCGCCCGGCACGCGCCGCAAGCTGTGGATCGTCGATCGCGATCGCGTTCGAACGCGCGCGGCCGAGCGTGTTGCCGCCCTCGTGCAGCCAGTAAAGTCCGACCAGCGTCAGCCAGCCGCCGTCGGCGGTCAGCGCCTCGAGCCGTGCCGCGCGCCAGTGCGCGACCAGCGATTCCTCGTCCTCCGCGGCGGCCGCGACGCAGCCGCTGAAGGCGAGCGAGGCGACGAGGAGCGCGGCAGCTCGGTGGCGACGATACACGCGACTACTCTCCCACACGGTTCAGTCGAGCCGGCGCGCCGTGATCGCGCTGAGGCGGCCGGCGGCGTCGACCTCGACCGCGAGTTCGATCGGCTGGCAGCATACCTGGCAGTCCTCGACGTACGAGAACGAGCCCGCCGTCAGGTCGACGGGCGTGCCGTAGGACTCGCCGCAGTACGGGCAGTCGACGACGACGAAACTGCCGAGTTCGGCAGCCTCGTCCGGCTCGATCACCGGCTCGAGACCGTAGCGCGCATCGATGTCCGCGGCGTCGTGCTGACGACGATCCTTGCCGCTCGTCATGCGTCCTCCCGTGGCGTCTTCGGACGCCGCCTGCACCGGGTCCGGCGTCAGTGCCCGCCCTCGACTATAAGGCCGGTCGCGCGCAGCGCCTCGGCAAGCTCGCCCTCGATGCGCTCCGCCTCGTCGCGCCGGATCCCCTGCAGGTGCGCGACCGGCCCCGTCAGCACCTCGAGTCCGCGCTTCAGGACGCTGCCGGCGGCGCGGATCCCGGCCTTGTGCTGGTCGAAGCGCTCCGCCGGCGAGTAGCCGCTCATGCCGACGTACACGCCGTGCGGCCCGTCGCGCCGATCGGCGTAGTCGAGCAGCACCAGGTATACATTGCTGCGGCCGCGCGCGCCGGCCCGACAGCGACCAGCCACCTCGTAGGCGAGCGGCAGCCACTCGACGTAGCGCATCGGCAGCCACTCCGGCACCGAGCCGCGGGCGCGCTGCCACAGCCGTTCGAGCGCGGTCTCTATGTTGACGCCGATCTCGCCACGCAACCAGAGCTCGTGGATGCACTCGGCGCCGGCGGCGCCATCTGCGCTCGCGAGCGCCGCTTCAAATGCGGCAAGCAATGTCGCTTTCGGGCTCGCGGCATACGGCCGGCGCGGAGCGGTCGCTGGTTCTCTGCGTACGCGGCGACGCACCACGCCGGGCGATCCCGCTCAGTCGCCAAGCGCAGACGCATCGGCCAACGCCCCGCGGTCGTCCGCGCGGTAGTCTGCCTGCCTCCGCGCCGGGATCGGCCGCCCGAGCCCGTGCACCGTCACCTTCACTGGGCGGCCGACCGGCGCGGGGCCACACCCGGTCGTCATGCGGCGCGTCCGACCGCCGCGGGAGGCGCATCCGGGGCGCGCCAGCGCGCGACCAGCGTCGCCTCGAGTTCCTGCGCCTGCAGCCGCGCCCGCTCCTTGACGTGGCCGTAGCCGCGGATCGTCTCCGGAATCGAGGCGATCTCGACGGCGAGCGCATGGCGCGCCGGGGTGAGGCCCGCGCAGAGCTCCGCAACGCGCTCCTCGTACCCGGCGATGAGGCGCCGCTCGGCACGCCGCTCGCTCGCGTAGCCGAACGGATCGAATGCCGTGCCGCGCAGGAACCTGAAGCGCGCCAGCACCCCGAACAGCGGCAGCATCCAGCCGCCGTAGTCGCGCTTCGCGGGCGCCCGCCCCGGGCGCGCGAGGCCTGGCGGCGCGAGATGGAAGCGCAGCCGGTAGCGGCCCTCGAACGCGGCGCCGAGCTGCGCCTTGAATGCAGCACCCGAGTGGAGCCGCGCGACCTCGTACTCGTCCTTGTACGCGAGCAGCTTGAAGTAGCCGCGCGCGACCGCGGCCGCGAGCAGCGTCGCGCCGGGCACGACGCGGTCCTCGACCGCGGCGACCGCGGCGACGAGCGCCTGGTAGCGCGCGGCGTAGGCCGCGTTCTGGTAGCCGCCGAGAAATTCCGCCCGCGTCGCGACGAGCCCCGCAAGGCCGGCCGCCGGCGGTGCCGCCGACTCCTCGCCCGCGCCACTCAGCCGCGCGAAGCGCGCGGGATCCGCCGCCGCGAGCCTGCCGAGCGCGAACGCGCCGAGGTTGAACTTCACGGCGGCGCCATTCATCTCTATGGCGCGCTCGACGGATGCCGCCGCGAGCGGCAGCCAGCCGCGCTGCAGCGCGAACCCCACCACGAACATGTTGGTCGCGAGCGTGTCGCCGACGAGCGCGAGCGCCGCGCCGGTCGCGTCGATGCGCGCGAGGCCGCCCGGGGCAACCACCGCCTCGACGTCGGCGAGCAGCTCCGGAGCGTGAAAATCGACGTCGGGACGCTGCTGGAATGCCGCGGTGGGCACGAGGTGCGTATTCAGCACGGCGCGCGTCCGCGCCGGGTCCATCGCGCGCAGCACCTCGCTCGAGGCGGTCACGACGAGGTCGCAGCCGAGCACGAGGTCGGCCTCGCCGCAGCCGATGCGGGGCGCGCTGATCGCGTCGCGCGTGGCGGCGATCCGCAGGTGCGAGAGCACCGCGCCGCCCTTCTGCGCGAGCCCGGTCATGTCGAAGGTGCTCGCCGCCTTGCCCTCGAGGTGCGCCGCCATCGCGAGCACCGCACCGATGGTCACGACGCCGGTGCCGCCGATGCCGGTCACGAGGATGCTCGTCATGGCGGTCGCCGCTGCCGCCTCCGGCGCCGGCAGCGCGGCGACGAGCGCCGCGTCGATCTCGCGCACGGCGGGCTTCCTGAGCGTACCGCCCTCGACCGACACGAACGACGGGCAGAAGCCCTTGACGCAGGAATAGTCCTTGTTGCAGCTCGACTGGTCGATCGTGCGCTTCCTGCCGAACTCGGTTTCGAGCGGCTGGATCGACACGCAGTTCGCCTGCACCGAGCAGTCCCCGCATCCCTCGCAGACGAGCGGGTTGATCAGCACGCGCCGGCTGGGATCCGGCAGCCGGCCGCGCTTGCGGCGGCGGCGCTTCTCCGCGGCACACACCTGGTCGTAGATGAGCGCCGTCACGCCGGTGAGCCCGCGCAGCTCGCGCTGCACGGCGTCGAGGTCGGCGCGGTCGTGCACCGTCGTGCCGACCGCGAAGCCCGGGGACGAGCCGTACTTCGCGATGTCGTCGCTGACGACCGCGATGCGGCCGACGCGCTCGGCGCGCAGCTGGTGGGTGATCTCGGCGACCGACAGGTGGCCCTCGACCTGCTGGCCGCCGGTCATCGCCACGGCATCGTTGTAGAGGATCTTGTAGGTGAGGTTGACGCCCGCGGTGACCGCGGCGCGCACCGCCATCAGCCCCGAGTGGAAGTAGGTGCCATCGCCGAGGTTCTGGAAGGCATGCGCCGCGGTCGTGAAGGGCGCGATGCCGGTCCAGTTGAGACCCTCGCCGCCCATCTGCGTCGGCGGCAGCGTGTTGCGGTTCATGTAGAGCGCCATCGTGTGGCAGCCGATGCCGGCGAGCGCGAGGCTGCCATCCGGGACCTTGGTCGAGGTGTTGTGCGGACAGCCCGAGCAGAAATACGGCGTCCGCGCCGCGGCCGGCGCGCGGCGCCGTGTGCCGGCGGCGATGCGCTCCTCGAGTCGCGCGAGCCGCGCCTCGAGCGCCGCGTCGCTGCGGCCGAGTTCGCGCAGGCGCGCGCCGATGAGCCGCGCCAGCTCGATCGGCTCGAGCACCACGTCGACCGGCACCAGCGGCCGCCCGGACGGGTCGCGCTTGCCCGCGAGGCGCGGGCGCTCGGCATCCGGCAGGTTGTAGAGCGCGGCGGCGGCCTGCGGCTCGATGAACGGCGCCTTCTCCTCTATGACGAGGAGCTCCTGCCGGCCGCGCGCGAACGCCGCGAGCGCGACCGTTTCGAGCGGCCAGATGAGCGCCGGCTTGTAGACGCTGACGCCGAGCGCAGCGAGCCGCGCCGCGTCGAGGCCAAGCGTTTCGAGCGCACTCGCGACGTCGAGCCAGGTCTTGCCGGGCGCCACGATCCCGAGCCCGCCGCTCGCGCTCGCCGCACCGTGCGTGACGCGGTCGAGACCGTTCGCGCGCACGTAGGCCTGCGCAAGCGGCAGCTTGAAGCGCATCAGTCGGATTTCGTCGCCGAGCGGGTCGAGCGCGAAGCGCCCGTGCACGCCACCCGGCGGCAACGCGACGTCGCCGGGCAGGCGGATCACGACGCGCCCCGCATCGACGTCGACGGTCGCGCTCGCTTCCACGGTCTCGTTGACGCATTTGAAGCCGACCCAGACGCCGGCGAAGCGCGACAGGGCAAAGGCATGCAGCCCGAGGTCGAGGTAGTCCTGGACGTGCGCCGGGTAGAACACCGGCACGCCGTTGGCGGCGAGCGCCTGCTCGCTCTGGTGCGAGATCGTCGAACTCTTGCCCGGATGGTCGTCGCCGAAGGCGACCAGCACGCCGCCGTGCTTCGAGGTGCCGAAGCGGTTGGCGTGCTTGATCGGGTCGCCGGAGCGGTCGACCCCAGGCCCCTTCCCGTACCAGATCGCGAATACGCCGTCGACGGTGGCACCGGGCAGGAGCGGTACCTGCTGCGTGCCCCAGATCGCGGTGGCGGCGAGATCCTCGTTGACGCCGGGCTGGAAACGGATCCCGGCGGCGGCCAGGCGCGCGGCTTCTGCCTGCAGCTGCTGGTCGTAGCCGCCGAGCGGCGAGCCGCGGTAGCCGCTGATGTAGCCGGCCGTATTGAGGCCGGCCGCCGCATCCCGGGCGCGCTGCTCGAGCGGCAGGCGCACGAGCGCCTGGGTACCACTCAGAAGCACGCGACCCGAGTCGCGGACATAGCGTTCATCGAGGCGGGGGGATGCGGACATCGGACCACCGGGCAGCGACGGGGCGCCTACTCTGCCATTCACCGGCGGTATGCGGAAAGTTTGGTGCACTGCGGGGCTAGAATGGGGCCCTGCCACCTCAGGACGCGCGCATGGCCATCTGGTTCCAGCCCTTCGCACTCGCCGACGTCGCCGCGTTCAGCCGCGGCACGCTCGATGAGCGCCTCGGCATCGAATGGACTGCCTTTGGCGACGACTGGATCTCGGCCAAGATGCCGGTCGATGCGCGGACGCACCAGCCGTTCGGGCTGCTGCACGGCGGCGCCTCGGTTGCACTCGCCGAATCGATCGGCAGCATCGGCTCGAACCTGTGCGTCGACCGCAGCCGCTATCGCTGCCTCGGCCAGTCGATCACCGCGAATCACGTCATGAGCGTGCGCGACGGACTCGTCACCGGCACCGGCCGGCCGGTGCACATCGGCGGACGCAGCCAGGTGTGGCAGATCGAGATCCGCGACCCGGCAGGGGCACTCGTGTGCCTGTCGAACCTCACGGTGGCGGTGATCACGGTACGCTGATCCGGCGGCGCCACTGACCGCCGCTATACTCACCGCGCCCAGCCCGAGGAACCGCCATGCGCGCGCCGCTCGCCACCTGCATCGTCGCTGCCCTCGTCCTCGCCGGTTGCGGCCAGAAGGGCCCGCTCGTGCTGCCGGACAAGAAGAAGCCGACGCCGGTGGCGGCACCCGCGGCCGCGGCGCCGGCGGACGGCACGGCCGCGGCGCCGAAGCGCTGAGATGGCCGCCGCGCCGCGACTCTACCTCGTCGACGGTTCGTCCTACCTGTACCGGGCGTTCCACGCCATGCCCGCGTTCACGAACAAGCACGGCGAGCCGACCGGTGCCGTGTTCGGCGTGGTCAACATGCTGCAGAAGTTCATCAAGGACACGAAGCCGGCCTACATCGCGATCGTGTTCGACGCGCCGGGGCGCACCTTCCGCGACGACCTGTTCGAGGCCTACAAGGCGCACCGGCCGCCGATGCCGGACGACCTGCGCGCGCAGGTGGCACCGCTCCTCGAGACGGTCGAGGCACTCGGACTGCCGCTGCTGCGGATCCCGGGCGTCGAAGCGGACGACGTGATCGGCACGCTCGCGCGCGCGGCCGAGGCTGCCGGCATGCAGGTCGTGATCTCGACCGGCGACAAGGACATGGCGCAGCTCGTCGATGCCGACATCACGCTCATCAACACGATGAGCAACACGACGCTCGACCCCGCCGGGGTCAAGGCGAAGTTCGACGTCGAGCCTTCGCAGATCGTCGACTACCTGGCACTCGTCGGCGATGCCTCGGACGGCATCCCGGGCGTGCCGAAGGTCGGACCGAAGACCGCCGCCAGGTGGCTGGCCGAGTTCCGCACGATTGATGCGCTCGTGGCGAATGCCGCGAGCATCGAGGGCAAGGTCGGCGAGAGCCTGCGCGCAAACCTGCCGCAGCTCGAACTGTCGCGCCAGCTCGCGACGATCCGCTGCGACCTCGAGCTGCCGCTCAAGCCGGTGGAACTGGTGCAGCGCCCGCCCGATGTGCCGCGGCTCACCGCGATCTACCGCCGCCTCGAGCTGAAATCGCTGCTCGCGGCGCTCGACGCGTCGCCGGCCGGGGGCGACGCGCCCGGCACGCGCGCCGCGCCCGCCGCAGTGGCAGCCGCAGCGGCGACGGAACCGGCGGTGCCGGCGCTCGCCGACGACCCGCTGGTCGCGGCCGTGGTCGCCGCGCCCCGCCACTACCGGACGGTGGTGACCGAGACCGAGCTCGAGGAGTGGCTGGCGCGGCTCGCCGCGGCGGAGCTCTTTGCCTTCGACACCGAGACCACCGGGCTCGACTACATGGCGGCGGAGATCGTGGGCGTGTCGTTCGCGACCGCGCCGGGCGAGGCGGCGTACGTGCCGCTCGCGCACGACTACGCGGGCGCGCCCGACCAGCTGCCGCGCGCGGCGGTGCTCGCGCGCCTGAAGCCACTGCTCGAGGACCCGGCGCGCGCCAAGGTCGGGCACCACGCGAAGTTCGACGCCCACATCCTCGAGAACCACGGCATCCGCTTCGCGGGCCTCAAGTACGACACGATGCTCGAGTCGTACGTGCTGAACTCGGTCGCGACCCGCCACGACATGGACTCGGTTGCCGAGCGCTACCTCGGCATCCACACGATCCACTTCGAGGACGTCGCCGGCAAGGGCGCCAAGCAGCTCACGTTCAACGAGGTGCCGGTCGACACCGCCGCGGAGTACTCGGCCGAGGACGCCGACGTGACGCTGCGCCTGCACACGGTGCTGCGCGCGCGGCTCGAGGCGGAGCCGCGGCTCCTCGCCCTCTACGATTCGCTCGAGCAGCCGCTGCAGCCCGTGCTGCAGCGCATGGAGCGCCACGGCGTGCTCGTCGACCGCGACTTCCTGCGCGCCTTGAGCCAGGAATTCACGCGCCGGCTCGGCGAACTCGAGAAGGCGGCCCACGATGCAGCCGGCGGCCCCTTCAATCTCGAGTCACCGAAGCAGCTGCAGCAGATCCTGTTCGAGCGGCTCGGCATCCCGGTGGTGCGGCGCACGCCGACCGGCCAGCCGTCGACGGCCGAGGACGTGCTCGAGGAACTCGCCGCCGACCACGCCCTGCCGCGCCTGATCCTCGACTTCCGCGGTCTGTCGAAGCTGAAGGGCACCTACACGGACTCGCTGCCGGAGCAGGTCAACGCGCGCACCGGCCGCATCCACACGTCCTACCACCAGGCGGTCGCGGCCACCGGGCGGCTGTCCTCCTCGGACCCGAACCTGCAGAACATCCCGATCCGCACGCAGGAGGGGCGGCGCATACGCCAGGCGTTCATCGCCCCGCCCGGGCGCGTGCTGCTGGCCGCCGACTATTCGCAGATCGAGCTCAGGATCATGGCGCACCTGTCGGCCGACGAGGGGCTGCTGCGCGCCTTTGCCGAGCGCCGCGACGTACACGAGGCGACCGCGGCCGAGATGTTCGGCATCGCGCCCGGCGCGGTGACGCCGGACCAGCGGCGCGCGGCGAAGGCGATCAACTTCGGGCTCATGTACGGCATGTCCGCCTTCGGACTCGCGGCGCGCCTCGACGTCGACCGCAGCTCGGCGCAGCAGTACATCGAGCGCTACTTCGAGCGCTACCCGGGCGTCAGGCGCTACATGGACGAGACGCGCCGCATCGCCCGCGAGCAGGGCTACGTCGAGACGGTCGAGGGACGGCGGCTGTACTTGCCGGAGATCCGCTCGCGCAACAAGCAGCAACAGCAGTACGCCGAGCGCGCCGCGATCAACGCGCCGATGCAGGGCACGGCCGCCGACATCATCAAGCGCGCCATGCTCGCGGTCGATGCGTGGATCGAGAGCGAGCGCGCACCGGCGACGCTCGTGATGCAGGTGCACGATGAGCTCGTGCTCGAGGTGGATGCGGCGGCGGTCGCGACGGTCAGGGAGCGCGTCACCGCGCTCATGTGCTCGGCGGCCAGCCTGCGCGTGCCGCTCGAGGTGGGCGTCGGCGTCGGCGCCAACTGGGACGAGGCGCACTGACCCGGCGCACCGCCGGTTCACCGTTCTTGACGGCCCCGGCCGGAACTTTCGCCGGGCCGGGACGCTCGAATCCTGCGAACGTTCCCTGACGTTCCCCGCCGCCCTCCCTTGGCGGGCCCCTTTCCCGGTTCATCCCCATGCCGGGTTAGTCTCACCCGGCGACGGATCTCCCGTCGCCGGGTTTTTTTGCGCCGAGGAACGCCCGGAGGCGCGAACGCGCCTCGTCGACGCCCGTCTTGGCGGTCGCCGAGAAGAGCTGGGCGGTCGCGAGGCCCTCGATCTCGCGGCGCACGCGCGCGAGGGTCGTGGCGGCCGCGCCGCGGCCGAGCTTGTCGGCCTTCGTCAGCAGGAGGTGCACCTGCCGGCCCCGCTCGCGGGCATAGCGCAGCATCTGCCAGTCCTGCTCGGCGAGCGGCCGGCGGGCGTCCATGACGATCATCAGCCCGCCGAGCGATTCGCGGCCGCCGAAATAGGCCTCCAGCAGCCGCTTCCAGTGCTCCTGCAGCGGGCGCGGCACCTGCGCGAAACCGTAACCCGGCAGGTCGACGAGACGCCGCCCGGGCTCGAGCTCGAAGAAGTTGATGAGCTGCGTCTGGCCGGGTGTCTTCGAGGTCCGCGCCAGGGCATGGCGCTGGGTCAGCGCATTGATCGCGCTCGACTTGCCGCTGTTCGAGCGGCCGGCAAAGGCGACCTCGGCCCCGGTGTCCGGGACGAATTGTGCCGGCTCGTGGGCACCCAGCAGGTACCTGGCGTTGGGAAAAGCCGACATCGTGTAGAATCTGTGTTTCGCGCGGACGCTGAAGTCTATCAGGGCCGCGCGTGCGTCCACGGTAGTCGGAACACCAAACATGAAGAGTCGTCTTGCCGCGCCCGCGCTCCTCGCGCTGCTTGCGGGCCTCGTCACCGCACCCCTCGCCCTCGCCGCCGACGCGCCGGTGGGCGACGCTGCCGCCGGCGCCACCAAGGCGGTCGTCTGCGGCGCCTGCCACGGCGCCACCGGCAGCAGCATCAGCCCGGAATGGCCGAACCTCGCCGGCCAGCACCACGAGTACATCGAGGAGCAGCTCGCGCTCCTCAAGGCGGGGGTACGCGTCGCGCCGACGATGCAGCCGATGGCGCTGCCGCTCAGCCCGCAGGACATGGCCGACGTCGCGGCGTACTTCGAGAAACAGACCCCGACCGGACTCGAGGCCGACAAGACGCTCTGGCAGGCGGGCGAGAAGCTGTTCCGCGGCGGCGACGCCACGCGCGGCATCCCGGCCTGCGCCGGCTGCCACGGCCCGAACGGACGCGGCAATGGTCCCGCGCGCTGGCCGCAGATCCGCTCGCAGCAGGGCACGTACGTGGCCAACCAGCTGAAGGCCTACGCCGCCGGCAGCCGCTATGCGACGGTCGCCGGGCAGTCACCGCCGCCGGCCGGCGCGGAGATGATGTCGGACATCGCCAAGCGCCTGTCCGACGGCGACGTCAAGTCGCTCGCGGCCTACCTGATGGGCCTGCGCTAGCCGCCATTTTCGCGACCCGGGGCCGGAACCCGGCGCCACCGGCCCCGTCCAAGCCCGGGACCGGCCCGCGGCCGGGTCGCGAGGAGACCTGATGAACGCACTGTCGACCCGGATTGCGTTGCTCATGCTCGCGTCGCTCGCGATGGCGGGCTGCAGCCGGCATGCAGCACCGGCGCCGCATCCGCTCGCGCACCGCCCCGCCGAGGCCGCGGTCGCAGTGCGCAGCGACAGCGCGCCCGTCGCGGCCGAGCGCGCCACCGGCATGACCGAGGAGAGCGAGACGGCCGAGATCCCGGTCGGCCTGTCGCCGATTGCGGCGGCGGTCGCGGCGACGACGCCATCCAACGCGACGCCGATCCCGTCCCACTGGCAGGCCGAGCGCAACTACATGACGCTCGTGCCGGCCCAGCCGACGACCGTCGACCCGAGCAAGGTCGAGGTGGTCGAGGTGTTCTGGTACGGCTGCGGCCACTGCTTCCACCTCGACCCCGCCCTCGAGGAGTGGCGCAAGAAGGGCAAGGCGCCGTACGTCGAGTTCGTGCGCGTGCCGGTGATGTGGAACGGGATCACGCGCGCCCACGCGCGTCTCTACTACACGATGAAGGCGCTCGCCAAGCTCGAGCAGCTGCACGCGCGGACCTTCAACGAGATCCACGTGAACGGCAACTTCCTCGCCGACGGCGACCCGGTCACCACCGAGCGCCTGCAGCGTGCGTTCCTCAAGCAGAACGGCGTCAGCGATGCCGATTTCGACCGCGTCTACCGCTCGTTCTCGGTGGAGAGCGACCTGCAGACGGCGGAGAACCTGACGCGCCGCTACCAGGTCGCGGGCGTTCCGTTCATCGTCGTCAACGGCAAGTACACCGCCGACGTCGGCACCGCCGGCGGCGAGGCGCAGCTCATCGAGCTCATCAACGACCTCGCTGCCTCCGAGCACCGCCACTGAGCCGCTGCCCGGCACCGGCCGCGCGCCCCCGGGAGCTCATGTAATTCAGGTACTTGCGTACACGCGCCGGCCGGGGCAGTGAGCCGCGCCTGCGCCCGGCGGCACGCCCCCGCACCCGAGGCATAATCGACGGAACGCAACGGACACGGAGCGCGCCGGTGGAGCAGGGCGAATTCAGGATCGCGACCGCGACGGGCGTCGATGCCGCGCTCGCGATCGCCGGGCCCGGCGTGCGCAGCTACGCCTTCGTCATCGACTGGCACATCCGCGTCCTGCTCGCGGTCGCGTGGTACCTCGCGGCGGCGCTTCTGATCAACGGCTCGCTCGCCACGCCCGTCGGCAAGCCGGCGCCACCGGCGTTCGTGTTCGGCGCCCTGCTGCCGGCGCTCGCCATCTATTTCCTGTATCACCTGATACTCGAGGCCGCGCTCCGCGGCATCACGCCCGGCAAGCGCATCGCCGGCGTGCGCATCGCCGCGCGCAACGGCGGCGTGCCGTCGACCGGCGCGCTGTTGCTGCGCAACCTGTTCCGCATCGTCGACTCGATGCCGCTGCTCTACGTCGTCGGGCTGGCCACGAGCCTGTTCACGCGCGAGCACGTGCGCGTCGGCGACCTCGCCGCGGGCACGCTGCTCGTATGGAACGACGCCCGGCCGGCCGCGACCCTCGAGCGCCTCGCGACGCTGTCGCCCGATGCGCAGCTCGCGCCGGCCGCGATCGACGTCATCTCCGACCTGCTCGCGCGCTGGTCGGAGCTCGAGCCGGAGCGGCGCGCAGCGCTCGCACGCGCGCTGCTCCTGCGGCTCGATCCGGCGCCGGTGATCGCGCCGCTCGAGGCGCTGTCGGAGGCTGTCCTGCGCGAACGCCTCGAGCGGCTGCTGCAGGCGCCGCGCGCAGCGTCATGAGCGCAGCGCAGCCGGGCAGCCGCTGGCTCCTCGCGCGCGCGCCGGTGTGGCGGGCGCTCGCGGCCGCCGCGCCGCGGCTGCGCCGCGGCCGGCTGTCGATCGACGAGGCGGAACAGGCGCTCGACGGCTACCAGAGCCTGGCACGCGACCTGGCGAGCGCGCGGCAGCAGCTGCCGGGCAACAGCGTCACGCTGGCGCTCGAGTCCCTGTACACGAGCTACCACGCCGCGCTCAGCCGCGCGCCGTTCCGCGCCGGTGCCTCGCTGCTGCAGCTCTTTCGCAGCGAGATTCCCGAGATCGTCGCTTCGCTGCGCACGCACCTGCTGTGGATCGTGCTGCTGCTCGCGCTCAGCGCCGGCGCCGGCTGGCTGCTGATCGCGACCTACCCCGAACTGGTCGGGCTGGTCGCCAGCCGCGAGCAGATCGACCACGTCGAGCACGGCGAGCTCTGGACCGAGAACCTGCTCAACATCGCGCCCTCCTCGATCCTGTCGGTGCGCATTCTGTCGAACAACGTCATGGTGAGCGTGTTCGCCGTCTGCGCGGGCGTGCTGTACGGCCTCGGCACGGCCTACCTGATCGCGCTCAACGGGCTGATGCTCGGCGCGATGTTCGCGTTCACGCACCAGCACGGCCTCGACGGCGAACTGCTGCGCTTCGTCGTCGCGCACGGCACCGTCGAGCTGTCGGTGATCTGCCTCGCCGGCGCGGCAGGCATCGCGCTCGGCGAATCGCTGATCCGCCCGACGCTGGCGACGCGGCGCGAGTCGTTCCAGCACTGCGCCGGCCGCGTCGGCAAGCTGCTCGTACCGTGCGCGCTGCTGCTGGTCGGCTGCGGCCTGATCGAGGGCTACGTGTCGCCGAATCCCGCCGTGCCGTTCGCGGCGCGCCTCGCGATCGGCAGCGCCTACTTCCTCTTCATGCTGGCGCTGCTGTCCGGGCGGCTGTTCGGTCGCGGCCGACGCTGAGCCTCAGACGCGGCGCCTGCGTCGCACGCGCTCGTAGGCGGCGAACACGTCGCGCTCCAGCCGCTCGGGACTCGATGCCAGCGCCAGCACGCCGCGCACCGCGAAGGCCGCAATGCGGCGCTGCTCGCGCAGCCGGTCCTCCTCGGCGGCAAGCGCCCGGTACGGGTCGAGCCAGCCGCCACCCGCCGCGCGGGCGAACGCGGTCCGCGCCGCGCTCCGCAGGCCGACGACCGCCGGCAGGTGCTGCAGCGCGAGCAGCTGCACGGCCTGCGCCAGCTGACCGGCCGACGCCGCGTCGCCGACGTCGGTCAGGAGCAGCACGAGGCTGCGGTGCCGGACGAGCGTGCGGATGCGTGCCGCGGCGTTGAGCGGATTGGAGTCAGCCGGCTGCACCCGCACGGCGCCGAGCAGCTCGCGCAACTGGCGCAGCGCCGCCTGGCCGCGCGCCGGCGGCAGCGCCGCCAGCGCGCGGTCGCCGTAGACCACGATGCCGACGCGGTCGTCGTTCGCGACCGCATGCGCGGCGAAGCGCAGGCTCAGGTTGACGTAGTGCCCGAGTCGATCGAGGTCGCCGCACCAGATGCCGCTGCTGCGTCCGGCGTCGATGGCGACGATGATGTCGAGGTGCTGGTCCTCGGCGAAGTCGCGACTGACGAGCGCGCCACGCCGCGCCGTCGCCTTCCAGTCGATCGCCCGCAGCGCGTCGCCCGGCCGGAACTCCCGCAGCTGCAGCACCTCGGCGCCGGCTCCGGCCTGGCGCGCCGCGCGGGCGCCGCCGCGCAGCTGCGTGAGCGCGGGGCGCGCCTGCGCGCCACCGTCCGGCATCACCCGCAGCGTCGCCGCCGCCGCCAGCCGCCGCGGCCACCAGGCGAGGCCGAGCGGCCCGGCGACGCGCACGCGCTGCGGCGGCCAGGCATGGGAGCCGAGGCGGCGCGCGACGGCGCTGAGCGGAATGCGCGCCGGCGCCGGACCAACCGCCACGCTCAGGACCGCGCGCGAGCAGTCGACGCCGTCCGGCGGTTGCGGCGCGATCTCGACGCCGAGCGCACGCGGCAGCGCCTGCGCCAGTTCGAGCGCGACCTCCGTCCGGCGACCGAGGTACCACAGCTCGCGACTGCGGATCCGCAGCTCGAGCCGCGCACGCCCGACGAGCAGCACCTCGTAGGCGAGTCCCGCGAACAGCAGTACCGCCGGCACGCGCCACATCCGCGCGAGATCGTCGGCCTGCAGCCAGTCGCCGACGATCGCGGTCAGCGCCGCCAGCAGCAGCAGCACGAACGCGTTCTGCCTGAGGCTCATCGGCGGTTTCTCCGCTGCGCGGCGGCGCCTGGCGCGAAGCCGCCCATCAGCGCGGCACCGGTACCTGGTCGAGCAGCTCGGCGACGACCTGCTCGCTCGTCAGGCCCTCGAGCACGGCGTCGGCGCCGAGCAGCAGCCGGTGACAGGCGACTGCCGGCAGCACTTCCTTGACGTCGTCGGGCGTGGCGAACCCGGCACCGCGGACGCCGGCGCCGACGCGGGCCGCGGCGATCACGGCGAGCGCGCCGCGGGTCGACAGCCCGAGGCTCAGCTTCGCGTGCTCGCGCGACGCCTTGGCGATCGCGAGCACGTAGGCGGCGAGCTCCGGCGCGACGTGCACGGCATCCGCGGCGCGCCGGGCGGCGTCGAGCGTCGCAGCCGACAGTGGCGCCGCGGCCGGCGGCACCGCGGCGGGCACCGCGAGCTCGCCATAGCGGGCCAGCACATCGAGTTCGTCGGTCGGCGTGGGATAGCCGAGCCTGATGCGCAGCATGAAACGGTCGAGCTGCGATTCCGGCAGCGGATAGGTGCCCTCGAAATCGCGCGGATTCTGCGTCGCGACCACGAGGAAGTCGCGCGGCAGCGGGTAGACGCGGTTGTCGACCGACACCTGCCGCTCCTGCATCGCCTCGAGCAGCGCCGACTGGGTCTTCGGGCCGGCGCGGTTGATCTCGTCGAACAGCACGACGTCGGCAAACAGCGGTCCGGCGCGAAACTCGAAGCTGCTGCGGCCGGCGTCGAACAGGTGCACGCCGATGATGTCGGACGGCATCAGGTCCGCGGTGCCCTGGATGCGCTTGAACGTGCCGCCGAGTGCGGCCGCGAGCGCCTTGCTGAGCAGCGTCTTGCCGAGTCCCGGCACGCCCTCCACGAGCACGTGGCCGCGCGCGACGACCGCGGCGGTGAGCGCCCGCACGGCCGGCGCCATTCCCACCACCGAGGCGCCGATGGCGGCCTGCAGCGACTGCTCGAGATCCTGTAGGGGCGTTGTCATCGCAGTGTCTCCGATAATCTCAGTAACAGGCCATGCAGCGTTGCGAGCTCGACGCGCCGGCCGGCGCTCGCGCGCGCATGCAGGCGCCGCAGCTGCTCGAGGTCCCGGGCAGCGACGCGCGCGTCATTCTGCAGCCAGTCCCACACCGGCTGGCCGTCTTCCGCCAGTCCGAGCCGCCGGCGGATGCGGTTGAAGAAGTGCTCGAGCAGCCGCCGCGCGACCGCTCGCGGCGCGACCGCGTTGGCGAGGAAGCCCGCGGTCGTCAGCAGCAGCGCCGCGTCGTCGACCGGCGGCGGCCCGCCGGGCGCAGGCCGGAACGGCGGCGTCGCGATCACCAGCAAGAACCACAGCAGCAGCAGCCAGCCGAGCGTCCGGTGTAGCCGCGGGTCGGCGTAGAAGGCCTTGGCGTCGTAGTCGTCCGTCAGCCCCTGGTGCACGTCGTCGATGAGCACCCGGCCATTCGCGCGCAGGCTGCTCTGCACGATGTCGGCGAGCCAGCGTGCATTGTCGGCACTGCCGAGCGCGCCATTGGAAAACGGGCTCGCGTAGCCGCTCACTATGATGCGGCCGCGGTGGTAAGGCGTCAGCCAGACCGCCGCGTCGCGCGTGTCGCTGCGCCGCGCCACCTCGAGGAGCGGCCCGAGGTCCATCGCACGCGCCTGCCAGCGCGAGGCCGGCAGCTCGCTGACGATGGCGATCGCCGCAACCCCCGCGAACAGCGCATAGGGCGCGACCGGCGCCAGCGTGCCGTGGCTCGGCCGCAGCGCCGCGGCGAGCGCAGCGCGCGCGTCGGACGGCGTGTCCGGCTGCGTGCCGATGGTGCTGAACTCGATTCGCGTCGTGCGCGCGAGCTCGGCGAGGAAGCCGTCCTCGGTGCCGATCGTCCAGCGCGGCGTGTCGTCGAGCGCCGCCATCACGAGGAGGACGTTGCCGCGGCCGACCCAGGCGTCGAGACGCTCGTGCTCGCGGGTCGTGAGTGGCACGGCGTGCGGCATCGTCGTCAGCAGCAGGTGGCCGGTGCCGTCCGGGAGTACGCCCGGCTCGTTGAAGCGACGGCGCACGCTGCTGACGCCGATGGTCTCCGCCTTGAGCCAGCGCTCGAGCCCGCGGTAGCCGGCGTCGCCAGCGTCGCCGGCGAGCGGCCGGCTCGCCTCAGCGCCGGCTACGGTCGGCTTCGGCAGGATGAGCGCCCAGAACAGCAGCAACGCCGCCGCCGCAAAGCCGAGCGACAGGAGTCGTTCCTTCACGTGGCGCGCCCCGCGTCGGCGGTCAGGCGCCCGTAGAGCGCGAGGGCCTCGGCGACCACGGGTTCGCTGCGCAGCGCAGGCACCGGCGCCTCGCCGTACAGCTGCTCCTCGGCAAGCGCCGCGAGCGCGCCGAAGCATCCGTCCGGGTCGCCGGTATCGCGTGCGACGCGGACCGTCAGCTCACGGTGCGTGAGGCTGCGGGGCGCGCGCGAGCGGCCCGACGCGGCGAGCACCGCGAGGATGAGCTGCAGCAGGCGCCGCGGCCGCTCGGCGGCCGGCAGCTCGTCGATGTCCTCGCGCAGCGCCTCGGCCGCTGGCAGCGGACCTGCCGCCGCCGGCCGGCGTTCCGCGCGCCCCGCGCGCCCGCCAAAGAGGCCGAGGGCGCGCGCTTCGTTCGCGACCACCGCGAGCGCGAGCCCGATGACGGCGACGATCAGCACCCAGAACAGGCTTTCGAGCAGTGCCTGCGGCAGGGTCAGTTTCGCCATCCAGCGGCCGAGCCAGCGGCCGAACCAGCTGCTGCCGGCCGATTCGCGGTCGCCCTCGACGAGGCGCCGCAGCCATGCCTTCAGCCGCTCCCACCAGTCGTCGGCGCCGCTCGCCGCACCGATGTCGGCGAGTGCCCGACGCGCGTTCGCCGGATCTGGCGCGAACGCCGGGGGCTCGGATCCGGCCGCCACCAGCGGCACGATCCGCGTCAGCGTGAGCGGCGACAGCGTCGCCTGCGGCTGCGCGGCGAGGAGCGCGCGCAGCCCGGCGTCGGTGAGCGCCTGGTCGAGCCCCGGGCAGGCGGCCTCGAGCGCCGCGAGGCCGCTGGTCGCCGGCGGCGTCGCCTTGGCGCAGTCCGCGATCAGCTCGCGCGGACCGGCGCCCGCCGCGGCGACCGACGCCACCAGCACGAGGCAGGCCCAGAAGCCGCGCACGGCGTCAGGCGGCGCCGAGACCGCCGACGCGCGCCTCGAGGTCCTCGCCGCGGCGTCGCAGCCGCAGATCCTTGTACACCGCAACCATGGCCGCCGGCAGCAGGCCTGCCGTCAACACGTTGACCAGGGTGGAACCCGACTGCGTGATGACGAACAGCACCGCGGGGTCGATGCGGCCGACCGTCAGGCTCGCCGTGGCGATGACCGCCGCCTCGATCAACACGAGCAGCACATAGATGACGATGAACAGCACCGTATAGATCGTCGCCGTCCGCCACCAGCTGCCCTCGACCAGCCGCCAGCTGGCCTTGAGCGCAGCGCGCGCCGTCGTGTCCTCGTCGATGAGCGTGACGGCCCAGCACTGCAGGCGCCCGGCCACGAACAGGCCCGGGATGATGAGCAGCATGAGCCCGCCGATCATCGCGAGGCCGAACAGCAGATTGCCGAGCAGCGCGCGCGGCAGCAGCCGCAGGGCGGCGCCGAAGCTCCGGCGGAAGCTGGTCGCCGTGCCGTTCGCGACGTCGTTGATCGGGATCAGGATCGCGAAGAACAGGTACGTATAGAGGAGGATGAGCGCCAGGTACGCAAGCCACGTCACCGGGCTGCGATAGATCGCGAGCATCTGAGCCGGGCTCGGCCGCCCGCCGTTGACGGAGAACGAGTACAGGGCGTAAGCACCCGCCGTCAGGCCGAGGAGAAACCCCGGCAGCCAGGAGTAGCGCAGCGTCTGTCTCCACAACCGCAACGCGTCGTCGAGCACGCCGCCGATCGAGCGGGGCGCCGTGGGCCGCTGGTACATCGAGCACTCCCTGGCTCTGCAGTCGCCTAGTTCTTGTTTGTGGTCGGCGACCCGACACTACCCTAGGCGCGTTGTCGCGGGCAACGGCGCGCCCGGCGGATCGCAGCCAGTCCGCCGTCTTCGGTAAGCCCTGAAAATATGGCGCGCCCGGCGGGATTCGAACCCACGACCTACGGCTTCGGAGACCGTCACTCTATCCAGCTGAGCTACGGGCGCCCTGGGGGGCCGGGATTCTACCCGCCGGCGAGTCCCACCGTCCAACCGCGGCCTTCTGGCCCCGATCGCCAGCGGCTATACTTCCCCGCTGCCAACGACCGCCCGGGAACCCTCCAGTGAGCAAGCAAGACAGTCACTTCTTCAACATCTTCAGCGTGGTCCTCGGGATCCTGATCGCCATCGCGATCGGCATCTTCGCCTTCGCGCGGTCCGTCGGCCTGCCGTTCGACGAGGCGCGCAAGGCGGAGGATTCGGTGATCGTGGCCGAGGTCGCGGCGCGCACCGCGCCGGTCGGCCGGGAGGCCGTGGCCGGCAGCGACAACAGCGCGCTCGCCATCGTCGCGACCGCGAATGCCGAGGCGGCGGCCGCGCCGGCGGCTCTGCCGAAGAACGGCGAGGAAACCTTCAAGGCCGTCTGCAGCGCCTGCCACGGCGCAGGACTCGCCGGCGCCCCGAAGGCGGGCGATCACGCGGCGTGGGCGCCGCGCATCGCGCAGGGCAAGCCCGTGCTCTACGATCACGCGCTCAAGGGCTTCACCAGCGAGGCCGGCGCGATGCCCGCGAAGGGCGGCCGCAGCGACCTGCCCGACGCGCTCGTCAAGGAAGCGGTCGATTACATGGTGAAGCTCGGCCAGTAGCCTTGCGCGGCACCGGGCTGCCGCCGACGCTGCGATGTTCCGCGACGCCCGGCCCTGCCGGGCGTCGTGCATTGGGGGGGACGCGATGACGACACCCGACGCGGGCGAGGCGCTGCCGTTCGTCGCTCCGTGCCGCGCGCTCGCGCTGACCGCGCCGCTCGGCTGGCTGAGGCTCGGCTGGCGCGACCTGCGCGCCGCACCGTTCGAGAGCCTGAGCTACGGCGCCGGCATCGCCGGCCTGAGCGCGCTCGTGTCGGCGATCGCGCTCAGGTTCGGCACCAGCTGGCTGCTGCTCGTGCTGCTGTCCGGCTTCGTGTTCGTGGCGCCCGTGCTCGCGATCGGGCTCTATTCCATCAGTGCGAGGCTCGAGCAGGGTGTGCGCCCGTCGCTCGGCGAGTGCCTGGCTGCCGTGCGCCGTCACCTCGCCGATTCGCTGGTGTATTCGCTGATCCTGATGGTGATCTGTCTCATCTGGGTGCGAGCTGGCAGCGCCGTCGAGATCTTCTTCCCCGAGGCCGCCGTGCCGTCCCCGGCCGAGCTCGCCGTGTTCTTCGCGATCGGCACCGCGGTCGGCAGCGTGTTCGCGCTGGTCGTGTTCGCGGCGAGCGCCTTCTCGCTGCCGATGTTCGTCGACCGGCGCACCGACGCGGTCACCGCGGTGGTGACGAGCATCAACGCGGTGCTCCGCAACAAGCGCGCCATGCTGGTGTGGGCAGCGCTGATCGTGCTCAGCGTCGCGGCCGGCTTCGCGACCGCACTCGTCGGCCTCGCGTTCACGATGCCGCTCATCGGCCACGCGACCTGGCACGCCTACCGCGAGACCATCGACGCGTCGATGTGGCCGCCGACCGGCGGCTGAGGCTCAGCCGGCCGGTGTCTGGCGCGCGGCGAGCTCGGCCTCGAGCGCGGCGAGCCGCGACTCGAGCTCGGTGAGCTTCGCACGCGTGCGCGCCAGCACCCCCGCCTGCACGTCGAAGTCCTGACGCGTCACGAGGTCGAGCTTGCCGAGGCCCGCCTGCAGCACCGCGCGGAAGTTCGCCTCGAGGTCGCTTCTGAGTGCCGCGAGCTGCGGCGGCATCGCCTCCGACAGGCGTTTTGCCAGGTCGTCGAAGAAGCGGGGATCGAAGTGCGTCGCCATGGGGTCACCGCCCGGGTCCGTGAACGTCGAAGCCGCCACGTTCGGTCCACCCGGGCGCCGCGTCAAGCGCCGCGCCCCGCATTCAGGCAGCACCTTGCCGGCGTGCGCCAAAACGGTGCAGCCGCGTGGCGCGGCGCCGCCAGCAGGGGCCCAAGCGCCTGATTTCGCGGCGCGCCGCGGTGGCATGGAAGCTGCATTTTCGGAGCCGGTGCGATCCCGCCGGCGGCGGGCGCGTCCTCGGAGCCGTGCGGGAACCCAGGGGTCATGAAGCTCATCATCGCCGTGATCAAGCCGTTCAAGCTCGACGAGGTCCGCCAGGCCGTCGCCGACATCGGCGTGCAGGGCGTGACCGTGACCGAGGTGCAGGGCTTCGGCCGCCAGCGCGGCCATACCGAGATGTACCGGGGCGCCGAGTACCGCGTCGACTTCGTGCCGAAGACCAAGGTCGAGCTCGCCGTCGACGACTCGGTATGCGACCAGGTGGTCGAGGCGATCACCAACATCGCGCGCACCGGCAAGATCGGCGACGGCAAGATCTTCGTGATCGGGCTCGAGCAGGCGGTGCGCATCCGTACCGGAGAGACGGGCGCCGAGGCGATCTGAGGCAGCCGGCGCCGCGGCGCCGGGCACACACGAACCGGACTGATACTGACAGGGGAAACGCCGTGGAATCTGCAAGAACCGAACCGCCACTCCGTGGGTCGCTGCCGCTGGCGGCGGATGCGCCAGGCACGGGCCGGACCGCGCGCCGCGCACTGGCCGCGCTCGCGTGCCTGCTGCTCTACGCCGGTGCCGCGCACGCCGACGCGGCGGCGCCGGTACCGAACAAGGGCGACACGGCCTGGATGCTGACCTCGACGGCGCTGGTGCTGCTGATGTCGGTGCCCGCGCTCGCGCTCTTCTACGGCGGACTCGTGCGCCAGAAGAACATGCTGTCGGTGCTGATCCAGGTGTTCGTCGTGTTCTCGCTGATCACCGTGCTGTGGGCGGTGTACGGCTATTCGCTCGCCTTCACCGAGGGCAACGCGTTCATCGGCAGCTTCGACCGGCTGTTCCTGAAGGGCACCTTCGACGCCGCGACCGGCAGCTTCTCGATGGCCTCGACCAACAGCAAGGCGACGCCGCTCTACGAGCTCGTCTACGTCGCGTTCCAGTCGACGTTCGCCGCGATCACCGTGTGCCTCGTGCTCGGCGCCATCGTCGAGCGGCTGCGCTTCTCGGCGGTCCTCATCTTCGCGGTCATCTGGTTCACGATCAGCTACCTGCCGATTGCGCACATGGTGTGGTTCTGGCCCGGGCCCGATGCGTTCACCGATCCGAAGACCGCCGCGGCGGTCGCGGCCAAGGGCGGTCTCCTCTGGCAATGGGGCGCGCTCGACTTCGCGGGCGGCACGGTCGTGCACATCAACGCCGGCATCGCGGGCCTCGTCGGCGCCTTCCTCGCCGGCAAGCGCGTCGGCCTCGGGCGCGAATCCATGGCCCCGCACAGCCTGACGATGACGATGATCGGCGCCTCGCTCCTCTGGTTCGGCTGGTTCGGCTTCAACGCCGGCTCCGCCTACGAGGCGAACGGCTCCGCGGCACTCGCGTTCATGAACACCTACCTCGCCACCGCCTGCGCGGTGCTGTCGTGGCTGTTCGGCGAGTGGGCGCTGAAGGGCAAGCCGTCGCTGCTCGGCGCCGCCTCCGGCGCGGTCGCCGGACTCGTCGCGATCACGCCCGCCGCCGGCAACGTCGGCATCCCCGGCGCGTTCGTGATCGGCACCGCGGCGGGCCTCGTGTGCCTGTGGGGCGTCACCGGCCTCAAGCGGCTGATCAAGGCGGATGACTCGCTCGACGTGTTCGGCGTGCACGGCATCGGCGGCATCAGCGGCGCGCTGCTCACCGGCATCTTCAACAACCAGGCGCTCGGCGGGCCGGGCTTCACCAGCGACTGGGTCACGGGCACCGTCGCCTCGAACCCGATCCTGACGCAGCTCCTGATCCAGGCGAAGGCGGTGGGCCTCACCGTGGTGTGGAGCGCAGTGTGCGCATTCATCGCCTTCAAGGCCGCGGACCTGCTCGTCGGGCTGCGCGTGCCCGAAGAGGAAGAGCGCGAGGGCCTCGACACCACCTCGCACGGCGAACGCGCCTACAGCTGAGCCGCGCGCCGGGAGGGCTGGTGGCCCTCCCGGCGCGACGCCAGCAGCGCCGCGTCCCTCAGCCGTGCGCGAGGGTCGCCGCGATCGCGCGTTCCGCACTCACCCAGTCGGCGAGTTCGTGTCCCGGCAGGAAGCCGCGCTGCTCGGCGATGTAGTACGCGGCGGTCGCGACCATCTCGCGGCGCGTCTCGGCATCGACGCCGGGTCCGGTCTCGGCCGGCTCGTCGTGAAAATCGGTGACCGTGGCGACTGCTTCGGCGGCGAGCGCCTCCGGCGGTGCGCGCGGCGTGTCCGGTGCCGGTGTGACAGGGCGCAGCGCACGCACGACGTTCTTGCGGTTCATGACTTGCCTCCCGTGTTGGACCCGAGCCTCCGTCCCCGACACAGCATGGCCCGACCGCGCCGCGCGCGCAGGACGGGAGGTCCGCAGGCGGCGCCGTCCCGATTGCGGTCAATGCGTAACTCACGTGGCCGCGGCTCCGCAGTTTTCCGGATGACAGCGACCGCCTACGCGCTCAGCCTCACCTGCCATGGGATCAGCACTCCGCCATGGCGCACGGCGCTGCATCGCCGCGACGCGGCTGCGAATCATTCTCACTGCGGGCGCGATGCCCGCGAGGGGCGCCACCTGAACCTCGCGCCGGGCCAGCCACGCGTCTACGTCGTCGACGACGACGCGCCGACCCGCGCGAGCTACCGCGCGCTGCTCGGTTCGCTCGGCTATCGCATCGAGGACTACGCCGACGCCGCGACCTTCCTCGCCAGCGCCGACCTCGATGCCGCCGGCTGTGTCGTGCTCGACCTCAACATGCCGGGCACCAGCGGCACCGAGGTCCACGAGCGGCTGCGCAAGGCCGCCTCGCCGCTCGCCGTGGTCTTCGTCACCGCGCACGGCGACGTGCCGTCGGCGGTCGCGGCGATGCAGCGCGGCGCCGCCGACTTTCTGCTGAAGCCGGTGCGCGACCAGCACCTCCTCGACGTCGTCAACCGCGCGCTGCGGCGCTCGACCACGCACGCGAGCGACACGCGGGCGCGGCGCGCCGTGGTCGCACAGCTCGAGCGGCTGACGCCGCGCGAGCAGGAGGTGCTGCGCCAGCTGGTCGAGGGCGTGCACTACGACCGCGTCTCGGCACTGCTCGGCATCACCAAGCGCACCGTCGAGGCGCAC
>Ga0181519_10000799_pt1 | contig 28018 bp, 16 predicted proteins | sample PEATcosm2014_Bin_26_FD_121102 | JGI IMG/M metagenome (GOLD analysis project Ga0181519, IMG submission 121102) | Peatland microbial communities from MTU Mesocosm Facility, Houghton, MI, USA - PEATcosm2014_Bin02_10_metaG | ecosystem: Environmental > Terrestrial > Soil > Wetlands > Peat | place...
ATGGAAAGCCCATGCACCCAGGGCGTCGAGTTCATTGACTATGTACCTGGAACGGACTGGTCATCTCAGCAACGGGGAGATGTCATCGCGAGTAAACACAATCCGAATCTGACGATGGAAGAACTCGGAACGGCAACGATCAACGGAGTGTTGGCAAGAGGGCTACGAAGCTTCGAGGCGATACCGGGGACGAAGGACGCTAACGGCCAGCCGCTCAAGCGAGTCCATGAGCAGTGGAGATCATCAGATGCGCTCAGCATAATTGTGCGCTCGGTTACTGACGATCCCCTTACCGGAAAAAGTGAACGCAATTTGACGATTCTCAGCCGTGATAATCCCGACCCATCGCTCTTCCAGCCACCAACAGGTTGGCGCGTGCAATTAGTGCAAACGCGATGAGAAATGGCGGGTGGCCCATTCAAGCCCGCAGTTGGCTTGAGTGGGGTAGTTGCCTTTGATTTTGTTCTTGCTCTTGTTTTTGAAGTGTCATCCTGAGCGGAGCGCAGCGGAGTCGAAGGATCCCTATGGGTTCTGTTCGACAGATGCCGCTCAAGGTCACCAACAGGGGGCTGACCCATCCTTTCCAGCTCAACTCACCGGGGATGCCCCACCCTTGTCGCGGATTCTTGCGACAGGGTGGGAAGAGTACATGGCGGGTATCCGGCGGTTCACATTTCAAATAAGAAAAAACATTGGTGCCCCATGTCTGGCCTGCCTTTGGCCAGACGTGGGAATCAGCACTCTCCACCTGAGCGGGGCAGTTGCTTTTGATTTTGTTGTTGTTCTTAAGTGTCATCCTGAGCGGAGCGCAGCGGAGTCGAAGGATCCCTACCCAATCTGTTCCGCAGATGCCACTCAAGGTCACCAACGGCAAGGCTCAAACTTCGAAAGAAATCCCCCCCAACCCCTGCACCAATTTCCAGTTTTCGCAGAGATTCGCCTCTCCGCCCCCCTTCATCGCAGGGTTTTCAGATTTTTGCGGTTTTCCAAACAGGTTTTCCCGCCGCCGGAACCCAATAGGCCCCTACTCGCGCCAATCCACTTAAAACCCTGTAGAGGCAAACAGGGTTTCAAGCAAAATTCCCCCACCCAGGCGCAAAATGCACCCCTCGCAGCCGCTCAACGCGATCTACGAAGAAGAAATTGACGCAGAAAAAACCGCAAAACGCCGCGCACGCGCAGAGCACGCAAAGCCCCTTGGTGCCACCAGTAACCTATGTCAGATCAATGATTTACAGCAGGAAAATCAGACAAAAACTGAATTACTCCGCGGCCGGCTCCCGGCGCTTCAGAAACCACAAAACCACGCGCCAGCCCAGCAGCACCAGAAGCACCGCAAGGTATTGCAGCGCTTCGACTTTGTCCTTCTTCAGAGACCAGAAAAAGTGCCAGCAACCGAGCAACGCTGCAAGGTACACCCAGCGATGCAAACTCGCCCATTTCTTGCCCAATTTGCGTATCGCCCCCTGCGTCGAGGTCACGGCTAAAGCCAGCAGAATCAACCACGTAACGGTGCCAATCAGGATGAACGGACGCTTCAAAACGTCATCGGCCATGCGACCCAGGTTGAAGTTCTGATCCAGCACCAAATAGGTCAGCAAATGCAGTGTGGCGTAAAAGAAAGCAAACAAACCAATTACGCGCCTGTACTGCACCAGCCACTGCACACCCGTCAGCCTCCGCAAGGGAGTAATCGCCAGCCCCACAATCAGCAAAATCAGCGCCGCCTGCCCCGTGCGGTGCGTCACGCGCTCCACGGGATTGGCCCCCAGGTGGCCTGTAAGTCCCTGGTAAATCAGCACTCCCAGCCAGCGCAGGCAGACCAGCCAGACGAGGGGCTTGAGGATCAGGTTCCGGGTCGAAGGTTTCTTCCTGGTCTGCGACGGGCTCTGAGTCAAAGGCTTCGGCGTCATGCCTCCGATTGTACTGTGCCTGCGGGGAATATTAGGAGTCCCCCGGCCTGATTTTCACACGCAGGCCGGTAGGCGGGCTGTGCAAACTGGAATCTCCATCTGCTTTGATCTCATACGGGTGGATGGCTTTTCCACACTGCACCGGAAATGGGCAATTGACCCCGGGGCATCGAAGTTCTAACCTCGCTTCTATCGCTCGTGGGGAGGTGTTTTACCCCGGGGGTGATGCCGACCGAGCGCGAACCCCCGTATCCGGTATCCGTCCAGAGGGAAGTCGTCTCAAGCTGCGAATGGTCTTCCGCGTATCTGCCATGAAAATGGAGGGTATGCCGAGCGAACAATCGTGGTTTCAGGAACCCGCATCGGCACGGATTGAAAATATACACAATATGTTGCGGTAGGGTATTGACTCCCCCAACATATAAGCGCTATCTTTCGGCTCCCAGGGTTGGTTGCGTGGTTTGGGTCTAGAGGGGGAAGCTGCCCTACAGGCCTGTCGCAAGTTGAGATTTCGGCTGTTCCAGCCCGTTCTCGCCACCGTGGATTTCGCAAGGCAGCAGGGTTTCAGGTCTACGTCATCAGGAATGGCGGCGGCCGGGCAGTTCTCTTTTCTCTCATAGGTTTTTTGCCTGCGGTAGCGCGCCAGCCAGTGGAGGCGTTGTTGGCCGCAGGGTTCTCCGTGCCAGCCCGGAAGTTGTTTGGGCGGCGTGGCCTTTGAACGGCCATCTGTGCGGAGGGCGAAGCTGTCGGCATGAACCGGCGCCACCGAGCGCCGGACCGGAGGGTACAGGTGCCTTCCGCGAACGTCATCTAGCAAGGAGCAACACACATGGCAGAAGTTACCGTATCCCCAGCCGCCGCCAAGCCGGCCACGTCCCCCGCATCGGACTCCAGCGCGCGCGCCGCCGCCCCGCGCCAGGCCCCCGGATTGAGCTTTACCCGTCACTTTACGGAGAAGGGCGTTTCGCCCTACGACCGCATCACCTGGGAGCTGCGCACCGCCAGCATCGTGGACAGCAAGGGCAACGTCATCTTCGAGCAGAAGAACGTCGAAGTTCCCAAGGACTGGTCCATGACGGCCACCAACATTGTGGCCAGCAAGTATCTGCACGGACAGATGGACACGCAGCAGCGCGAGACCGGCGTACGCCAGCTGGTGACGCGGGTGGCGGAGACCATCCGCAACTGGGGCATCAAGGACGGCTACTTCCGCACGGCCGAGGATGCCGAGATCTTCCACCAGGAGCTGGCCCACCTGCTGCTGAACCAGTACGCGGCCTTCAACTCTCCCGTATGGTTCAACGTGGGCTGCGACCGCATTGAGCCCAAGAGCGACGCCCAAAACTGGCACTGGAGCCCGGAGTCGAAGCGCATCGAGTTCGGCGTGACCGGCTACACCTATCCGCAGTGCTCGGCGTGCTTCATCAACAGCGTGCAGGATTCGCTGGACTCCATTCTGACCCTGGCCAAGACCGAGGGCATGTTGTTCAAGTGGGGCAGCGGCACGGGCACCAACCTGAGCCCCCTGCGCGGCAGCATGGAGATACTGAGCGGCGGCGGACAGGCCAGCGGCCCGTTGAGCTTCATGAAGGGCTTTGACGCCTTCGCCGGCGTCATCAAGAGCGGTGGCAAGACGCGCCGGGCGGCCAAGATGGTCATCCTCAACATTGACCATCCGGATATCGTCGAGTTCATCGAGTGCAAGCAGAAGGAAGAGGCCAAGGCCATCACACTGGGTCGCGCCGGCTACGACGCCAGCGGTCCGGACAGCGAGGCCTACAGCTCGATCTTCTTCCAGAACGCCAACAACTCGATCCGCGTGACCGATGAGTTCATGCAGTCGGTGTTGCAGGATGGCGAGTTCGCGACGCGCTCGGTGCGCGACCGCGAGCCGATTCACACCTACGCCGCGCGCGAGCTGCTGAACAAGATCGCCAAGGCGACCTGGGAGTGCGGCGACCCCGGCATGCAGTACGACACGACCATCAACAAATGGCACACCAGCAAGAACACGTCGCGCATCAACGCCAGCAACCCTTGCTCGGAGTACATGTTCCTGGACGATTCGGCCTGCAATCTGAGCTCGCTGAACCTGATGAAGTTTGCCCACAACGGCACGTTCGACGTGGTGGCCTACAAGCACGCGGTGGAGATCATGATTACCGCGCAGGAGATTCTTGTGGACCACTCGGGCTATCCGACCGAGGCGATTGGACGCAACTCGCATGACTATCGCCCGCTCGGTTTGGGCTACGCCAACCTGGGCGGCCTGTTGATGGCCAGCGGACTGCCGTATGACAGCGACGCCGGCCGCGACTACGCCGCCGCGCTGACGGCGATCATGTGCGGACAGGCGTATCTGCAATCGGCGCGCGTGGCCGAGCAGTGCCCCACGCTGGAGCCTGCAACCGACTTGGCGAAGCGCACCAGCGATGGCAGCGGCGCATGCCCGGGTTATGCGGTCAACCGCGATCCGTTCCTGGAAGTGATTGCGATGCACCGCGCCGAGGTGGCGAAGATTGCGCGCGGCAACGTGCCGGCCAGCCTGTTGACGGCGGCGCAGCAGAGCTGGGACGAAGCTCTGGAGCATGGCAAGAAGCATGGCTACCGCAACGCGCAGGTCACCGTGCTGGCTCCGACCGGCACCATCGGCTTCATGATGGACTGCGACACGACGGGCGTGGAGCCCGACCTGGCGCTGGTCAAGTTCAAGAAGCTGGTGGGCGGCGGCATGATGAAGATTGTCAACAACACGGTGCCGGAAGCGCTGTTCAAGCTGGGTTACTCGGCCGAGCAGGCGGACGCAATCGTGGGCTACATTGACGAGCACGGCACCATCGAGGGCGCGCCCGAGCTGAAGGTCGAGCACCTGGCGGTCTTCGACTGCGCCTTCAAGCCGGCCAAGGGCTCGCGCAGCATCAGCCCGATGGGACACCTGAAGATGATGGCCGCCGTGCAGCCGTTCATCAGCGGCGCCATCAGCAAGACCATCAACATGCCCACCGAGGCGACGGTGGAGGAGATTGCCGACGCCTACGTGGAGGCATGGAAGCAGGGCATCAAGGCCGTGGCCATCTACCGCGACGGCAGCAAGCAGAACCAGGTGCTGACCACCAGCAAGGACGCGGAGAAGACGGCCGCGGTGGCCGAGGAAGCGGAGGACCTTGAGGGTCCGCCGCGCGCCCGCCGCCACAAGCTGCCCGATGAGCGCTTCAGCGTGACCCACAAGTTCAAGGTGGGCTCGCACGAAGGCTACCTGACGGTGGGCCTGTTCAAGAACGGAATGCCCGGCGAACTGTTCATCACCATGGCCAAGGAAGGCTCGACCGTCAGCGGCTTGATGGACAGCTTTGCCTGCGCCGTCAGCATCGCCTTGCAGCATGGAGTTCCGCTGCGTTTGCTGGTCAACAAGTTTGCGCACACCCGCTTTGAACCCAGCGGCTGGACGCAGAACCCGGAGATCGGCTACGCCAACTCGATCATGGACTACATCTTCCGCTGGCTCGACTTGCGTTTCCTTTCGGGCGAGCAGCAGACGTTGTTCGACGATCTGCGTCCGCACCCGCGGGGACAGCACGCGGCGGCAAAGGTGGATGCCGTGGCCGCTCCAGTGCAGCCATCGCTGCTGGAGGATGTTGCCGCGAAGCACGCCAAGAGCGGGCACGTCTCTGACGCTCTGAGCGAGCTGGTGAACATGGGCGACGCACCGAGCTGCCACGTCTGCGGAGCCATTATGACGCGCAACGGATCGTGCTATCGCTGCCAGTCCTGCGGCTCTACGAGCGGTTGCAGCTAAACGGAAAGTGTAGGCAAAACAAATGAGGCCGGAGCAAATGCTCCGGCCTCATTTATTGTGTTACGCGATATTCTGCGGGGGGGGGAAATCCTCAGCGCGGCTGCGCCGCAGGCAGAAGCTCGCGGTCGGGATGCGTGAGCGAGAGGTACGTCGCATAGGGCGTGGGGATGCCGCCGCTGCCGCGATCCACCCACCAGACGGTGCGGTTGGGGTAATAAGCGAGCAGCTTCTGATTAGCGATGGTGCCCATGTCGCGCGCCCAGACGATCTTTGAAGCGTCAATGTCCGCCGCGTTGTAGATCCAATCCTGCGCGGGCACGTCGTGGGGATGGTAGTGCACGATTACCAGGTGCTGTCCGGGCGTGCCCAGCAAGCGAGACTCGATGGTGGCGCGCTGCATCTGGCGGGGAATGACCGTCTCCGGACGCCCCATGGTGAGGTCGAAGGCGTAGGGATTGACCCAGCGGTCGGCGAGCGGAACCAGCATCCACACAAAGAGGCAGAGCACGATGGCCCGGGCCAGCGCCTGGTAGCGTGGCGGTTGCGTGGCAGCGCCGAGTTTTCGCAGCGCGGAGAGAATCATCAAGAGGATGGCACCGGCCGCCGGAGCCGCGTAATGACCGTGCGCGGGCCAAAGCTGGAAGGTGATTCCGGTGAACATGACCAGGGTCGCCGCGAGCGGCAGGCGCAGCTCTCGCGAGGTGGCGGCCAGCAGAAGCGCGGGCGCAAAGAGCAGCAACAGGGGCCAAACCAGAAAGACGTAGTAGGCGCTGAACTTGCGCTCCATGATGAGCTGGATGCCCCAACTGCTCTGCGCCAGCAGCACGTCGGGCAGCTCATGGAAGATGTAGAACGCGCGCATCTCCGGATGGTTGTAGTGTCCCGGCGGATAGGGCTTTTGGAAGATGAAGGGCTTGCTGAGGTGATACTGCGCCTGGTTGACCATGTACGGCATGGAGGCTACATGCCCGGTGCTGCGCAGGTTGTAGTAGCCCATCCAGCCCACCACAACGCAGAGCAGCAAGGCTCCGGGGAGCACGACACGGCGCAACCAGAGTTTGCGTTGGTCGCCCGCCCTCAGGGCCATCCAGAGCAGACCGAGCGTCATGGGCAGGGCGAAGAGAAATCCTTCCATGGGGCGGCTGTTGGCCAATATGGCCAGCCCGAGGACGAAGAGCGCCACTTGCAGCATGGAGGGTTTGCGCCGCATTCGCATCAGGGAGCCGACGAGCAGGGCTCCGCCGATGGCCGCCACCGCGCCGCCGAAGTAGCTGTTGATCCAATAGGAAAATGTGCCGTAACGCACGGCGGCGAAGAGTCCGCCCAACAACGCCCAGTGCGGCGGCAGGTAGGCTTGGAGCATCCAGCAGAAGACGGCGCACATCACGGCCACGCTGAGCACTACTCCGAGCCATGTGCTGTGCAGCAGCACCTGTCCAATGGCTATGGCCATGGCCTGCGCCGGCGGATACATGGACTGGTAAGTGGGCAGCATGTTGACGTGGAAACTCTCGAAGAAAATCCACATGGGATGCGGCGGGTTGGTCAGGCGGAAGTGCGAGAAGGTGTCGGCGCCGACCAGGTAGCTGAACTCATCGTGCGGAACGGGGATGGGTTCCGGGATGAAGGTGAGAAGAGCCAGGCGCAAGGCGAAGACCGTGAAGAAGACCAGCGCGATGCTGGCCGCCTGGTGAGCGGCGACGCGGCGGAAAAGCTGCTCGGCGCGCGTGAGCCATTGCGGGCGCGTGGCCAGCAACAGGGCCGCCACCAGCAGCACCAGCAGCCAGAAGGCGCACTCCCAGTAGAAGGCCCAGACAATCGAAACATCCATTCCGGGCGCAAGCAGACGGTGCAGCAACCCGAGCATTTCATCGTGGCGCATATGGGTACTGCTGATTCTATCGAACGGAGGGGCCGGCGGGCAGGGAGATTCCGCTGCTGGGGAAACCGGGTTGCCAACCCACCGGGGCGAGACGCAGGGTGGTGAGGTTCCGAGGAGAAGTCGGCGCAGCGGTCTTTATATATGACGAAACAAGGAAAAGCCCCCGGACCACCATCCAGGGGCTTTTGCTGAAGCGACTCGGCGGCTCGTTGAGCTGCCGGTGAACTAGCGGCGGCCGGAGTGACCGTAGCCGTGGCCATAGCCGCCACCGTATCCGCGGCCACCATAGTAGCCACGTCCGTAGTATCCGCCACCGTAGTAGCCGCGATAGCCGTATCCGTAGCCGTAATAAGCCGGGCCGTAAGCGTAGGGGTACACGTAGGGAGCAGGCGCGGCGTACACGTAAGGAGCCGGGGCACCGAGAACCACCCTGACGCCAGGACGGCCAACACCGACCACGACCTGAGCGCTCGCCTTTTGCGGCGCTGCCAGCGCCAAGCAGAAGACCAATCCCATCAACCCGAGCAGCATTTTCTTGAAATTCGTTTTGTTCGTCATCTTGCAAGCCCTCCAAGCTTCACAGGTGAAAAACCGGGAGCGCGGAAAAAGTTTCGCGCCATCTGCCGCAAAGCACGCTTCGGCACTTCGGTGGGGTACGGGTGGGGTGGTTTGCATTTTCGCCAGCGCGGATTACAATTCGTCCCAACTGGAAGTGCTCCGGCAATCAGGGGCTCTGCCCTTCCATCCTTCGCGCCGCTGGCCGCACTGGCTCCGGGCGAGGGCAGAAACGATATCTGTTCAGAGAAAGAAAAGGAGAAAAAGATCCATGATAAAGAAATTGATTGCCACGGCGACGATGGCCCTGCTGTTGGGAGCGACCGCCACGATGTTTGCGCAGCACGAGCATGGCGGTGGGGCGCCCGCGGGCAGGCCGGCTGCCGCGCAGCACGCGGCTCCGCGCTCCTCCGGCCCCACCTACGGCGGTGGATTCCACGGTGCGGTGCAGAACAATAGGGTTGGAAACAACGGTGTACATCCCAGCGGCGTGCCGCAGCACCAGGGACAGGTGCGCGCCGGATTCACGCAGTCGCGCGCAGGGAACTGGGAGCGCGAGCACCAGACGTGGGCGCAGCGCGGCGGCTATAACGGCTACCGCATTCCGGATGCCCGCTTCCGCGGCTACTTCGGACACGACCACTTCTTCCGCATCCACGGACTGCCGATCCTCTTTGTCGGCGGCTATCCGCGCTTCCAGTATGACGGCTACTGGGTGACCTTCATTGATCCGTGGCCGGAGACCTGGGATGGCAACTGGTGGCAGAACGACGACGTTTACATTGACTACGTGAACGACGGCTATTACCTGTACAGCCGTTCGCATCCGGGCGTCGGACTCGCCGTCAGCATCAACTTCTAGGCCAGTTCACCAACAAAAGGGCCGGAGGCGATGCCTCCGGCCTTTTTTCGGCCGAGTATTTTTCGGCGAGGCGCAAAACCCCAGGCTATTCGATTCGCATGTCGCTGTCGTAATCCACAATCAGGAACTTGTCCGTCACGTGCACCTGGCGGATCTCCAACCGCTCGAGCGTCAAAGGGAAGCCGCTGGCCTCGGTGGATCTTGTCATGATCTCACGCAGCATGGTTGCGGCGTTGATGGTGACGTTGGCCGGAACCTTGCGGCTGAGAAACGGCGTGAGGATGAAGTTCAACTCCGAGGAATCGCTCAGGCGGTCGAGCTTTGCGTCGGTCACGCCGATGGTTTCACCTTCCGCGCGCGGCGCCAGGGAGATGACCGTATTCATAGAGACCGGAAAGCCGATACAGCGCCCGGCGATCACTTTTCCGTACCAGCCGCCGGCGTGCACGCGTACGAGGATGCGGTCTGCTGAAAAGGAGAGGTGCGGGGCTTCGGCATAAAGCGAACAGGGCGAGTGAGCGTCTCCGCGAAGGTAGTAACGCTGGTCGGGAGTGCTGAAGAGCCGTGCCTTCAGCGTGCGCTCCAGCGCTCCGGAGGAGACTTTGAACTCTCCAGCGTGGCAGGCCGGAACACAGCAGAACAACAGGCAAGAAAATAAAACTACGGAACGAATGGACATTGTCTTTTACGAAACACTCCTTGGAACGAAAACCGATTCAGCGCGCGAAAGAAAACGGGGCACAACCGAAACGCGCCTCGGAAGGCCTCTGTTTTCAGCATACTCTTCCACGAGCGCCGATTTCTGTGTCCCGGGTAAGCACCTGCGAACTGATGAGTGATGAGAATCACTGCGTTGCCGTCCACGTAATTCGTAGAGTATCCTCATTGTGATGACGGGCAAAGCCAGATTCGGGATTGCAGCGTTGCTGATGTTCGTGGCCCTGGCCACGGCTCCGGCGATGCGTTGCCTTGGATACATGGCATCGAGCTGCGGAATGGAGCACGGGCAACCGCATAGCTGCTGCCACCCGAAGCCGGCCTCCGGCGACACCGTGGTGCCCACCTGCTGCATTCACATTCCGGCCATGACCTCCAAGAGCACGGATGTGCCGCCGCCGAGCGTGGCCATGGCGACTCCGTCGGTGGCAGAGGCACAGTTGCTGGTCGTATCCATTACGGAGCCCAACGCGGCGCCTCATCTCGACACATCTCCTCCATCCAGTAGCTCCATCCTCAGAATCTAGATCCTTCTCCGGCACAGTCTGGTTCAGGCAACTTTTGCCTGCGTATGAACCTGTCTGTTCGCGTGCGCCTTCAAGCGCACACGAGGTCGTGGAGAAAAGGTGAGATACACATTCCTCGCAGTTGCTGTATGTCTGTCTGCGCTCGCACTCGGCGAAATGCCGCCGAAGGCTGAGCCGGCGCTCGCGCCACGCATGACTCTGGAAGAGATGGAGCGCGTGGCCATGGCCAATAACCAGGAGATTCGCGCCGCTGAAGGTCATACGGCGGTGATCAAGACTCGCACGCCAGCCGCCGGGGCGTTGGACGATCCCATGCTGATGTATCGCGACTGGGGGACTCCGCTGGCCAAGCCATGGGACCTGAACCAGTCGCAGCAGATGCTGATGTACCAGCAGACGCTGCCGGGGCCCGGCAAGCGCGGCGCGCGCACGGAGGTCGTCAAACAGCAGATCGTCGAGGGCGATGCCCAGGTGGAGATGCTGCGGCGCGAGATCAGCGTGCGCCTGCGGAAGTCTTATTACGACCTGCTGCGTGCAAACGAGGAGCATCGCATCCACGACCGGCAGATGGAACTCGCGCGACAAGCGTTGCAGTCGGCGACCGTGAAGTACACGGTTGGGCGCGTTCCGCAGCAGGATGTGCTGAAGGCTCAGATCGTGATGACCAGGCTGGCCGAGCACCTTGTCATGCTGGACGAAGAAGCGGAGACGGCTCGCGCCGAGCTGAACACCCTGATGGGCCGCGAGCCGGATGCCGCGCTCGAAATCGCCGGTGCATACGGCGACTCGCGGGCGTTGCCATCGCTGCTGGAGTTGGAGCGGACTGCCCTGGAGCAGCGGCCGGAGTTGAAGTCCATTGCGGCCAGCAGCGGCGTCGCGCAGGCGCAGCTTGCATTGGCGCGCAAGGCCTACACGCCGGACTTCACCGTTGCGGGCGGCTACATGCTGATGGCCACCGGCTCGCCATTTCGCAACAACTATATGGCGGAGGTTTCCATGAGCCTGCCCTGGCTGGACCACCGCAAGCACGATGGCGAGATCAAGGAAGCCGAGGCAGCCGCCATGGTCGTCAACACAGAGCGTGATGCGCAGGTGCGAGCTGCCTTCCTGCAAATTCAGCAGGCGCTCATAAAGGCGCGGGCCGCCGAGCGCAGGATGCAGCTCTATCGCGACACGTTGCGTCCGCAAGCCGAGGCTGCGCTTGAATCCGCCGGAGCTGCCTACGAGCACGACCGCACCGACTTCCTCAACTTGATTGAAAGCCAAAACCTGCTGCTGGACGTAGAGAGCTCCTACCTGAACGCCGCCGCTGATTTCAACCTGCGCGTTGCTGAACTGGAACGCGCGATTGGCGCACCGCTACCCGCCGGGCCGCCGGCCACTCCCATTGCCGAGGTGAAGTGATGATCTCCCGTGAAAAGAAATTTGTGCTGATTGGCATCGTACTGGGCGCGATGGTTGCCGGTGCGTTTATGTACGCATTGTTCCTCCGCGAAAGAGCTGCCATGGCGGCATCGCCGGATCATGCCGCGATGGCGGCTCCGGGCAAGGAGAGCACGGAGTCTGCCTCGCTTGGAACCGCGCCGGGAGCCACTGTGGAGTTGGACGCCAATGAGATTGCGGCCGCGGGCGTGGAACTGGCACCGGTTGCCAGCGCGCGTTTGAACACCAGCGTGGATTCGGTTGGCCGCGTCGAGCAACCGGAGGCGCAGTTGGCCACCATTCCGGCGCGCGTCGCGGGACGCATTGATAAGCTCCACGTGCAGTTCACGGGGGAGAGCGTGCGCCGCGGCCAGGCCGTAGCGGAAATCTACAGTCCGGAGCTCGCCGCCTCCGGCGAGGAATATCACCTGGCGATTGAGAACCGCGACCGGTTGCGCGCCTCCTCGCAAAAAGATGCCGTTGAGGGCGCGAATAGCCTGGTCGCGGCCAGCCGCAAGCGTCTGCAACTGCTTGGCGTCAGCGAACAGCAGATTGATGCAGCGGGCGCAGGCAACGCCGGGCTCCACGTCACGATCTTTGCCAATTCTGGCGGCAGCGTGGTGGAGCGCAAGGTCACCAGCGGGCAGTATGTGAATGCCGGAGACCCGCTGTTCACCGTAGCCGACCTCAGCACGGTTTGGGTCAAGGCCGACGTGTATGAGTACCAGCTTCCGCAGATACGCTCCGGCCAGACGGTGGAGATCACCAGCGACTCACTGCCCGACAAGATTCTGCATGGCCACGTGGACTTCATCGAACCCGAAGCGAATCCGCAGACGCGGACAATTCCCGTGCATGTGCATGTGCCGAACCCTGGGATGCGGCTGCGTCCCGGGATGTATGTTCGCGCCAAGTTTGTCTCCACGGCGGCGCGCGAGACGCTGGTGGTGCCGCGCTCGGCGGTGCTGGATACGGGAACGCGCAAGCTGGTGTATACCGCGAAAGGTGGAGGCGTTTTTGAGGCTCGCGAGATTCAGACGGGCAGCCCCACCGAGGAACTCTATCCCGTGCTGGCCGGACTGCAGGCCGGGGAGCGGATCGTTGTCCACGGCAACTTCCTGATTGATTCGCAGACGCGATTGAGCGGCGGAGTGACGGGACTGTACGGCGGCTCCAAGTCTTACGACGAGAACGCCGCGGCCACACAACCAGCGACCGCCCAGAACACGCCGCAGTCGTCGGCCAAGATCGGCGAGTCAAAGAGTAGCGCGGCGAAGATCAGCTTTGCCGTGGTGCCGAATCCTCCCAAGGGCGCGGCCGATAACACCTTCCACGTCAACCTGACGGATGCCGATGGCAAGGCGATCGCCGGAGCCGAGGTCACGGTCACGCTCGTCATGCCGGCCATGCCTGCGATGGGTATGGGGGAGATGCGCAACTCCTTTCGGCTGCCGTTCACGCAGGGCATGTACATGGGCAAGGGCAACATCGGCATGGCAGGCTCGTGGAACGTGACGGTGGAGGCTCGCCGCAACGGGCAGGTCATCGCAACCTATCGCACGCACCTGAACGCGGAGTAACGATCATGATTGACAGAATCATCGAGTTCTCCATGCGCAATCGCTGGCTGGTGCTGGCCGTCTACGTGATGCTGGCGGCCTGGGGATATTGGGCGCTGCTGCACACGCCGATTGACGCCATCCCCGACCTCAGCGAGAACCAGGTCATCGTGTTTACCGACTGGCAGGGCCGCAGTCCGCAGGAGGTGGAAGACCAGATCACCTACCCGCTCACGGTCAACATGCAGGGACTCTCCGGCGTGAAGAACGTGCGCTCGTCGTCGGCCTTCGGCTTCTCGATGGTCAACCTGATTTTTGACGACAACGTGGACGTGTACTTTGCGCGCACGCGCGTGCTGGAGCGGCTGAACCTCGCCTCCAGTTTTCTGCCCGCTGGCGTCACGCCGGTGCTTGGTCCGGATGCCACCGGCGTGGGGCAGGTCTTCTGGTACACCGTCGAGGGTCCGTATGACAGCGGAACACTGCGCTCCATTCAGGATTGGTACGTGAAGTACCAGCTCAACTCGGTGCCGGGCGTGGCCGAGGTGGGCAGCGCCGGAGGCTTCGTCCGCGAGTACCAGGTGGACGTGGACCCGGTGAAGCTGCGCGCCTACAACATTCCGCTGCGCGATGTGCTGATGGCCGTGGAGCGCAGCAACAACAACGTCGGCGCCAAGGTGGTTGAGGTCGGCAGCAGCGAGTATATGGTCCGCGGTCTTGGCCTCATTGAAAAGATGAAGGACATCGAGGACATTCCGATTTCGGCCGTGAACGGCACGCCTGTGTACGTGCGCAACGTGGCCAGCGTGCAAATGGGGCCGGGCTTCCGTCGCGGCGTGCTCGACAAGAATGGCAAGGACGCGGTGGGCGGAGTGGTCGTCACGCGCTATGGGACCAACGCGCTCGAAGTCATCAATGCCGTGAAGCAAAAGATGCAGGAGATTGCGCCGGGCCTGCCCAAGGGAGTGAAGCTGGTTCCGTTCTACGACCGCAGCACGCTCATCTATCACGCGGTCGGCACCCTGAAGCATGCGCTCATCGAGGAGATCATCCTGGTGACGCTGGCGCACGTGCTATTCCTGTGGCATTTCCGCTCGATTCTGGTGGTTACCATCCCGCTGCCGCTCGCCGTGCTGGGAGCGTTTCTCTTCATGCATAGTGCGGGTATCAGTTCCAACATCATGTCGCTCGGCGGCATCGCCATCGCCATCGGAGTGCTGGTGGACGCAGGCATCGTGATGACGGAAAACGTCATCCGGCAGGCGGAGAAATACTCCGAGGAGAACGGCGACTACCGCCCGCACATCGGGGAGATTACGCTCAAGGCGGCAAAGCTCGTCGGGCGGCCAATCTTCTTCGCCATGGTCATCATCATTCTTGCCTTTGTGCCGGTGTTCGCGCTGCGCGGCATGGAGGGCAAAATGTTTCATCCGCTGGCCTTCACCAAGACCTTCGCCATGGTCAGCTCCACGATTCTTGCCATCACTTTGGTCCCCGTGCTCTGCAGCTTTTTGATTCGCGGCAAGCTGCACCGCGAGGAGGACAACCCGGTGATGCGCCTGCTGCGCGGCATCTACCGGCCGGTGCTGGGCTGGGCGTTGCGCCACCGCGTGGCGACACTCGCCATCGCGGCGCTCCTGTTCTGCGCGGCCTTGTACACGGCCACCACGATTGGCTCGGAGTTCATGCCGCCGCTCGACGAGGAGACGGCGCTCTTCATGCCCATCACCGATCCGCGCATCTCGCTGACCGCGGCGACACAGATCATGGGTCAGCAGGACCGCATCCTCTCGGCCGATCCTTCCGTTGCCCTGGTCGTGGGAAAGATCGGCCGCGCGGAGACCGCAACCGATCCGGCGCCCATCAACATGGCGGAGACCATCGTGGTCTTCAAGCCTCGTGACGAGTGGCCCAAGGGCACGACCAAGGACGGCATCATCCAGCGGTTGGACGCCAAACTGCACATCCCCGGCATCTCCAACATCTGGACGCAGCCCATCCGCAACCGCATTGACATGCTCTCCACCGGCATTCGCACCCAGGTTGGCGTGAAGGTCTTCGGCCCGGATTTGAAGATCATCGAGCAGAAGTCTGAGGAGATTGAGCGCGTGCTGCGGCAGGTTCCCGGCGCCGTGGATCTCTACGCGGAGCGCATCACCGGCGCGCCATATCTCGAGATCAAGATCAACCGCGAAGCGGCGGCGCGATACGGCATCAGCGTGGCCGATGCGCAGGATGTAATCGAGGCCGCCATCGGCGGCAAGACCATGACGACCACGATCGAGGGCCGTCAGCGTTTCCCGGTGCGCGTCCGCTATGCACGCGACTTCCGGCAGGACGTGGATGAACTGAAGAATGTGCTCGTGACCGGCAGCACGGGTACACAGGTGCCGCTGCAGGAGATCTCTACCATACAGATGGTCATGGGGCCGTCCATGATCAGCAGCGAGAACGGACTTCTCCGCGGCACGGTGCTGATGAATGTTCGTGGCCGAGATGTGGGCGGGTTTGTCGCCGAGGCCAGCCGCGTGGTGAACAGCAACGTTCATATGCCGCAGGGTTATTACGTACAGTGGAGCGGGCAGTTTGAAAACCAGATCAGCGCCCGCAAGCGGCTGGAGATGGTCATCCCGGCCGTGCTGCTGATTATCTTCTTTCTGCTTTACCGCACCTATCACTCATGGAGAGAGGCTGCCCACGTTCTGTTGGCCGTACCCTTCGCTCTTACCGGCGGAGTCTTCCTGGTCAAGCTGTTGGGGTACAACTTCTCGGTCGCCGTGTGGGTGGGCTTCATCGCATTGTTCGGTACGGCCGTGCAGACCGGTGTCGTGATGGTCATCTACCTGGAAGAGGCCGTGGCTCGGCGCACCGCATTCGATGGAACGCTGACGCGCGAGGGGTTGCGCGCTGCGGTGATGGAAGGAGCGCTGCTCCGGCTGCGGCCCAAGGTGATGACCGTGGCCACGGTGGTCGCCGGCCTGCTGCCGCTGATGTGGTCCACCCGCGCCGGCGCGGAGTTTATGAAGCCCCTGGCCGCTCCTGTGCTGGGAGGCATGGTGAGTTCACTGCTCCATGTTCTGGTCGTCACGCCGGTGATCTTCACCTGGTTGCGCGAAAGGGAGATTGAGAAAAGCCATCTGCTGTGAGTGCCGATGCGGAAGTGCAGCTTGCACCGATGTAACAGGCAGGTTGCGAACGCTTCACGGCAGCCAGGTTGGCTGGTAACAGGAAGGGGACTTAATTCCCGCAGCGCTTTCGAGTCTGCAGGAATTAAGTCCCCCTCCGGTTCTTGTAAGAGTCTGTAAATACTACTTTGGGTTTGGATTGCAGCGCTGGGCTCAACCTAACTCGGCTGAACCTGCGACTCCAGGGGATAAAAGACCGGGACCCCTTCGCGGAGGCACTCCAAATATGCGGTGCGTTGAGCTTCGCTCAGTCGGGCATGGAGTTCGTTCGCAGTTGTTGCAGAGCACTGTCAATCACCGTTAGCAGGGAACCATCCAGCGGATTGTTTAATACTAAAGACCGGGCATACTCCAATTCACTGATGGCAGCGTTGCGGTCACCGAGCTTTGCCAAAATAGCGGCGTGCACGTTGTGTCCATAAACGCTTTGCGGCGCAATCTGAATGGCGTAGTCACTGAGTTCCCGGGCCTGTTGGAGACGCGAGTTCTTTAACTCATTGACCGCTCTAAGTGTTGCGGACATGCTTGCAGTTTCCCTGGTATCAAAGCTTCCCCTGAAGACCAGAATCGCACTGCCGCCTATTGTGTCCGTTGGACGGATGTTCTTGAACGGTGTCACTTCCTCGGACTGTACAGGGTAGATTGAATAGAGGTCCTTCGACTCCACCATTACGGTGCCGTTCATCTGAGTCGGCGCCAGTCCGGGGTACAAAACTCCAATCGGTGTGCAAGGTACTCCGTACACATCAGAAACCATAAGGTCAGTAAGGAGCCAGCATTTCTCCGAGGGATGTTGCTCCATATACGCCTTCGCCTGCCAATAGGACTGCCCCCAATCGCTTTCTCCTCCCAAGTATTGGTAGCTGTGTGACGGACCTCCCCAGAACTCATTGCCATAGGAGAGGTAGTTCGGGAAGGCGTGCAGGGAACTTGCAACGTGGAGCATAAGCAAGCAGGGCAAGGCGTATTTTATCCACCGCACGGACTTCGCCAGCTCCAGAGATCCGGCAGCTGCAAGGATGATCAGGAATGGCAGGATGGGCAGCATGTGGCGCATCCCAGCGTTCCAGGAGGAGTGGATGATGGCTGCCGAAAACAGCACGACAGGAACGAGAAGAAATACAACCTCTCGCCGGTACTTCGCGAATGTGAGCACAGTGCCCGCGATGGAGAGGAACAGGACTCCCAAGAATCCCGCGGTGCAGCGAATCAATAGATGTACTGGGAGTGAAAACCACTGCGCTCCGGGGTAGAATTTTCCAAGGATAAAGACAGGCGTGGACTTGGAAGAATAGCTGAGTCTTGCTGCCGAAACGAATCCTTCGAGATAGGCTTGCGGCAGCAGATGCTTATCCTCCAACGCAAATACCAAACGTCCGGAAAGCGAACTGGGAAGCCGAGAAGACGACGGGACCTGTACCAGGGGAGTTCCAGGGTGAGCCGAGTAGCGCATTCCATATCCCATCCAAAGCACAGCCCATGCGATGAGGAGAATGAGCCCCACGGTCGCCAGGTTACGGAGCATCCGCTTGGACAGCCGCTGGTTGGTATCCTGCGCCAGGAGTGGATCTGCAATGGCAAGGATGAGAAGCATGGGGATGGCGAGCACGCCGGAGTTCTTGGCAAGCAGCGTTAGGCCGACGGCGATCCCCGCGACTACGAGAAGCGGAATTCCGGGCTTGCGAGTCCAGAGATAGAACCCGAACACAGCGAATAACAGCATTGCTGTTACGGCCATGTCGGTTGTTACCAGTGCTCCATGTGCGAGCACGTTGGGCTCAAAAATCAGAAGCAACGCCGCTAAGATTGCTGCCACCGAACCAAACATCCTGCGCGCAGCGGCCCACACAAGGACGCAGAGAAATATGGAAAAGAGGGAAACCGCCACGCGGGCGAGCGACAGTTCCCGGTGCCAGTCCGTCGAGTAGAGCCACCCGAATGCCGCGACAAAGGCCTCGGAAATGTCGCCGCGGAATGGAGTGCAATCCACCTTTGGATTCATCGCCAGCAATGGGAGTGCGGCGATCATCTTTGCCAGCGGCGGATGTTCGGGGCTGAAAGTCAAATCGCCGCATTGAAGATAACGATAGCCGGAGTATAGGTGGACCGCCTCGTCCTCTGTTTGTGAGAGTTTGCTGACGCTAAGCAGCAACTGCGACAACATCACCAAGCAGAGCACCAACAGGATTGCCCACTCCAGCCAAGGACGCTTTTGAAATGTCTCCAGGGTGTCATCCAAGGGATCGATTGGCGCGGGTTCGTTTTTCGTAGCCACGGTTGGCAAGGGGACAGTCCTTTACAACTGGCGGGAGCAGCTACTCATGAAAACCACTCATGAACATCACGCCGCTCAGCGCGCAATAATCTATTTACCGCGGGAACGGAGCTGGGCCCGTGCCCATTGTGCCGCGTCATGGCGCCCCTGACGATCGTACAAGTCGGCAAGCATCGTCCATGAGTCCGACTTGGAGGGCACAAGGCCGACGGCCTCTTCTTCACAGGATACCGCGCGATCCATATCCCCCAAAGCGGCCCAGGCAAGAGCTCGGCCGTGGGCCAGCTCGGCCAGGATAGGCTTATTTTCGCCATCTGTTGTGGGCGGACGGGGCAAGCGCCCGGCAGCCTCATCGAAAGTCTGCAATGCTTCCTGTGGCTGGTGAGCCTCCAGATACGAGTTTCCAAGCGCAAGCAGCACGGCCGATGAGGTGGATACAGGAGCCAGGGATGCCACATGTTTCCAGGCGTCAATCTTTTCGGCCAGCCTACCTTGCTGGCCATAGAACACTGCCAGGGTGGCCCAGGAGTAGCCTGTGGACTCAAGACCGTTGGCCACGAGGTATTCCTGCTCAGCCGCGCCCCGATTACCGGTCTGCGCCAGCATATTTCCCCGAAGTATGTGAATCATTGTGCTGCCGGGAAAGATATCGAGCGCCTTGCTGGTTGCCGCAAAGGCCTCCGAATTCCTTCCCAGAGCGTAAAGCACGGCCGCGGCATTGGCCCAATGGTTGAAGGCCTTACTGCCTTTGTCGGCAGGAGCTATGGACGGCAGGGGAGCCGTGGAGCAATCGATTTGCCGGCGACTGATCAGGCTCTCGGTCTCTGGACGACGCCGCACAAATACTACCGACACCTCATCGAGATAGACCGGCCGCCATTCATCACTCGCGCAAAACTGACGCAGCACTGGAAAGTACTGCAACGCGCCATACCGCGCCAGGGGAATGATGATTGTATGAATGTCATAACGCTCCGCCTCCTGCCGCCACTGCGGAGATTCGGGTGTGGCCGCCATCAGGACGGCGCTGCGGGTGAACAGCTCCGAGCCAAACGGGATGGCTCGTCCGTCAATGTAATCGCTGTATTTCGGGCCCAGCTTCCACACCAGGAAACCGCCCTCGTTGTAACTGTTGAAGACCTGCCCGGGGATATTCTCCCGCTCAATGAACTCCGCCGCGCCCTCGGGAAACCACCAGGACAATCCCGTACCGAACGACCCCAACTCCGTGCTGCCGCCGAGATAAGTTCGATCGGTAATCAAGTCAACGGAACGAGCGCACGTTAGCGCGGTCGCCGCGCACAGAAACCCCAGGACGAGGATTGACCGCAAGCGCTGATCTTTAATCCTTACACCGAGCGCGCGAATTGCGGGCGTAAGTACTGCCCCGGCGACGACCGTCACAATCAAACCGAACAAGGCTCCAAAACGCTCATGCTGAAACGCCAGAACCGCCGCGCAGGAGAGGAGCGCCGCGGCTCCGATCTGCCGGCGCCACAAGGCCACCGGCACGGCCATCATGGTCACAAATAAAAGAATGAAGAACGTGGCACTCTTCGGGTCGCGCTGAGTAAGCGCGGCAGTCAACGCAGTCCAGTTCAGCCGCACAGAGGCCCACTCGCTGATCTCTTGAGAGTGGCTGGACATGGCGCTTTCCTGGCGGAGCAGGGCCTGGCCGATTCGCCACCCCCATGGGTTCGCCAAGACCGCGGCGAAGGTAGCGAGCAGCCAGAGCCAAGAGTGCCGAAGCCGCTCGACTGCGTCGTGGCGTAGCTCCGGCCAAAACAAATCCAGAACTTCCACCAGTACGAATGCAGCGATCAACCCCAATCCAGCAAGAAAGCCCAGATGAAGATTCACCCATGCGACCATCAACAGCGGCAGAAGCCACAGCGGAGTGCGCCCGGTATTACTGCGTTGGAGGGCGGAAGACGTATCATGCTGGTGCCACAGCAGGGTAAGAAAAGCCGTAAACAGCACTACCGTAAACATATCGGCGCGCGGCGTCGTGCGATCTGCGATCAACGGGATGGAAAGAATGGCCAGCAGAGCGGAAACCGCCGATCCTCTGCGCAAAAGCAACGCCACCGTCCCGACGCAGGCCGCGGCGCCAATCCACGAGAGCAGCGCATAGTGGCCAAGAAGATAGGCAAAGTAGAAAAACAGACCCGATCCTATCGGGTAGATCCAAGGTGCGCCGTGGGCCGTATAGGAGAAGACTTCGGTTGAAGGGATTGCGTGATGCTGCGCCACCCAACGCCCGGTGGCAAGCTGCCATCCAAGGTCCCAGTCTGTGACCGTGTGCAACCCGGCAAAGAATGCGTAAGCCAGGGCGACCACGCGGAGGGCGAGAAAAGGACGCAGCTTCCACTCCCCAGCAGCCACAATTCGCGGTTTTGCAGTCCTCGTCATGGGGGAGTCGCCTACCCTGTCTTCATCGAATACCGCTCGCATGCGGCATCAATTGTCTTTTGTTTGAACAGACTAAATCATACTCGACGATTGATTGGCGACGCGCCCGATAATGACAGGGGTGCATGCTGCAACAATCGGACTTTGGGTGAGGGCCATAGCGGTGGCCAGCAGTCTTATTGCCCGCTGTCTCGACCATGCTAACGAACGGTACAGGCTGCAAACCCTTAAGGGAATTCAGGTTATTTGATTGGTGCCGGGAGGGGGAATCGAACCCCCATGACCTTGCGATCGGCGGATTTTGAGTCCGCTGCGTCTGCCAGTTCCGCCATCCCGGCCTTTGGGGTGGTGGGCAATTCCAGTATCGCACAGCGAGCTAGCGAGGCCAACCCATGGGACGGTCGCTTCGACTTCTCCGTCTCCAGGTTCGCAACTCCCAGCCCGCGGCTTCGGCATCGCCGCCGCAGTATGGTTTGGCGCATCAGCCTCTCCGGCGCCGGCGCGGGGTGCTTTTCTCGTTTCCTCATTCTGTTCCCCAAGGGTGACAAACCCCGGCCACGGCTTATCATGGAGTTATGAAACGGTGGAGCAGGCTGGCCGTGGGGCTGGCAAGGTGTTTGGCTGGAATCTTCTTGCTGTTGCTGCCTTCGGCCGTGTTGGCCGGAGACGCGGCGGCCTTTGACCTTGTGGGCCCCCGGGTGGAGGTGCGCGTCACCCGTGACGGTATGACCCTGCCCATTGCTGAGGTTCCCAACCTGCGCGAGGGCGACCGCGTGTGGATTCATCCCGCGCTGCCCGACGACCAGAAGGCGCGCTACGTGATGGTGGTGGCGTTTCTTCGCGGCGCCACCAATCCGCCGCCGGAGAACTGGTTCATCCGCGCCGAGACCTGGGATCGGCAGGTACACGAGGAAGGCACCACCGTTACGGTTCCCAACGGCGCGCAGCAGGCGCTCATCTTTCTTGCGCCGCGCACCGGCGGAGATTTCGCCACCCTGCGCTCGGCCGTCCAGGGCAAGCCCGGAGCCTTCGTCCGCGCCGCCCAGGATCTGCAACTGCTCAGCCTGAACCGCGCCCGCTTGGAGAAGTACCTGGCCGCCATCCGCGAATCCGGCGAGCAGGATCCCAAGACCTTGCACGACCACGCCCTTCTGCTGGCGCGCAGCCTCAGCATCAAGGTGGATGAGTCCTGCTTTAGCAAGCCGTTGCAGCAGCAGGCAAGCTGCTTGATGCAGAACAGCGACCAGTTGGTGCTCGACGACGGCCACGGCCAGTCCATGGTGAGTGCGCTGGCCGCAAGCGGCGGCAGTGACCTGTTGGGCGCCTTCTCCACCACCAAGATCGGCGGCGGCGGAGCCTACAGTCCCTACGTCGGCGTGGTGGTGGACCTGGCCAAGCTGATGGAGAACCTGCACACCGCCAAGTATCAGTACATCAGCGCCCTGGCGCTGCCGCAGGGCGATGAACTGCACCTGCGCCTCAATACTCCGCCCAGCTTCCACAAGCCGCAGTCGGTCATCGTCATAGGACTGCCGGTGGTGCAGCCTCCGGTGTTGCCGCAGTTGCATGCCGTGGCAGACGAGCTGCGCTGCGCCCAGAATCCGCAACTGGTTCTGCCGGCGGATGGCGCGCCGCTGGTCTTCAGCGGGGAGCTGGCGCACCATCTTGTGCTGCACGTGGAATCGAAAGACGGTCACGTGGCCAACCTTCCGGTGGCGGCCAACGCGCTGTTGGGCGGCTTTGTGCCGGCGGAAAAGGTTCCCACACTGGAGTGGCTGCCCCTCGGCTTTGAGGCCACGCTGCACGGCGAGTGGGGATTTGATGCCTTCACGGGGCCCACATACAAACTGCAGCGCTCCGATAGCGGCGTGACCTGGAAGGTCTCCGACGAAGACCGCAGCGGGCCGGTGGCGGGCAGCGACCGCACCCTGCGCCTGCACTCGCCCAACGCCGTCTGCGTCGAGCAGATCACCTTCCGCCCCAGCTCGGGTGAGGCGTTGAAGGCCGAGTGGAAGCCGAAGGACGGGCAGATTGAGATTCACCTGCCGCTGGCCAAGGCTCCCGCGGGAGACAGCGCGCTGGTGGTGAAACAGTTCGGCCTCACGCAGGCGGCCGAGGTGCCGCTGCGCATCTACGAGGAGGCCTGCCGCCTCGATGAGTTCGACCTGCACACTGGCGACTCGCAAGGCCTACTGAAGGGCAGTTGCCTCGACCGCGTACAGTCCATGGAGGCCTTCGGCGTCAGGTTCAAGCCTGCGGAATCCGCCACCCCGCCTGCCACCGCCGCGCTCGCCCATGAGCCGCTGGCCATGCTGGCCGAGAGTGCGCCGCACGCCGCAAAGGACGCGCCCGCATCGGCCAGCGCGCTGCTGCTGGACGGGCGAAAGCTGGAGGTCAAGGTCGTTGTGTTGCCGCCGCGCCCGCGGGTCACCCTGCTGGGCAAGGCCGTTGAGCCGGCCGCCTCGCTCATTCATCTGGGCGGAGAGGAAGACCTGCCCGTGGATGGCCGTTTGCACTTCCGCCTGCGCAGCGATGTGCCCGCGGTCTTCGCGCCGGCAGAGAAGATTGAAGTTGCCAGCGTGGACGGTTTCTATCACTCCGAGCTGACGTTGGAGAACGGCGGCCTGATCCGCCAGAACCAGCACACATTGATGGCCACGCTCGAGCTGACGCGCCGCTCCGGTGCCTCGGCCTTCGGAGCCATGCGCTTCCGCCCGGTTTCTCCGGAGGGCTATGCCGGAGACTGGCTGCCGCTGGTCACGCTTGTCCGCCTGCCGGAGATCACCGATGTGCGCTGCCCCGCGGCGCGCGAAGAGCCCTGCCAGTTGAGCGGCGGCAACCTTTTCCTCATCGAGTCCATTGCCGCCGACGCCGACTTCCAGCACGCGGTCACCATCAGCGAGAGTGCGCTCAGCGCTGCGGTGCCGGTGCCGCGTCCGCGCGGGCGCCAGCTCTACCTCAGGCTGCGCGACGACCCAACGGTGGTGCATACCCTGGAACTGCCGCAGAAGAAGGAGCCGGCCGCGCGCCGTGACGAACGTCCCGACGGCGTTCGCGATACCGGCAAGTCCGCCGCCGTTCCGTCCGCAGCCGTGCCACAGTCCGCTGATGTGGCGGCCACCGCAACACAGGCACCTTCTGCGGCGCCGAGACCCTGAGTAGGCATCGCAGCATCCAGGCCGCCCAAACGGCCGCTCAACCCAGGCTAACTGACGGCAACAAATAGAGGACAGAGACCGCGCGGGAGCCGAGTACGAGCCCCTCCAATTCAGTGGTGTGCATCCATACCGCAACCTTCGATTCTCTCAACTGGTTGAATTGCGGCCGCGTTCTTGTCCCCGGGTGGAATTGCCTATATGGTAGAAACCACCCCATCCATGGAGAATATATTGCCCGAGTTGACGACAGCCGAGGTTTATTCCCCAGCGATCCGCCAGCTTCAATGGCCTTCCCGCACCGCGCTGATCATCTGCTTCTGGGTGGGCGCAGCCGTTGGACTTGGCGTGATGGCCTACACCAGCCATCCGGGATGGGATTTCCGTTATTACCAGGCGACCGTTCACGATCTTCGCCAGGGGATTGACCCCTATGCCAGGGGCAACGCCGAGATTGCGGAATTTCAAAGACAATACGTTGCGGGTTTGGCCGAGAATCTTCCCCTCACCTATCATTACGCTCCGCTAACGCTGATCCTGCTGCGCGCGGTGCAAGGCCTTCCGGACTGGGTGCTCGGTCTTCTGTGTGGCATGACCGTTGCCCTTGGGGCGCTGCTGGAACTCTGGGCCGGATATCAGATGGCAACCAGGCTTGAGCGCCGCTGGTTGGCCCTGGTTCTACCGGCCATCATCTTTTTCCCGGGCCTGGTGATTGACGATGTGGTTCTGAGTGGCAACGTGGCGTTCATCCTTTACGGATTGATCCTCGCCGCTGCCGTTCCGGGCTGGAAGCGCAATCAATGGAGTTGGTACTACCTGGCCGTGCTGGTTGCGTCGCTGTGCAAGTTGCCGTTTCTCGCGCTGCTCGCGTTCCCGGTCCTGCTGGCTCGCCACCAGTGGATTCCCTCGGCGGCGACCGCTTGTGCCGGGGTGATGGCCTTTGCCATCCAGGCTCGTCTATGGCCCAGCCTGTTTCGAGAATACGTTGCCGGTATCCAGATGATGCTCGACTGGAAGCGCGAGTTCGGCTATGGCCCGGCGGGCATCGTCGGCAAGGCTCTGCTGAGCCGTGGATACTCTCCGTCTCATGCCTCCGCCATCTTCCACGCGCTTTTTGCGGCCGTGCTCGGAACCTTTCTTCTTATTCTTGCCGTGCGGGTTCGCAGATATAAGATTCCGGCGGAAACGTGGGCTCCCGTTGCGCTGATCGGGACGCTGCTGTTGGGGCCGCGCATCATGAGATATGACCTGGCCGCCATCTCTATCCCAATGCTTCTGGTTGCCGTGCGGGCCCTGTGCCACGTACTGCGTCAACAAACGGACAACGAAACTACGCGCTCCGACACGCCGTTCTTTCTGCGGCTGCCGGTGCTGATTGCCGGCTCATGTTTTCTGGTTGTCAACGTCATCGCCATCACGGGCCCATTCTCATTTCCAGGTGAGACGTTGATCCTGCTCGCAGTGTTTTCCCTGGGCGCGTGGTCCATTCTCCAGCCGCAAGCTGCATCATCTGCGGTCGCCGACAGTGCGAATCTTCGAGCTATAAGGGCATTGGACTAAGAGGCCGAGGGACTAAAAGACCGAGCAGACCAGGCACTTCAGGTAATGCGTCTCCGGAACGTTCAGCAGCACGGGGTGGTCCACGGCCTGGGCGCGCTTTTCGATGACGTGCAGGTTGCGCCGCGCATCGAAGGCCGCCGCCTGCAGCATCTGCACAAAGTCGGCCTCGCTCACGTGGAAGCTGCACGAACAGGTCACCAGTACGCCACCGTTGCGCAGCATCTTCAAGGCCCGCAGGTTCATTTCCTTGTAACCGCGCAGGGCATCCTCGGCGGTGCGGCGGCTCTTGGCGAAGGCCGGAGGATCGAGCACGATGGTCTCGTAGCGCTTCTCGGCCTCGGCATACTGGCGCAGCAGGGCAAAGGCGTCGGCCTCCACCCACTCGATAGGATTCTGCTGGTTGGCCACGCGGTTCTGTTCCGCCACTGCGAGCGCTTCGGCGGAGATGTCCACGGCCGTCACCTGCTCGCACCGGCGGTTCAAGTGCAAGGCAAAGCCGCCCTGGTAGGTGCAGATTTCCAGGGCTTTTCCGCGGGCATGGCGCTCGGCGGCCCGGTAGTTTTCGCGCTGGTCCAGGAAGGCTCCCGTCTTTTGCCCGGCGCGGCCATCGTAGTGAAAGGTGAGCCCGTTGAGGTGGAAGTCGGTCTCGTACTTCGCTTTCTTCGTGCGCGTGTAGATCGCCTGATCCTCGCGCGCGGGCAGGCCTTCCAGTTCGCGGATGCGCTCGTCCACACGCTCCAGAATCGTCTGCGGCGCGTAGGCGGCAACGAGTTCTTCGATCAGAATCAAGCGCGCCAGCTCGCGGTCCATCGCCTCGGAGAGCACCTGCACGCTCAGCAGGTCGTTGTACTTGTCCACGATGACGCCGGGAACCAGATCAGCCTCGCTGAAGAGCACGCGGAAGGCGTCTGACTCTTCCACCACGCGCTGGCGGTAGGCGATGGCCTGCCGGATGCGGTACCTGAGCAGGTCAGGAAATTTTTCTTCTTCCACCGCGCTCGAGGAGATCATGCGCAGCGCAATCTGCGAGGTTGAGCCGTACAGGGCCGCGCCCCACACCTTGCCCTTCTGGTCTTCCACGCGCACCACTCCGCCTGGCTCGGCCAGTTCTACGCGCTCCAGGTCGGAGCGAAAAATCCACGGATGCCCCGCGCGCAGGCGGTTGATGCCATGAGCGTTGACCACGGCGCGTGCGCTGGGTTTTGGGGCGGCCGGCTTGTTGGGCTTGCGGGCTTTCATGGATGAGAACGGAATGTTGCCCGTCGGGCGATTCGGTTACGACTTCGGCAACTGGTGCTGCAGGTCCTGAAGCACCTCGAGCGGCAACTGCTCCTTGTGAGTGTCTTCCAGCGTGGCATCGTCCACAAAAAGGTTACGTGCGTCGCGCATTTCGTCGGCGAAGATCTGCCGGCACAGCGAGTTCTTCTCCACGCGTTTCGCAATCGCCGTTCCGGTCACGGCGTCATAGGCCTTCATGGTCGCCGTTCCCTTGTGGTTGATGAACACCACGAAGGCGCCCGCCGTGCCGAGCGACGGCACAAACAGCCACTCGCGCTCCGCCTGGTGAGAAATACCAGTGGTGCTGGACGATGCCTTCTGCACGTTGTGCTCCGGAATGTAGTGCAGCATGCGTCCGCAACTGTCGCAGTGCACCACCTCTTCGCGAGCCTTGACCCGGGCATAAGCCTGGGGACGCGCCATCACCTGGCAGGCCGAACATCGCTGCCCTATGACCTCGGCCACGGCCGTGCCGCGGGAGCGCCGCAGGCGGTCGTAGGTGGCCAGCAGAGTCTCGTCCACTCCCACGCGCAGCTTGGCCGCCTGGACCTCGGCTGCCTTGGCCGCCGTGCGCTCGCCTTCGGCTTCCGCCTCGGTGGCCTTCTTCTGCGCCTCAATTTCCACGCTCTCGCTCTTCAAGGCCGCCTCGGCCGCTTTCAGCGCTTCGGCCAGGCCATCGGAGCCCATCATGACCTCGAGGATCTTCTCCTCGTGCTTGGCAATCTCGGCCTCGGCCTGTGCAATCTCGCTGAGCAGGGCCTTGTACTGTTCGTTGTTCTTGATGCTGGAGGACTGGCCGCGGAACTTGGTGATCTTGTCGTTCAGCGTCTGGATCTCCTGCTCGTGCAGGCGCTTACCGGTCTCGGTGGCCTTGATGGCCGCCTTGGCGTCTTCCACGCGCTTGCGGGCCAGATCGGAAG
>Ga0181519_10000800_pt1 | contig 28018 bp, 33 predicted proteins | sample PEATcosm2014_Bin_26_FD_121102 | JGI IMG/M metagenome (GOLD analysis project Ga0181519, IMG submission 121102) | Peatland microbial communities from MTU Mesocosm Facility, Houghton, MI, USA - PEATcosm2014_Bin02_10_metaG | ecosystem: Environmental > Terrestrial > Soil > Wetlands > Peat | place...
CGAGCTGTTCCCGGCCGTCCACCGCTCGTTGTTCGCCGCCCGCCACGACGACGGCAGCGACCTGCGCGACCGTGCGGTGGTGGCCGCCGCCCTCGAGCGGGCCGGCGCCGACCCGGAGGCGGTACTGGCCGAGGTGGACGCCGGTTGGCCCCGAAAGGTGGCGCAGACCGAGCACGAGCAGGTGGTCCAGGACCTCGACGTCTTCGGGGTGCCGACCTTCATCCTCGACGGCAGGGCCGTCTTCGTCCGGCTGATGACCCGACCCGGGGGTGACACCGTGGGGGCCCGGGCCACCGTCCAGCGGGTCCTCGACCTGGTGGTCGACCACCCGGAGCTCAACGAGTTCAAGTACACCCAGGTCCCCCGTTAGGACCCTCCGGACCGACGGTCCGCCCGGAGGGGCGACGGACGGTCAGGCGCCCACCAGGCCTGCCAGCACCCCGGTGGTGGCGGCGATCTCGTCGGGGGAACCGAAGGCCGCACCGATGAAGTCCGTGCAGCCGACGGCGGCCAGATGGCCGACCCGGTCGGTCACCTCGGCGGCGGTGCCGGCGATCACCACGTCGGCCGGTCCCTCGACCCCCTCACGGTCAAGCATCGCCCGGTAGGACGGGAGGGTTCCGTAGATCGAAAAGAGCTCCGCCGCCCGACGACGGGCGGCGGGCTGGTCGGCGGTGACGCAGACCGGCAGCCCGACCGCCACCCTCGGCTCGGGACGTCCGGCCTCGGCGGCGGCGGCACGGATGGTCGGCACCACGTGCGACTCGACGGTCGCCGGGCCCGTCATCCAGGTCGCGGTCCCCGACGCCAGGCGGCCGGCCAGCCGCAGCATGGAGGATCCCAACGCCGCCACCAGCACCGGCGGGGGGTCGGCCCGGATGTCGAGCGGTCCGAAGGTGGAGGCGGCCATGGTCTCGCCGGTGAAGGTCACCTGCTCACCCTCCAGCACCGGCACGAGGATGGACAGGTACTCGCGCAGGTGCCGGACCGGCTTCTCGAACGAGAGCCCGAAGACGTGCTCGATGACCATCTGGTGGGAGAGCCCGATGCCCAGGGTCAGCCGGCCCCCGGAGGCGGCCTGGACGGTGAGCGCCTGGGCGGCCAGCATCACCGGGTGCCGGGGGTAGGTGGGCACCACCGCGGTGCCGAGATCGATGCCCGGGACCTCCCGCCCCACCACCGCCAGGGTGGTGAGGGCGTCGTACCCGAAGATCTGCGAGGACCAGGCCGTCTCGATGCCGGCCCCGGCCATGGCGGCCACCTGGGCGACCACATCGTCGAACGGACTCCCCACGTCGAACATCATCCCGATCCGCACGCTGATCCCCCCGGGTCGCCGGCGCCGGCCGATGCGGCCGGTCCCCGTCACCGTACCGTCAGCGGCCGGGTCCGGCCGCGTCCGGCCGCGTCCGGCCGGCCCGGGCCGCCGGACCTGCACCGGCGGTCCGAATTCGTGCAGAATGCACCCATGTCCGTCGCCATCGTCATGGGAAGCTCCTCCGACGCGTCCATCATGGACGACGCCGTCCAGATCCTCCGGTCCTTCGGGGTACCGGTCGAGGTGCGGGTCCTCTCGGCCCACCGCACCCCGGACGACGCCATCGAGTTCGCCCGGGGGGCCGCCGGGCGCGGCATCAAGGTCATCATCGCGGCGGCCGGCGGGGCGGCCCACCTGGCCGGTGTGCTGGCCGCGGCCACCCCCCTGCCGGTGATCGGCGTCCCGGTGGCCCTGGCCAACCTCGGCGGCCTCGACTCGCTGCTGGCCATGGTCCAGATGCCCAAGGGCGTCCCGGTGGCGGTGGTGGCCGTCAACGGGGCCCGGAACGCCGGCCTGCTGGCCGTGCGGATCCTGTCCCTGGGCGACGAGCGGCTGGCCATCGAGCAGGACCGGTTCCGCAAGGAGCTCGCCGACCAGGTCCGGGACCAGGACGCCGAGATCGTCTCCCGCTACCAGGGCTGACCCGGCGGCGGGGCGGCCGTCCGGCTACGCCGTCCAGGGCGGCGCCAGGCCGCGGACCGCCTCCTCCAGCTCGACGCCGATCGGCAGCACGGCCAGCACCGGGATGTCCACCCCGTTGGCCACGTACCGCCCCACGTGCCGGCGGCACTCCTCGAACGAGCCGTGGACGAGGAGCGAGTCGACCACCTCGTCGGGGATCTGCTCGAGTGCCCGGGCCCGGTCGCCGGCCCGCCACGCCTCCCACATCGGCTCGAGGGCCGGACCCCGTCCCAACCAGCGGTGGAACTCGGCGTAGACACCCACGTTGAGGTAGGCGGCGATCATCCGTCGCCCGACCATCCGCACCAGGTCGAGGTCCTCCGAGGGGCAGACGAAGATCCGGGCGGCCACCGGCACCGGCGCACCGATTTCGGGGACCACCGTGGCCACGTCCTCCGCCGACAGCCAGTTGATGATCGCCCCGTCGGCCTCACGACCGGCCAGCCGGAGCATCCCCGGCCGGAGGGCCGCCAGGAAGATCGGCGGGGGCTGTTCCGGCGGTCGCGACAGCTTGAACTTCCGCACGGTGAAGGTCTCGTACTCGTGGTCGACCTTCTCGCCGGCCAGCGCGGTCCGGAGGAACCTGATGGTGTCCCGCACCCGCTGGTACGGCTTGTCGAAGGACGCCGCGTTCCAGCGCGAGACGATCACGTCCGAGGAGGTGCCGAGACCGAAGGTGAACCGCCCCGGGGCCGCCTCGGCCATCGCCGCCGCGCTCTGGGCGAGCAGGGCCGGGCCACGGGTGTAGGCGGGGATGATGGCGACCCCCAGCCGGAGGGCGGGCTCCCAGGCGGCGGCCAGGGCCAGGGGCGTGAAGCCGTCGGTACCGTCGGTCTCCGCCGTCCACACGTCGGTGTACCCGAGCTCCACGAGCTGGTGGTACCGGTCGCGGTGGGCGGGGAGGCTCACGCCGTCGAAGGGCACGGTGATGCCGTAGCGCGGTGCCGGGCGCTCGGTGTCGGTGGTCTCGCTCATGGCCCCCGTCATACACCCACCGGGCGCCGGGAGGGGCGCCCCGGTGTCGCACCGGATCGGCGACCCTCCATCTCCACCTGCGTCGGGGAGCTGACCCGCCCGCACCGGTATCGCCACCACCTCCGTCCGGTGACACGGGTCGCCGCTCACCGGCCGGCGGCGCCGGTCCGAGGCACGGCCCCCCCGGGGCGCCGCCGGCTACGCGAGTTCGACGACCACGGCTCCGTCGTCGTTCGGGAGATCGGCCCCCACCGTGGCCGAGACGACCAGGCTCTCCAGGTCGGCGATGCCCCGTGACACCGACACGAAGGCGGCATCGGCGGCGTCTCGTCCGGTGACGACGCGGACCAACGAGGCCCTGGGTGCGAGGCCCGTGGCGTCGTAGACGCGCCAGCGGCCGTCGACGTAGGCCTCGAACACCGCGTGGAAGTCCATGGGGAAGAGCCCGGGTGCGTAGACGGCGGCGAAGCGGGCGGGAATCCCGGTCGCCCGACACAGGGCCACGCCGAGGTGGGCGAAGTCGCGACAGGTGCCGACCCCCGTGAGGAGGGTGTCCTCGGCCGAGTCGTGGACGCTGCTCGACCCCGGAACGTAGCCGACCCTCAGGCGAACCCACTCGGTGATGGCGGCGACTCGGGCACCGACGTCGTTTCCGGTGCCGAATTCCGCCACCGCGAACCCAACGATGTGGTCGCTCGGGCAGTACCGGCTCGGTCGCAGGTACAGCTGCTGCAGGTACTCCGCCGATGGGACCGCGGCGACCGGCGACGGGGAGCGCGCGACGCCCTCGGTGGTGGTCGGTCCTCCGGTCTCGAGCTCGGCGCGGTAGCGCACCGTGAGGAGTCCGGGCTCGGCCGACACGGTCACGACCCTCGCCCCGGAAGGGTCGGTCAGCTCGTGGAAGCCGGTGTCGGGAGCGCCGTCGGTCGCCACGGCGAAGCCTTCGTCGAGCACCCGTCCCGCCGACCTCGCCGCCATCACCTGGATGACGATCGTGCTCGGCTCGACCACGGCGACCGACAGGTCACAGGCGACGACCCGCAGAGATCCACCCGGACCCTGGGGCACGTCGGGCGGACCCGGCTCGCTCACCGGCGACCGGCGGGGCGACGGTCACCGCATGATCGACACCACCGCCCGCCGGTCCACCTCACCGGACGACCGGGCGCCGGAGCGAGGTTCCCGGGTCCGCATCGAACTGTCGCACCCCCCCAGTCTGCCCGGATCTGCGGGGACTCCCTCCCAACCGCCACCACGCCGGGTCGGAGCGGCCCGTCAGGGCGTCGGTTCGACGGCGGGGCGACGGACCGGTATGGACGCCGTCTACGGCCAGCGCCAGAATCCCACCTTCTGGCCGAGCGGCGAGAACCACAGGGAGAAGGTGACCGCCGCCACGATGGGAATGATGATGAACGTCATGGTGCTCCTCGCTCCACCTGGGCCCGGACCGGCTGCCCGTCCCTCAGATCTTCAGGACCTTCACATCGAAGCCTACGTAGTTCACGATGAGGTAGAAGCACGCCACCATCACCGCGAGCACACCCACGATGACCAGCGCCCCTTTCAGGTCGTTCCACTTCGAGGCGCCGGGGGCGGGGTGGATCCACCAGCCCATCACCTTGCCCAGGACGGCCACGATCGGCCACCCGAGGATCGCGACGCTGAAGATGTTCCCGATGAGACTGGCGACGGCGAGGTTCATCCACGCCAGCTTGTTGTTGAGGAACAGGACCTCCAGCATCACGATGGGATAGAGGCCGGTCAGGATCAGGTAGTTGAGTTTCCAGGCCGGTGGGGCGGGGACGCCGGCGGGACGTTCGAAGTCGAACCACCCCTCGAACCCGGACTCGACCCTCCGCACGTCGTCCGCACCGACGATCCCTTCGGCCTTCCGGATGAGGCCGGCCCGGGTGTCTGAACCGAGCCAGGCGTCAAGGTGCTCGGCCGAGTCGAAGGCGAGAAGGGTCACCCACTTGTCCTGTACGCCCGGGATCGGCTCCTGGACGGCGCAGCCGACGAACCCCGGCATCTTGGCCTGCGCCCGCTGGATCTCCTGCTGCCAGGCGCGGTAGGCGTCCTCCCGGCCCGGCGCCACGGTGGCGCGGACGACGGCGGTACTGCCCTTGTGGGTCCGGGCGGCCTGCTCGACCACGGAGATGGCGTCGTCGCCCTCGAGCAGGTCTCCGACCTCCTCGAGCATGGCGGCCCTGGCCTCCGAATTGAGCCAGTCACTGGCATCCTCCCGGGACCCGAACCGTTGGATGATGGTCCAGTCGGCCTGCAACGGCGGATTGGCGGCGATGACCTCCTGGCTCACGAACCCGGGCGCCCCGGACACGAGCGCCGACATCCGTTGCTGCCACGCCGCGAACGCCTCCTCCCGCCCGGAGCGGACCTTTGTCTGCGTGACGAGGGTCGCCCCGTTCACACCCCTCGGCACCTCGTCCTGCATGACGCGTCTCCTCCCTCACTGCGCCCGCGTCCCCCGCCCTCGACCGGGCCCGGCACGCACGCCGGGTCAACCGTTGGCGATCTCCAGCGAGAACCTGTTGTGGGCATCGATGACCGGTGCCATGTCCACGGTGGTGACGATGCCGTCCTCGACGACCACCACACCGTTGATGACGGTGTTCCGTGCCTTCTGTGGCTGGCAGAAGAGCGTGGCGGCCACCGGATCCGCCAGGCCGCCCGCGTAGTCGATCGTATGGAGGTCGATGGTGAAGAAGTCGCCGCACATCCCCGGGGCCAGGGCTCCGACGTCGTCGCGTCCGAGCACGGCCGCTCCGCCCAGGGTGGCGAGCTCGAGGGCCTGGCGTGCCGTCATCCACTCGGCCGCCCGGAGCGGGTCCGAGGTCCCGAGCACCGTCTGGGGGCCTTCCGGGGGAAGGAGGCCCATCTTCAGGCGGGCGAGGAGCATGGCCTGGCGCACCTCCGCCAACATGTGCGAGGAGTCGTTGCTGGCCGAGCCGTCGACCCCGATGCCGATCCTGACCCCGTTGTCCAGGTACTTCTTCACCGGGGCGATGCCCGACGCCAGTCGCATGTTGGAGCACGGGCAGTGGGCCACCCCCGTCCCGGTCGACGCGAACTGACGGATCTCGTCGTCGTTCACATGGATGGCGTGGGCATACCAGACATCGGGGCCCAGCCAGCCGACGGTCTCCATCCATTCGACGGGGCGCATCCGGTGCTTCTCGAGGGTGTACCGCTCCTCGTCGAAGGTCTCGCAGAGGTGCGTGTGCATCGAGACGCCGTACCGGCGGGCGAGGACGGCGGACTCCTGGAGGAGCTCGGCCGAGACGGAGAACGGCGAACACGGACCGAGGACGACGCGGGTCATGGCGCCCCGGGCGGCATCGTGGTACCGGTCGATGACCCGTACGCAGTCCTCGAGGATCACCGCCTCGTCCTCCACGCAGCTGTCGGGAGGGAGCCCGCCACGCGACTCGCCCAGGGACATCGATCCCCGGCAGGCGTGGAACCGTACGCCGATCTCGGATGCCGCCGCGATCTGGTCGTCGACCCGGCACCCGTTCTGGAAGACGTAGGAGTGGTCGAAGACCGTCGTGCATCCGGACAGCGCCAGCTCGGCCAGACCGATCAGCGTGCTCCCGCGGGTGGCCTCGGGGGTCCGCTTGGCCCAGATCTCGTAGTGGGCACGGAGCCAGGGGAACAGATTGATGTTCTGGGCCTGCGGGAGGTTGCGGGTGAGTGTCTGGTCGAGATGGTGGTGGGTGTTCACGAATCCCGGCAACACGATCTGGCCCCGCAGGTCGAGGACCGCGTCAGCCTCCGACGGCAGGTCCGATGTCGGTCCGACCGCGGTGACGATGCCGTCCTCCACCAGGACGGCGCCGTCGGGGATCTCACGACGGTCGTCGTCCATGGTGACGAGGACCTCCGCGTGACGGGCCAGGAGTGTGGTCATGGCAGTGCTCCCATCATCCGTGCGATGTCCGAGGGCAGTGGCCACCGTCGATGACGGCATCCCTGCGTCGGACCTGAAGCGACACCTCCTTCGCGAACACGCCGGCCCGGCACCCGCCCACCGCTCGGCCCGGGACCGGTGCTCCACCCACCCACCGACGTGTCCCCCGCCCCACCGGTCACCGTTCCGCCTCCCCCACGAGGAGCGTCAGCCCCGACCGGCCTCGGCCGCTCTGCGATGGTACCCGCGCGTCGTGCCTCCCCGCTGGGGGGGGTCGGCATCCGGTTCCCCGGTCGGTACCGGACCGGATGTCACACCCTCCCGCCATGCTGGACCCATGGATGCCCTGCCCGACGTCGACGGCCACCCCGCCCTCCTGGTCGACCACGACCTCCAGCTCGAACTGCCGCTCCGGCCCCGGACCGGTGACGAAGGGCGGCCGGCGTCGGGCCACCGGGACGCCGAGTGGCGCCTCGACGAGGAGACCCGACAGGTCGGACGCCGGGGGGTGGCGGCCGCCCGGGCGGCCCTCGCCGGCACCGGTCCGGTCCACGGACGCGACCGGGCGTCGGCCCCCCGTCCCCGGTCGGCCGGGCGCGCCGCCCGATCCGGGCAGGCGCTACGGTCAGGGTCATGCCGACCGTCGCCGAGCGCCTGGGCTACCCCGACGATGCCCGACTGCTGATCATCCACTGCGCCGAGCTCGGCTTCTGTCATGCGGCAAACGTCGCCGTGTTCGAGTCGCTGCGTGACGGCATCGGGACCTCCGCGTCGCTGCTGGTCCCCGCCCCCTGGGCCCGCGAGGCCGCCGGCCGCTACCGGGGCGAGGACGTGGGGGTACGGATCGCCCTCAACGCCGAGCACGACCTCTACCGGTGGGGCCCGATCACACAGGCCCCCTCGCTCCTCGACGGCGACGGCGGCTTCCCCCGCACGGCGACCGACCTCTGGGACCACGCCGATCTCGACGAGGTCCGACGGGAGTGCCGCGCCCAGGTGGAGCGGGCGGTGCTCTGGGGGTTCGACGTCAGTCACCTCGACACCCATCTCGACGCCCTCCTGTTGCGCCCGGAGTTCTTCGACGTCTACCTCGAGCTGGCGGTCGACTTCCGGCTGCCGTTGCGGATGCTCGGTCCCGAGGCCGAGCCCAACGTGGGGTTCCCCTTCCGCCAGCTGGCCGCCGACGAGGGTGTCCTCTTCGCCGATCGATTCCTCTCGCTCCCCACCCGCCACCCGGCCGAGGCCCTGCTCGAGCTCCTGCCCACCCTGGAGCCCGGCCTGACCGAGCTGACGCTCCGCCCCTCCGTCGACACGCCGGAGCTCCGGGCCATCACCCCGGACTGGGAGGAGCGGGTCTCCAACCACATCGTCCTGGTCGACGACCGGGGCCTCGGTGGGGCCCTCGGGGACGCCGGGGTGATCCCCCTGGGCTTCCACGCGCTGCGCGACGCCATGCGCGGCGCCTGACCCCGGGGCCCCGCCAACCGCGGATCGCGGGCGCAGCGGCGGTATCCTGACAGGTCACCGATGGGAGTTGGCGTGATTGGAGCCGAGGAGTCGAGCAGCGGGGCGGGGCCGGTGGCCGACGGCCCGCCGACCCCGGAGCCGATCCGCCTCGACGGCCTGCTGCTCCTGAGCAACGACCCCGCCAACCCGCTCCATGTCGACGGGATCTCCCTCGTCCTCGACGGGCAGGGTGTCCAGGTCAGCGCGGCCGGCGACGAACCCCGGGTGCTTCCGTGGACGTCGCTCGCCACCCACGTGGTGGAGCCGTGGCGCGGTGAGGTCACGCCCGAGTGGTGGATCGACCCGGAGCTGAACCGCGTCGAGGACCCGATCGACCCGGAGGACATGGTCACCGATCCCGACGCCACCAACCGGCCCCTCCCCCACATCGACTCCGGGGCGCTGATCAGCCTCCAGACCCCGTTCGCCACCTACCGCTTCCTGGTGCCCGCCGGGGACCCCGCCGACCTCGGTCCCCGCGTGGCCGCCCTCGCCCTCAGCCACCAGGGGCCGTCCGGGGCCCCGTCGGTGACCACGGTGGCCACCCGCCCCACGGACACCGGTCCCGCGGGGGGGATCACCTGGCGGCAGGTCCAGCCGGTCCTGGTGGTGCTGCTGGTGGCGTTCCTGGTGGCCGCGGTGGTGCTCATCCTGCTGCAGAGCGCCGGCGACATCCACCTCCCGTTTCTGGGAGGGGCCAACCCCGGGTCGATCGGCCTCCTCAGACGTCGGTGACCGCCGCCCACCGCGCCCGCAGGTCCCGGTATTCGGGGGTGGCGGTGACCGCCAGCAGGTCCATGACGAGCCCCATCGAGCCGGCCACCTTCATCCGTCCCTGCATGAAGGCCACGTTGGGGTCGAGCGACCCGGTGGCGACCGCCGCCCCGTCGGCCCACGGCAACGCCACCGTGACGTCGGGGTGGTCGATCCGCCCGGGCGCGCTCTCGGCCAACCGTCCGTCGACCAGCACCCCGTAGCACTCGACGTCCCCGTCGGGGCCACCGGTGAGCTCGACCTGCACGCGGCCGGTCAGGCCCGGCCGCTCCGGCTGGTCCGCCGCCAGCGCCCGGGTCTCGTCGAACCACTCGACGGTCAGCCAGGCGGTCACCGGTCCACCCCCTCGAACAGGTCGATCTCCACCGATCCCATCGCGCTGGCGTCGACGTCGGTGGTCGTCACCCGACCGTCGGTGACGGTGGCCACCCGGGCCAGTTGGTACTCGTCGGCGGTGTGGATGGAGTCCATGACGTCCGGGGGCAGGCCGAACCGGAACGGCGACTCCGGATCGACCTGGGTGGCGTGGGCGAGCAGCGCCTCCCTCCGGACCGAGGCGAACCCGGTCACGTCGACGGTGGTGGTCACCGGCGTCTCGGGGATCGACTCCCATCTCGCCCGCCAGGCCTCGTCGAAGGGCGATTCGAGGCCCAGCTCCACGAACTTCTCGTGGGTGTCCTTGAAGCGGCGGCCCGAGAACACCGTGTAGTAGAGCTTCTGGGGCTGGTAGGGCTCCCCGGCATCGGGGTGGCGCCCCGGGTCGCCCGCCGCCTCGAAGGCCGCCACCCCGATCTCGTGGACCCGGAGGTGGTCGGGGTGCGGGTAGCCCGACTGTTCGTCGCCGTAGACGACCATCACCTGCGGACGGACCCGCCGGATGACCGCCACCAGCCGGCCCACGGCCTCCTCCAGCGGCGCCTGGGCGAAGCTGTCCGGATGGGCGTTGGCCTCCGACGCCGGCATCCCCGAATCCCGGTAGCCCAGCAGGTCGACCTCGTCGTACCCGATGATGGCGGTGGCCCGGGCCAGTTCGTCCCGTCGGCGGGCGGGGATGTCCGCCCGCACCGCCGGGGTGTCGAGGGCGGGGTTCAGGATCTCGCCCTCCTCGCCACCGGTGCAGCAGACCAGCACGGTGTGGATCCCCTGGTGGTGATAGCGGGCCACCGTCCCGGCCCCCTTCGAGGATTCGTCGTCGGGATGGGCGTGGACGGTCAGCAGGCAGAGCGGCTCGGGCACACGATCACGCTACCGGGCAACGAGGCCCTAAGCTGAGTCCGCCGATCGTAAGGGAGGGCCCACCATCATGGGAGTCATGAAGCGCCTGTCCGGGATCTTCCAGGCGAAGACGAACAAGCTGCTGGACAAGGCCGAGGACCCGCGCGAGTCGCTCGATCTCTCCTACCAGAAGCAGCTCGAGAGCCTGCAGAAGGTCCGCCGCAGCGTGGCGGACGTCACCACCGCGAAGAAGCGGATCGAGCTCCAGGCCGGCCAGATCCAGCAGCAGGCCGACAAGCTGCAGCAGCAGGCCCGGGCGGCCCTCGGCCAGGGGAACGAGGCCCTGGCCCGCGAAGCTCTGGCCCGCCGGGCGGCGCTGGCCGATCAGTTGACCGAGCTCCAGACCCAGCACGAGCAGGTGGCCACCCAGGAGGCCAAGCTCGTCGACACCGCCAAACGGCTGCAGGCCCAGGTCGACGCCTTCCGCACCAAGAAGGAGACCATGAAGGCCACCTACACGGCGGCCGAGGCCCAGACGAAGATCGGCGAGGCCGTCTCGGGCATCTCCGAGTCGATGAGCGACGCCGGCCTGTCGATGCAGCGGGCCCAGGACAAGATCGACAGCATGCAGGCCCGGGCCGGCGCCATGGACGAGCTCCTGGCCTCGGGGGCACTGACCAACCTCAACGCTCCCGTGGACGACATCCAGGCCGAGCTGGACAAGGTCCAGGCCACCGACACCGTCGACAAGGAGCTCGCCGCCATGAAGGCCGAGCTGGCGACCGCGCCCCCCTCCCCCGAGCTCGAGGCCGCCACCCCGGCGGAGAACGAGGGGTCGGCGACGTGATCGTCCGCATCCTGGGCGAGGCCCAGTTCGAGGTCCCCGACGCGGACCAGGCCCGCCTCGACGACCTCGATGCCGTGCTGGTCTCCGCCGTGGACGCCGGCGACGAGGCCGCCTTCACGGCCGCCCTCCGGGCCCTGGCCGACGAGGTGCGGCGGGCCGGTACGCAGCTCGCCGACGACGCCTTCGTCCCCTCCCACCTGGTGGTGCCGTTCGCCGACTCCTCGCTGGAGGAGACGCGGGCGCTGCTGGCCGACGCCCGACCGGACGAGGGGTGACCGCCGGGCTGTGAGCACCGCACGCAACATCCCCTCGGACCGGGGGCTGACGCTCCGGATGTTCACCACGGGGCTGCTGCTGGTGGTCCTCTACGGGGCCGTGGTCGGCATCCTCATCGATGTCGGCCTCCCCGCCGCACTGGTGCTCGGCGTGGCGGTCGCCCTCCTGGTCGCCCAGTACTGGTTCTCCGACCGGGTCGCCCTGTTCGGCATGGGCGGTCGGCTGGTCACCCCCGAAGAGGAGCCCCAGCTGCACGGGGCCATCGACCGCCTGTGCGCCATGGCCGACATGAAGAAGCCCGCGGTGGCCGTGGCCGACACCGACGTCCCCAACGCCTTCGCCACCGGCCGGAGCCCCGACCGGGCGGTGGTGTGCGCCACCCGTGGACTCCTCCGCCGGCTCGACGAGCCGGAGCTCGAGGCGGTCCTGGCCCACGAGCTCTCCCACGTCGCCCACCGTGACGTGGCGGTGATGACCGTCGCCAGCATGCTCGGTGTGGTGGCGGGCCTCGTCACCCGGATGGCGATGTGGTCCGGGATGATGGGCGGGTTCGGCGGGGGACGCGGGGGCGGCAACGGTCGCGGCTCCGACCAGGCCGCCATGGTGGAGCTGGCCGTCCTTGCGGTCTCGGTGGTCGTCTACGCCATCAGCTTCGTCCTCACCCGGACGCTCTCGCGCTACCGGGAGCTGGCTGCCGACCGTTCCGGTGCCCTCCTCACCGGGCAGCCGTCGGTACTGGCCTCGGCCCTGGTGAAGGTCACCGGTGATCTCTCCCGGATCCCCACCCGCGACCTCCGGGCCACCGAGGGGTTCAACGCCTTCTTCTTCACCCCGGCCATCGCCGGGCGGGGCGTCAGCATGGCCACGGTGTTCTCCACCCACCCACCGCTCGACCAGCGCCTCGCCCAGCTGGCCCGCCTCGAGGCCCAGCTCGGCCACGCCGCCTGATGGGCCTGCTGGACACCCTGCTCGGCCGCACCCGTCCCGTCCAGCCGAACCTCGACTCCCTCTTCTCCCTTCCGTCGGCGGCCATCACCCTCCAGAGCGCCGCCGGCCTGACCGTCTCCGGCCGGGCCGGGGTCTGCTACAAGCCCCCGACCGGGCAGGGCTTCGCCGACATGCAGGCCGAGGTGGTGACCCTGCTGGACATGGAAGGCGGCGGCGAGCTGCGCACCGACCGGGACGCCTTCGGCTACCAGTGGGTGCTGCTGTCGAACCCCGATCTCGAGACGCTGGTCTCCCAGGTCCACCTGGTCAACTCGTCGCTGACCGATGCGGGCTGGGGACCGCAGCTCCTCTGCTCGGTGTTCGGCCTGGCCCCGGTGCCCGATGACGGCCCGAGCTCCGGTGCCGGGTTCCCTGTCCCCGGGCCGGGCCGCGTGCTCGCCTCCACGGCCTTTCTCGTCTACCTGTACAAGCGCGGCTCGTTCTACCCGTTCGTGCCGGACGGACCCCAGCACCGCGACACCGCCGGGGAGCTGAAGCTCAGGAGCGTGGTGGCCGGCGACCTGGTGGTCGAGCCGGAGCTCGACCGGTGGTTCCCCCTCTGGGAGTCGCCGGTCGGCTGAGGCCTGCCGTCCCGGCCGGCGCGACGCCTGCGGGCCGGAATCGGGGCATGCTGGAGGGGCGGCGTCGGTGGCGCCCCCGAGGGGAGGCCCCCATGCCCGGTGTCCACATCGTGACCGACAGTTCGTCGGATCTCACCCCCGGGGACATCGAGGGCCTCGACGTGGCCGTGGTCCCGCTCACCATCCGCTTCGGCGACGAGGAGTTCCTCGACCGCACCGAACTGAGCGTCGACGACTTCTACAAGCGGATGGCGGCCGCCGACGAGCTGCCCCAGACGGCATGCCCCGCCCCGGGGGCCTTCGAACGGGCCTTCCGACAGGCCGAGGAGGCCGGGGCCGGGGCGGTGGTGTGCATCGCCCTCTCCGGCTCGCTCTCCAACACCGTCCAGTCCGCCCAGACCGCGGCGGACCACGGGTTCGGGATCCCCGTGCACGTGGTCGACAGCCGGTCGGTGTCGAGTGGCCTCGGCACCATGGTGCTCGACGCCGCCTCCCACGCCGCCACCGACCTCGAGTCGGTCCTCGCACGAGTGACCGGACTCGTCGCCCGGACCCACGTGTCGGCGACCCTCAACACCCTCGACAACCTGAAGAAGGGCGGCCGCATCGGGGGCGCCAGGGCCATGCTCGGGTCGGTGCTGGCCATCAAGCCGATCATCGACCTCACCGGCGGGGTGGTGGAGGAGGCGGGCAAGGCCCGGACCCGCCGGCGGGCTCTGCAGGGTCTGGCCGACCGATTGACCGGGGCCGGGGAGATCGGGCAGGTGGCGGTGATGCACGGTGGGGCCCCCGACCTCGACGACTTCCTCGAACTGATCGCCGACCGCTTCCCCCGGTCCTCGCTCCGGATCGGCGAGCTCGGAGCGGTGATCGGCGCCCACGGCGGCGCCGAGATCGTCGGCGTCAGCTGGGTGGCCGCGGCCTGAGCGGCGGCGCCGGGCGGTCCGCCCCCTCAGGCCTGACCGGCCGTGATCTCGTCGATCCGGTGGGCCAGGTCGAGATCGCGGCGGGTGATGCCGTCGGCGTCGTGCGTGATCAGCGACAGCGTCACGTGGTTGTAGCGGATGTCGATGTCCGGGTGGTGGTCGGCCGCCTCGGCCAGCGCACCGACCGCCTCCACGTAGGCCAGTGCGCCGACGAAGCCGCGGCAGACCACCCGCTTGACCAGGTGCCCGCCCATCAGGTGCCAGTCGGGGGCGTCGGCGCCGTCCATCAGGGACCGCAACTCGTCGTCGGGGATGACCGGGTCGCGCACCGCTCCAGCGTGCCACCGCCGGCCGGGCGGCGCCAGGGGCTCAGGCGCCGATCGGCTCGGTGGGGGTGAAGACCACCGGCATCGTCTCGAACCCGGAGACGAAGTTGGCGGGCCGACGCGGCGGCACCTCGTCCCCCGCCAGCGCCAGGTCCGGTAACCGGTCGAGCAGGCGGTCGAACATCACGGAGAGCTCCAGGCGGGCCAGCCGGTTCCCCAGGCAGAAATGGGAACCGAAGCCGAAGGCGATGTGGTCGTTGGGGCTCCGGGTGATGTCGAAGGTCTCGGGCGCCTCGAAGACCCGCTCGTCCCGGTTGCCCGAGGGGTAGAGCAGGAGGAGCTTCTGGCCCTGGAGGAGGGTCTCGCCGTGGAGCTCCACGTCCCTCGTCATCGTGCGGGCCATGTTCTTGATGGGGGTGACCCACCGGAGCGCCTCCTCCACCGCCCCGTTCATCAGGGACCGGTCGGCCCGCAGGGCCTCGAGCTGGTCCGGGTGCCGGAGCAGCTCGTACATGCCACCGCTGATGACGTGGCGGGTCGTCTCGTCGCCGCCGATGAGGATGAGGAGCGACTCGTAGATCAGCGACTGGTCGTCGAGGCGGTCGCCGTCGATGACAGCGTGGACCAGGGTGCCCACCAGGTCGTCCGAGGTCCCGTCCCGGCGGCGCTGCTCGATCACCTCGGTGATGTAGGTGGCGTACTCGAGGGCGGCCACCGCCGCCAGGTCCCCCGCCGCCGGGTCGGGCGACCCCAGCGACTTCAGCATGTCGTCGGACCAGCGGAGCAGCTCGTCCCGGTCCTCGGGGGCCACCCCCAGCAGGTCCCCGATGACGATCATCGGCAGCGGGGCGGCGATGTCGCGCACGAAGTCGGCCTCGCCCCGTTCGCACACCTTGTCGATGATGTCGTCGCAGACGGCGCGGATGCCCGGCTCCGCCTCCCGGATGCGCCCCGGGGTGAACCCCTCGCTCACCAGCCGGCGACGGCGCACGTGCTCGGGGGCGTCGGTGTCGATCATCATCGGGAAGGCGTCGGCGTCGGGCCGGATACCCCCGGCGTTCGAGAAGCGCTCGGGGTCCTTGGCGATCTCCTTGATGTCGGCGTGCCGGCTGATCCCCCACACCCCGCCGCGCTCGTCCCAGTAGGCGGGGGCGTTCCCGCGCAGCCAGGCGAAGGCCGGGAACGGGTCACCCCCCCAGAAGGTCCCGTCGGTGAGTGCGATGCCCAGATCGGCGGGCGCTGTGGTCACGGTGTCCCCCAGGGTGTCGGTCGTGGTTCCGGCACCGGAGCGGTGACCGGCGTCGGGTGGAGTTGGACAGGTGTCCAACTCCCTGTCCGAGTATACGGTCTGTCGGCCACCGGCTCAGGCCGGCCGCCGGCGGAAGGTGAGCGGCACGCGCCGGACACCGGCGTGCTTGTTGGTCCGGACCCGCTCCACCGGTCCGGCGAGGGCGAACCCCTCGAGCCGGTCGAGGAGCTCGTCGAGGAGGCAGCGGATCTCCAGCCGGGCCAGGTTCGCCCCCAGGCAGAAGTGGGTGCGCGCCCCGAAGGTCAGGTGGGGGTTGGGGTCCCGGGTGATGTCGAAGGTGAAGGGGTCCCCGAAGACGGTCTCGTCCCGGTTGGCCGACGGCCACCACACGGTGACCTTGTCCCCCGCCCGGATCGGGGTGCCGCCGAGCTCGCCGTCGCGGGTGGCCGTCCGGCGGTTGTAGAGCGTGGCGGTGGTCCACCGGAGGATCTCCTCCACGGCCCCGGGGAGGAGTGACCGGTCGTCCCGCAGGGCGGCCAGCTGGTCGGGGTGCTCGATCAGGGCGACCATCCCGAGCGCGATGGAGTTCCGGGTGGTCTCGCTGCCCGCCACCACCAGCAGGTTGAAGAACATCAACAGCTCGAGGTCGGAGAGCGGACGGGTGGCGCCGTCCTCGCCCTCCACGGTCGCCGAGGCCACCGCAGAGAGGAGATCGTCGGCCGGGAGCGCCCGCCGGTCGGCCACCAGCCGGGAGCCGTAGGCGGCCATCGACGCCGCCGCCTGCTCCACCGCCCGGCTGGACTCGCCGAGCTCGCGTCCCTCGTAGTCGAGGGTGGCGTTGGACCACGCCAGCAGGTCGTGGCGGTCCCGGTCGGGCACGCCGAGGAGGGCGGCCACCGCCTGGAGCGGCAGTTCGACGGCGATGTCCGCCAGGAGGTCGCACGACCCCCGGTCGGCCACCGCGTCGACGATGGCCCTCGAGCGTCGACGCAGTTCGGACTCCATCACCCCCAGGGCCCGCGGTGCCACCGCCGGCGTGACCAGCCGCCGGATCCGCTGGTGGAGCGGATCGTCGGTCATGTTGAGCAGCACGCCCGGGGCGAACCCCCAGGGGAGATCCTGGAGGATGGTGCCGCCCCCGGCGGCACCCGGCGCCCGCTCGGACGAGAACCACCCGGCGTCCCCCACCACCTCCATGGTCAGCCCGTAGGAGCTGACCACCCAGAAGCCGACCCCGTCGGGCGTGTGGGCGGTGGGGCGGTGCCACCACAGGGGCGCCTCGGACCGTAGGCGGGTGAAGACGTGGTCGGGGAAGCCACCGGCGAACAGGTCGAGGTCGGTGAGATCGACCGCGTCGAGGTCCACGTCCCCGGCCGCCGCCGGTCCGATCGTCACCGTGGCGTCCCCCGGGGCCGGACCACGGTCAGGGGTGGGTCATCTCCTCGGGCCGCACCGCCCGGTCGAACTCCTCACCGGTGAGCAACCCGAGGGCGACCGCCGCTTCGCGGAGCGTGCTTCCCTCCTGGTGGGCCTTCTTGGCCACCTTGGCGGCGTTGTCGTACCCGATCAGGGGGTTGAGGGCCGTGACCAGCATGAGGGAGTTGTCGAGGTGCTGGCGGATACGCGCCTCGTTGGGCTCGATGCCCTCCACGCAGAACTCGGTGAACGAGCCGCAGGCCCCAGACAGCAGGGTGATCGAGTGGAGCACGTTGTAGATGATCACCGGCTTGCACACGTTGAGCTCCAGGTTGCCCCGGGCACCGGCGATGGCCACCGAGGTGTCGGCACCCATCACCTGGATGCAGACCATGATCATCGCCTCCGACTGGGTCGGGTTGACCTTCCCCGGCATGATCGACGAGCCCGGCTCGTTCTCCGGGAGGTTCAGCTCGCCGAGGCCGCTACGCGGGCCGGAGCCGAGCCACCGGATGTCGTCGGCGATCTTGATCAGCGAGCCGGCCAGGGTCCGGAGCGAGCCGCTGGTCGCCACCAGGGCGTCGTGGGCGGCCAGGGCGGCGAATTTGTTGGGGGCGGTGACGAACGGGAGCTCGGTGATGGCGGCGATGGCCGCCGCCACCCGGGTGCCGAATTCGGGATGGGTGTTCAGCCCGGTGCCCACCGCGGTGCCGCCGGCGGCCAGCTCGTAGAGGTCGCCGAGGGAGAACTCGATGCGGGCCAGATCGGCGTCGAGCTGGGCCACGTAGCCCGAGAACTCCTGGCCCAGGGTGAGCGGCACCGCGTCCATCAGATGGGTCCGGCCGATCTTGGTGATGCCGGCGAACTGCCCGGACTTGGCGGCGAGGGCGTCGCGGAGGCGACGGACGGCGGGCAGGAGCCGGTGGGTGATCTCCTCCACGGCGGCGATGTGCATGGCCGTCGGAAAGGTGTCGTTCGACGACTGGGACATGTTCACGTCGTCGTTGGGGTGGATCGGCGACTTCGAGCCCATCTCGCCGCCGGCCATCTCGATGGCCCGGTTGGAGATCACCTCGTTCACGTTCATGTTGGTCTGCGTGCCGCTGCCGGTCTGCCAGATCTTGAGGGGGAAGTGGTCGTCGAGGATGCCGGACGCCACCTCCTGGGCGGCGGCGATGATCAGCTCGGCCTTTTCGGGGGCCAGCTTGCCGAGGTCGGCGTTGACCACCGCCGAGGCCTCCTTCAGGACGCCGAACGCCCGGATGAGGGGCGGGGGCATCTCGTCGATGCCGATCGGGAAGTGGTGGAGCGACCGGGCGGTCTGCGCGCCGTAGTAGCGGTCGGCGGGCACCTCGATGGCGCCCATGCTGTCCGTTTCGGTGCGGGTGGTGGTTGTGATGGCCAGCTCCTCTTCCGGTGTCGTGTGGCGGCCCCCCCGACCGTGCCGGGCGCCGACCCTACCCCGTCCACGGGGCGGGGGCAGGTTGGGGCGCCGGACCGGAATCGGGTCAGGCCCGGAGCGCCACGCCCGTCGTCCATGCCTCCCGGGCGGCGACCACGTCCTCCGCCCTCGGGCCGTCGCCCTCGCCGGGCACCTCGAGGACGGCCGGCAGCCCCTGGAGGTCGGGATGGCCGAGCAGGGCGGCCAGCCCGTCGGCGCCGATGGTGCCGTCGCCGATGTTCTCGTGCCGGTCCCGGTTGGCCCCGAACTCGACCTTCGAGTCGTTGAGGTGGAGGCATTGCAGCCGGTCCAGGCCGACGGTGGAGGCCACCAGGTCCATCAGATCGTCGGCCCCGGACACCGTGGCGAAGGGGATACCCGACGCCCACAGGTGCTGGGTGTCGAGGCAGACGCCGAGGCGCTCGTCGCCGCCCGCCGCCTCGATCACCCGGGCCAGCTCCTCGAAGCTCCGCCCGACGGTGTCCCCGGCCCCGGCGGCGTTCTCCAGGAGGATCGGGCACGGCCGGTCCCCGACGGGCACCGAGTCCAGCGCCTCTTCGAGTCCGGCCACGATCCCCGGGAGGGCGGTGTCGAAGCCGCTCCCCCGGTGGCTCCCGATGTGGAGGACCAGCCCGTCCGCCCCCATCCCCTGGGCAGTCGCCAGGTTGGCGTCCAGGCAGGCACGGGACTTGTCGGCCAGCGCGTCGTCGGGCGTGGCCAGGTTGATCAGGTAGGTGGCGTGGCAGAAGGTCGACGTCACCGACGGGTGCCCCGCCTGGGCCTCCCGGTAGCCGGCCAGCACCTCCGGTCCGTACTGTGACGGCTTCCACATCCGGGGGCTCTGGGTGAAGATCTGGACCACCTCGGCGCCGATCTCCGCACCGTGGTCGAGGGCGGGGACCAGGCCCTTGCCCGCTCTGACGTGGGCTCCGATTCGCACGGCTGCACCGTATCAGCGGACCCCCCCGACCCGACCCGCCGCCGCGGCCTCGCCGGTAGGGTCAAGGGGAGCAACCGTCCGGATCCGCACCGCCGGTCCGGCCCGATCCACGGAGGACCCCACCGATGACCGCCACCCTCACCGATGCCGCCAAGGCGCTGCTCAACCGCCCGGTCATCGCCAACGTCGCCACCGTCGACGCCGACGGCAGGCCCCAGCTGACCCCGGTCTGGATCGACGTCGACGGCGACGACATCGTGTTCAACACCGCCAGGGGACGGGCCAAGGACCAGAACCTGGAGCGCAACCCCCACGTGGCGGTGTCGGTCGTCGACCCCGACAACCACTACAACGTGGTGGTGGTGCGGGGCACGGTGGAGTCGAGCGAGGAGGGCGCCGACGCCCACATCGACGCGTTGGCCAAGAAGTACCTGGGCGTCGATACGTACCCGATGCGCCGTCCCGGCGAGGTGCGGGTCATCGAGCGGGTGAAGGCGGACAAGGTGGTCATGCAGAGCGCCGACGAAGCGTAGGGCCGGCCCACCTCACCGGCACCGCCCCATCGTCACCCGGGGACCGGGTCCCGCCAGCGGGACCCCCTCCCGTCGCAGGCGGCGGGCGTGCTCCGCTTCGTTCCCGGGGACCAACCGGCCGGTGGCCGTCACGACCCGCCACCAGGGGAGCGGGTGGTCGGTGCCGGCCAGGACGCCGCCCACCGCCCGGGCGGCGCCGGGCGACCCGGCCTCGGCGGCCACCTCGCCGTAGGTCAGGACCTCGCCGGCCGGAATCGCCGAAACCACCGCCGCCACCCGGCGTTCGAAGTCGCCGGTCCCCGTCCGGGACCCCCCGCCGGTCCGCCCCCCCACCTACCCGGACGCCGCGGTGAGGGCGGCGTCCACCGCCGAGCCGAGGCGGGCGATCTCCTCCCGGCCGTCGTCCGCGTCCACCTCCACCACGAACCCGCCGACTCCGGCGTCGGCCAGTGCCTCCGGGAGCCCGGCGGTGGTCTCCGCCGGCGTCCCGAGGCGGCCGGTCCACACCACGACCACCTCCCCCGGGTCCCGGCCCACGTCCTCGCAGCCCCGGCGGAGGGCGTCGACCATGGCGCCCGTCTCGGCCACCCCCCCGCGTACCACGAGGGCGTCGGCGAGGCGGGCGACGGGGTCGAGGAGCTCGGGGCGGTCCGCCGCCACCACCAGGGGGACCCTCGGCTGCTGCACCGGCCTCGGCCGGTTGGGGGCCCCGGTGATCCGGTAGTGCCGTCCCTCGAAGGTCGCCAGGTCCTCGGTGAGGAGCGCCCGGCACACCGCCAGCTCCTCGGCCAACCACTCCGCCGCCGCCGGGTCGGCGTCGGGTCCGGTCCCCAGGGTCAGGACGGAACGTCCGTGGGAGATGACGTCGACACCGGCCACGATCTTGGCCATCACCGACGGGAGGCGGGCCGACGGGCCGGCGGGGAGCACCGCCAGCGCCGCCGTGGTGGTGCGGACGGACAGGGCACCGAGGAGCGTGTAGGGCTCGAAGACCGGGCCGGGTCCGGGCGGTTCCTCCCCACCCGGCGACGGCCCGTCCCGGACCCAGACCGAGTCGAACCCGAGTGACTCGGCGGCGGCGGCCAGTTCGGCCAGGCGCTCGAACGTCCCGGAGGGTTGCTCCCGGTCCTCCGCCCGGGGCAGGAGCACCCCACGCCGGGGCACCCGCACGCCATCTCGCCGGTCGACCACCGGCTCAGCGTACCGGGGCTTCCTGCGGGCCGGCCCCGGAGCCCGGACACCGGCGCGCTACCGTTGGGACCGGTACGTCCCGGTCCGCGACGTGCGCTCCGCAGTCGGGCCGGGGGATCGGGGGCAACCATGGACGAGCGTCGGAGCGTCGGGCGGTGCACCGGACGACCGTGGCGCCCGTCGGCTCGGACCCTCCCCCACGGTGCCACGCCGGAGTCGGGGTTCTCGATGATCGCCACGATGGCCGCCCTGGTCATCAGTGCCCTCCTCGTGGCCTTCGCCACCACCACCATGCTCCAGTCCAACGGGAACTCGTCCGACAAGCTGAACAACGCCCCGGGGGTGGGGTTGGCGAACGACGTCTCGGCCCAGCAGGCCCTGCAGACCTCTCTTTCCGCCGCCGACGACCAGGCCGCCGAGGCCGGGGGCTTCGACGGGGTCACCCTCGCCGGTCTGGCCACGTCGGACTCGTCGGTCACCTACGTCGACGGCCCGTCGACGAATCCGTCGACGATCAGCGTGGCGATCACGGGTGGCGGTTCGGCCGGGGGCTTCCCGTCCGGTGGGGACGGCTCCGGCGTCGCGGGGGATGGCTCCGGCGGCCTCGGTGACGGCGGGACCGGGGGCGGGACCGGGTCCGACCCGGGGGCGGGGGCCCTCGGTGCCATCACCCTCGCCATCCGATCCGACAGCGGTACCTGCTGGCTCGCCTGGAAGGGCGGCGACTCCGCCCCCTGGTTCGGCGAGCAGACCCACCTCCGGTCGTGCACGGCACCGTCGCTCTCCTCGGCGCCCCAGCCGAGCCCGGTGTCGTCGACGACCATCGGCTGGCGGCAGGGCGCGTTCCCGGTCGGAGGCTGACGGCCGGCCCTAGGACGTCGACCACCAGCCACCACCCGACCGGAGGCTGCCGGCGGCCACCAGCTCGGCGCAGGCCCCGGCCACCTCGCCGACCGACAGCCCGGTGCGGAGGAGGATCGTCTCGAGCGGGGTCGGCGTCGCTTCGACGGCGCCGAGCACGGCGGCGGCCGGCGAGTCGGGTCGGGGTGAACGTCGCGACCGGGGACCCGGCCGGCCCGGCCCGGCGGGGGGTGTCTCCACCGGTGCCCGGCCGTGGCCACGCGCCGCCACCAGGGTGCCGGTGCGCGCCAGTGGCTGGGCGCTCTCCTTCCCCGATCCGGCGAGCGACAGCGCCACCAGCACATCGGCGGCGTCCCGTACCGGGATGCACCCGTCGACCAGCAGACCGTTCGTCCCCTCCGAGGCCCGGCTCTTGACCGAACCGGGGACCGCTCCCACCGGGATCCCACGGCGGGCGGCGGCCTCCGCGGTGTACAGCGACCCTCCCCGATGGTGGCACTCGACCACCACCACCACCTCGGCGAGGGCGGCGATGATGCGGTTCCGGGCCGGAAAGCACCGGGGCAGCGGGGGGGTTCCCAACGCCGACTCGGTCAGGACGGCGCCCCGCTCGGCGACCTCCGCCCACAGGGCGGCGGTGGCGGCGGGATAGGGCACGTCGGCTCCGGTGCCGACCACCGCCACGGGGCGTCCGGGATCGGCGGCACCGGACCGGAGGGCACCGAGGTGGGCGGCGCTGTCGATGCCCCGGGCGAGTCCGCTCACCACCACCACGCCGGCATCGGCCAGGTCGCGGCCGAGTCCGGTGGCGACCTGTCGACCGTAGGGCGTGGCGGACCGGGTGCCCACGATGGCCACCGAGGGGCGGTTCCGGAGCCGGTCGGGGTCGCCGAGGGCGAACAGCACGGCCGGGGCCCCGGGATCCCCCACCAGTCGGCCCGGGTACGACGGGGACCCGGGGAGCACGACCCTGACCCCGGCCGCTTCGTACCGCTCCCCCACCGCCACCGGATCGACCGTCCGAGCCGGACCGGCGAACCGCCCGTGCAGCGGCCCACGGGCTCCCGGGGTCACCAGCTCGTCCCAGACCGCCGCCGGGTCACGGCCGGACACCAGGGCAGTCAGCCGCCTCGGGGTCATGCCGGGGAGGCCGGCCAGCGCCGCCGCGCACGACTCGGCCGCGGTCGGACTCACGACCGGTGCCCCGTTCCCTCGAGCAGGTCCCGCCCGCCACGGAGCAGCAGCGCTTCGCGCACGTGGACGGCGGTCAGCTCAGGCGAGCCACCGGCCAGATCGGCGACCGTGCGGGCGATCCGTCGGACCCGGCCGAGCCCCCGTGCCGTGAGGGTGCCGGCCCGGAGCTCGAGCTCCACCACGGTGGCGGCCTCGTCGTCGAGCGGAGCGAACCGCTCGAGCACGGCACCGTCGAGCTCCCCGTTGGCGGTCCCCTGTCGGCGCCGGGCCATCGACCGGGCGACGGCGACCCGGTCCGCCACCGTCGAGGTCGACTCGCCGGGGATGCAGCCGATCAGATCGTCGACGTCCGGGCGGTCCACCCGGACCGCCAGGTCGAACCGGTCGAGCAGCGGGGCCGAGAGCCGACGGGCGTAGCGGTCCCGGGCCGCGGCCGTGCACCGGCAGCGACCCGGGGGTCCGCCCTCACCGCACGGGCACGGGTTCATCGCCCCGACCAGGATGAAGCGCGCCGGGAAGACGGTGGATCCCCGGGCCCGGCTCACCCGGACCTGGCCGTCCTCGAGCGGCTGGCGGAGGGCGTCGAGCACGACGGTCGGGAATTCACCCATCTCGTCCAAGAAGAGCACGCCGCCGTGGGCCAGGCTGATCTCCCCCGGCCGCATCCAGGTCGTCCCGCCGCCGATCATCGACACCGACGAGGCGGTGTGGTGGGGTGCCCGGAACGGGGGGCGGGTGAGGAGCCCGTCGGCGGGGAGCGCCTGACCGGCCACCGAGTGCACCCGGGTCGACTCGAGGGCCACCGGGTCGGCCAGCGGTGGCAGCAGGTCGGGCAGTCGGTTGGCGAGCATGGTCTTCCCCGAGCCCGGGGGGCCCACCATCAGGAGGTGATGGCCCCCGGCAGCCGCCACCTCGAGCGCCCGACGGGCCACCCGCTGGCCGCGGATCTCCGCCAGGTCCCGGGTCGGGGGCGCGGGAGCCGGGGCGCGGCCCCGCTCCGGCGACCCCGCCACCGACGGTGGACGGCCCCACGGGCGAGCGCCGGTCAGGCAGTCCACCAGCCGCCGGAGGGTGGGTGCCGAGCGCACGGTGCCGGTGCCGCTCAGCGCCGCCTCCGCCGCGCTGCGGTCGGGCACCACCAGCGTCGAGCCCCGGAGCGCCTCCGCCAGCACCAGGGTGCCGGGCGTCCCGCGGAGCGATCCGTCGAGGCCCAGCTCACCGAGGAAGGCCATGCCCTCGACCGCCCCGGTCCCCACCTCCCCCGACGCCACCAGCAGGCCGATGGCGATCGGGAGGTCGAGCCCGGCCCCTCCCTTCCTGACCCCGGACGGCGCCAGGTTCACCGTGACCCGGCGGAGCGGCCACGGCAGTCCGCTCGAGAGGAGGGCGGCCCGGACCCGGTCGCGCGACTCTCGGACCGCGGCGTCCGGAAGACCGACCACGGTGAAGCCGGGGAGGCCGTTCGACACGTGGACCTCGACGGAGACCAGCTTGCCGTCGACCCCGATGAGGACGGCGGAGGGTATGGCGGCGATCATCTCGCCTCCTGTGGGCACGGCCCGGTCGGCGGGGCCCGTGGGCGTCCGACCGGGTTCCGGTGACGGAGGGTCGCGCTCCCTGGGTGCCGGCGACCGCTCGAGGCATGCGTCCCACCCTAGGGAGGGGGTGTCACACGACCATCCGCGTCCCTCGCGTCCCTACCGTCCCTCGAACCTCGGTTCGCGCTTCCCCACGAAGGCGGCGATGGCCTCGGCGGTGTCGGCGGTCGAGAAGTTGAGCGCCTGGGACCGGGCCTCGTCCTCCAGCGCCTGCTCCATCGAGACGGCGAAGCTGTTGTTCAGCATCGACTTCGTCATGGAGAGGGCCAGCGGCGGCCCCGACGCCAGCCGGCGGGCCCATCCGTCGACGAAGGTGTCGAGCTCGTCGGCCGGCACCACCCGGTTGACCACCCCGAAGCCCCGGGCCTCCTCGGCCGAGAGGATGTCGGCGAAGAAGGCCAGCTCCTTGGCCCGGTGGAGGCCGATCATCCGGGGGAGCAGCCAGGTGGACCCGCAGTCCACCGACAGGCCGCGCTTCGAGAAGATCTGGGAGAACCGTGCCGTCTCCGAGGCCACCACCAGGTCGCATCCGAGGGCCAGGCTCATGCCGGCCCCCGCCGCCACACCGCCGACCTTGGCGATGGTCGGCTTCGGGAAGCGGTAGAGCCGCAGGGCCACGTCCCCCAGCGCCCGCATCTGCAGCAGAAAGGGATCGCCCGGCCGGCCGGCCACGTTGTTGCCCTCCCCGAGGTCGGCGCCCGAGCAGAAGGCGTCCCCGGCGCCGGTCAGCACCATCACCCGGTCGTCGCGGTCGGCGACCACCTCCTCGAAGACCGCCAGCAGCTCGCGCCACATGGTGCCGTTGGCGGCGTTCTTCCGGGCCGGTCGGTTCATGGTAACCGTGACCACCCCGTCGTCCCGGTCCACCAGCAGGGTCTCGAGCTCGTTCGTCATGGCCCGCAGCCTACGGGACGTGGCGCCGGGCCTCAGAAGGCGTTCTCGATCACCTCGACCTCGCCACCGGTGATGGAGACGACGTCGAAACGGACGTCCACCCGGTCACGGCCCACGGCCGGGGTCAGCTCCGACAGCCAGCGGGTCGCCAGCCGGCGCAGCCGTCGCTGCTTGGGGACGACCACCGCCTCGGCACCGGTGCCGAACCGGTCGTCGGTGCGGGTCTTCACCTCGCAGAACGCCACCGTACGTCCGTTGCGCACGATCAGGTCGACCTCGCCCTCCCGGCGGCGCCAGTTCTGCTCGAGGATCTCGTAGCCCCGCTCCTCGTACCAGGCCCGGGCCAGGGACTCGCCGTCGGCCCCGAGCGCCCGCCGGTGGTCGGCGGTCACAGCTCCTGCTCGGGCAGCCGTTCGATGTTGACGTCCCGGAAGGTCAGGATCCGCACGGAGGGGACGAACCGGGCGGGTCGGTACATGTCCCACACCCAGGCGTCCTGGAGGACCACCTCGACGCAGGTGGGCGTCGAGGCGTCGCGCACGGTGACCTCGACGGTGTTGGCCAGGTAGAACCGGCGCTCGGTCTCCACGACGTAGCCGAACATCGGGAGCACCGCCCGGTACTCCTGGATCAGCGCGAGCTCGATCTCCGACTCGTACCGCTCGAGATCCTCTTCGCTCATGGCCCTGGCCGACGCCGGCCGACAGGCGACACCGCCACCCCGTCAGGAACGGGCGGTACGCCGCTCTTTGATCTTGGCGGCCTTCCCGTGCCGGTCGCGCAGGTAGTAGAGCTTGGCCCGGCGGACGTCCCCCAGGGAGACCACCTCGGTCTTGGCGATGATCGGCGAGTGCACCGGGAAGGTCCGCTCGACACCCACGCCGAAGCTGACCTTGCGCACGGTGAAGGTCTCGCGGACACCGGTCCCCTGGCGGCGGACGACCGCCCCCTGGAACACCTGGACCCGCTCGCGATTGCCCTCGACGACCCGGACGTGCACCTTGACGGTGTCGCCCGGGCGGAACTCGGGGATGTCGTCCCGCAGGCTGTCACGGTCGATGATGTCGGTCGGGTTCATGGGACGCGTCTCTCCACGGATCGTTCGGGGTCACCACCCGCCGGACGCCCGACCGTCGGGCTCCCACCGGGGCCGTCACGTTCGGACCTCCGCTCGGAGACCGGGGACCGGTGCCGACGGGGCTCACCAATCGTAGCCGTGATCGCGGAGCAGGCGCACCTCGCCGACCTCGGCGACCAGGGCGGCCTCCTCGGGCGTGAGCCCGCCCCGGGCGCTGATCAGGTCCGGTCGGTGCTGCAGCGTCCGGGCCAGGGCCTGGGCCCGGCGCCACCGGTCCACCCGCCCGTGGTCGCCGGAGCGGAGCACCTCGGGCACCTCCCACCCGCGGAACCGGGCCGGCCGCGTGTACTGCGGGTACTCGAGCAGTCCGTCGGCGAAGCTCTCGTCCCCCGCCGAGTCCTCGTTGCCCAGCACCCCGGGGAGCAGGCGGGCCACCGCCTCGACGACCACCAGCGCCGCCAGTTCCCCGCCGGCCAGCACGTAGTCCCCGACGGAGAGCCCGCCGTCCACCAGGTGGTCGGCCACCCGCTGGTCGACCCCCTCGTAGCGACCGCAGAGCAGCGAGAACCCGTCCGCCAGCCCCGCCAGCTCCCCCACCACCGCCTGGTCGAGTCGACGTCCGGACGGGGTGAGCAGCAGGAGGGGCCGGGGAAGCCCTCCGGCCGCCTCGGCCGCCTCCACCGCCGCGAAGACGGGCTCGGGGGCGAGCACCATGCCGGCCCCGCCCCCGAAGGGGGCGTCGTCGACCGACCGGTGCGGGTCGTCGGTGGACGCCCGGAGGTCGTGGGTCCGGAGGTCGAGGAGCCCGGCCTTCCGGGCCCGTCCGAGGATCGACGCGCCCCCGTAGTGCTCGACCACCTCCGGAAAGATCGTCAGGACGTCGATGCGCACCCTGACCCCTCAGGCCAGGTCGAGGAGGCCGTCGGGCACGTCCACCGTCACCCGGACGCCGGGTCGGTGGTCGACCACGAACCGGAGAGGCACCAGCCCACCGGAGTCGAGCACCAGGAGGTCGCTGGCCGGGTTGGCCTGGACCCCCTCGACCGTGCCCAGGCGGGTCCCCGCGGTGTCGACCACCTCGGCGCCGACGAGGTCGTGGACCCACAGGGCGGCGGGGTCGTCGAGGGGCGCGGCCAGCAGCACCAGCCCCCGGAGGGCCTCCGCCTCCTCCACGGTGCCCACCCCGCCGAACGTCACGATGTACCGGCCCTGGTGGGGGGAGGAGCGCTCCACCACCAGCTCGCGTCCACCGGCGTCGCGGAGGTGGGAGTCCGGCGCCACCC
>Ga0181519_10000802_pt1 | contig 27975 bp, 27 predicted proteins | sample PEATcosm2014_Bin_26_FD_121102 | JGI IMG/M metagenome (GOLD analysis project Ga0181519, IMG submission 121102) | Peatland microbial communities from MTU Mesocosm Facility, Houghton, MI, USA - PEATcosm2014_Bin02_10_metaG | ecosystem: Environmental > Terrestrial > Soil > Wetlands > Peat | place...
CCCGGCTGATTCCTCATTCTTTTGGGCATGAAAACAGCCCGGATTGCAGAGGTCGCAGTGGTGGTGTGCCTGCTGCTGGCAGTGGCGCAGGCTCAGGACAAGAAGCGCGAGGAAGCCAACCAGTTGCTGCGGGCAGCCTATGAGTCGTCATGCCTAACGAGTAGCCTCACTCCGTATGAGATGGTGTCGTCGCTGAACTTTGAGCAGCTCGTGACGGGCAATGCGGCTGGGAGCTTGCATCGGAACTGGGCCGATGAGAAGAACGTCATCCAGGCGATACGGGTGGCCGATTATCAGATGGTGACGGCGACGAAAGACGGCAAGCATTACCGCTTTGAGAATTTGGACTTTATGCCCGCGCAAATCGCCCCGCTGCTGCGTCTGGCGCCGCCTTTCTGCCTGCGGCTGGATGACACGGACATTGTGAAGAAAATCAGCAACCGGAAGGTGGATGGCGTGGAGGCGCGCTGCATCGCCTACGACACGGTGCGCGGCCGAGTCACGCTGGCGCATGAGGCCTGCGTGCAGACGGGAGTGCCGGGAGTGGCACCGCCTCCGGCTGTGCTGCTGAGCTACAGGGAGAACGAAAAGGAGTACCGCTGGAGTGGATATGAGAGCTTTGACGGCAGGATGCTGCCGGAGCACATGGAGATGTTTCGCAACGGATCAAGGATGATCAACGGCGCGATCCGGTACGCAGACTGGAAGCCGGGTGCAGAGGCGATCGTGCTGCCGGAGGGGATCAAGGAAGTGCCAACTTGCAGGCAGCGGGTGATGCCCCTGGTGAAATCGCAGACACCCCCCATCTACCCATTAGGTGCGGCGAATCAGAAAGGGCTCATCCATGAGGTGACGGTGGACATCAAGATAGGGGTAGATGGCAAGGTGAAGGCAACTCAGCTGGTGGAGACCGGCAGCAAGCCCTTTGACGATGCGGCGCTGGAGGCGGTAAAGAACTGGACCTTTTCCCCATCCATGTGCGACGGAAAGCCCGATGAGAGGCAGATTCAGGTGACGGTGAAATTCCATCGGTTCTGAGAACAGGCGAAGAGACACTCCGAACAAGCCCGGGCCACCAAAGGCCTAGCCCTATGCGGGCGGTTTGCAGGATAATTACGGGTTGCTGTTCCCATCTCCTACGGAAAAGGCAGTTATGACGACCATCAAGCAGGAAGACCTGATCCAGAGTGTTGCCGACGCATTGCAGTTCATCAGCTACTACCATCCGGTGGATTTCATACGGAGTCTGACGGCGGCCTACGAACGCGAGCAATCTCCCGCGGCGCGCGATGCCATTGCGCAATTGCTGATTAACAGCCGGATGTGCGCCGAGGGGCATCGTCCCATTTGCCAGGACACGGGGATCGTATCGGTGTTCCTGAAGATTGGGCGCGAGGTGCACTTTGAGGGTGCGCTGCCGCTGGAAGAGATGATCAACGAAGGCGTGCGGCGGGCGTATCTGCTGCCGGAGAACAAGCTGCGGGCGAGCATACTGACGGATCCGGCGGGCGCGCGGAAGAACACCAAGGACAACACTCCCGCAGTGCTGAACGTGCAGATTGTGGAGGGCGACAAGCTGGACGTGACGGTGGCGGCCAAGGGCGGCGGCAGCGAGGCGAAGTCGAAGTTCATCATGCTGAACCCGAGCGACAGCGTGGTGGATTGGGTGCTGAAGACCGTGCCGACGATGGGCGCGGGATGGTGTCCTCCGGGGATGCTGGGCATTGGCATTGGCGGGACGGCGGAAAAAGCCATGCTGATGGCCAAGGAATCGCTGATGGACCCGATTGACATTCAGGAGTTGCAGGCGCGCGGAGCGACGACGACGGCCGAGAAGCTGCGGTTGGAGCTATACGAGAAGGTGAACGCCTTGGGCATTGGCGCGCAGGGTTTGGGCGGACTGACCACGGTGCTGGACGTGAAGGTGAAGGACTATCCGACGCACGCGGCGAATCTGCCGGTGGCGATGATTCCGAATTGCGCGGCGACCCGGCACGCTCACTTTGTGCTGGATGGCACGGGGACGGCCGAGTTGACGCCTCCGAGTTTGAGCGACTGGCCGAAGCTGACGTACAGTCCGCAGAACGCGCGGCGGGTGAACCTGGACACGATCAAGCGCGAGGATGTGCAGACGTGGAAGCCGGGCGAGGTGATTCTGCTGAGCGGGAAGTTGCTGACCGGGCGCGATGCGGCTCACAAGCGCATGACCGACATGCTGAACCGCGGCGAGAAGCTTCCGGTGGACTTTACGAATCGGTTCATCTACTACGTGGGGCCGGTGGACCCGGTGCGGGAAGAGGTGATGGGGCCGGCGGGTCCGACGACGGCGACGAGAATGGATAAATTTACTCGTCAGATGCTGGAGCAGACCGGCTTGTTGGGCATGGTGGGCAAGGCCGAGCGCGGGCCGGCGGCGATTGAGGCGATCAAGGACAACAAGGCGGTGTATCTGATGGCCGTGGGCGGCGCGGCATACCTGGTGGCAAAGGCGATCAGGAAATCACAGGTGCTGGCCTTTGAAGACCTGGGCATGGAAGCCATCTACGAATTTACGGTGGAGGATATGCCGGTGACGGTGGCCGTGGATTCCAAGGGAACGAGCGTGCATCAGACGGGTCCCGCGGAGTGGCAGGCAAAGATTGTGCAGATAGAAAAGACGAAGAAATAAGTTAGGTTAAAGATGAAGAGATGGCGGAGCCTTGAGGCTTCGCCATTTTTTTGTATCTTGTCTCACAGAGTTGAAAAAGAACCAACTCTGTGCCACCGGCCCGACTCAGCGCTCAGGGGTTGGTGTGGCTCTCATGCTCTTGACCACGCTTCTGATTCCGTAACTCACAAGGTACCACCACAGAGTTCCTGTCAGCCACAACGGAGGGTTGTCTGTCCAAAGTAGGAGTGCCGTCAGCCATGAAACAGGGAAATCAAGAAAATACAGCCACGTTGGAATGTTGCCGTACAAATTCTGTTCGTTGATCTTATCTGCCCGTGTAGCGACAGCACAGGCGCACAAGTGCAAGAATGGCAATAGGTGAAACAGAAGAGAGCGCCATTTCCATGTGACTGCTTTTGCATTTTCTACCATTGAAAAAGAGTAGCTGACCTCACTTGAAGATAACATGCCTAGGCGCTCACAATCCCGTCGCGGGAATTATAGCTCCCGACTCGCAGTTTGTGCGGGGCGCCCGCCTTCGCTATTTTTAAAGCTTGTCGCTGAAGTGGAAAAAGAGCAGACTCTGGGCGACGGCCGATGATGGAGAGGAAGATGTCGCAACGGAAATCGGTTCCAGTTAGATTTCTCCTAATGCTTCTCATCTGTACAACGATCTCGTACGCACAGACTTCTTCGGCGGCGAAAGCCACGACCACACCGCTGGTAACAACCCAGCCACTTGTGGAGCGGAACCGCGCGGTCGCACTGCGCGTCTTTGATGAGCTGTTCAACCAGCGACGTCCCGAGGTGGCCGCGGAGATTTACTCACCGAACTTCCGCAACCATGGGCTGCATGGCGATGCCTCGCTCGAAGTGGACCAGGGCTGGGCACGCGGCGAACTGCAGGCCTTCCCCGATTTGCACATGACGGTGGTGAAGACGGTTGCCGAGGGCGATTTGGTCACCATCCTCTGGATTTTCCGCGGCACCCATGCGCGGAGCGGGTATGGCAACTTTCCTCCGACGGGCACCTACATGGAGTTCCGTGGCATGACGATCTTCCGCATTGTGGATGGCCGCATTGTGGATGAGTGGACGACCTTCAACCAACTGAGTGCTTATTCACAGGCCTTTCAGCATCTGCGCTGGTGGATACTGGCCGCCGTGTGCGTGTTCCTGCTGGGGTGGATGTATGTAGGGCATATCGTTTTCAGGCGGATTGGGCGCACTCAACTTCAACGTTAGTACTGTCACCTACCCAAGCTTCACTCTGGAACAAAGGGGTCCTTCGACTCCGGAGGCGCTGGCCGCGCCTCCTACGCTCAGGATGACAGTTCAAAAACATGAGCAAATACAAGAGCAAAATCAAAGTCAACTACCCCACCCTAGCAACAACGGCTAGGATGGGGCACCTGCCGTCCACCCACCCTGTCGCGAGAATCCGCGACAAGGGTGGGGCATCCCCGGTGAGTTGGGTTGGAAAGAATGAGCCAGCCCGCCACCCACTGCGGCTAATGGTGCTCGGTGGCGGCTGGCTTGGGTTCACCGGCTTTCGATTCTCCTGATTTGCTTTCTCCGGATTTTGATTCCCCTCCTTTGGCTTCGTTCTCTTTTTCGGCCTTATCGTCCACGGCGCTGGTGGGGGCGATGTACTGCACGATGACGGTGATGCGGCGGTTGGCCGGGTCGTCGGGGGTGGTGCCGGCTCGCGGGTTTTGGTCGGCGAAGCCGCGGACCTGGCTGACCTGCCCGTCTTTTAGTCCGGAGCTTTGCATGATGCGGCGCGCGGTGTTGCTGCGGTCCACGCTTAGTTCCCAGTTGCTGTAACCGCTTTGGCCGCCGGAGTAGGGCTTGTTGTCGGTGTGGCCTTCGATGCTGACGCGGTTGGGCATGGTGCCGAGTTCCTGGGCGAGGGCGCGGAGAAGTTCCTTGCAGTCGGCGCTGGGGACGGCCGAGCCGAGTTCGAAGAAGGTTCCCTTCTCGCCTTCGGTGAGCTCGATGCGAAGGCCTTCGGCGGTGATGGTCATCTCGATGTGACTCTTGATTTTTTCGAAGTCGGGCAGAGCCTTGATCTGTTTTTCGAGGGCCTCCTTGATCTTGCTCATGTCCTCCTTGGTGAGGTCGAGGTTTTGTCCCGCGCCGCGCATGGTGCTGCCCACCATTTTGGAATTTCCGGTGGGGTCCTTGAAATATCCGCCGACGGCCTCCTGTACCTGTTTGCTGGTGTTGAGCAGCCAGAGGACGATGAAGAGCGCCATCATGGCGGTAACGAAATCGGCGTAGGCGACCTTCCATGCGCCTCCGTGATGGCCGCCGTGGCCGCTGACTTTCTTGATGATGATGGGCGCGTTGGGCACTACTGGCCTCCGGCGGGCGCGCCGCCACCCTTGCAGCTCTTCTCCATCTCATTGAAGCCGGGACGGACGTTGACGGGAATGGCGCGGCGTCCGAACTCCAATGCCTGGATGGGAGCGGCCCCCTTGATGAACGAGATGAGCACGACGCGAAGGACGTAGACGAAGGCGTGCTCGTCGTCCCCGATTTTGGCCATGCTGGAGGCGAGCGGGCCGATGAATCCGTAGCAGAGGAGGATTCCGAGGAAGGTGCCGACGAGGGCGGCGGCGACCTTGTGGCCGATCTCCTCCGGAGGGCCGCCGATGGCACCCATGGTGATGCAGACGCCGAGGACGGCGGCGACGATGCCGAGTCCGGGGAGCGAGTCGGCGACCGTGGACAAGGCCGCGATGGAGGCCGACTCGCCTTTGTGCGAGACCTCCATGTCCAGGTCCATCATCTGATCGAGGTCGAAGGGATCAATGCCTCCGGTGACGGCCATGCGCAGGGTGTCGCAGACGAAGTCGCGGGTGTGGTGATCCTTGATGAACTTGGGGTACTTGCTGAAGATGGGGCTCTTGTCGGGCTCCTCGATATCGCCTTCGATGGCGAGCAGGCCTTCTTTGCGGGCCTTGTTGAGCACCTCGTAGCACATCTTCAGCGTCTCAAGATAAAAAGCCTTGGTGAAGTGCGAACCCTTGAGCGCCCCAAGGATGCCGGCGAAAATCCTCTTGATGATGTGCAGAGGGTTGGCGATGAGCAAGGTGCCGACGGCCGCGCCGCCGATGATGAGAAGCTCGGCGGGCTGCATGAGGACCCTTAGATTGCCGTGCTCCATCAGGTATCCGCCGAGGATGGAGCCGATGACGATAACGAAGCCGATGATGATGAACATGGCTCTAGCCTTTCCGTCCGGCGGCCTGCTGGAGTTGACGCTCAAGGCGGGCGGGAATGGATTCGACCAGGTCGCCTTCCGCCAGGAGCTGGGCGGCGACGCGGGAGCGGATGGTCACACGATCTCCCCACCACTTGACGGCGCAGGAGCTGCCAACCTGGGCGAGAGTTGACTCCAAGTGAGAGAGGCGCGCGGCATCGCATTCCGGAACGATGGCCAGCAGGCGCCAATCGTCCCAGCATCCAACGTAGTTGCGCGAGGGCAGCAGGCTGGCGACGGTGCGGGCCAGCACACGCAGCGCCTGGTGCAGCATGAGCGGACCTCCATGCTTGAGGATGGCCTCCTGCTCGGTCATTTCCACCAGAAGAATGGCGGCCGAGCGGGCGGCGCTGGAGCGCGCGAGGTGGGCTAGCTGCTCACGGCTCTCAGAGACGGCGGGCAGGCCGGTGGCCATCTCGAATTCGCGGTCGGGGTGGCCGACCCATCCGACAGAGCCCTGGCGCGGCTGCGAGAGTTCAAAGAGTTCGCCGACGCCGCTGAGGTGATTTTCAGAATCCCGGAGAGGAAAGGCCGTGACCTTGAGCGGCAGGCGATAGCCGTTCTTGTGGCGCAGGAAGAGGTCTGCGGAGACAGGAGCGCCGTTGCGCAGAACCTCATGCACGGGGCTTTTGGCGGCCGCGGAGGCGTCTGCACTGATTTGGACGAGGAGATCTCCGCGGTAGGGGCGGCCGAGGACATCGTGGCGATGGTATCCGGTAATGGCCTCGGCGGCGGCATTCCAATAGACGATGGTGCCCTGGGGGTCCACCAGGCAGGCGCCCTGGGGCATGGCATCGGTGAACTGCTGAAAGAGTTCGGCACTGATCTCCGACATGGGGAGCGCTCCTAGGGTGACCATCGGCAGGGGGTGGGTGGGGCTTGAACCGGCGGGAGCGAGGAATAGGGCTTCCCAGTCGAGACAATTTCCTATATCTTGTCCCGATGCGGAGAATGAATGGCCATTCAGTCAGTGGGGACTGAGGGCCAGGGCAGGACGCGGTGGAGGAGCCTATGAGGATGACATCCCTGAAAAAACAGCCCGTAAAAATCGTATCCACACGAACGCGCGCGCTGGGCGACAAGTATCAGCGCATTCTGGACGCGGCGGGGGCGGTGTTTGCCGAAAAAGGATTTCATGCCTCGCGCATCAGCGATGTGGCCGAGGTGGCTAACGTGGCCGATGGGACGATCTACCTGTACTTCCGCAACAAAGAAGAGCTGCTGATGACGGTGATCAACACGGCCTTTGACGCCTTTATGAGCCGAGCGCGGACGGAGCTGGAGGCCTTGAACGCTCCGGGAGACAAACTGCGGCGGCTGGCGCAACTGCATCTGGAATCCTTCCAGGCGAACCGCAACCTGGCCGTGGTGTTCCAGATGGAGCTGCGGCAGAGCGCGCGCTTTTTGGCACCCTTCAGCCACGACCACATGGTGGAGTACTTCGGGCTGGTGCGGGCGGCGATCCGCGAAGGACAGGCGCAGGGAATCTTCCGGGCCGAGCTGCGCGAGAAGGTGGCGGCCAACTGCTTTTTCGGGGCTCTGGACGAGATGGTGACGAGCTGGGTTCTGGATGAGACGAACTACCGGCTGGCCGACGTGGCCGACCCGGTGACGGACATTCTGTTAAGAGGTTTTGCAAAGAATTAGATGGGCGCCGTGGGGGCGTGAGGACCGAGACATCTATGGACGAAAACAAGAAGCCACGCACTCTGGCAGATATCTTCTTCCAGATTGTGGAGCGCGACCTGCCGCGCGTGATGATGTACGAAGCGGATCACCAGTGGAAGACAATCAGCTCCCGTGATTTATACCGCCGCGTGATGGGCGTGGCCGTGGAGTTGCGCCGGCGCGGCGTGCAAAAAGGCGACCGCGTGGCCATTTTGAGCGAGAACCGGCCGGAGTGGCAGATTGCGGATTTCGCTATCCTGCTGACCGGCGCAGTGACCGTGCCCATCTACGCCACACTGACAGGCGAGCAGATCAGCTTTATGCTGCGGCACAGCGGAGCCAAGACGGCGTTCGTTTCCACGGAGACGCAGTTGAAGAAGCTGCGCTCGATTGAGGCGCACACCGCAATTGAGAGCGTGCTGATGATGGATGCGGCGGAGGGTGGTGGGGCTGCGAATGGCGCTGCGAATAACGTTGCGAATAACGTCACGAGTATGGCCGCGGTGATGGAGGCCGGACCAACGGAGCGCGTGGCGGAGCTGGATGCACTGCGCGAGGCGATTCAGCCGGATGACCTGGCGACGCTGATCTACACCAGCGGGACGACCGGCGTGCCGAAGGGCGTGATGCTGACGCACGGCAACATTGCCAGCAACCTTTCGGTCTCTCTGGATGAGTTTGACTTTGCCGCGGGCGACGATTTGGCGGTGAGCTTTCTTCCGCTGTCGCACATTACGGCCCGCCACGTGGACTTTGCCGAACTGTACCGCGGCGTGACGATTGCGTATTGTCCGTACCTGGAAGACATGGTGCGCATCATGCGCGAGCTGCAGCCGACGATCTTTGTGGCCGTGCCGAGAGTGTACGAAAAGATCTACAACGGCGTGCTGCAAGGCGTGAGCAAGGGATTCAAGAAAGAGGTTTACCGCTGGGCGATGAGCGTGGGCTGGGCGCACATGAACCAGATTGTGGCCGGGCAAAGACCACGGCGGCTGGTATGGAAGCTGGCCAATGCGCTGTTCTTCAAGAAGGTGCTGAACGCCATGGGCGGTAAGGTGCGCGTATTCATCAGCGGCGGAGCTCCGCTGGGGCGCGAACTGGCCGAGTGGTACGCACAGATTGGGCTGGTGGTGCACGAAGGCTACGGACTGACGGAGACTTCACCGGTGATTGCCGTGAACTCTCCCAGGGCGCGCAAACTGGGGACGGTGGGCAAGCCGCTGCCAAATGTGCAGGTACACATTGCGGGCGACGGCGAGTTGCTAGTGCGGGGGCCGAGCGTCTTTAAAGGCTACTGGAACATGCCGGACGAAACCGCGGCGGCTTTTGAGGACGACTGGTTCAAGACGGGCGACATCGCGATGATGGACACGGATGGATTCCTGACAATCACGGACCGCAAGAAGGATCTGATCAAGACGAGCGGCGGAAAGTTCCTGGCACCGCAGCCGATTGAAAACTCGTTGAAAACCAACGCGCTGGTGGCAGAGGCGGCGGTGATTGGCGAGCGCAGGAGGTTTCCCTCGGCGGTGATCATTCCGTCGTTTGCGGCCCTGGAGGCGTGGGCGGCGCAGAACGGAGTGAGTTACTCCAGCCGCTCCGAGCTGGCGGCAGACCCGAAGGTGCAGGCTCTTTACGAGGAGATTGTGGCGCAGGTGAACGAGAACTTGGCTCGCTTTGAGCGCATGAAGAAGGTGTTTGTGGCTCCGATGGAGTTGAGCATTGAGGATGGCACGCTGACGCCGACCCTGAAGCTGCGGCGGCGCAACGTGGAGGCCATGTACAAGGCGCAGATTGACCGGATGTACGCCGACGCCGAGAGCGCGGTGACGGCGGAGCGCGCCTGAGAGAGCAACCGAAGCGCGCTGCGCAAGGCGGCGCGGGACGATTTACAATATCTGCATGGAAACGCATACAAACGATCCACTGGTGATTGCCGGCAAGACCTTCCACAGCCGCCTGTTTGTGGGCACGGGCAAATACAAAGACGGGGCGCAGACAAGGGCCGCGCTGGAGGCCAGTGGCGCCGAAGTGGTGACGGTGGCCTTGCGCCGGGTCAACCTGGACCGCAGCAAGGAATCGCTGCTGGACTTTATTGACACAAGTAAATATTTCCTGCTGCCCAACACCGCCGGCTGCTACACGGCGGAGGATGCCATCCGCACCGCCAGGCTGGGGCGCGAGGTGGGACTGAGCGACTGGGTGAAAATCGAAGTGATCGGCGACCAGAAGACCCTGTACCCCGACGTGGCCGCCACCGTGGAGGCGACGAAGGTGCTGGTGAAGGAAGGCTTCACCGTGCTGCCCTACACGAGCGACGATCCGGTGAGCGCGTTGCGGCTGGTGGACGCTGGAGCCGCCGTGGTGATGCCCCTGGGCGCGCCAATCGGCAGCGGACTGGGCATCCAGAACGTGGCGAATTTACGCATTCTGCGCGAGTTGATTACCACCGTGCCGCTGATTGTGGACGCGGGCGTGGGCGTGCCGAGCGACGCGGCTCTGGCGCTGGAGCTGGGCTACGACGCGGTGCTGATGAACACGGGAATTGCCGGTGCGAATGACCCGGTGCTGATGGCTTCGGCGATGAAGCATGCGGTGATTGCCGGGCGCGAAGGCTATTTGGCGGGACGGATGCCGCGCAAGCTGTACGCTTCGGCCAGCTCGCCGGTGGAAGGAATCAGCCGCTAGTGGAAGCGGCGGGCACGGGCATTGCGATGGCGAAGCCTCCGAGCTGGGTGCCCGCATTTATCCCATCGTTTGACGGACTGCGCGGCGTGGCGATTCTGGCGGTGCTGCTATACCACTGCCACACGCGGCTGGAAGGCACATTCCTGGAGCGCTTCGTCATCTGGGGATGGAGCGGCGTGAGCCTGTTCTTCGTGCTCAGCGGCTTTCTGATCACGGGCATCATTCTGGACGACGGCGCGACCAAGAGGTTTTACGCGAACTTTTACGCGCGGCGCATTCTGCGCATCTGGCCGGCCTACTGGATGCTGCTCTTCCTCTTCTACTTCTTCTTTCCTTTCTGGTTCAGCGGCTGGCGCTGGATGCTGCATGAGGTGGTGCGCGCGCCCTGGCTGTACATGCTGTGCTTTGTTCAGAACCTGTGGCCGATTGCGCTGCCCGGAGCGATTGGGCCGACGTGGAGTCTGGCCATCGAGCAGCAGTTCTACCTCTTCTGGACTCCGATTGTGCGGAAGGTGCCCGTGCGCTGGGCTCTGCTGCCGGCGGTGATGATGTTCAGCGTTTCTCCCTTGGTGCGGCTGTACTGGGGCGACCGGCTGACGGCGACGCACACGCTGACGCATCTTGACGGGCTGGCCGTGGGCGCGATGATTGCGATTGGGCTGCGCATACTGCCGTGGACGCAGAAGGCGTGGCGCTGGGTGGCGCGCGCGGGGTTGCTGACGGGTGCGAGCGGCGTGTGGCTGATGTTCGACCACGGATCGCCGTTTACGGACACTTTGCTGGCGGCGGGCTTTGGCGGAATGCTGCTGACGGCGCTGCTGGACCAGGCGGAGACCAGGCCATCGCTGTATGTGCGGGCGCTGACCTGGCGTCCGCTGCTGTTTGTCGGCAAGATCAGCTATGGACTGTATGTGATGCACATCCTGGTGTTCACCGTTCTGGCCGGGTATCTGGATATTCCGATTGATAAGCTGCACTGGGGCGTGGCGGGCAACCTGCTGATTGTGGCGGTGCGCTTGGCGTTGGCGATTGGTTTCGCGGCGCTGATGTGGTTCCAGTTTGAGAAGCCGATCCTCGGACTGAAGCGGAAGTTCCAGTTCGCGTAATCGTGAATGGCAAATGCCCCACCCAAGCCAATGGGAGGCTTGTATGGAGCACCCCGATATCCCACGTCTGCCAAAGGCTGGCAGACATGGGGCACCAGCCTGTTCACTGGGAGTGTTGCGTGATGGTAGGGGTCCTTCGACTTCGCTACGCTGCGCTCAGGATGACAGATCAAGAATAAGAGCGAAAGCAAGGACGAGGACGAGAACGAGAGCAAAGACAAGAGCAAGAACAAGAACAAGAACAGGAGCAAGAACAAAAGCCGCCCTGCGGGAGCGGCGACTGGAATGATGTGAATTCGACATGCAGCGCGATTAGGCTGCGTGAATTTGCTGTGCGCTCTACTTGCGGGCGTTCTGCGGAGGCTGCGGCGGCGGTTGCGGTTCGGCGCGCTGCGGAGTGACGTAGATGACCTCTCCGGGCTTGGCGTAGCGGAGCTCCTCGCGGGCCTCGCGCTCGATGGCCTTGGGATCGGTTTTGAGGCCCTGAATCTCTTGGCCGAGACGCTGGTTCTCCTCGTTGAGGCGATCAATCTCCAGTTGCAGGCGCTGGTACTCGGTCTTCTTCTGGCGATAATTCATCCAACCGTTGGCGCTGAAGAGCGCGTAGTTGAGCAGCAGCATGGCGACCATGGCGAAGGCCGAGGTGGCAATCCAGCGCCGCCGCCGTAGAAGAGCATCGCCGATTTTGTGCAGCCAGTTCACGATTAACCGAATTCCCTCTTCCATTCTTCTAGCCGATTACCCAATCCTTGGCGGCGGTGTTGAGTTGCCGCAGACCCTCTTCGCTGCGCGCCTCGGTGTATGCCCGCACGACGGGCTCCGTGCCGCTGAGGCGATAGCAGACCCAGGAGCCATCCTCCAGCACGAGTTTGAGACCGTCGGTGCGCACGATTTGCGCCACCTTGCGGCCGGCAAAGTCGGTGGGATTGGTCTCCAACTTGTTAGTGAACTTCGCCTTGACCTCCGGGGTCAAGCGGAAGTTTTGGCGTTGTGGGTAGAAGGAACCAACTTTGGCAAATAGCTGCGCCAGTTGTTCGCCCAGGGTCAGGCCGCGGCGAGCCACCATCTCGGCGACGAGAAGCCCGGCGAGGACTCCGTCTTTTTCCGGCACATGGTAGCGGATGGTGAGCCCGGCGCTCTCCTCGCCGCCGATGGCGATCTTATCCTGCATGATGAGCTCGCCGATGTACTTGAAGCCGACGGGGGTCTCAAAGAGCTCGATTTTGTGATGCGCGGCGACGGCGTTGATGAGGTTAGTGGTGGCCACGCTCTTGGCCACTCCGTTGCGCCAGCCGCGGGTTTCCACCAGGTAATCAAAGAGCAGGGCGATGATGTAGTTGGGCGAGATGTATGTGCCGTCGGCATCCACGATGCCGAAGCGGTCGGCGTCACCGTCACAGGCGATGCCGATGCCGGCGGAGGTCTCCTTCATCTTGGCGCGAAGGTCGTCCAGCAGCTCGCCATCGGGCTCCGGTGCGTGGCCACCGAAGAGGACGTCACGGGTATCGTGCACGACGGCGCAGTGGATTCCCTCCTCGTTGAGCAGGACGTTGCTGTAACCACGCGAGGCTCCCCACATGGGATCGAAGGCAATTTTGAGGTTGGCGGCGCGGATGGTGTCGAAGTCCACGATTTCGCCAAGGCGGCGCAGATAGCGCTCACGAATGTCTATGATCTGGCGCTCGGCCGGGTGGGTGCCGGGCTTGGGCTGGCCACCATCGGCATCGGCGGCGAGGATGGCGGCTTCAATCAGGCTGGTCACATCGGGCAGGGCGGGCGCGCCATCGGCGGTGGAGAACTTGATGCCGTTGTACTCCGAAGGATTGTGCGAGGCCGTGAAGTTGATGGCTCCGGCGGCCTTTTGCTGCACCACCTCATAGGCGATGGCCGGGGTGGGGGCGGGGTCGGCGACGACGAGCGGCGTGATGCCGTAGCTTTCCAGGATGGCGGCGGCGACGTCCACAAAGGTCTCGCCCATGTAGCGGGGATCGCGGCCGACGACGACGCTGGGGCTGGGGCGCCCGGTGCTGACGACGTAGCGAGCGATGCCGGTGATGGCGCGGCGCACGTTGACCAGGGTGAACTCATCGGCGACGACCGCGCGCCAGCCGCTGGTGCCGAACTTGATGGTGGTTGCCATGATTGCCTCTCGATTCAGAAACGGATGATAGAAGTGCTTTAGGAAAACTTCGCCGCGCTTATGGCAGGGTGTAGTCGAACTCGTACGAGTGTTTGCCGCCCTCTATCTTGATGAGGAATGTGCCGGCGAGGCCTTTGAGCTCCCCTGTGCCGGAGCCGGGCGTGACGATGACGGTCATGTGCTGGCCGGCGGCATCCAGGGTGGCAGAATGTTGCAGGACGAAGCTGCCGCGATGGCCGTCGAGGGTTCCGGTGACGACTTCAATGGCGACGTAGCCTGCGGCTCCCTGCTTGTAATCGCCCGCGGCAAACATCTCACCCTGGCTTGTGGCCTCCAGGCCTCCATGCAACTGCTTGTTGATGGAGTAGCGGGCGACGCCATCGGCGGGAGTGGGCGTGAGCGGTTTGACATCCACGGTGAAGGTGCCAGCGGCATGGTGCGGCATGGGAGCAGCCTCCTTGGCGGGCACGGCATTGGCGGGCGCGGCCTGCGGCGCAAAAGCCAGGGCCAGGGCGATGGGAGCGAGCCAGAGCATAACCACACCATCATACTGCACCCGGGAGCGGCGGGAAATGCCAGGGGCGGTACTCCAAACGGGCTTGCCTGCCGGAACGGCACAGAGTACGTTATTGACTGCCAAATTATCATCCACAACAGGCGGAGCCACCGAGCCATGACCGACAAGCGACTGTTCCTTTCCACGGCGCCGACGAAGGAAGAGGCCGCCACCCTGGCCAGCGAACTGGTGGGACGGCGGCTGGCCGCCTGCGTCAACATTGTGGGCCCCATCTCCTCGGTCTACCGCTGGCAGGGCGAGGTGGAAAACAGCGAGGAGTTCCTGCTGATGATCAAGTCCACCGAGGAGTGCGGCGCGGGCATTCAGCAGACGCTGGTGGAACTGCACAGCTACAAGGTTCCGGAGCTGATCTGCCTGCCGATTGAAAGCGGGCTGGAAAGCTACATGAGCTGGATTGCGGCCAACGTGAAAAAGGGGTAAGGGCCCCTCAGGCAATCTTCCCTATTCCCACGTCTGCCAAGGGCCGGCAGACATGGGGCACCAGCGGGTATGGGGCACGAGTGCACATTTTCTGCACAAACAAGTAAATCAACTGCAAATCACACAGGCGTTGACGCTCAGGCGCGGGCGCGCACGGTCAGGCGCACGTAGTCGTATTCGTAAGCTCCACGCTCTTGCTGCACACGCTCGGAGAGTTGGTGGAGGAACTCCGGGCGCAAGGCCCCGGGCAGGCCGGCGATGACGTTGCGCAGAATGACCGTTTCGGCAAAGGCCTCAAAGCGCTCGCGACGCTCAAAGCGCGGAGCGACCTTGTGCATGCGCGCTTCGATCTGAGTGAAGCCAGCGGCCTGCATGCGAGCGACGGTGGAAGGCTGATCTTCAAAGTGCGGGCCGGAATGCGCGCCGGAGATGAACTGGCGGAAGGGCGGCAGCTGAGCGATCTCCGAGGCCCAGCGAAGAGTGTTCTCCAGGTTGCCGAGGCCGCCGAACTGCGCCACCAGAAAGCCCTCGGGGGTGAGCGCGGCGTGAAGAGCGCGGAACATTGCAGCGTGGTCCGGTACCCAGTGGAAGACCGCGTTGCTGAAGATGCCATCCACGGGATGTGGGAGTTCGAAGCTCTCCAGGCTGGCTTCGATGAAGCTGACGCGGTGGTTGCCAGCGAAGCGGGCGCGGGCCTGCTGCAACATGGCGGGAGAGAAATCCAGGGCGACGACATGGCCGTTGGGCAGGCGGCGAACGAGCTCCTCGGTAAGGCGTCCGCTGCCGCATCCGGCATCGAGCACCGTTTCATCGCCGCGCAGGGAGGCCGACTCCAACACGGCGAGGCCCCAGTCGAACATGGGATCGCTGAGATCGTCATAGGCGGCGGCATTCCAGTCCACGGGCATCGGAACTCCTCCACGAAAAAAAGAAGTGAGCCAGGCGCACCCGGCTCACTGCGTCCGCAGAAAATACTTTAAATGGTGGCCAAGGCCTGATCGAGATCCGTGAGGATGTCGTCCACGTCTTCGATGCCGACCGAGATGCGCACCATTCCGTCGGTGAGTCCGATCTTGGCGCGGCCTTCGGCGCCGATGGCGGCATGCGTCATGCTGGCTGGATGCGAGATGAGCGATTCGACGCCGCCGAGCGATTCGGCGAGGGTGCAGATGCGCAGGGCCTTGAGCACCTTGGCGGCATTGGCGAGCGAGCCGGTCTCAAAGGTAATCATGGATCCGAAGCCGTGTTGCTGACGCTTTGCGAGCTCGTGCTGCGGATGACTGGCGAGCCCGGGATAGAGAACGCTCTTCACCTTGGGGTGCGAAGCGAGATATTCGGCGACGCGGCGGCCGTTGAGGTCGTGCTGCTTCATGCGCACCGCCAAGGTCTTGACGCCGCGCAGGACGAGCCAGGCCTCAAAGGGCGAAAGGATGGCGCCGCTGGCTTTCTGGATGAACGCCAGGGCCTCGGCCTGTTCAGTGGTCTTGCAGACGATGACGCCGCCGAGTCCGTCGCTGTGGCCGTTGAGAAACTTTGTGGTGGAGTGCAGGACCATGTCGGCGCCAAGTTCCAAGGGGCGCTGGAAGTAAGGCGACAGGAAGGTGTTATCCACGATGACCTCGGCGCCAGCGGCGTGCGCCACCTTGGCGACGGCGGCGATGTCCGTGATGGCCATCAGCGGATTGGTCGGCGTTTCAAGGTAAACGTAGCGGGTGTTGGGCTGGATGGCGGCGGCGACCAGGAGGGGGTCGCGCGTATCCACATATGTAAATGTAACGCCGAACTTCGCCATCACCTGGTTGAAGAAGCGCGGCGTGCCTCCGTAAAGGTTGTCTCCGGCGACGACGTGATCTCCGGCCTTCATCATCTGGCAGAAGGCGGTCACGGCGGCCATGCCGCTGCCGAAGACGCGTGCCGCGATGCCGCCTTCCAGCGAGGCGAGATTTTCCTCCAGCCGGTCACGCGTGGGATTGGTGACGCGAGCGTACTCGTAGCCTAGGCGGGGCTTGCCCAGTTCATCCTGCTGATAGGTGCTGGTGGCGTAGATGGGCACGCCGACAGCGCCGGTGAGTGGCTCCGGCTGCTGCCCGTCGTGAATTGCCCGCGTCGAAAATCCCTTGTGTTCTTCTGCCATGGTGTACTGCCCTCTCGACAACTTCTGCGGCTGCTTTAAGTGATGCTAAGAGCGCGGCTGGTAATGAAAAATATCCTTAGAGAGGTAGCGCTCGGCGGAGTCTGGAATGATGGTGACCACGCGCTTGCCGGCTCCAAGGTGAATGGCCATGCGAATGGCTCCGACGACGTTGCAGCCCGCGCTTGACCCGCCCAGAATGCCCTCTTCGACCGCCAGGCGCTTGACCATGGCGAATGCATCGGCGTCAGTGACGATCGTCGTGTCATCGCAGACCGTGGGGTCAAAGGTATCGGGGATGAAGCTGGCGCCAATGCCTTCCACATCGTGCGAGCCGGGCTGCTGGCCACTGTACATGGAGTGTTCTGTATCGGCGATGGCCGCGATGATCTTCGGGTTGCGCGCCTTGAGCGCCCGCGCCACGCCGGTGAAGGTTCCGGCGGTTCCGGCGCCGCAGATGAAGCCGTCCACGTGGCCATTCATCTGCTCCCAGATCTCGTGGCCCGTGGTCTGCTCGTGAATCCACGGATTGCCGGGGTTGGTGAACTGCGCGGCGAACCAGTGATTGGCGTTCTTCTTCACCAGCTCGCGAGCCAGGCGGATGGCCTCTTCCATGCCGAGCTCGGTGGGCGTGCGATGCACAACCGCGCCGAAGCTCTCCATGAGCATGACTTTTTCCTTGCTGAACTTTTCCGGCACGAAGAAGACGACCTTGTAGCCCTTCTGCACGCCCACCAGCGCGAGTCCGACGCCGGTGTTGCCGGCCGTGGCCTCCACGATGGTGTCGCCGGGATGCAGCACGCCTTCGGCTTCGGCTTTCTCGATCATGCCAAGGGCGGCGCGGTCCTTGATGCTGAAGCCGGGATTGAAGGCCTCCAGCTTGACCCAGACTTCGGCGGCGCCGGCCGGCACCACGCGGTTGAGACGAACCATGGGCGTGGAGCCAATCAGCTCCAGCACGTTATTAACGACACGCATATGGGATTGCATCGGAGGGATTCCTGCACTCTTTCACGGAATGAATGACCCATCAGCCTACGGCTTCCATGGTAGGCGGTCAAGCCCGGGGCAATCAAGCCGGAGGGGTGGAAAAGCGGTGCGGTGGGCCTTAGCGGGGACTGGAAGCGGCTCCGGCGTAGTAGCCACTGCGGGTGCGCACCTGGAGCTTCTTCTCCCCCGGGGCGCGGGCCACCACCTTGACCTGGTGGAAGCCGTTGGCGGGGCCGGCCTCCGGAGGCTTGTAGCTGATGGTGTACTGGTTGCGGATATCTCGTGCGATCTGCTGCGAGATCTCCTCGACCTGGCTGAGGTCGGAGGGAAAGAACGCCACGCCGCCGGTCTGCCGGGTGATGATCTCGAGCGATTTGCGGGCCTTGCGCTCGCCCGCGCCGAGGATGGCGATGGCATAGACCGTGGGACCGCCGTTGACGGAGAGCGCACGCACGGTCAGATCCAGGTTGTAGCTGCTGATGGTGTCCTCGCCATCGGTGACGACGAGAATGATGCGCTTTTTGAGGTGCGCGGACTGCATCAGGTGATCGCTGGTGGCCACCAGCGCATCGTACAGTCCGGTGCCGCCGCGAGCTTCAATGTGCTCCAGCGCGCGGGCTAGTAGGTCCACGTTGCCGGTGAAGTCCTGGTCGAGATAGTACTGGTCGTTGAAATTGACGATGCAGACTTCGTCCTTGGGATTGCTGGCCTTGACCAGGTTGAGGGCCGCGGTGTTGACGCTGGGACGCTTGCTGCGCATGCTGCCGGAGTTATCTATGACAATGCCGAGGGCGACGGGAACATCGTCGCGGCGGAAGGCCGAGATGCGCTGCGGCTTGTTGTCCTCAAAGACCTGAAAGGCCTCGCGCCCGAGAGTGCTGACCAGGTGGCGATGCTCATCCACCACGGTAGCCGCCAGGGTGACCTCCTGCACATCGGTGCGGAAGGTGAAGACGCCCTGCGCGTCTTTCTCGGGCTCGGCGCTTTTTTGCGGCGCGGGCGGGGAGGGCGGTTGAGTAGCGGATGGCGCCGCGGGCTGCTGTGCGGGTTGGGCAAAAGGCTCGGTGGCGGCCGGGGTGGGTGAGGGCGATGGCTCGGTGGCTGGCGCGGCGGCAGGGGCCTCCGATGGCGGCGGTGGCGGCGCGAGAGGAGCAGGTGCGGGCTGCTGCGCGGCGGAGTCCGAGGATTGCACGGAGGGCTGCTGCGCGAAGGTCGTGGCGCAGAGCAGGGCGAGCAGGCAGAGCAAGGCCGCCGTGCGGAGACAGCTAAGGAATGGACGCGAGGCTCTGCGCGAAATCCATTTGCGGGTTGGCCGGGCGAGTTGCATGGGTTCCTGAGTGGCCTCGCAGGGAGGCAGGTACTTAATGTAATCGCCCGGTGCGCAGGCGGCAATGTTTGTGACGGGCGGGAGAGCCTGATTGCGTACTGGGGATGCGCTGTTTCAGGGTGGGAACGGGAGGCCGGGGTCGGATATTGAGCCGCCTGGGGTCGGGCCGGTGAAGTCGGGCAGGTGAAGCTGAGGCGGATGGAGACTGAGACGCTAGAACATCAGACGGCGATGCTCCTTGAGGATGCAGCGGTCCATCACCACGCGGAGTCCGGCGCGGCGGGCCTTTTCGGCTGCCGGCTGATGCACCACCCCCTCCTGGAGCCAGAGCGCGGGCATGCCGAGGGCGATGGCCTCATCCACGATTTCCGGCACGGCGTCGGGGTGGCGGAAGACGTCCACAAGGTCAATCTTTTCGTGGCGGGCCGCCTCGGTCAGCGTGGGGTAGCAAGGCTCGCCGAGAACTTCGGTCAGCGTGGGATTGACGGGGACGATGCGGTATCCGGCGCGCTGCATGTAGGCCGCAACGCCGTGGCTGGGGCGCGCGGGGTCGGCGGAAAGTCCGAGGACGGCGATGGTCTTTGCATGCTCAAGGATGTGGCGGATGTCAGCTTCGCGATTTTCAAATTCGCGGATTTCGTGTTCCCGGTTTTCCTGTTTCAAGGTAAGTCCTCTGCGGATGGGATGCGCGAAGCGTTCCGTGGGATGCAGCAGTCGGCGAACGCTGCAAGGCGGAGTGCAGAGCCAGTGTCGCGCGGCTTACTCCCTTTTGCGTTCGCTCTTGAGGCGCCACAGGCGCAGGGCGGTTTTGCGCACGGTGTCACTCATGTTCTTGTTCACGGACAGCGAGCGCTTGTCCTTGTCCTGCAGGTGCGGAATGAGCGGCAGTGAAACGTCAATCGGCGTCTTGGGATTGTTGACCAGGGTACGCATCACTCCATAGTTCTTCATGCACTGGCGCTTGCCGGCGATGGCGCGCAGCACGCTCTCCTGCACGTTCTTCATGGCGGCAAAGGTCTCCATTTCGGCGTCGTTGACCTTGGGCGAATCGAGCACGGCGAGGGAGACGAGCTTGGAGCGGTCGCGGATGAGCACCATGCGCTCCTCGCGGTTGCCGCGCATGGCCAGCTTGATACGCTCGCCGATTTTAAGGTTGCCAATACGCTGGAGGAGCGAGAGATGCTTGCTCTCCTCCTCGTTCTCCGCCGTGGAGTCGCCCTTCTGGACCTTCAGCATCAACTTGTCCAGCACGTCGTCCTCACCCGGGGCACTGGCGACAAGTTCGAAGGCGCTGCCCTCTTCCTTGGCGACCTCCTCGGCGTGGCTGGCGATGTATTGCAAGGCGGCCTCGTCGGCCTCATCATCCTCGCCGGTGGAGAGAGTGCCATGGCGCGTGTGGCTGACCGTGGATGCGCTCACCGTGCCTTCATTGGCGGTGGCTGGGCTGGGCGTGCTGGGCTGGGCCGTCAGCAGGTTACCCAGGTTGATGGAGGCGCGCAGGCGGGCGCTTTGCCGCATGGCCTCCAGCTTGGGCGGCGAGGCCTGGCGGGCGCAGGCTTCCACCTCGGAGAGCGGCAGCGAGGGATTCTCACACAGGGCGGCCACCAGGGCCGGGCGCGCCGAAGGATGATGCAGGAGGTGGACGAGCACCTCGATGGGCGTTGCAGGGTCGGAGGCCACGGCGCAGAGGGCAGCGAGGTCGAAGCGGGCCAGGGTCTCGGAGGCCGCGGAGCCGTACTCGTAGCTGCGGCTGAGGTGGACGAGAATTTCCACCGCCTCGGCCGCGGGCAGCTCAATCTCTCCGGCGGCGGCGCGGCGCATCATGGAAGGCGGAACGTCGCCGCGAAGGATCATGTCGGCCAGGCGCTCCACCTTAGGCCAGCTCCTTCATGCGGCTCACCGAGCGCTCCAGCTCGTCGTAGAGGATGGGCGAGAGGCGGCGGTCAAAGACCTCCAGCAGCGACTGGTAATACCAAAGGGTGCGATCGCGCGGCACGCTGAAGCGCTCCCAAATGGCGGGACCGATGCGGCGATAGTCGGCGAGGATGGAGCGCGCGTTGTACACCTTGTCGGCCAGCATGATGATCTGCGCCTCGCGGTCTGCCATGGGGATGGCCGCCAGATGATGGCGCTTGCGCTCCTCCCAGGGTGGCTTGGGCTTGACGAGCGTGTCACTGGCCTGGCGCACCCAGCGGGCCACATCGTCTCCAAAGGCGTGGCGAATGCCGTTGAGCGTCTCTTCCCCGCCCTGGTCTTCGGCGGCGTCGTGCAGAAGGGCTGCGATGGCAACGTCCTCGGCGGCACCTTCCTCGAGCGTGAGCGAGGCCACGCCCAGCAGGTGCGCCACGTAAGGCACGCCGCTGGCCTTGCGGCGCTGCCCGCTGTGCAGGCGGCAGGCCAGGTCGAGCGCGTGCTCAAAGCGTTCTCCTAGCTGTGCGCCGGAAAGCTGTGCGCCAGAAAGCTGCGCGCCGGAGTGCGGCGTTGATGGCTGCGGGGCTGGGTTGCCGTCACTCGTCTGCGGCACGGGCTGTCTCCCTTCCAAAAAGGATACGGCCAAATCTTTACCTTTGGCTACCGTTTGCGCAATCTACTTCTGCTCTTCGCGGCGCATGTGCAAATAGGCCCGGATGAACGGATCCAGATCGCCATCCAGCACGCGGTCCACGTCGCCGACTTCCAGCTTGGTGCGGTGGTCCTTGATCATTCGATAGGGCTGCAGCACGTAGGAGCGAATCTGCGAGCCGAAATCAATGTCCAGTTTGGAATCCTCGACCTTGCGGCTGATGGCGCGCTTCTTTTCCAGCTCCCACTCGTAGATGCGGGAGCGCAACATCTTAAAGGCGCGCTCGCGGTTCTTGTGCTGGCTGCGCTCGTTCTGGCAGGCCACCACCAGTCCGGTGGGAAAGTGGGTGATGCGCACGGCGGAGTCCGTGGTGTTGACGTGCTGCCCGCCCTTGCCGCCGGAGCGGTAGGTGTCAATGCGAATGTCCTCGGGCTTGATGTTGACTTCGATGCTGTCGTCAATTTCGGGAGCCACGTAGACGCTGGCAAAGCTGGTGTGGCGGCGCGCCTGCTGATCAAAGGGCGAGATGCGGACAAGCCGATGCACGCCAATCTCGCTGGTCAGCAGGCCGTATGCGAATTCGCCGGTGGCGCTGAAGGTCGCGTTTTTGATGCCGGCCTCGTCGCCTGGCTGCAGGTCGTTGACCTCGGTGTCGAAGCCTTTGCGCTCACACCAGCGCAGGAACATGCGCAGCAGCATCTCCGCCCAGTCCTGGCTCTCGGTGCCTCCGGCGCCGGGGTGGATGGTGACAATGGCGTTGCAGCGGTCCATGTCTCCGCTGAGCAGCGTCTGGGTCTCCAGGCGCTCGATCAGCTCGCGCAGGGCGGCCATCTCGCCGGTGACCTCGGCCTCGTCAATGGCTTCGCCTTCGGCGGCCAGCTCAAAGTAGGCGGCAATGTCCTCCACGCGGCGGCCGAGCTCGGCATCCGTGGCCAAACCCTCTTCCAGGCGCTTGCGCTCGCGCATCGTCTTCTGTGAATTTTCGGAGTCGTTCCAGAAATTCGGGTCGGCGGCCGCGGCCTCGACCTTCTCTAGCCCAGCCTTGAGAGTGGGGGCGTCAAAGATACTCCTGAAGCTCGCGGGCCTTGCCGCGTAGTGCGGAGAAATTCTGTTCGAGCTGCTGATCCAACATCGGCGATCCTTTACGGTAGAACCTGAAATCTAAAACCTTTTTGTTTTAGAACCTATAAATAGCAGTTAACAGTTATACCGGCACGGCCTGCGTCAGGCGCTCGCTGGCGCGCTCGCGCCACAGCAATCCGGTGATTGCAATTATGGCACAGAGCAAGGGAAACCAGTCGCCGTAGCGGGTGTAGAAGGTCTGATCGCCTTCCAGTCCATAGGGCGCGTCCACGGCCAGGCGCTGGTTGCGCGGGAGGCTGGCCACCACGCGGCCCAGGGGGTCAATGCTGGCCGTAATGCCCGTGTTGGTGGAGCGCAGGACCCAGCGATGGTTTTCAACGGCACGCATCCGAAGCATGTTCAGGTGCTGCCAGGCTGCGCCGCTCTCGCCGTACCAGCCGTCGTTGCTGAGGTTGATGAAGACCTCGGCGCCGTGCGCGGCAAACTGGCGGACCTCGTGGGGAAAGACGCTCTCATAGCAGATGAAGACGCCGTAACGGTGCGAGCCGATGTCGAGGGGCTGACGCTCGCGTCCGCCGCTGGTAAAGACGCCGACCTCGTGCGTCAGGGCCTTGGCAAAACCGAATGCCCAACTGAAGGGCACGTACTCTCCCCAGGGGACGAGGTGGACCTTGTCGTAGCGCTGCACCCCCACGCCCTGCGGGTTCACCAGCACAGCGGAGTTGAAGACCAGTTGATCCTCGCCGGGGCGCGGAGGGGCGTCCATGGCGGTGGCTCCGGCCAGCAGCCACGTGTGCTGCTGGCGCGCCAGTTCGCGCGTGGTGGAGACGAAGACGCGGTCGTCAGCGACAAAGGGCGCGGGCGACTCCGGCCAGATGATGAGCGGTGCCAGCGACGGGTCTCGTCCCGAAGACGGCGCGTGGCTGATGGCCGCCAGATCGGTGGCCAGCTTGCGATAGTCCTCGTAGCTCCACTCGCGGACGATGGGGACGTTCTGCTGCACCAGAGTGGCGTGGCCCTCGGCGGTGGCGGGCTCAAAGCGCACGAGCGCGGTGGATTGCAGGGCGATGGCCGCGGCCAGCGCAGCGGTGAACAGCGGGCGGCGCTGACGGCGCGGCATGAGCGCAGCGGCGGCAAAGACCGTGTTGACCACAGCAATCTCAAAGCTGATGCCGTAGACGCCGGTGAAGCTGGCCAACCGGGCGAGCGGAAGATTATCAATCTGCGCGTTGCCCAGCAGGTCCCAGGGAAAGCTGACAAGATAGGCGCGAAGAAGCTCCACAGAGACCCAGAGGAACGGCGCCAGCAACAGGGCTCGGCGCAGGCTGGAACCACGGCGCGCAGCCACGGCCATCAACATTCCAAAGAGCGCGTGATGCAAGCCGATGTAGAGCGAGAAGAGCATCAGCAGCAGAAGGCTGACCGCCTTGGGCAGGCCTCCGAATAGGTGCATGACGGGATAGACCCAGTAGCAACTGCCGAGATAGAAAATGGTGCCGCTCAGCCATCCCAGCCAGAAGCCCTGCCACAGGCGCGCCGGAGCGAGCGGCGAGGCCGAGTCGGCCTGCAGGAGTTCGGCGGCGTCGGCGCGGCGGGCGCGCAGCAAGGCCACCAGAAGCGGCGCCAATGCCACCCAGCAGAGCCACACCAGATTGGGCCGGGGAAAAATGAGCACCTGCAGCAACCCGCTGAGGGCCGCCAGCAGCCACGCGCTCTTGCAAATGGACTTCACAGTGTCGAGTCTAACAAATGCCGTCGTCGAGGCGGCGGTAACGGTGGAACTGATAATCCTCAAGCTTGCGGCAGCTCATCCAGCGCCATCGGATAGCCTGGTCGCGGCGCAATCCGACATGCGGCAGAATGGTGGGCCGCAGACCCTCCGGCACGCTCTGCCCGGCCTCGATGGGCGCGACGGTGACGAACTTTTCATCCATCAGCCCGGCCAGCAAAAGCTGGCTGTAGAGCGTCGGGCCGCCCTCACAGAGAAGGTATTCGATTCCGTAGCGCACGCGCAGCAGGCTCATCGCCAGAGCAAGGTCCACGCCTTCGGCTTTCGAGTCTCCGCCAAGCGAATCCGCGGATTCCACGGCGAGGATGTCCACCTTCGGGTTGCGGCCGGCCTGGCTGGAAAGGCGCTCGGCGCCGGCGTGCGTGGTCAGGATGGTCACGTCCACGGCCTCAGCGTCAAAGACGGCGTAATCGCTCATCTGGAAGTCTCCGCGGGCGCTGACCAGGATGTTGCGCTCGCGTCCGCGGCGGAGGCGCGTGCGAAGCTGTTGCATGGCGGGGTCCACCACGCGGAAGATGGGACCGCGCGGACGAGGCCGGCCCAGGCGCGTCTCCTCGCGCAGGGTTCCCATGCCCAGCATGACGGCGTCGGCGTGGGCGCGCAGAAGGTCCATCAGCCAGCGATCCTCCGGCAGGCGGGCAATGTCTCCGCCGCTGGACTCGTCGCCCAGAAGACTGACCAGCCCATCCATGGTGACCGCGAAGTTCGAGAAGATCCAGGGGCGCCCGCCCGGCGGGGCCGGAAAGCCCAGCTTGCCGTAGCGTGCCATCTCCGGCTCCAGCAGGGCCGAGCGTTCGCCGTGATCGAAGAGCACCTGGAAGTCCCGCATCGCGTTCCCATTTCCCTTATTCGTTACTTGCTGCCCGGCTTACTCTTTCTCTTTCTTTGCCAGCCGCGACAGAATTGCCAACTCGCGCAGATATTCGCCGATGGGCCGCGCCGGCGTTCCCCAGAACAGCCCTTTGCCGCGAATCACCTTCTTGGTCGGCACTCCTGCCTGCGAGCCCAGAATGACGCCGCTGCCGATGACGACATGATCGGCGATGCCCACCTGCCCGCCGATGATAACGCCGTCTTCGATGACCGTGCTGCCGCTGATGCCCGACTGCGCGGCGACGACCACGTTGTGGCCGATGCGCACGTTGTGGCCCACCTGTATCAGGTTATCCAGCTTGACACCGTTGCCGACGATGGTGGCCTCCAGGGCTCCGCGGTCAATCGTGGTGTTGGCGCCAATCTCCACGTCGTCGCCAATTTCCAGGCGTCCAATCTGCGGAAACTTGTGGTACTTCCCCGTCGCAGGGTCGGGCACGAAGCCAAAGCCATCGCCACCCAGCACGGCTCCGGCCTGCACAATGACGCGTTCTCCCAGGGTTGTGCCGCTGTACACCGTGACGCGCGCCACCAGGTCGCAGTCCGCGCCAATCACAACGCCAGCAGCCAGCACCGAGCCGGGGCCGATGCGCGTCCGGGGACCGATCTTCACGCCCGCACCAATGACCACCAGCTCGCCGATGGAGGCAGTGGGATCGAGTTCGGCGGAGGGGTCCACCACGGCGGAAGGATGCACGCCGGGAGCATGTGGCTGGGCGAGGCGCAGTTCGTCGGCCGCGCGGGCAAAGGCCAGCCTGGGATTGGGCGAGCGCAGAAGGGCTTTGCCAGCGGCATCCACGGCGACGGTGAGCACTTCGGGCAGGATGACCGCACCGGCATCGCTGATGACAGCCGCCTCGAGAAATCTCTGCTGCTCGACGAAGACGACGCTCTGCGCGCGGGCCTGGGCGAAGCTGGTCACCTCGCTGACCTCGCCGTCAGCACTGGAAGCTCCGGATTCAAGGCGGGCGCCGATGCGCTCCGCCAGTTCGCTGATTTTCATGGCCTAGTTTGTACCATTTCTGGCGCTCCGTGGGCGAGCCAGTGTGCAGCTCTGGGGCGACTTAGGGACCACCAATAACCCCAACTACTCCGGCAGCGACATATGCTCGTGGAATATCTTGAATTGGCCGTCCGTGTCAAAGCCGAAGACCTGGGTGCAGCGTCCGTGCAGGATGTGCTCAGACTCGCCGGCTACGGTTGCGCTGTGTTCGGCGTGGAATTCAAAGGTGTAGGTGGCCACCCCGGCGGAGTCGCCCAGCAGCACGACCTCAACCGGGCCGCACAGCGCGCGCAGGACGCACAGGGGGCCGAAGTACTCCCGGATGCGGCGGGCCGCCGCTAATCTTCCCGGCTCGGGACGCCGGCTGATGGAGCCAAAAACGCTGCTTTCCGAGGCGTACAGAGCGGAAAGCTCCTCGCCACGCTTGCCGAGAAACGCGCTCCAGAAGTGCGCGACCTCGGCCCGGACCATCTCCGTTGTCAGTACCTTCAACTGTGACATTGCAGGTTACAATGTAGCACCAGAGCGCGCAGGGCTGATTGTGGAAACCTGGGTTATGAAATCTACAGCCGCCACATGCGAGCCTAAAACATAGAGGCCGCCAAATAGAGCCGTGGGCCATCCCCCGGGACGAAGGAGCGTTATGCAGAACTGGAAAAAACTGCTGGTATGCACCACTGTGGGCGCCGGAGCACTGCTGGCCCTGAATGGACGCCGCAACCTGGGAGTGCTTTCCGCCAGCGCCGGACTGGCACTGCTTGCCAGCGAATATCCCGAGCGCTTTGAGAGCATCTGGGTGTCGGCGCCGGAGTACATCAGCCGCGCCACCCTCATCTTCGGAACCCTCAGCAAGATCAGCGAGAACTTTGCCGAAGAGGCCGAGCGCCGCTCGGTGGCTGCCTACGCCCACCCGGCGGAAGAGTACGTGGAGTAGCCCAGACCAGCCCTTTGTGCGGCCGCGCGGGCTTACTCCACCGCGTTGTCGAGGGCTTTCGATCCCGTCCACAGCGCCGAAGGTAACCACCGTCACGGACAATCCGACCACTGTCCTTTAGGACGTGTCCCGGCGTACATGGTCCAATGTCAAGTTTCTTGGGAATTTGCCGTGGGCGCGAGTATCCTTGTGTGCATGGTAGCTCATACAAAAAACACGCCCTCCCCGGCGCAGGCCAAGAAAAAAGCCAGCGAGCTGATCGAGCCGTTGAAATCCACGCGGCACGAGAAGATCAAGATCGCCGTCGTCGAAAGCGATCCGCTGCGCTTCATCGGCTTCCGCGCACTGTTCGACAACGAGCCCGACATGGAATTGTTCTCTGCCTCGGCGGCTGACATTGCCAGCAACGCCACGGCCGACCTCATCCTGCTGGGCAGCCGCGGCAATCAGAACCTGTTCGACGTGATGGCCGGCCTGAAGGCGCAACGCCCCGACCTGCGCATCCTGGTCACCGGCGCGGGCGCCGACGACGAGATGATTCTGAAGGCACTGGCCGCCGGAGCCAAAGGCTACGTGGACGAGGCCGCCAGTCCGGCGGAGTTCACCATGGCCATCCGCATCGTGCACCAGGGATCGGTGTGGGCTCCGCGGCGCGTGCTCTCCACGTTTATTGAGCGCGTCACCAGTTCGCCGGGAAGAATCTTCCCCGCCGGCCGCGTGACGTTTACCGACCGCGAAAAAGAGGTGCTCGAACTGCTGGTGGCC
>Ga0181519_10000807_pt1 | contig 27867 bp, 21 predicted proteins | sample PEATcosm2014_Bin_26_FD_121102 | JGI IMG/M metagenome (GOLD analysis project Ga0181519, IMG submission 121102) | Peatland microbial communities from MTU Mesocosm Facility, Houghton, MI, USA - PEATcosm2014_Bin02_10_metaG | ecosystem: Environmental > Terrestrial > Soil > Wetlands > Peat | place...
ATTCCCTCAAAACGCCCCTCGGGGCCTAAAGGCCACGTTCATTCTGCTGCACTTACGGCACGGCTGAAGCCGTGCCCTTTCAAGACTGAGGCTGAGACCGAGTTTTTCCGCAGCCTGTAAAGCAGTGCCCTGACGCTTCTTGCTCCCCAATGGAGTTTTTTCGCAGCCTGTAAAGCCTGCCCTTTCAGAGCAGGTTTATGAGTTGGCCTTCAAACGGGACGGGATGGGGGAATCGACAGCGGACTCAGAGGTTGTCGGAGGAAAGATCGAGGGAGGCGACATCCCACAGTTCGTCTAGCTTGATGCCGATGCCGGGCATGACTCTGTTGTTGCCCCAGGGATGCCAGGTGCAAACGACGCCACGCCTGACGACGGAATTGCCGGGGAACTTTAGCCAAACCTGGTCGCTCAGGTTCCACTCGCGCACACTGAAGATAAAGCATCCGCAGGAAGAGGCGCTGAGCGTGACTGTTTTCTCGGCAGTCTCGAAATTTCCGTCCGCGGAGAGCAGGACAGCCAGCACCATATCTTTGCGGTCGAATTCGCGGATGGTTCTGGGCTTGAATTGCAGGCACTCGGAGAGGAAATCGTCGATGGTGCGGCTGAGAACGCGGACCTCGCCGTCGACCAGCTTGAATTTGGCAAAGGGATAGAATTCGCACGGCTCCGCAGCGCTCTGCTTTTCATGGTGCGAGGCGAGGACAAGCGTCGGCAGGTCGAGGAGGATTCCGCAGACCGGCGTTTGCAGAAGGGCGTGCGGCAGCTCGGCCAGCGACTCGAGCAAGAGCGCGTCCACACCGCGGGATTTCAAGGCGACCACGACAGCTTTCCGCGTCTCCTCACTGCGTGCAACCACCAGAACCGTTGTCACAGATTGCTTCCTTGGATGTTGATAATAATTGGACAAAGGCCGGAATTGGGGACGGATATTGACGCTCGCGTGACGCCGGTACCGCAGTGTTGGCTTTTCAGCTTGCCGAGGCTTGCGCGGGGGAGACGGGAGCGGGAAAAAGAGGCTCAATTCACTGTCACTTTGCATCATAAATGATGCAAAATTACGGTATTTTGTTTACCTTCCGGTAAACATATTAAGAACATAAGCGATTTGTTTCCTTTGTCTTAGGTAAGAACCATGCACCCATCTTGGTGCATATGGGTAAAAGGGGGGGTATGCTGTTTTTGCGCGTATCCGCATTGCTTTCAACGCGGTAGGAGAATTTTAAGCGGCACTGAGCTGCATTCAAGCGCGCTTTTGCGATGTTTGCTGCGCGGAAGGCCATTGGCGACTCCTGAAGCGATTGTGCGCTCGAAGAAGGAAATTTTTTGCAAACGGGACGGGGTTGAAGGCGTTCGGGGGCGGTCAACGGAATGAAATCCTGGGCAGGCTGAAACTCTGAGGCGGGCCCCCACCGGGTCTGAAGCCCGATTCATTTGATTGGCATCTTCGGCGGCCTTCGCCAGGCTCAGGGCAGGCTAGAAGTCGTGCCCTGAAAGGAAACTAAAATGAGACTGGATTCCGACGATGCTGCAAGTTGCAGATTTCAAAAGGGCGAGCGCATTGTATTCGATTGCGCAAGTTGGCCCCCGCTGACGCGGGGATGGCAAGTTGGCAGGTTGGCGACTGCATCGCCAGGCTCCGTTTCCTCCAACCGTGGGTCGGCAAGGCCGGTGGATGACTGTTACAAGGCCAGGCGAATTGAGCTTTTCCGCAGCCGGTAGAGTCCTACGCTTTCAAGACCAAAGCCAAGACAGGGCGTTCCTCCGCAAAAACAAATCGCCACCCCTGGATGGGAGTGGCGATTTGTTTTGCGGATCGAAGTGCAAGCCGCGGAACCGGGTGCGAGCTACTTCTTGGCGGCGGGCTTGGTGGTCTTGACCGGCTTGGCAGCTTTGGTTGCCTTGGCCGGCTTGGCGGCGGGCTTGGCTGTTTTGGCGGCCGGCTTGGCGGCGGGGCGCTTTGCCTTGGGCGCGGCATGGGCCGCAGGAGCGGCAACATGGGCCGCGTCGGGCAGGGCGCCGGCCACAGGCGCTGCTTCTTCCTCATGGGTGGAGAAGAAGCGGACGCCTTCCATGTTGTGCTCGCCAATGACATGCAGGCGAAGGAAGTTGGTGGAACCGGACTTGGTGCGGGTTCCGGCGACGATGGCGATGACTTCGCGGGGACGGACAAAGCCGTTCTGCTCCAGCAGGCTTTCCGCCACATCGACGAGCGCCTCGGTGGAGTTGACCTTGGGACAGCGGATGGGGGTGGTTCCCCAGAGCAGGTTCAGGCGGTTGATGGTGACATCGACCGGGCTGAGCGCGAAGATGGGCGCGATGGGGTGGTACTTGGAGAGCTGCCGGGCGGTTGCACCGGACTCGGTGAAGAGGGCGATGCCGCGGAGGTCGAGATCGTCGGCGGCGTGGGCGGTGGCTTCGCAGATGGTCTCGGCGACCGAGAGGTGGTGGCGTGCGCGACGGCGGCGCTGCGACTGGTAGGTGTCTTCGCGCATGTTGCGCTCGGCTTCGGCGACGATGCGAGCCATCATGGCGACGGTTTCTACGGGATATTTGCCCATGGCCGACTCGCCGGAGAGCATGACGGCATCGGTTCCGTCGTAGACGGCGTTGGCGACGTCGGAGGCTTCCGCGCGGGTGGGGCGGGGGTTGTCGATCATCGACTCAAGCATCTGGGTGGCGGTGATGACCGGCTTGCGGTACTCCCCGGCGCGGCGGATGATGAGCTTCTGGATGGCGGGGACCTTCTCCGGCGGGACTTCCACGCCGAGATCGCCACGGGCAACCATGACGCCGTCGGCAGCCTGGAGAATGCTGTCGAGGTGCTCGATGGCCTGGGGCTTTTCGAGCTTGGCGATGATCCAGGTGTCGCCGCCGAGGGCGGAGACGCGATTGCGGACCAGGCGAACATCTTCGGCGGTACGGACGAAGGAGACGGCGATGGCGTCCACGCCGTTCTTGAGGGCGAATTCGAGGTCTTCGGCGTCCTTTTCGGTAAGCGAGGGGACGCGGACGGGGATGCCGGGAAGATTGATGCCCTTCTTCTCGCCGAGCATTCCGCCGTTGATGATCTCGCAGACCACGTCGTCGCCGTCGACTTCGTGGACGCGGAGCTCGATGAGGCCATCGGAGAGGAGAATGCGGGAACCCTGCTCGACGTTCTCCGCCAAGGTCTTGAAGGTGGTGCCGACGATGGAGGCGGTACCGAGGATTTCGCGCGGGGTGATGGTGAGACGCTCACCCGTCTTGAGCAGAACGGGCTGCCCGCCGACCAGCTTGTTGGTGCGGATCTTGGGTCCCTGCAGGTCGCCGAGGATACAGAGCGGCTTGTGCTCTTCGCGGCTGACTTTGCGGACCATCTGGATCAACGCCAGCTTCTCTTCGTGGGTTCCATGGGAGAAATTGAGGCGGACGACATCGACGCCGGCGCGGACCAGATTCCGGAATGCGGGCTCGGTATTGGACGCCGGCCCCAGAGTGGCGACGATTTTGGCGCGGCGTTGAGTCGGGGAATCGGACAGGCTGGTAGCAAACGGCATGGAAGACATCGAAAAGGCTCCAATGAAAGGTCAGTTGAGTTGGCGGACCACGTCAGGCACGTAACGACCATGTCAGGCACGTGACGACCACTTCAGGCCCGCGGAAGGCGCGGCGGTACAAGAAGGACAGATCGAACGACGGGGTCCGATTCATTGTACAGGAGGGTTAGGTGCGCAGCCCCCCTCATACATCTTGCAGCATGGAGCGCGCAATGGTCGGTGAGAGCTGTCACAGACCGAACGGGTCGGTATCGGGATCATTTTCGGCGCTCAACTCCAACTGGCGGGAGCGGAAAAGGACGCCGTTGAGCTCCGCGCCGAGGAGACAACTGAATGAGGTGATGTAGAGCCAGACCAGGGTGGCGATGCCCGCGCCGAAGGGACCGTAGAACATGGAATAGTCGGCGATGCGGGTGACGTACCAGCCAAAGGCGAGAGTGGCCGGAAACCACAACACGGTTGCGCCAACCGCGCCGGGGGCGACCAGGAGCCAGTGCTCCTTGCGCCGCGTGCCGAAGTGATAGAGCGCGCCGAGAACGGTCATGCTGGTGAGCAGAGCGACGGCCCAGCGAACCAGTCGCCAGAGAAACAGGACCATATGGCGGAGTTCGTGGCCAGACTTGCCGATCATCCATTGCTCGATCTGATGGCCGAAGACCACCACCAGCGTGGACAGCGAAAGCGGTAGCAGAACGATGGGCACCAGCAGGAGAGCGCGAAGACGGCGCCTCCAGAATCCCCAACCCTCGCGGGGAAGGCGATAGGCGCGGCGAAATCCCTCCATCAGCGAGAGCATCAGCCCCAGTCCGGCAAAGACGCCGAGACTGGCGGCGGAGAGAATCACCTGCGTGGAGTGCGCGCGGCGGGTGAGGACATAGGTCTGCAGCATGTCCATGGTGTCGGCAGGAAGGAACTGCTCGAAGGAGGCGCGAATCTCGCCGACCAGGGTGGTGCCTTCGGGAACCTGGGCCAAGAGGGTGGTGATGACCAGCATGCCGGGGAAGAGCATCAGCATCCCCGAATACGCAGAGGCCTTGGCCGTGTTGAGCACGTCGTGGTCGAGAGCCAGCCAAATGGCTTTCCGTAGATGACGAAGAAGAGCGATCATGATGCGCACTGGAAAGAGTAGAGCATCCCTGGAGTGTAAGGGAAATGAATCTGCTGCACGCAGCGGGGTTAGCGTGGTTAGCGGCGTTAGCGGAGTTGGCAAGTCAGCGCGTCAGCGCAGAAGCCGGCCGGAGTGCTGGTTTCAAGGCGATGGGCTTGAGGCGGGACGGGATGGTGGTTGCGAACAGGATTAAACAATCGATTGTTTTCTTGGATATCTGCAATCACCGTGGTGCGTGAAGCAGTGACGGAGGGTCGGTTGGCCGTTTATGATGACGGGGCGATGAAAACTTCCCCACGACGTATGCTCAGGATCTTTTTTGCGATTTTGCCGATTGCCTTGCTGGCTTGCACCACTCCGGCCTGCTTAACGGCCGCGGCCCAGACGAGACCCGCTCCCAACCCGCAACTGGCATCGAAGGCGCTGAACGCGCGCGTGAATGCGCTGCTGAAGAAGATGACGCTGGACGAGAAGGTCGGTCAGATGGTGCAGTTCTCGGCTGGATTCGCGACCGGACCTGGGGCATCCAATTTGCGGTATGACGAATTGACGGCCAAGGGCGAGTTGGGATCGATGCTGAACGTGGTGGGCGCGGCGGCAACCAACCACTACCAGCACATCGCGATGGAGAAGACAAGGCTGCATATTCCGATTCTGTTCGGGCTGGACGTGATTCACGGGGACCGGACGATCTTCCCTGCCCCACTGGCAGTGGCGGCGAGCTGGGACCCGGCGGCGGCCGAGACAGTGGCGCATATGGGCGCGGTGGAAGCACGGGCAGACGGCATTGCCTGGGTGTTTTCGCCGATGGTGGATATTGCGCGGGATCCGCGCTGGGGGCGGATCATCGAGTCGAACGGGGAAGACGCGTATTTGAGCTCGGCGATGGCGCGGGCGTGGGTGAAGGGCTATCAGCAGGACGATCTGAGCAAGCCGGACTCGGCGGCGGTGAGCGTGAAGCATTTTGCGGCGTACGGCGCGGCGATTGCGGGCCGCGACTACAACGCGACGGACATGAGCGAGAACCAGCTGCGGCAGGTGTACCTGGAGCCGTACCGGGCGGCGGTAGAGGCCGGGGCAGCGACGCTGATGAGTTCGTTCAACTCGATCAACGGGGTCCCGGCGTCGGCGAATCCGTTTATTCTGACGCAGATTCTGCGCGACGAGTGGGGTTTTGACGGGTTTGTGGTGTCGGACTGGAAGGCGATCAGCCAGTTGGAAAACCACTCCATCGGCGACGGGCCGACGGTGGCGCGCAAGGCGCTGCTGGCCGGAGTGGATATGGACATGGAAGGCAACCTGTATGGGACCGCGATCGCCCAGCAGGTGCGGACGGGCAAGATCCCGGAGAGCGCGGTGGACGAGGCGGTGCGCCGCATCCTGCGGGTGAAGTTTGCGCTGGGGCTTTTCGAACATCCGTATACGCAGGAGGGGCCTGCCTACGACGCCACGCCGGATCGGCGCGCGGCGGCCCGCAAGGTGGCGGAAGAGACCTTCGTGCTGCTGAAGAACGATGCGGTGGAAGGCGCAGGTACGCTGCTGCCGCTGAAAGCCAAGAAGGTGGCGCTGATTGGACCGATGGCGGACGACCAGCGGGAAATGCTGGGCGCCTGGGCGGCGATGGGCGATCCGAAATACGTGGTGACGCTGAAGACCGCGCTGGCCGCGCGGCTGGGCGACCGGCTGCTGTATGCGCAGGGCTGCGGACTGTTGAGCGGCGAAGACGCGAAGCTGCTGAAACAGGTGAGCTTCACGGGCGCGAATGCCGCCGGCGAGCACGCGCCGGTTCCGGACGACGCGAAGACGATTGCCGAAGCGGTGGAAACCGCCAAACGGGCCGACGTGGTGGTAATGGCGCTGGGCGAGAACACAAGCTGGATGGAAGGCGAGGCTTCGAGCCGGACGACACTGGGCTTTACGGGAGCGCAGGAACAGCTGCTGGAGGCGGTGGAGGCGACGGGCAAGCCGGTGGTGCTGGTGGTGCTGGCGACGCGTCCGCTGGAGCTGAAGTGGGCGGCCGCTCACGTGCCGGCGATTCTGGAGGCGTGGAGCCCGGGGATCGAGGCGGGCCCGGCTGTAGCCGATGTGCTTTTCGGCGACGTGAATCCGAGCGGCAAGCTGCCGGCGAGCTTTCCGCGCGCGGTGGGCCAGGAACCGCTGTACTACGCGCAGCTGCCGACCGGGCGTCCGGCGAGTAGCGATTTGAGCAGGCTGCCGAGCGTGCACGACGATAAATTTGTGTCGAGATATCTGGACGAGGAGAACTCGGCGCTGTTCCCGTTTGGATGGGGACTGAGCTACACGCGCTTCAGCTATGCGCAACCGACCATCAGCCGCACGGATATTCCCGTGCGGGAAGTGCTGGCAACGCACAAACCGCTGGCCACGGTGGGCGTGGATGTGAGGAACACGGGCAGCGTGGCAGGCACCGAAGTGGTGCAGCTCTATATCCGCAACACGGCGGCCTCGGTGGAGCAGCCGGTGCGGGAGCTGAAGGGCTTTGCGCGGATCACGCTACTGCCAGGCGAGCAGAAACACGTGGAGTTTCCGCTGGGTTTTGACGAGCTGAATTTCTATAGCGTCGAGAATAGGCGGGCGGTAGAGCCGACGACTTACAAGGTATTGGTGGGCGGAAGCTCGCTGGCCACGGCGGGGACTTCGCTGAAGATCATCGAGTAAGTCGGCAAGAGAGGAATTGGGAAAGACATCGGCCTCCGGAGACGGGGGCCGATTTGTTTTTTGGACATTGCCACAAGTTGAAGAATCCAAACCGCAACGGTCAGGTATCGTCCGCTTGACGCAATGTTACTCTCAGTGCGAGACTTGCGGGCATGGCCAATTTCCGTCCTATCGAATTTATTAAAACTGCTGGCTTGCTTGGCGGGGGTAGCGTCATGCTTGCCACCGTGCCGATGGGAATAACCGGAGGTACGGGAGCAACCTATGCTGCCATTGGGCTTCAAGCAGCTTGGTCTTGAGTGAGTTTTTTGTTCTCCATCACAGGTCCTTCAATAAGCTTCATCAAGGTGTCGCGAAACAGATAGGAATTGGAGCTATTGTCGAAATGGACCATGCAGGGGCTGAAGCCCGTTCCTTTTAATTGGCTTTGTCGGCACGACTAAAGTCGTGCCCTGACGCTTCCTGCTTGCCCAATGGGGTATTCCGCATCTTGCGAAGTAGTGCCCATTTAAGGCCGAGCGGGGACCGCTCGTTGGGTGCGATTTCGCGAGTTGGCCCTCGCTGCGCGAGGATCGCGAGTTGGCAAGTTGGCGGTCACATCGCCACATGCGATTTCGTCTTCCGATGCCGAACTATTCGCCGGCCCGCACAGGTTGCGTCTTGGGCTTGGGGATGCCGTGCCGATGGCAATCCTCGCATTTGACCCAGTGGATGTTATGCGGGCTTTTCGCGTTGGCATACGTGGTGTCCATGGTCTCGACGTCGAGGTTGCAGTTGGACATCTTGGGATGGCAGGTCTTGCAGGAGGCGCGGGCGTTCTGGTTGTGGCCCATGTGGCAGGCGAGGCAACTGATGCCTTCGTGAACGCCCATGGGCGTGCGGTCGTCGCCGCTGGCGACCTGCGCGCCCCAGTGATTGGCGGAGGCGGCGGTTCCGGTTTCAAGGCGGCGCGGGGCGTGGCACTGGTAGCAGAGTCCCTGGCGCGGGTCGGGGCTGGAGCGGACCGGGCGCGCGCCGTCAAAGAGAATGGGCAGAGCGAGCGAGGCGGCGGCAAAGTGCATGCGTTCGCGGCGGTCGTAGAAGGCCAGCCAGCTTTGCGGGTCGGGCCCGGACATGGAGTAATGCGCATCGGGGCGCTGTTGCGGCTGGCCGTTGCTGTGAACCTGATGACAGGTTTGGCAGGGGATGACGGGCTGATCGGCGAATCCACGGCGGACGATTTGCCAGGGGCCGGTGGTGTTCTGCGGCTGTACCAGATCGCGCACAGACCCATCGAAGTGCATGCCGTGACAGCGCAAACAGTCTTCCATGAGGTGCTGCTTCTTGTTCTGGTGCGGATTGGCGAAGATCTGCCGATAAGTGGCTGCGTGCGGGCCGGCGTGCCAGGAGGCGTACTCGTGCTGGTGACAGCCCTGACAGTTGGAAGTCATGGCCAGAACGTCGACGTCGCGCAGGCGCAGGTTCTCAGGTGGGATGCCGAAGAGGTGCACGCGGATGTGGCGCAGCTTGGTGGCAAGGCCGGCTTCGTGACACTGCATGCAGTTGACGTTGCGATGGCCGGAGCCGTGCACCGCGCCGACGTAAGCGGCCATCTCGTGGCAACTGGCGCAGCCGGAGCCGTGCTGCGAAGTGTAGTACCAGGACGCACCGTAGGTCGTGCCGACGGCCAGAATTGCAGCAGCGGCTAACGCAGCCACGGACCATTTCAAAAAACTCATGACCGGAATCCCGTACCCTTCCAGTTGCTGACCAGCGCGTTGGACGCGTAATAGGCGACAGCCATGATGGTGAGCACGGGATTGAATCCTCCGTTGGTGACGTGCACGCTTCCATCGATGACAAAGAGGTTGTCGACGTCGTGGATCTGGCAATGTTTGTTGACGACCGAGCCGTGGGGATCGTTGCCCATGCGGCAGGTGCCGGCCTGATGCTGGCCGGCCGAAACCATCTCTGGCCGCCAGGACATGAGGGAGGTGCTGACCGCGCCGGCCTCCTTGAGCCAGGCATCGGCGCGCTTGGCCTGCACCTCGCCAATGTCGAAGGTGTGAGGATGGACGTTGCCTTCGAAGCGGGCGACGGGCAGGCCGTATTTGTCGAGCACACCGGGATCGACGGTGACGCGGCCAGCGGCGGTGGGGATTTGCTGCGTGGGGCCCATGATGACGATGGAGCGCTTGTGCCAGTGGCGCATGGCCTGCTTGTGGGCGAGTCCCCAGCGGGGGGTTCCCGGAGGCATGCGGTCGATCATGTGAATGGGCAGGCGGATGAACTCGTTGGCCAGCATTCCGCCGCCGGCGAGGCCGGGAGTTCCGTGGTTATAGTCGCTGATGGCGATGCTTGCGCCGGGGCCTACGTCGTCGTAGGTTTCAAAGTCGAAGAAGCCGACCGCGCCGGTGTAGTGGTGTCCCTGCAGGTTGCGACCGACCTGATCGTAGCGATTGCCGAGGCCGTTGGGGTGAAGGCGGCTCTTGGAGTTGAGCAACAGGCGGGCGGACTCGATGGCGCAGGCGGAGACGACGACGAGATCGGCGGGCTGCTGTTGCAGCTTGCCGTCCGCGTCGAAGTAGCTGACTCCGGTGGCGCGGCCATGATCGTCTATTTGGATTTCTTTGGCCATGCACTCGGTGCGGAGTTCGCAGTTGCCGGTATTGAGGGCGATGGGAATGACGGTGTTCTGCGAGCCGTTCTTGGCGTCGACCTCGCAGGCGAATCCGACGCACCAGCGGCAGCGCATGCAGGGACCGCGGCCGTTGTAGGGCACGCTGTTGCGGGCCATGGGGATGTGGAAGGGATGCAGACCGAGACGGCGGGCGGCGGGCTCCAGAATGCCCCACTCCTTGTTGGGCGGCAGCGGGGGCATGGGCAGATCGCGCTTGCGAGGGCCATGAAAGGGAGTGCCGGAATAGTCGCCGGAGACGCCGATTTCGTATTCCGCCTGCTCGTAGAAGGGCTCCAACTCGTCGTAGGAGATGGGCCAGTCTTCGAGCGAACTGCCTTGCGGCGCGCCGTAAGTGGAGCGCATGCGGAAGTCCTGGGGCAGGTAACGCCAGGCCTGCGCGCCATAGCTGAGCGTTCCTCCGCCGACGCAGGCGGCGTTGTTCTGATAGCTGCCCTCGTTGGAGCGCACGATATGGGCGACGCCTTTGGGATCGACCCAGACGCGGGGATTGCCCTCTTCCGGAGGGCCGAAGGCGTTGCCGAGAACTGTGGTGCGCTGGTTGCGCAAATCGTCTTTGCGGCAGTCGGCCGCGGTGAACCACTTGCCCCGCTCCAGCAGCACGACGCTCATGCCGGCGGTGGCAAGCTGCTTGGCGACGATGCCGCCGGCGGCGCCGGCACCGATGACGACTGCATTGACGCGCTTCATGAGCGGCCGCCTTTGCTTTGGTCCTGATTGGGGTTCTGGTTGAGGTCGTATTGAGAGCGGCCAAGATTGGGGGGCTCGGAGAGGCCGAGCATTTTCCAGCTGACGGCATCGCGGTTGCCACCGTGGCGTGGCGAGCCGTAGTAGCCCTCGAAGGTGTGCTCGCGCACCATCTCGAAGAAGGCGTGCTGGCCTCTTTCCACCGCCGTTGCCCATTGGAGCTGACGCTCGGCGGGCAGGGTCTCGGGATCGGCATTGAAGCGTTTGCGGGCGAATTGCCGCGCCGATTCGAGGCCTTCGCGATAGGCGTCGCGATGACGGCGGTAGGCGCGGACAAGCTGGCGGTCGATGTAGTCGAGGACGCCGGCCTGGGAGGCGCTGGGATAGTCGTCGGCGGGGATGATCTGGTCGCAGAGAGCGCCGAGAGTGGCAGCCTGATCGACGCTGAGGAATTCGCGCCCAGAGTGCGGCTGCGACTTGCAGCCGATGACGGCTACCGCGCCGCCGAGCGCTCCGGCAGCCACAAACTGACGCCGAGTGGGAAGATTTGGCTTGTCGCCTGAAGGCATCGGTAAACCCGTTTCCGCGCCGGAGTCCCGATTGTAGGTTCGAAGCAAAGAAATGGACTGGAATCCGTGCAGGGACATAGTACGGAAGGCGGGTGAGAGATGGCCAGTTTATTGATTCGGGACTCGAATTATGGGGTCTTCAGGCCGGGACTCCCGCTTTCCCCGGTCCCCAAAGGCGAGGGACCGGGGGCACCCGGCCGAGAAACAGACCGAATTCCGTGCGGGGACATAGTACGGAAGGCGGGTGAGAGATGGCCAGTTTATTGATTCGGGCACGGAAGAAGCTTGAGGTTTCCCACCCTTTCCGCACGGAACGCGGAAAGGATGGGGCACCCATCATTGTGGGCCGGGTAGATGATTGCGGTGTGGACATTGCAAAGCACTTATGCGAAGATTTCGCGCATGCGATACGGCGGCACTTTGGAATACGCCGAGGCGCGGAAGATTCGGGAACGGAATACGCGTCTCTATCGGTTGGCCCACTGGCCCATCTGGATTTGGGTTTTCTTTCTGGCACCGGGGCCGTTGACATTCACTCTGTTTGCGCGCGGATTTGGCTGGGGCAACCTGACCTGGCTGATTGCCGTGATGGCGGGAACCGGAATAGCGGGGCTGCGCGGCCAAATGCCGGGAGTTGAGCCGCGGCCCTACATCCTGCGTTTCGACGAAGACAAGCCCAACCCGCTTTACCGGAAGGTTTGCTACACCTTTGCCTGGAACGCGGTGCTGAGCTTTGCCGTGCTGAATCTGGCCGGACTGCTGGCCGCAGCGGTTACCGGGGTTTGGCATATGCAGGAGATCTACCGGTATGGGTATCCGCCACTGTGCGGGACGATTCTGCTGCTGGGCGCGGCGGGGATGCTGCCACGAGTGGGACTGTCGACCAAGGGCGAAGGCGTGGAGCGGCGATACTTTTACGGGTCGGTGTGGGCGGTGACAGTGGCGCAGACCGTGCTGCTTGCGCTTTGGCACACGCTGGGGCGGTCAGAGGCGGCCACGCTGACAAAGCTGGCGGTTTACGCGGGGACTTTGGTAGCGATGGGGCTGGCGGCGTACCGCGGGCATCTGCCGCGCACGCGGCCGATTGTGTCCGGCGAGCTGATGGTGGCCGACTGAAGCGAATGTACGGAAGAGGAGGACATCTCAGCGCACCGACTGGAGGGCCTCTTCGGACCAGGTGATGGCTTCGGCATAGCAGCGGACGATCTCCTCCGAGGGGAGGTTCCAGTCCTCGATGGCTTTGTCGCACGCGGCCCAATCACCGCGCTCGGTGCACTCCACCCATTGGAGCAGGCTGCGCTCGCGCACCGGGGCGCTCAGCAGCGCGCGGCGAATGTCCTCGCGCAGCGGCAGCGAGGGAACCAGATCTTCGATGGACAGGCGGAGCATGGCGGGAATCATGCTCATCATGCCGAGCAGGTATTGCTCGGTGGAGTCGAGGCCGCACAGGCCGGCAGCCAGCTCGCAGAAACGGCCGCGCATGAAAGCCATGCGCAGGATCTCCATGGACTGGGTGGAGTTCATCTCGCTGGTGATGGCCAGCGTGGCAATGCGCCGGAATGCGTCTTCGCCGACGACGACCAGCGCCGTTTCGATGGAGCGGACTTCCTGCCGCATGGCGCAGATGGGGGAGTTGACCAGGCGCAAGAGACGATAGGTGAGCGAAGTGTCTTTCTTGAGCAGGTCGCTCAACTCGTGCAGGTCGATGGGATCCTTGTGGAGAAGCTGGAGGATCTGTATGTGGAAGAGCCGGTTGGCGGGGATGTTGCGGTTCTTCATGAGGATCGGGCGGCAGAAGAAGTACCCCTGGAAGAGCGTGAATCCCTCGGCTTTGGCCTGCTGATATTCCTGCTGGGTCTCCACCTTTTCGGCAATCATGGCGATGGCTTTGCCTTTGAGGCGCTGCATCAGCTCCCTGCGCCGATAGGCGGGAGTGGCGTTGATGTCGACCTTGATGTAATTGGCGAGTTCGATGAGGGGCTCAAACCTGGGCTCCCAGACAAAGTCGTCGAGGGCGAGGCGAAAGCCGTCGGCCTTGAGCTGGCGGCAGGCCGCAATCAGCTCGGGATTGGGTTCGAGGGTCTCAAGGACTTCCAGCACGGTCATGCTGGGCGGCAGGACGTCGACCAACGATTCGGTAAGCGCCTCGCGGGTGCAGTTGACAAAGGCCGGCAGGCCGGCGGTGAGGCGATCCAAGCCGAACATGACGGTGTTGTCGAGCATGGTGCGGGTGGCGACATCGCCATCGCCGCGGAAGGCTGCTTCAGGGCCAGCGCGAAACAGCAGCTCGTAGGCATGCACGCGACCGCGCAGGTCGAGAATTGGCTGACGAGCCACATAGCGCAATCCGCCCGCAAATTCCGCTGGGACATTTTCAACGGTTTCTGGGTCGGCATTTTGTTGTTGCGGGTCCCGGATGCTCATTCATACCATCCCGAAGAATCTATCGGCGATTGCGAAAACAACGTGAACGGGTGCTCGATATGGACAGCCACTTGGGCGGTCCGCAGACAGGACTGGATCGCGGGAGGGTGGACCCGCATTCTGGTTCGACCGTAAGGCGTAGCGACAGATCTCGCAAATCCGGGGCAGGGACGCCCCGGGGCAGAGTTTGGCGATGAAAGGCTCAGGCGATGGAACTCAGTGCGGAGTCTGCCCAGACGACGGACTGCGCGTAGTAGAGCACCATTTGCTTGCGGTTCAGGCTGTTGGACTGGACGATGGCGTCGGAAGTGGCCCAGTCGCCGACCTCATGGGACTCCAGCCAGTCAAGCAGCTTGCGGTCGCGATTTTTGGTCCCGTGGAGGGCCTCGCGGATGCTGTCGCGCAAAGGCAGAGACGGGGTGAGATCGTCCATGGCGATGCACAGCATGGCAGGGAGCAGGCTGATGAGGCCGAGCAGGTACTGCTCGCCGGGATCGAGGGCGCATTGAGGGGCGGCCAGTTCGCAGAAGCGGCCTCGTACAAAGGCCATGCGCAGCACTTCAATAGGCTGGTTGGCGCTCATCTCGTTGGCGATGGCCAGGGTGGCAATATGGCGGAAATTGTCTTCGCCGACGGCGAGCAGGGCGGTCTCAATGGAACGAACTTCCTGGCGGACGGCGCAAAGGGGCGAGTTGACCAGCCGCAGCAGGCGGTAAGTGAGGGCCGCATCCTGCTTGACCAGCTCGCTCAACTTGCGGAAATCGAGCGAGTGGGTGTGCAGCAGGTTGAGGATCTGGATATGGAAAAGCCGGTTGGTGGGAATATTGCGGCTTTTGAGCGGAGTGGGGTGAAGGAAGAAGTATCCCTGAAAGAGCTTGAATCCTTCAGCCTTGGCCTGCTGGTGCTGTTGCTGGGTCTGGATATTCTCGGCGATCAGGGCCACCGTCTTACCCGTCATCTGGCGCAAGCGCCCTTGCCGGGTTCTTTCGTCGGCGGTATTGAAGTCGATCTTGATGTAGTTGGCCAGGTCGAGCAGCGCCTCATAGCCGGGCTTCCAAGCAAAATCGTGCAGGGCAAGGCGGAAACCGAGTCCCTTGAGCTTTTGGCAGGCGGCGACCAGGCTGGCGGCGGGCTCGGCGCTCTCGCGGATTTCCAGCACGGTCAGATTGGGGGGCAGATGTTCCGCCAGCTGCTCGGTCAATTCCTCGCCGGTACAGTTGACGAAGGCAGGCAATCCGCCGGTAAGTTCCTCCAGCCCGAATTGAACGGTGTTGTCGAAGCGAGCCGGTCCGGCGTCCTGGCTGGCCAGGAGGTAGCCGCCTTCCAGACCATTGCGAAGCAACACGTCGTAGCCATGCGCCTTGCCGCGCAGATCGAGAATTGGCTGCCGGGTCAGGTAGCGCGGTCCGTCCGCCCACTCGCCGGAAACCGGCTCGTCGCTCTTCGCTGTTACTTCTTGCATCTCCATGCCACTGCCTCGTTTTCTGTAACTGTTCTACGCTTCTGCCACGTGAATGACTGGCGCCGGAGCGGACAATCGCGATCCGGTCCGTACTTCCGGCCATGTTTCAGGCCATCTGTTGAAGATTCCGCCGTTTCCGGCCAGCCCCCACTTCCGAGTGAATGCGAGGGAAGCAAAGAGTCCTCCTGCGCGCGGGCGGCAGAGAGGCCGGAAGATGCGCGTTGGACATGGGGCTTGTTTGCTGTCCCTGTCCTGTGTGCAGCACCGGGAAAACGATCGAGGGAAATGGAATTGCGGCGCGGGGAAAAGCTTATCAGGGAAAGAGCATACCGCGATAGATGCGCGCGCGCCAGGCAGCTTGCCGGACAGGTTCCGCAGCTACGAGCAAGGGAAATCGCGGCAAAACCCGCCGATAGACCTGGAATCCGCAATGGAGATCGGGGGCGCAGCAGTCGCGGCGACTTCATTCGATCAACCAGATACGGAAACACAGGCGGAAACGCGCTGCCAGCTAGCATGGCCTTAGCTACCCTTCCACTCAGCCTATAACGGGCGCGGAGTTGAAAGATCCTAAATCGGAAGCGGAATCGCAGCCACACTTCGACCGCATTCCCGATTCGAAACCTATCATCCCATAAACATTCCGCCGTTGACATCCAAAACGTGCCCGGTAATGTAGCCGGCAGCGTCGGAGGCAAGGAATGCTACGGATTGCGCGATCTCCACATCGGTGCCCGGACGTCCCAGAGGAATGCTCGCGATCATGGCGGCGCGCAGTTTTTCGTCGAGAACGGCGGTCATGGGCGTCTCGATGTAGCCGGGGGCAACGGCATTCACGGTGATTCCTCGGGAAGCAACTTCGCGGGCCAGGGAGCGGGTCATTCCGATCAATCCGGCCTTGGATGCGCCGTAATTCACCTGGCCGCCCTGGCCGGTGCGGCCCACCACGCTGGAGATGTTGACGATGCGGCCCCAGCGGTTCTTGAGCATGGGACGCAACACAGCCTGGGTGAGCAGGAATGCGCCGGTGAGGTTGGTGCCGATGACATCGTCCCAGTCGGGGCGCTTCATGCTCATCATCAGGCCATCGCGGGTGATGCCCGCGTTGTTGACCAGGATCTCCACCTTGCCGAAGCGGTCGAGGACGGCCTTGGCTCCAGCCTTGATGGAGTCTTCATTGGCCACGTCGAGCGCAAAAGCGGCAGCCAGTCCGCCGGCGGCCTCAATTTCGGCGGCCACTTCGGCGAGCTTGCTTTCATTCCTGGCGGCCAGAGCCACCGTTGCCCCGGCTCGCGCCAACTCCAGCGCACATGCCCGCCCGATTCCCTGGGAGGCCCCCGTCACCAACGCAATTCTTCCCTGCAGGTTTGCCATCGATCTCTCTCTTGAGCAGCGTGCACGCCGTTCCGTCCCCCATTATAAGTGGGCGGAAACAAGGGCCCGAACCGGCTGATCGACGGACCTACTGTTTAATCCGGCGTGCGGCTTCGGCTATCAGGACGGGGTGACCGCGATGCGCACCGGCTGGGGAGTGACCACCGCGCGGAGAAGCTGGGACGGCCAGATGTAAACGGCCATGCGGCGCGAATAGTGGAGCACCGGCTCTTGATTGGGCAGCTTGATGCCGATTTCGGCGACCAGGTCGTTGCGCTCGATCTCCGCCTCCGCCTCTTCGAGGGGCCAGGGCACGTAGTGGATATTGGCTCGGATGGCCTGCCCGCTGCGGTTACGGGCAAAGAGGCAATAGCGCTCCATGAGGAAGAACTCCAGGGTTCCGCTGCCCCCGCCGGCGGTGCGATGGGTGGGGCCCAGTCCACGGAAGCGCGCCTGAAAGCGAACAGGATGGCTGGCGAAGAGGCGGCGGCTGTAGAAGAGGAATTCGCGCTCGGAGCGCTGCTCGTGGCTCATCTCCGCCCAGTGATAGGGCAGGTGATAGAGGGTGCGGGCGGCCAGCACGGCGAGCAGATTGCCGGCGTCGAGCGAGAAGTAGTAAACCCCCGGGGCCCCGGTCCGCTGATCGCGCACGTAGGTGCGCAAACTGAGATCGGGCATACGGCCAGTCCAAGGGATGGCGGGAAAGCCGCGGAACCTGACCCGATCCATCCAGAACGGAACCACGCCCAGCCATGCGGACCCTTCGAAAGTGTCGATGACCAAGCCTTCGGGAAGAAGCGCGGCAAGCGTTATGGGGGGTAGGGGCCAGTGGGCAAAGAGGAGATCATTCCATCGTTGGGCGACGGCCCAACGACCAGTCGGCAGCGGGCGCGGTTTTTGGGAAGTGCGCACCTGAAATTGCTGCATTGCCGGAACGCTCCTGTCATTCACTCATACGACGCGCGACGTGCCGGGAAAGATGCATTCCTCACTTGGGGCCTCGGATCGAACTGCGGATCCAGCCTCAATGACGTATTCTGGTCGCGAGAATACATCCATGTCCAGTGAAACTTTTATTTCGCCCGAATCTCGCAATCAAACCGACGTTTTCGCCGTCCACGGCGCCGATCCCGAAGTGCTGGCCTATGCCATGGCCAAGTACTCCCGTTCCTCTCTTTCGATGCGGGAGTCGCTTCAGGAGATCAATTCGCAGCGCGCGGAACAGTTTCTGAACACATTTTATTTCCAATATGGGCACAGGTCCATCGCCGACCTGGCGCACGTGGCCATGGCCATCGAGCGGCTGAGCCTGCTGGCGGCCATCGTGCTGGTGGACGAGCAGCGCTGGGACGGGCAGGAACGCTCGACACGCTACCAGAACTTCTTGAAATCCGGCTGGTTCAAGCCGGAATTCGACGCCGAGGCAGAGGCGGAGAAACTGTTCGCCGGGACCATCGAAAGGCTGTTCGACGTGTATCAGCGGACCACCGCGGCGGTGTTTACCGCGCTGGAACAGCGCATTCCCCGGCCCGAGGCGATGAAGCCGGACGCCTATGCGCGCACCCTGAAGGCGCGGGCCTTCGACGTGGCCCGCTACCTGCTTCCGCTGGCCACCAACACGTCTCTGGGCCAGATTACCAATGCCCGCACGCTGGAGACGCAGGTTTCGCGGCTGCTGTCGAGTCCGGTGGCGGAGGTGCGCGACCTGGGCGTGAAGATGCGCGAGGCGGCCGTTGGCCCTGCCTGGAGCCTGTATGCTCAGCCCGGCCAGGCGCTGGCTGACAAAATTGCCGTGGGCGATTCCGCGCTGGGTGAAGAGGCCCGGCAGTTGCTGGCCCGCGAAGTCCGCTCGGCCCCGACTCTCGTGAAATATGCCCAGCCGAATGAATATGAAATTGAAACCCGCGCCGAGCTGGCCCTGGCGGCAAAGGAACTGCTGGGCGCAACGCCGATTGCCGACGCCCCGGTGGTGGACCTGGTGGAGCGTACGGAAACGCTGGAAGTGGAGTTGGCGGCAACGCTCATCTACTCGGCGAGCCACCACCCGTACCGGCAGATTCGCGACCTAGTGGCGGCGCTGCCCGAAGCCAGGGTGAACGAGATTGTGGAGCTGGGGCTGCGCCACCGCGGACGCCACGACGAGGCGCTGAGGGCCTTCCATGCCGGGGCGGCGCTGCGCTTCGACATTTTGATGGATGTGGGCGGCTTCCGCGACATGCACCGCCATCGCCGCTGCGTGCAGATCATCCAGCCTTTCACTTCCCTTCATGGGTACGAAACGCCGACCTGCGGCGATCTTGCGGGGGACGTGAATATTCTTGCGGAGGCTGGAATTCTGACGGAGTTCCAGTCGGCGATTGAATCCGCGCATACCGCCAGCCGCAAGATTGCCGCCTGCGACGCGGCGGAGGCGGAGCAGTCGGCGCTTTACCTGCTGCCGCTGGCAACGCGTATCCGCTCGCTGTTCAAGATGGATTTTGCGGAGGCGCAGTACATCAGCGAATTGAGGTCGGGACCGGCCGGGCACTTCAGCTATCGGCGGGTGGCGTGGGAGATGTACAAGGCCGTGGAACGGCAGCATCCGAGCCTGGCCCGGCACATCCGGATCACGGACTTTACACGGCCGATCGATTTGCTGCAGCGGTGAGAGAGGACGGGCAATTCTCCGGTATCGGTATTGAATGTTGGAGGGTAACTGCCGAGTATTGACCATCCAGGCACAATTCAACTCCTGGTGGCGTCTCGAAAGCCGAACCATTGGCGCGGCGTTGCCTTCGCGAACCGGCCAAAGATCAGACTTTTCACTTGCCATCAGAAGAATTCGGCGTAGACTTCTTTGTGCCTTTCGATTGGGAGGAACCTACCCATGAAAAAGCCGTTCAAGAACCTCTCGGCGGTTGCCCCCAAAGACAATATTGCCTCTCTCTCAAATCGTCTGTCCTTCCCCTTTGCAGTACCTTCCGTAAAATGGCCATCGAAATCGGCGGCATTTGCCCAACTGGCCTCGATCCTCCTCATCCTTTTCTGCCTTTCAGGCAACGGATGCGGCGGCTCTTCCACTCCGCAAGGCCCCGTATCCTCCTCCTACGCCGACCAGTTCGACTTCCTCTGGCAGACCTTCGATCAGCAGTATTCCTACTTCGTTTACAAAGACATCGATTGGACGGCCCTCAAGAACACTTACCGCCCACAAGCCATCCAGGCGACCTCTCAGCAGCAATTCATGCAGGTCCTCGGGCAAATGCTGTCGAACCTGCACGACATGCACGTTTATTTCGTCGACCCCAATGGGAACGGAATCCCCACATTCACGCCCGGAACCTTTGTGAACTTCAACTCGACCGTGTGGCAACAGTACCTGCAGAACCAGGGGACTCAGATTCAGCAGAGCAATTACTTCACTACTGGCTGGCTCGGCGGTGTGGCCTACATCTCCGTCAATTCCTGGGACGTCTCGACCGGCCCGGAGACGACCGAGCTCGATCAGGCGCTGGAGCAGTTCCAGAATTCCCCTGCTCTCATCCTCGATGTCCGCATGAATCCGGGCGGAGACAGCACCACGGCAGGGAACTTCGCGGGCCGCTTCGCCGATCAGCCGCGGACTGCAGGGTACGTGCAGTTTCGCAATGGCCCGGCACACACCGACTTCGGCTCGCTGCAAACCCGGCAAGTGGTTCCGCGTGGCCCCTGGCAGTTTCATGCCCCTGTCTTGCTGCTGATCGGCCGCGGCTGCGTCAGTTCCAACGAGGACTTCATCACCCAGATGCGCGAATTGCCCAATGTGACCGTTGCGGGGGACACCTCCGCAGGACACTCGGGAGATCCCGCGAAATACAACCTCTCCGGAGGCTGGCAATTCACCGTTTCCACGTGGATCGATTACACCGCCGAAATGCAGGTCATCGAAGACAAGGGAATTAATCCCGCCATCTTCGTCCCGGCGACCGCAGCCGATTTTCAGTCCGGCAAGGACCCCGTCCTCGATTTCGCCATCCAGCACTTTTCCCATTGATTACGGCACTTGTTCCCTGATCCATTCGCCTCAGTCCGCTGTCCCGGCCCCCGAGTTCGATCCCGCCATCCGCCTCGACAACCTCTCGCTCCACACTTGCGTTTCCGCACCTTGCTTCGGCGTCCCATCTCTTGTATACGTTCCAAGTTCGATAGGTTGAATGCGCGCAAAAATCTCGCTTGGAATGTGTGCTCATTCTGAGTGAGCCTGCAGCGTCAAATCTCGCCCTCGGCGTCGTTGCTTCCGAGTCCGCAATCCGTCTAAGATGCTGTTCTAGAGGGTGGCAATGAATGCCTGATTGGGGTAAAGAATTCGGACAATCTCACGAATGACCTTCATTCCGTTTTCACCGTTTGTGAAGAGAACAACCCCTATTTGGCGCTCGGGAATGAAGAAAACGAGCGTATGCACTCCCCAGTCGGAACCAGTGTGATCGACGATTTTCTCCCCACCCATGTTGATCACTTGCCAACCCAATCCCAGTCCAGCAGCCAAGTCGCATTCAGTGGAACCCAATTTGATCAGAGGGCACAGCTTCTGCTTGTGCTCGGGAGTGACCTGATTACGGGTGATGTTCAGGCGCTGAGCAGCAATTTGCCTCGTTAGCCCCTCGTTGTGCATTACGCTCACCACAAACCTTGCATAATCTCCGACTGTCGTACGCACGAGGTCGGCAGCACTCCAGGTTGATTTGGACCCGGGTTCAACTTCTCCCTTCGGGCCGCGTGGATCGGCCATGCGGCCCGTGTACCAATCCCGTGCAGTGTATGAGGTATCTTTCATCCCGATTGGATCGAAGACATATTTCTGTGCGAGATCTTCAAAAGATTGCCCCGTCTTCTTCTCAGCGAACCGGGCGACGTAGTCGTAACCCTCGCCTGAGTAACCCGTTCGTGTGCCTGGCTCCCATTGGAATTTCAATACGTTGTTCGTCTCGTATCGCCAGTTTGTGAACCCCGTTTGGTGTGACAGACACAGCCGCGGTGTCAGCAACCTATTCCACGGATTGTTTTTAACATCCGGGTCAACCCAGTACGCAGATATCGGTTCGTCCAGCGAAAGTTTTCTCTTCGAGACAAGGCGCAGAATGACCTCGGCTGAAATCGGCTTGGTGAGCGAGGCAACGTTATAAAGTGTCTTTGCAGTCGCGGGAACACCTCGACTTTGCTCGCCATAAACTACCGTCCAACCAATCTTTCCATTCTCGATATAAGCAACCGCAACGCTCGGGACGTCATTTTCCTTCAGCCATTGAGGGACGTTCTGATCCAAACGACTTCGGAATTCTGATTCAGGAATTGACTTGGGATTTGCCTGGCCAAAGCTAGAGGCAACACAGGTGATAGCGAGGCCGAAAATAAAAAAATGGCGCATGCAGACTCCTCTTTGAATAAGGGAAACTCTCGCGGTACAAGTCCTGTACGCATCCCATCAGCCAAGGGTTCCCACGGCAGGCACAGCAATGAAATGTAGATTTAACGAGTTGCGCCTTGATCACCAGCTATGAACCGTGATCGCGAGAGATTCGCCGGCTATCCGTCAGTTGCATTGCAGTCATTCCCCGGCCAAATGTTTATGGGGCGGGAAGATTCACCCGAAGTTCCGCACTTGCCTAGATATTCAGACTCTTTAGGCAATGCCCGCAGGGGCTAAAGCCCATATATTTTATTTGGCCTTATCGGCACGGCTGAAAGCCATGCCCTGTTACAAGGCCTGACGATTTTGAGATCTTTCCGCAGGCTGTCATTCGCGGCATGCAGGCTGTCATTCGCAGCGTGCAGGCTGTCATTCGCAGCTTGTCATTCGAAGCCTGTACTTCAGCCTGTGAAGCCGCGCCCTTTCAAAACCTTGACTGAATCGGAAGCCCGCATGCCGGGGTATCCGGGGATGGCGTGCCGGTAAACTATAGGTTCATGGGTAGCGGCCTCATTCTCGGCATTGAAACTTCGTGCGACGAAACCGCTGCGGCGGTGGTGGAGCGGGGCGCGCGGACGCTGTCGTCGGTGGTGGCCTCGCAGATTGCTCTGCATGCCCGCTATGGCGGCGTGGTTCCGGAATTGGCCAGCCGCGAACACCTGCGGGCCATTGTGCCGGTGGTGAGGAACGCGCTGGCCCAGGCCAACGTAACTCTCGCCGATCTGGACGCCATTGCGGTGACCTCCGGGCCGGGACTGGCCGGGGCGCTGCTGGTCGGCGTGACCTATGCCAAGGCGCTGGCCTTTGCCCAGAAATTGCCGCTGATCGCTGTCAATCACATCGAGGGGCATATTCACGCTGTACTTCTGCACGAGCGGTCCTGCGCGGCCGGCGGGCGAAAGTCTTGCGCGGAGTCCTTGCCGGACGGGCGGCGAACGGCTTCAGAGACGGAGATGGAATCAAGCGCGCTGGCGCTGGTGGTTTCCGGCGGGCATACGCACCTGTTTCTGGCCGAGGCGCGGGAGAACGCGTGGAATTACACGCTGGTGGGGCGGACGCTGGACGACGCCGCCGGCGAGGCCTTCGACAAGGTGTCGAAACTGCTGGGATTTCCGTACCCGGGCGGCCCGTGGATCGACGCGCTGGCGCGCTTCGGAGATCCGACGGCAGTGCCTTTCAAATTTGCCGTGATAAAGCAGAAGCTGCACTTGGTGGGGAAAACGCCGCGGACCAAGGGGGCGCGCACCTCTCCCATCGCCGAGTTGGACCCGCATTTTCTGTTCTCGTTTTCGGGGATCAAGACGGCGGTTCTGCGCTATGTGGAGTTGCACAACCTGCGGACGGACGCCGTGGCGCGCGCGGCGGCAATGGGTGGGGGCGCGCGGCCTCCGCGCAGCCAGGAAGAGGCGCTGGCACTGTGCTCGCAACAGGTTCTGGACCTGGTGGCCAGCTTCCAGTGCGCGGTTGTCGGCGACCTGATGAAGAAAAGCTTTGCCGCCGCCGAAGCGCTGGGGGCAAAGCGCATCCTGATCACCGGCGGCGTGGCGGCCAACAGCGAGTTACGGCAACGCTTTGCGACGGAGGCGGCGGGGCGCGGGGCGCGCGTTTCCTTTCCGACTTTGGCGCTCTCCACCGACAATGCCGCGATGATTGCGGCAGCCGCCTGGCCCCGCTTCCTGAGCGGAACCTTTGCCGACGATTCGCTTTCTGCCGATCCCTCTTTGGCACTGGGACGATAGGTCTTATGCTTCCTGCGCAATTGGTTTTTTCGCGGCTCAGTAAAACGATTAGTCAAGAGCGTTTCAGTCGGCGTAGGATGGTGGGCAAATCAAGAATCGCGCCGGTCGCGTCTTTCTTCCGACCCTGGAGGGAAGCGCGAACCGATGCCGCGTATGAGGGTAGAACTTCGATGAAATTTGCATATTCAGCAACTCTTTCGGTGGCCACCAGCCTTATCCTGCTGCTTTCAGCCTGTGGAGGCGGCGGCGGCTCGTCCAGCGGCGGCGGAAACACCACCCCCCCGCCGGCTACTACATATACGCTCACCGTGGACTCGGTGACCCCGGCCAGCGGCGCGGCCATTACGGTTTCTCCGGCCGACAACAACTCGCTGAGTAACGGCAGCAGCAGCTTTACGCGGACCTACAACTCCGGCACCGCCGTCACGCTGACCGCGCCCGCCACGTCGAGCGGCAACAAGTTCTTTGCCTGGACGGGCTGCACCACGGCCAGCACGGTCACCTGCAATGTGACAATGAGCGCCAATGAGACTGTGACGGCCACTTACAGCCTGGTGACGGCAATCTCTACGCTGCCCGCCAGTGTGCAGGTGGGCGCGCAGGTGCAACTGGCAGCCAATGTGACCGGCCTGAACGTGACCAACACCGCGGTGAAATGGGCGATTGCTCCTCCTTCGGGCAGTTCGCTGAGTGCGGGCACGATCACCAGCGGCGGGCTCTATACCACTCCGTTTCCAGCGCCTGCCACGATCACGGTGACGGCGACCAGCGTGCAAGACCCCAACAGCAGCGACACGCAGACGCTGACGCTTGCCCTCCCGGCGGCCTCCAGCGGCCCGGCGCTGAGCGTGGATGCGGGCAATCAAACCCATCCCATTAGCCCGCTGATCTATGGCATGGACGCATACGGAATGACCACGGGCGAAGCGCAGGCGGTGAATCTGACTCTGGATCGCTGGGGCGGCGACGCCACTTCGCGCTACAACTACTTGCTGGATGTCACCAGTTCGGCCAGTGACTGGTATTTCGAGAACCAGGCCGGTCTGGCTGGGGGCAACGAAAACACCAGCTCATTCAACGCGCAGGTTACGGCGGATGCCGCAGTGGGCGCCAAGACACTGGGAACCTTGCCGGTGCTGGGCTGGGTGGCAAAAGACGCCACCTCGTGCAGCTATCCGACAGCGACTTATCCTGTCCAACAGACGCTGGCCCCGGATCGTCCGTGCGGCAATGGCGTGTATCCGGCTGGAACGGGCGGCTGCACCAATTCCGCCGGATGCGCCATCACCGGCAACGACCCGACCGTCACCAGTACCGCAGTGACGCCCACGTTTGCAGGCAACTGGGTGAAGTTCCTGGTGGGCAAGTATGGCACCGCGGCCAAGGGCGGCGTGGCCATCTACGACCTGGACAACGAGCCGAGCTGGTGGGACGCCGTGCATCGCGACGTGCACCCCAATCCCTTCACCTACGACGAGGCGACCAACAATGGCATCGCCGTGGCGCAGCAGGTGAAGACCAACGATCCGACCGCCGAGGTGAGCGGCCCGGTGATGGACTACTGGTGGGACTATTTCTACTCCAAGAAGGATGTGGAGTCGGGATGGGGTTCCGGTCCCTGCTACGAGCCTTTCAGCAACCCGGTGGACCGCAACGCGCACGGCGGCGTTCCCTTCATCGAGTACTACCTGCAGCAGTTTGCCAAAGCTTCGGCGACGGCCGGCTATCGCTTGCTGGACTATGTGGATCTGCACACTTACATGGGAGCCACCTACAACGGAACCGGAGTGGGTCTGACCACGGCGGGCGACACCGGCGAACAGATCGCACGCCTCAACTCGACACGCGTCTTCTGGGATCCGACTTACACCGACCCCAACTTCCCGCAGCCGAACTACAGCACCGACAGCGATTACACGTCGAGCTGCACTTTGCCGGCGCTGCCTCCGCAGATGATTCCCCGGATGCAGACCTGGGTAAAGAACGACTACCCAGGCACCAAGACAGCGATCACGGAATATAACTGGGGCGGACAGGAGCACATCAACGGCGCTCTCGCGCAGGCCGACATCCTGGGCATCTTTGGAGCCTATGGGCTGGACCTGGGCGCGCTATGGGGCCCTCCCAGCCCGACCACGCAGGTTCCGGGACTGATGGCGTTCGAGATCTATCGCAACTACGACGGGGCCAACTCGAAGTTCGGCGATATGTCTTTGGCGGCGAGTTCCGTGGATCAGAGCAAACTGGCCGTCTATGCGGCCACCCGCACGGCCGACAACATGGCCACGATCGTGGTGATCAACAAGACCTACGGCGACCTGAGCGCGACGCTTTCGCTGGCCAACCTGACCCCGGCGGGACAGGCCAAGGTTTATCTCTACAGCAACGCGAACCTGGCCGGCATTGTGGCCCAGGCTCCGCTTACCGTCACCGCCCCGGTGTCGCCCTCGACCACCAGCACGGTGACGACCACCTTCCCGGCGGCGTCGATCACGCTGCTGGTTGTGCCCATTCAGTAACGGCGAGCGGAGGGGCAGAGAGATCTGCCCCTACGGTTTGCCGGCAAAGAACGGGATACCGAATCGGGAAACGACTACTTCGGGGCCAGGTACTACGCAAGCAGCATGGGCCGATTCATGTCGCCGGACAGGCCCTTCGCAGATCAGCACGCAGCCAACCCGCAAAGTTTGAATCTGTACAGCTACGTTACGAGTAATCCACTGCATTACGTCGACCCCACTGGCACTGTAAAGCGGGATGCTAACGGACAGATTATCTTCGTACCCCAAGGCAGAGTCGACAAGAATTTTACCAACGGCGATCCACGTAAGGGCACGATGCAGCCAGGCTATATTCAGGCAGACAATGGGGCAAAGGTCCAGGCCTTCCAGCAAGTCGGCGGAAGCCCAGCGTATAAATGCGACTGCCATGGCCTGACGTTCGCAGATGGAAAGTATTGGGTGAATAATGATCAAGTCGGCAAGTTGCTCAAAGGCGATGGCTACGAAAAGACTAAGACCCCTCAGCCCGGCGATGTAGCAATCTTTAGCGCCAACGGCGAGGCAGTCCACAGCCTGACGGTGACCGGCGTAAACGATAAAGGTCAAGTCACTGAGGTTACTGGCCTCGGCGGAACAGAAGAGGCGTCCCACAGCAACACCCCTGAGCAAATAGAGCAACAGTTCGGGAAGATGCTCGACACAAGTGTGACGGTCCAGTATTACCACGATCCACAACCAGATCGCCCAACCCAAGAGAAGCTTGATCAAGTGAAGAACTATGAAAAACCGAAGGATCAGTAGAATCAGTGTCACTGTCTGCGCTTTGATTGGCTTCGTAATACTGAGGTCATCTATGTCTGCCCAACCTGAAGTTAAGCTGTCGGCCGAACCCCAACTCGGACAGCACATCGCTGTGCCGCGAAGAGCCGATATTGGGCGTTGTATGAGCAGTCCCGGACAACTTGATAAGTGCTTTCGAGCCACGGCAAATGGTGTGGTCTACACAATTGCTTTTCGCCGTCGCGGATCGCTTGGCAATGTGGTTACCTATCTCCACACGGAGGATTCAAACTTCAAATCTCCGGGAGGCCTGTACGTGGGAGGTGTTGTTGCCGTAGAAGACGTCATCGCGGCCCCTGGCTTCGAAGTTTATGGCGCGAGGTCCGAGGGATGGGTGCCCGTTGTCGGCTTCAATGGAAACGTTGAAGTCGTCGACGATGGTAAACCTGACGAAAAACAAGAGGTTAGTAGACTCAGCCCAGCCAAAGGCAACCCTGTTCGTCTTAGGATTCAGGGATTTACGATGCGTCGCAAGCCCCCAATCCTTCAGCAACCACAGAGTACTACCAATACGATGCAGTGAATCGCATTCGTAAAGTATCCATGTTCGAGTGCGATTGAAGCACCATTTTACCGGCAAAGAACGCGATTGCGCTTTCCCAGGTCCCCAAATGCGGGAGACCTGGGGCACCCATTGTGAGTGGTCAGCCTACGCACTACGAAACCGCAGGTCCTTCGACTTCGCTGCGCTCCGCTCCCTATGAACAAAAAATAGGGTTCTATAGAATCAGCAAGTTGGCCGCGGCTTCGCCGCGATAGCAAGTTGGCGAGTTGGCGGCCTTTGCGGGTTGCGCCCATTGTTCATTTCAGCCGTAACTCGACGCGGCGAGTCGGCTGCTCAGG